>Ga0210064_1000900_pt1 | contig 13445 bp, 12 predicted proteins | sample Muzzi_CordC_D2_FD_185531 | JGI IMG/M metagenome (GOLD analysis project Ga0210064, IMG submission 185531) | Wetland microbial communities from San Francisco Bay, California, USA, that impact long-term carbon sequestration - Muzzi_CordC_D2 (SPAdes) | ecosystem: Environmental > Aquatic > Marine >...
GGCCTGCGCACCGTTCGGATCCAGCGGACCGAGCTGCCCGGCGAGTCCCACTCGGTGATAGTCGGTGCGCTGGTCGAGCACCGTGGTCAGGATCGCAATCCCGAGGCTGCCGCCGAGCTGACGAAACAGATTGTAGAGGCCGGCACCCTTGGCGATCTCCGGCCCGGGTAGTGAGCGCAGGGTCGCGGTCGAGAGCGGAACGAACATGCACCCCATCGCCAGCCCGCGCAGAACCTGCGGCAGGAGGATCTGGTCCCATCCGGTCGCGAGCGACCAGCGGCTCATGCCGTAGAGCGCGGCGAGCATCACTCCCATCCCGAACACGAAGGGCACGCGCGGTCCGATCCGCCACACGAGCCGACCGACGATCGCCATCACCACTGCGGTGGCGAGGCTCGAGGGCAGGATTGCGAGGCCCGAGTTCCACGCAGACCACGCGAGCAGCGACTGCGAGAAGAGGGGGAAGAGGAAAATGCTGCCGTAGAGACCCACGCCCATCAGCACGCCGAGTACGCAGCCGATCGCCAGCGACCGGCGACGCAGCACGCGCAGGTCGATCACCGGGTTCTCTGTGGTGAGTTCGCGATAGACCAGTCCGGTCAGGCCCACGACGGTGGCGATCGCCAGGAGCTGGATCTCGCTGCTCGCGAACCACTCGCTGCGGTTGCCGCGCTCGAGCAGCGTCTGGAGCGAGCCGACACCGACGGCGAGCAGCGCCATGCCGGGCCAGTCGACGGGGCCGCCGCGGTGGCGCGTCAGGTGTTCGGGATCGACGAGCTGGGTCGCGCAGAGCGCAGCGGCGATCAGGCCGATCGGGACGTTCACCAGAAAGATCCAGTGCCAGGAGAGCGTCTCGGTGAGCCAGCCACCGAGCGTCGGTCCGAGGCTCGGTCCGAGCATCGCACCGACACCGAAGATCGCCTGGCCCACGCCCTGCTTGGACGGCGGGAAGGACTCGATCAGGATCGTCTGCGCCGTCGCGAGCAGCGCCCCGCCTCCCAGCCCCTGCACGATTCGCCAGAAGACGAGCATCTTCACCGTCGTCGAGAGTCCGCACATCAGCGAGGCGAAGGTGAAAATCAGAATCGACGTCGTGAAGTAGCGCTTGCGTCCGAAGCGCCCTGCCAGCCAGCTCGTCATCGGAATCACGATGACATTCGAGACGATGTAGCCGGTGATGACCCAGTCGGCCTCGTCCAGGCTCGCGCCGAGGTTCCCCATCATGCTCGGCAGCGCGACATTGACGATGCTCGTGTCGATGATCTCGAGCAAGACGGCCAGCATCACCGAGACGACGATCAGCAGGCGGCGCAGGTCGAGCCGGTACTCCTCCTCCGATGTGAGATCGATGGCCACACGCTCACTCGACGAGCACGTCGACTTGCGCGGACAGCCCCGCGGCGATCAGCGGGCCGCCGCGGGGCAGCATGCCCTCGGTGGGTCGATCGGGAAGCGTGATCTTCACCGGCACGCGCTGGACGACCTTGGTGAAGTTGCCGGCCGCGGGCTCCGGTGCGATCAGGGCATACTCGGCGCCCGTGGCGGGCGAGAAGGAGTCGACCCGACCGCGCCAGACCAGCCCGGGAAAGGCGTCGAAGGTGACGTTCGCCGGAGCGCCGATGGCGATGTGCTCGATCTGGGTCTCCTTGAAATTCGCCATCACCGTGATGTCCGTTTCGGAGACCAGCGCAAGCAGCGGCTGACCGGCGGAGACGACCGCACCCGGCTCGACGTTGCGCCGCCCCACGACTCCGGCGAAGGGCGCGCGAATGCGCGTGCGCTCCAACCGCAGCTCCGCGGCACGCAGCTCCGCCTCTGCGAGGCGCACCTGCGAGTCGTCGTCGATGAGGGCGTGCTCGGCGGTGACGTGCAGCTCGGCGGCGCGCACTCGCGCGAGGGCGGCGTCGTACATCGCCTGGGCGGTGTCGAGTTCGCGTTGGCTCACCGTGCGCTTCTCGCGCAGGGACCGGATGCGTGCGAGTTCGCGCTCCGTGCGCCAGACCTCCACCGTCGCCGCCTTGCGGTCGGCATCCGCCGAGGCCGATGCGGCCTCGGCCTGGACGACCCGGCTGCGCACGACGGCGAGCGACGCCTCGGCGCGCGCGCGCTCGAGTTCGAAGTCAGTGGCATCGAGCTCGATCAGCACCTGTCCCTTCTCGACGTGCCGGTGCTCCTCGGCGCGAAGGGCGACGACGCGTCCCGGCACCTGCGCAGCGACGTAGACGGTCGGAACCTCGACGAAAGCGTCGTCGGTGCGGACGTGACCCGCGAGATAGCGGGACCCCACGATGACCGACGCGACCGCAGCCACCGCCAGCCCGACGCCCAACAACCAGGCGGACCACCGGATCGAGTTCCCCTTGGCGTCCAACACACCCGTGGCACTCATGTGTTCTCGCCTCCGACCGGCCTCACCCGCATGCCCCCCAGAAAGATCGAAACGAAGGTCTCGACGACGGCGTCCAGCGGCTGCGGATAGGCGTCGGCCTGTCCCAGCACGAGTCGAACGTTCAGGTGGTCGAAGACCATGCCGAGGAAGGCGCGACTCGCGAGTACGGGATCGACCGCGACGAAGTCGCCGTCCTCGACGCGCTGCTTGACATAGTCGGTCAAGAACTCGCGCAGGCGCCGGACGCGGGATTCGAAGAAGGGATCCGCGAGACTGTGGCCCTCGAGAGCACTGAAGTAGAGGATGCGCAGGAAGCTCGGGTCGGACTCGACCCGCGTAAAGATCTCGCGCGCCAGGCCCGTGAAGAACGCGTGATCGTCGCGGCGTGTGGCTACGGGGCGGAGCACCGCCACGATGTCGACGGCCGCCATCTTCTCGTCGATGATCGCGGCGTAGAGCGACTCCTTGCTCGCGAAGTAGCGGTAGAGCGCCGCTTCGCTGATTCCGACGCGCCCCGCCAGCTCGCGCACCGTCGTGCCGCGAAAGCCGAGTTCCGCGAAGCAGGCCATGGCCTCGCGCAGGATCTGCGCGCGGCGGTCGGCGGCCGCGCGGCGCTTCGGCCGGGCGGCTTTCGACGATCCGCTCGGCGATTTCGTGGGGACGGAGGGGGACGCAGGGGCCATCCAGCGATGTTAGTAAACGCTTGTTAATTTAGAAACAGTCGGGGTGAGACCGGGCGATTCCGCACATAACCCTATGAATTCGCTGATCTTTCGAATGACCCAAGCAAGATCGGCCTGTACGCGCAGGCCCTCCGACGGCCCTGGCTAAATAGCGCGGGAGCGCACCACACCTCACGGTGGTCCGCCCGAGACCCATCAGGAGTCGCTCGCGCAGAAGCGGCTTGCGGTCCTCCGCGAAGAGGAGAAGCAAGCCCCGTTTTCGGCTCGAGGTCCAATGACTCGACGCTATGTCGAGCAGGGGTGCGAGGGGATCGGGCCCATCCCGGGAGACGTCGACGCGGTCGGGCCCGTGCACGCCGTCGTTGCTTCCAGCCTCTACCACCACCTCTACGTTGGCGAGTGGATGCAGGCGTATCCGGACGCGCTCTTGAACCTGCGCCAGCATCCTTCGTGGCACACGCGCGCCGCGGCGCGACGGATGGGAAACAGCGCGCCCGGCAAGGGCTGGCTCGAGTACATCGCGGTGCGGGACTGGAAGATCGGCCGACAGCAGGTCGATCGAATGCTGCGCTGGGACATCGAGCGGATCGTGCTCGCACACGGCGCGCTCGTGGAGCGTGATGGTCGGCGCGTTCTGCGCGACGCATACGCGTGGCTGTAGCGCTTCCGTCGTTCAGGTTGGCGAGAGGAAGAAGCAGGCGCCTGCTGGACGGGGATGAAGCGGTCTCGCAGGCTCAGAAGCCGAAATTGATCAACGGGAAGAACGGCAGGAACCCGTTGTCGTTGAAGTTGATGAGTCCCAGCTGGATTCCCTTCATCGACGACGCGCGGTTGTACAGGCCGAGCTGGAATCCCGACCCATCCTCGGTGACGTTCAATGCGCCAACCTGGGCGCCCCGAAGCGTTCCTTCGTTCACGTTGCCGAGCCCGGCCTGGAATCCCCGGAAACGACCCTCGACGGAATTGGCCATCGCCAATTGAATCCCCGTCGCATCGCCGCGCGAGAGGTTCACGACCCCGGCCCCGATGCCCGAAACCTCCTGCGTCACATCGTTGAAGAAGCCGACGTCCAGACCAGCCACATCTTCCTGCGCGCCGAAGACGAGGTTGAGACGTATCCCCCGGACCGGGACATCACTTCGGAAGATCTGCGCGACCGGTAGCAGTGCGATCTGGACCGGAGTAAACGACGGCGTCTGGCACGAGGCGTCGCCGGCGCCCGCGAGCGACGCGACGAGGAGCAACAGCGCGAACCCGAGCCCGGCCCGTCGCTTGCGGAGCAGGCGTGAACCGGATCGATCATCGAGCCGCGGAATCCGCTCTCGCTGGGTGTCCTCATGATTCGTCTGCGTTGATTTCATTCGGCTCTTGCGCCCTCGTGCGTTTTCGACATGCGAGTGTACATTGCTCGACCCGGGTTGTCTGTTCTCGAAATTCATACGCGACCTGTGACGAGCTGATCGTGCGCGACGAAGCTGCCCATCAGGACGCTTCGCGCCAGACGTAACGGTGGTGGAGACCTCCGACACGCGGGAATCCGATGACTTTCGCACCGGCCGACGGTCGTGATTCCACGGGTGAACGATCAACGGATTCGAGTGAGGATCTGCGAATTCCGGGTCTTCGGAGAACTTGTGTTGCCACGTGCAGACGCCATATCCTCTTGCTGAGCGCACGCGGCGACCTCGGCCGTTGGAGGAGGAGCGAGAACGATGACGTTTGACGCCGCCAAGAAACCTCGCAACCTCGCAAGATCTGTCGTGTTGGATCTCATTCGCCGCACCTGCACGGCGCACAAGAATCTCAATGAACTCTGGTGTAGAGCCGTGGAGCAGGAGTGCGGGAAGACCATCTCCGATGAACTCGCCTCGAAGCTTTGGCCACGACGACTCGGTTGGAAGTCCCTGTTCATCGACGACCTGCGATTCGTCATCGCGGCGGCGAAGCTGAAACCGGATCTGCTCACCTTTGCGATCGACAGCAAGGCCGTATTGCCGAACGAACTGACCTCGCTCGGTCCAGCGTTCACGCTTTTGACGTCGTTGGCCGGGTCGGGCGACAGAAGAGACCATTCGAAGATCGCGAGGCCAGCCTGGGTCGGCTCGCCCAACAAGCTGCTTGCATGGCTGCGCGGCACGGGGATCGATTCGGGATTCGTGTTCCTGGCCTGGCTTTGGGCCAAAACGGAGAGTCGGAAGTCCTATGACATCGATGTCGAGGATTGCGAAAGGCAGCTGGAAGGATTCGAGATCGATACATTGGAGTTGATCTACAACTTCTCCGCGATCGCGTATATGTTCGTCACCAACCGTTGGTATTCCGCCGTATCAGCGCGATTCGATCCCGATATGGCGATCAAGCTGGAGCAACTCGTCTGGGTGGATTTGGAAGCGGCGGAATACGATCTCGATATCGGGCTCCAGGGAATCCAGGAGAAAGGCAGGACGATAGAAAGTCTGTTGAAGGGCTTTCAATGCGCTCCCGGCGAGGTCGGAATCCTCGATGTCGACTTCGAACTGGTCGACGAGAACCACGGGATTCTCACGCATAAAGCCTGCCCAGCCGTCGATCGCTTCGAACACTACGATGACCGACGGCTACAGCACTGTTGCAAGGTTTGTATTTTGGCCATGCCGCTGTCCGGCGAGATGTTGGACGAGAACATTGCTTGTCGTCCGCTGAAGCTTCCGCCGAGACGAGATGCCAACGACATTGCCTGCCAGTGGGAGTATTCGGCGCGGCGAGCGTGAAACTCCTATCCGCTCGTCAGAAGGTCGCCGGTCATCTGGGTTTGAGGTTCTTGACCTCAGTGATGCAAGCACCCGTTCTCCCCGGAACGATCGCATCCGGATGGTTCTTGGCATATTTCGAATTATTCGTAGTCCAGATTCCAGCGGTCTTCCGACATGCCGCAGCGTTGTTTCTGGAAGGCCAACGGCACACGTCGACCGCGGAGCCATTTGCGGCATGCACGACGCCGCATTCGGCGCCTTTGCTGATACACAGCGCGTTGTTCTTGGCATCGCAGCTCAGGCTTTGTGCGGAGGGGCGCGTTGGGCTGGAAGGCTTCGGTGCCAGTTCTGAAGGTGCGCTTTGCGGTGTGAACTGACCGGACGGTCGCGTTGGACTCGAAGGTTCGGGTGCCAATTCCGAAGGCGCGTGATCCGTCGAAACTCGACCCGGTGCGATGGCGTCTTCCAGCTTCTTTCGTATGTCGTCCTCCGAGACATTTATTTCCGAAGTCTCACAGTTGCTTGCGTCGCTGAATGTCATGTAGCAAACGTTGCCAGTAGTAATCTCACATTGGTCCTGCTTTTCCCGCCAGTTCCTGACCCCATTCTTCTTGTCGGATACGGCAAGGTCATTGCACAAACTGATTCCTTGATCCATGCAATAGTCCTGCATGTCCTGGCACCAGACTTTTCTTTCGTTGGATCCAGCCTCTCCCCTCTTGGCTGCACCGGAGGGACCGGCGGCGGCCATGCTGAACAGGATTGCTAGAGCCAAGATGGATCCCGGCGTGCTCGCCTTCATTTTGCGCGTCTCCTTGGTGAAAATGTTCTCCATTGCCTGGGGTGTTCCCGGCGGTCAGCGAGCAGTTTGGCGCGCACGTCGTCAGGTACTCTTGGATCTTGGAATCCTTATTCGTGAAGAGAGGCTCGCTCTTCTCTGCAGCGATGCAGCGATGGTGGATACTCTCACTTCTGTCACACCAGTGGCAAGCATTTACTTCGATTCCTGCGATTCGGGATCTCTCCTTGGCGATCGTGGTGCCGACGCCACCGCGAATTGCGGCCAGTGTGAAATTTCAGATCGAGCCGGACCTCACCACCCCAAGAGCCGCGCTGCGTTGTCGTGCAGGATCTTGCGGCGCAGCTCCGGCTGGCCCTCCGTCGCCACCAGCACCTTCGCGAGCGCCAGCGCGTGATGGTAGAAGGGCCAGTCGGTGCCGTAGACGATGCGATCGGGGTCGGCCTCGGCCACCACCTTCCACATCTGGCTCAAGCTGATGCACGAGACCTCGAGGTAGGCGTTGGGGTAGCGGCGCTGGAGGGGGATGGCGTTCTCGCACGACAATGCGCCGGCGTGGCCGAGGATGAAGGTCGTGTCCGGGCACTGGGCGAGGGGCGCTTCGTAGTTCGGGATCTGGACGAACTTGCGCGCCGACGGGAGCTCGATTCCCACTGGGCCGCAGTGCCACAGGACGGGGACGCGCTCGCGGCCGGCGAGGCCGTAGAGTGCCATGGCCTCGGGGGCGGCCGGCATGAACTGCTGGAGCTGGGGATGGAGCTTGAGTCCCTTCACGCCCTGGTGGAGCTGATCTTCGAGCTTCTCCTTGGAGCGGCGCCTCCGAGGATGGACGCTGCCGAAGGCGGTGGTGGTCGTGCGAGTGTCCGCCTCGGCGATGGTGTCGCGCACGTGGTAGCTCGGCAGACCCATGTCGATGGGAAGGATGGCGCTGTGAACGATCCCCATCTCCTTGCAGTCGCGCTCGAGGTTGGCGGCGGTGTGGGTCTTGCGCTTGCCGAGGCCCGTGGCGCCGCCGAGGACCAGCTCGCGCTTCAACTTCTTGAGGCCGAGGTCGCCGAAGTTCTTGTTGGCGTAGACGTCGAGGTCGTGGCGGCTGCAGCAGGGCAGCAGGAGGTCGGTCTCGTCGGTCTGCTTGGAGAGGTCGTAGCGGTGGGGCCAGATCGCCGGCAGCGCGTAGTGGGCGTGCATGTCGATGACGGGCCCGACGCTCCGGTCGGCGACGACCAGGCGATCGCCCTCGACATCGAACCAGGGCAGGCGGGCCAGGTGCTCCAGGCGATCGAAGCAGAAGTGTTCGTCTTCGGGCCACTCGCTCGGCATGGCACTCCCTCCTCGGCCGCAGTCTAGCGGCGAGGGAGAACGGCGGGCGGACCTGAGGTCGCCCAGCCAGGTTACAGGGACTCAGGTCACAGGAACCCCGTCGGGTCACAGCGACCCCGTCGAGTTTCAGGGATCCGATCAGGCCGCCGGAACCCAGTTGCCGTGGAAGGCGACGCCGGTGTTGACGCGGATAGGAGGTTCAGGCCCCATCTTCCGCTCCAGGACCGGTAACTCGATACCATGTCAAGCAGGGGTGCGAGGGGATCGGGCCCATCCCGGGCAGTCTGCCCGGGCGACCGCGGCGCCATTTCCAGTTCCCACTGTTCGCAGTCGACGCGAGCAACGTCGGAAGCCCGGCTGCAAACCGAACCACCCAAATCGCCCACAGAGACAGACCACGAACTCGCCCCGAAAGAACCCAGAAAACCGAGTTTCCGGCTTGGCTTCGAAAGCCCTCGAGCGCCAAGACCCTGCAAGATTACGGCCTTGCCCGAATCGATCCTCGGATCCAGGAGGGGAGTCTCTACTCTGTGTGCCGAATGGCGGCGGGGGGAATCGGGGGCGAACTCGTCTCTGGGGGCGAATCCCTGATGTGCAGGGAAAGCACAGGGAAATTCTCCCAAACTTGACGCTGTCGGCGGAGCCCGAGCTGAGATTTGCGTGCATTCCCGAGGCCCTGGCGGCGAATTCCCTGGGATCGGGAACAGGGAATCAGATCCGACGAGCAGGGAGTTCGCGGGATTTCGAAGCAGGCGCCAAGCCGTACGACTCGAGCAACTGCTCGATCAAGGGTCGGACGGTCGCTGCAGCGTTGTCCCGATCGTGTACCTGTCGGAGTACGAGCGCCCCTTCGAAGAGAACCGTATAGCGATCCGCGAAACCCTCCGGGTCTCGAGCACCTGCCGCAGAAGCGAGGTCGCATACCCAGTCACGGTTGGCGCGCTTGTGAGCAGCCGCGGCGCGGTGAATTGCGTCGTCGGGATTCGGAAATTCGGCGGCCGCGTTGATGAACTGGCAGCCGAGGAACTCAGCGTTGTTGAAGAGGATGTCGAGAACATCGAGCAGCCCGATGAGCTGTTGATCGGGCGAATCACCGACCAGGAAGCGCACCGCTTCACGCCACGCGCCCATCTCCCAGGCGTCCCTGGCCTGGAGTGTTGCGACGACCAGTTCGTCCTTGCTCTTGAAGTGTTTGTAGAAGGTCGTCTTCGAAACCCCAGCCTCGGCCAGGATCCAATCGAGCCCAACCGCGTTGATACCGTGGCGATAGAAGAGGTGCATCGCGACACCGACGAGTCGATCGCGGCCCTGCTTCGCGATCTCCGGGAGCCGAAGCAACTCACACACGGTTTCGTAGGTCTCTCTGTCTTCCATCTCGCAAAGAGCTTGGCGCAGGGGTTGACCTCGAGTCAACCCTGGGGTGACCCCGAGTGAACTGAGATACGAGTACGCCTGCCGATAGGTTGGTCGTCGATCGCAGCATGTAGCCGCGATTCTTTACCAGGAGAGAGATCATGACGACGAATACCCTCAACGGAATGGACCTCAAGCAACTGCACGAGACGGTGGACGCCATCAAAGGCGATTCCGAGTTCGCACGGTTCGAGTTCCGAAATTCGAACGAGTGGCTCCAAGGCGGAGAGAACCGCTCTACGATCAAGGACTTCTACGGCGCCAAGCAATGGGACAGCTCACGCACTGAGCCTTTCGTCTTTACAAATGGCGAGCCGCCGGTTCTGCTGGGCGCCAACGAAGGGGCCAACCCGGTCGAGTTCCTGCTGCATGCGCTCGCGGGCTGCGTGACGACCACGACCGTGCTCCACGCGGCCGCGCGGGGCATTCGGATCGAGTCCATCTCCACGAGCATGAAGGGGCGAATCGATCTCCAGGGTCTGCTGGGTCTCGACCCCTCGGTGACTCCCGGCTACGAATCGATCGAGATCGACATGGATATCCATGCAGATTGCTCCGACGAGGAGCTCGACGATCTCATCGCGTTCGCCGAAAGCCACTCACCCGTCTGCAGCACGGTATGTCGCCCGGTGCCAGTGACACTTCGACGTGTCTAAAGCGTCGGTCTGTGCACCTGGGTGTCACCGCATATGTGCCCAGGTTCACGGACCGCGGTCGGCCGTCCATATCGGTCCGCGCTGAAGTCACTGGGCTGTGATCGAACGGATCGAGTCGGACACCCGTCGCTACCGTAGCTTCTCCCTCGGCGCCTCGTACGGCGTTCGGCCTCGGTGAACTCCGTGTGGCCGGTCGTAGTTGTAGAAGCGCTCCCATTCGGCCAGCTTCTTCTCGAGATCGACGTCGTCGCGGCACGAACTCATCGAGGCCGCTTGGCCTTCTCTCCGAGCTCGATCACCGCTCCAGCAGCGTGCGTTCGCGCGGGCCGAATCTCGGGCCGAAACGTTTGTGCAATGCGCGAAGCCGCTTGCCGCTGGCTTCGTCTCCGTGGCCGGTGTCGATGCAATCGACCAACGTGCGGACTTCGGCCACTACGTTGCTCTCTCGACGCGCGATCTCGAGGGCCTTCTCGCGCCTTTGTTCGGAAGGCCCATCTCACGCCTCGCCTGAGCTCGAATCGCCGAGGCCGAGTTCGGGGAGCGGTCGATGGGCGATCTCGTGGGCCTCATCGGGAGGCACACCGAGCAGGCACAGCATGTATTGCGTGGCATCGTCGAGGTCGCGGTCGTCGAGCTTACCCTCGAGTCGATCACTGAGCGCACCGATCACCGCGCCACTCATCAGCGCGGCTACGGCATCGTAGTTGTCGATTGCGAAGCGCCCGCTCTCGATCCCGCGGCTCACGTCGCGGTAGCCGCTCGCACCGATTCCTTCTCGTAGGCGCTTCTGCGGCAACCCCGAGTGGAAGATGAACCACGCACACAGCGGGTCCTCGGGCATGCTCCGCAGCGTGTGGCGCAGGCCGACCGCGACGACCTCGGCCGGGTCGGCCAGCCGTGCAACGGCCCGATCGATGCGACGGTTGAGTTCCCTGGTGCGCTCCCGGGCAATCGGCACCAGCGCGTCGTGCTTCGAGTCGAAGTAGTGGTAGAAGGTGCGGCGTGCGACGTCCGCGGCTTCGGTGATGTCCTCGATCGTGACGGCATCGACCCCGCGCGCACGGGTGAGTGCCTCGGTCGCCTGCAGGATCCGCTGGCGGACCCGGGCCCGCCGGCGTTCGACCCGACCCGGTTGCCGATTCTCCGAGTGCTCCGTTGGCTGTGCGTCCGACATCCGCTTCTCCTGATTCCTCTTTTTTTTCGAAGACTTGAATGGATAGCCTTGCGCGTTGCCGGGAAACAATGTAACGTATTTTACACAGAGTGCAAGTGTGCATTGAAGGCATTTCCAACCGGGAGGTGACGCCATGAAGCCGGGAGCCTTCGGCAAGTACGCCGTCGACTACGAAATGCGGGTGGACTACGACCGCCTGCGCCGCGAGCGAACCGAGCGGGCGCGTGCGGAGATCAACGCCGCCGGACTCGGGGCGCTACTCACCTGGGACGAGGCCAGTATCCGGTACCTCACGTCCTATTACGTGACCACACCGATGCGGGCGAGCGAGCTGCAGGTGGTCTTCTGCCCGAGAAACGGCGACCCGCACCTGTTCGGCGGCGGCACGCCCAGCGAAACCGAGCGGCGTATGCCGTGGATGACCGACCGGGTTCACCCGGCATTGGGCATGCCGAGAGTCACGGCGAACGATTCCAACGATCTCATGGTCGAGCGGATCGTGGAAGTCATCGCGGCGACGATGGCCAAGTACGGCGTCGAGCGGGAGCCTCTCGGGCTCGAGGGATCGACGCTCTCGATGTTGTTCGCGGAGGCGTTCAAGCGGAAGGGAATCGAAGTCGTACACGGAAAGCCCGTCATGGACGAAGCGCGCATGATCAAGACACAGGACGAGATCGCGCTCATGCGGATCACCTGCGCCAACTCGGAGCGGGCCTTTGCGGACATCGCGGACGCGATTCGGCCCGGAATCCGCGAGTGCGATCTCGTGGGAATCGGGATCAAGGCGCTCTACCAGGAGGGGGATGACCATACCGAGGATCTCGTGTGCTGCTCGGGTTACAACACGAACCCCTACGGCTGGTCATTCACGGACAAGCCCATTCGCCCCGGAGACCTGGTCTACATCGACGTCGACGGTGCCTCGTACCAGGGCTACAAGAGCTGCGTCTATCGAACGTTCTGCTGCGGGAAGGCGACCCAGGAACAGAAAGACCTCTACGAAGAGTGTCGCTCGATGCTCTACGCGGGGATGGACACGGTCAAGGACGGGTCTAGCGACTTCGACATCACCGGCGCCTGGCCGGATTCGCCCCAGTACTGGGGTTACGACAACTGGGCTGAGGTCGGCCCCTACGCCTGCGGCCACGGCCTGGGCCTCACGCTTCACGACCGACCGTTCATCAGCATCGTCAAGAAGCTCGCCGGCTACGAGCCGACGACCCTGCGCACGGGGATGGTCCTGGCCCTCGAGACCTACGCCGGTCGCAAGGGAGGCAGCGACGGCGTACGGCTGGAGGAGAACATCCTCGTGACGGACGACGGCTACGAGCTCCTGACCCGCTGGCCCGTGAACGAGCTCATGGAATGCTGGCTGCCCTACAGCTGATCAGCCGGGCAATAACGAAGGAATTGGTGAGCACCATGCAGAAATCAACCGTATCCATCGTCAAGGGGACCGATGCAGATCGCATGGTCGAGCAGGCCGTCGACCACCTCGGAGGCGTGAAATCGCTGATCCGGGCCGGCTCCACCGTCGTGATCAAGCCGAATGCCGGTCACGAGGCCGGACCGGCAACCTCGGTCAACACGAGCCCCGCCGTCGTGGCGGCCGTCATCCGGCTCGTGAAGCAAGCGAACCCCGGCAGGATCATCCTGGCCGAATCGTCTGCGATCGGCTGCGACACCTTCTCCTGTCTCGAAGCGAGTGGAATCCAGCAGGTCGCCGAACAGGAGGGTGTGGACGAGATCCGCGACATAAAGAGCGACGAGGACCTGGTGAGCGTGCCGTTCGCCAAACCGACGTCGCAGATCAAGAAGGTGGATCTTCCGCGCTTCCTGCTCGAGGCCGACCACCTGGTCAACGTGCCGATCTTCAAGTCGCATGTGAGCATGGTCTTCACCTGCGCCCTGAAGAACCTGAAGGGCGTGGTACAGGACAAGCACCACTACGTCATGCACTGCACGAACCTGGCGGACGCCATGATGGACCTCGGTGACGTCGTTCGCCCCGATTTCACCGTCGTCGACATGATCCGGCCAATGGAAGGCTTCGGGCCGCATTCGGGTACGCCGGTCGAGTTCGACTGTGTGCTTGCCGGGCAAGACATGGTGGCCATCGATGCAACCGCCTGCAGGGTGACCGGCCTTCCGATCGAGAAGGTGGAATACTTCGCCGCGGCCCGTGAGAAGGGTCTCGGAACCTTTGACGAGGATCAGATCGAGATCCGGGGCAACTCGATCGAAGAGGTTCGCCAGGAGCTGTACCTGCCATACCTCCA
>Ga0210064_1000901_pt1 | contig 13430 bp, 12 predicted proteins | sample Muzzi_CordC_D2_FD_185531 | JGI IMG/M metagenome (GOLD analysis project Ga0210064, IMG submission 185531) | Wetland microbial communities from San Francisco Bay, California, USA, that impact long-term carbon sequestration - Muzzi_CordC_D2 (SPAdes) | ecosystem: Environmental > Aquatic > Marine >...
GGTCGGACTGGGCGTGCTGGTCGTCCTGACCCTCTGGCTGATCTACCGTATTGCGCGCGGCTGGCTGCGACTGCTGGACAGGCAGCCAATGTATGTTTGAAATCCGCAAACCCGTCGCCCGGTGCAACAGGCTGGCTGGACCGGGCCTGCGCAGCCCGGCGAGCGGGGCTGCACCGATACTACCATGTTGCATCCGGGCTGAAGCGCATGTGGATGTTGCTGATGGGATGCGTAAACAGCTGTTATGACCGTCCTTTATAGCGCGCAAGGCACTCGCCGATGCGCCGTTCAATCGCGCCAGCCGCGTCTGCAGGCACAGCCCCGGTGGTCAGCGCAACCAGCAGCAGGTCCTCGGGCGAGTCCTGCGCGCCCGGCTCCTTCTTCAACGATGCGTTGAGTCTTTCGATCTGGTAGGCCATGCGTTCCGCCTGGCATTCCTGTGGTGATTCCAGTTCCAGCAGGACTTCCAGCCTGAGGCAGGCATCCTGTTTTGCGGCGAGATTTTCCGACAATGTCGTGTCATCCGGCCGGGTGAGTGCCTGGTTGAAGCGCCGGTTTATTGTTTCGCTGCCGGTGCCGGCAAGCACGGACAGGGCCTGCCATTCCGCCTCGATGCTGTCCGCATCAGGCGCGCTGCCGGCCAGGGTTGCCTGTTCCCACCGGTGGCACAGCACGGCGCGCTGCGCAATGTTGTCCAGCGCGGAGTCCCGGGCCCGGGTTTCCGCGGCCCTGAGTGCGCTGGAAAACTGCTTCTGTGCAGCACGCCAGCGGCTGTCCAGTCCGCTTTCGTGTTTGCGCGGTATCCAGCCGATTTCCTGCCAGCGATTCCGGACCCGGCCGAGTGCTGCGGCATTGGCAAGCAGTGCTTCGTCAGTGGCGCCAGCGGCCTGTTCCAGTTCTTCGATCAGCGCCTGCTTCAGCTTCAGGTTGGCTTCGCGCTCACTGGCCTGTTCCTTGCGCTCTGCATCGCGCCTGCGATAGGTGGTGTCGCAGGCGGCCTGGAAGCGTTTCCACAGCCTGTTTTCGAGATCGCGTTTCCCCGTGACCGTGATCGTCCACTGCGTCTTGCAGACCTCCAGCCGGTCAAGCGCGTCGCGCAGACTGGCGACCTCTCCCAGTGCCTCGATATCGGCGATAAGCCGTTCGCGGGCCTTTATCGAGCGTTCGCGTTCACCGGAAAGGTGCTCCTCGAATTTCCCAAGCGCTTCTTCCAGTGCCCTGGCAAGCGGTTTGCGGTGCTTGAAATCGACGTTGCCGATCTTGTAGAAATCACGGCGGGCGTGGCGGATGAATTTGTCGATTTCCCGCCAGTCCGGCTGTTTCCAGTCGGTTGATTCGTAGCGTGCATTCAGGCTGTCGATAATGGCGCGGCGCTGGCTGAGGTTTTCCCTGCGCTGCTGCTTGAGCTTTTCAAAGTGTGCGATGCAGGGCTTGTAGGCTTCCTCGCAGGCCCGGTCGAATTCCTTCCAGAGCTCCCTGGCGGGTTGATCCCCGGATTTGTCCCAGGTATGCCATTGCTCGCGTGCCTGCTGTATTTGTCTGGAGAGTTTTTCCGGGTGCAGGCCCGATTCGATCAATTGCCGCATCTGCTCAATGAGATCCTGACGCGCCTGGGTGGTGCCCCAGTGGCGCCAGGATTCCAGCTTGCGCAGTTGCGGGCGCACGTGATTCAGCCGTTTTTCAATGTCCTTCCAGCGCTGCTCGGAAAGCCCCGGGATATTGCCCATGATCGACATCAATTTGTGATACGCCCGTTCGGCATGCTGGAGCTCATTGTTCTTCAGCGCGGTTTCCAGTTCCTCCGTCAGCGCAAGCGATTTCTCATAATCGCGGTTGCGGCGCTCCACCTGTGCGTGAATGCGCGTGCGCAGCGTTTCCAGGGCGGCATTGATTTCCGCATCCAGCCCGCTGTCTTCCGCGGCTTGAACTGCTGCAGGTTGCTCTTCCCCGGGCGGCTCTTCCCCGGCAGCAACGGGTGTGCTGTCACTGCTGCGCAGGGTATCGATTGCCTTGCGCACCTTTTTCGCGCGGCTTTCATCGATACCGCTGGCTGTTGCCAGCAGGAAATTGATTTCGTCAAGAATGGCCTGGCGGTTTTCGAGGGTGACGGTTCCGGATTCTTTATTCATGGCGTCAATTGGGTCAGGTAGCAACTCTGTTTCAGGGCGGCGCTGGTCAAGTTGTCATCGCGGGGCGCGAGGGGAAGCGGCAATCTCCTGATTACTGTTGGTATATCAAAAAATTGCTTCTCGGATCGTGCCCGGCATGACCCGGGCCATTCCCGGTCTTGCCTTCTGCCGGTACATCGCGCTCGCAACGACGAGACGCATGTAGTCATCAAGGATTCTCTGGTTATGAAGCTCAAGGAAGCTCTGATTGCCCCATTGTTGCGGGCACGGTGTGGCAATATCATGATTTGTAATCAGTTACTTGGAGATTGCTTCGTCACGGTGTCCCCCGGTATTTGCTCCCTGCGTTACGCTACCACCGACATCCGTGTACTGGTGCATGGCACAGGCCCGCTTCCTCTCTGCAAACATGCATCCCTGTCGTCGTCGCAATGACGGGGACCCGGTAACCAGTCAGCGCTTCCCTGATTGTACTCAAATTCGTATGGCGATATTCAAGGTCAGGATAATTCATGTGTCAATCCGGCGAACGACTGCCATTCTACGCCCAACCCCCGGCTGCCGGCGTCATTTTTCGGGCGTCCGGTGTCGCTCCGCGGTACCATGGGGCCGGAGAGCCTTATGGAAATCTCGCTACCGGCATGAATTCATTCAGGGTGCGATCATGAAAATACTGGTGCGCAATGTGTCCCGGGAGACCCCGGAAGCGGAACTGCTGGCGTTGTTCAGGGAATACGGGGATGTCCAGTACTGCAGGCTGGTGCTGGACAAGGTAACCGGCAAGTCCAAAGGCTTCGGCTTCGTGGAGATGCCCCGCGCAGGCGAGGCCAGGGCAGCCATCAAGAGCCTTGACTACCAGGATCTACACGGTAATAAAATCCGGGTGAAAAAGGCGGAAAAGCCCGGGCAGGGGAGCCCGGTGAAGGGGCCCGGGTCGCTCCCTGCGTGAGCGACCGCCTGGTATCCATGTGCAGGCAAATCGCAGCAGCGGCACCCGGCCCGGCAACCTGCTGCATGGCGTGACCCTGGAGACGCTACGGCCACACCTGGCGGGATGCCATGAGACCGGGTCTGCAGTCGGGCTTGCCTGTTGCAGTGGGGTAGACTCGCTGCAACCGACTCGCCACCGGCTGGAGTTATCATGACACCCTGGACCTTGCTCGACAGCACCCGTGTTCCCGGCGACGGCGGCGAGCTGTGCCTCTACCAGCGAGGCGCTGAATTCTCGATCAAGGTGGCGGGCCGGGGCGAGCTGATGAACAGCCGTTCCCACGGCTCCGAGGATGCGCTGGCGAGGCTGACCTGTGACCGGCTGCTGAACCGCGTGAATCCACGACTGCTCATCGGGGGACTCGGCATGGGGTTTACCCTGGCTGCGGCGCTCACACAGCTCGGCGACCAGGCGCAGGTCGTGGTCGCCGAGCTGGTGCCGGCTGTGGTGGCGTGGAACCGGGGTGTGCTCGGGGAAGCGACCGGCCGGCCGCTGCAGGACCCGCGGGTGAGTGTGCGCGAGAAGGATGTCGCCCGCGTCATGCTGGCCGGGGCGCAGGCCTTCGATGCAATAATACTGGACGTGGACAACGGGCCCGAGGGTCTGACCCGCAGGGAGAACGACTGGCTCTATGGCGAGGACGGATTGAATGTGGCCAGGACGGCACTGCGGCCCGGCGGTGTACTGGCCGTGTGGTCAGCCGGCCCTGACCGGGCGTTCCTGCAACGGCTGCGCAAGGTCGGATTCAGGGTGGAAGAAGTGCGCGTGCGCGCCCGTGGTTCGAAGGGGGCGCGGCATGTTATCTGGTTTGCCCGGCAGGTAGACTGGAAGCTGTCTCAACATGGTGAACAGGGGGCCCGCGCAACGGGCCCGGATTCCGCGCTGTGACATCCGCGCCGCAGGTCTGGCTGTCCTGCATGAGATACGCAGCAGGTAAACTGTCCTAAACATCCTGAAACGAGAAGGCAAGTTCAATGGCAAATTCATTTGGTGACCAGTTTCTCAAGGCGGGGCTGGTAAACAAGACCCGGCTCAGCCAGGCGAACAAGTCAAAGACCCGGCAGCAGAAGCTGAGACAGAAGCAGAAGGTCGAGGTGGTCGACGAGGCTGCGGCGGCCGCCCGGCAGGCGGCGGCTGAGAAGGTGGCCCACGATCGTGAACTCAATCGCCGGCAAAAGGAGCAGGCCGGGCACCGGGCGGTGCAGGCGCAGGTGCGCCAGTTGATCGAATTGAATCGCGTGCCGCGGGACGGCGGTGAGGTGGGTTATCACTTCCAGGACGGGACGGCGATCAGGAAAATCCTGGTTTCGGAAGAAGTGCATGACAAGCTGGCGCGTGGTCTGCTTGCCATCGCCAGGTTTGACGACGGCTACGAGGTGATTCCGTCGGTAGTGGCGGAAAAAATCATGCTGCGCGACGAGTCCTGCATCGTCAGCAACGCAACGACGCAGCTGGATAGCGGGGAAGACGATCCCTACGCGGATTACAAGGTTCCCGATGACCTGATGTGGTAACCCGGCGGTTGCCGGTATTCCCGGGTTCCTGCAGCGGTGTGTTTCTGCCTGTCCTGTTGGCGTGATTGAAGGCCGCTCCTGCACGGAGTAGCGACACCGGGAGGAATCACCCTGCGTGCCTGTTCGGGATGGTGGCGCGCAGCTGGCTACTCCTGCCATATCCCGATTACAGCAGCGAATCTTCCCCGATCGGGCACCAGCTGCCGGCGGAATCAATCAGGGATCTGGCAGTGAGTGCCGCTACGCCATAGACGACCGTGTTGACGGCATGGTCCTTCCTGACCTTTTTCAGCAGCAGGTCGAAATCTCCATCACCGGATAACAACACGATGGTATCTACTGTTTTTGCGGCATCCATGACATCAAGTGTGATGCCGACATCCCAGTCGCCCTTGGCTGAACCGTCACTGCGCTGGATATAGGGCTTCAGTTTTATGCTGAAGCCGATATGCTTCAGGGCGTCCTGGAATTTGAGCTGCCTGTCATCGCCGCGGTGCGTGGCATAGGCGGTTGCGGAAACAATCTCGCCTGCGAAGGCCAACCGTTGCCAGAGTTTCCGGTAGTTGAACTGGCGCCCATACGCCTGGCGGGTGGTGTAGTAGATGTTCTGTACGTCTGCAAAAACAGCAATTCTGTTCACAGTGGGTCCAGCCGGTGATTAAAAGTGCACGCCGCTTCCCGGCATTCGGAACAAGTTGTCATTGCCAGGGGTGCGGCGACGAAGCAATCTGCAAGCGCTTGATCCCGAGGTTACAAGATTGCTTCGCTGTGCTCGCAACGACGTGTAACAGCAACACATAAATCCGGGGAGTCTTACCGCAGTTTCCGCACCCGGAACTTGCGGCCCTTGATTTTTCCTTCCGACAGAATCTTCAGGGCCTGTCTGGCGACGGGACGCTCCACGGCAACATAGGCAAGGTTGTCGCCGATATCGATTTTTCCGACTTGCTTGCCCGGCAGGCTGCTGTTTGCCGTCAGGGCGCCTAGTATGTCGCCTGCGCGGACCTTGTCCTTGCGGCCGCCGTTGATGCCCAGCGTCACCATCGGCGGGCTCAGTCGGAAATTCTCGCGGGTTTTCAGTGACGCTATGCTGGCAATCCTGACAGGGCTGTTTTGAAATTTCTCGATCGCCTCGATCCTGAACTGTTCATGAGCCATGAACAGGCTGATGGCGAGGCCCGCGTTGCCGGCCCGGCCCGTGCGTCCGATACGGTGGATATGGATTTCCGGGTCAGGCGACAGGTCGAAGTTGATGACGGCCTGCAGGTCCTTGATGTCCAGTCCGCGTGCGGCGACGTCTGTTGCAATCAGGATCGAACTGCTCTTGTTGGCAAACTGGACCAGTACCTGGTCGCGGTCTTTCTGGTCCAGGTCGCCGTGCAGGGCCAGCGCATGAAAGCCCTGCTGCCAGAGCTCATCTGCCAGTTCCTGGCACTGGTGTTTGCGATTGCAGAACACCAGACTCGACTCGGGGTGGTAATGCTGCAGCAGGGCGACCAGGGTCCGGGTCCTTTCGCCCTTCTGTATTTCATAGAAGACCTGCCCAATCTGGGTGCTGTCATGCAGGCTTTCCACGCGAACATCAACGGGGTCTTGCTGGATGGCATCGCTGACGGACTTGATGGCATCCGGGTAGGTCGCCGAGAACAGCAGGGTCTGTCTGTGTCGCGGTGCCATCTCGATAATGCGCGTGATGTCCTCATGAAAACCCATGTCCAGCATGCGGTCTGCCTCGTCCAGCACCAGTATCTGCAGGCTGTCCAGCTGTAAAGTCCGTTTTTCCAGGTGCTTCAAAATTCGCCCCGGGGTCCCGACCACCACATGCGGGCTGCGTTCCAGCGAGGCCAGCTGCCCGGCCATCGGCTTGCCGCCGCACAGGGTGAGGACATTGACATTGGGTATGGCGCGCGCCAGCAACCGGATTTCCCGGCTGACCTGGTCGGCCAGCTCGCGCGTCGGGCAAAGCACCAGTGCCTGCGTCCGGTAGCTGCGGGCCTCGATCCTGTGCAGCAGGCCGATGCCAAATGCCGCCGTCTTGCCGCTGCCCGTCTTTGCCTGGGCCAGCAAATCCCTGCCTTCCAGGATGGCAGGCAGGCCCCGTGCCTGTATCGGGGTCATGGCGTGGTAATCCAGTGACTGGATATTGGCCAGGACCTCAGGGGGCAATGGCAGGGATGAGAAGGCGGTTGCGGTCACGGGATGGTCGATTTCTGGCGGCTTGAAGCAAAGCCCGCGCATCATAGCAGGTCGCCGCCGAAAGGGCAGGGAATTAGGGCCGGTCAGCCTGCAATTGTGCCTTCCGGCCACGAATACCCGGCAGGGGACGGAAGTCTGCCGGGTAACTGTTGATGTCAATCGGGTGCAGTTCACACTGCCCCCTGCGTCAGGCATTCAGGGGCTGACTGCGTAACTCGTCGTGGCAGCTGCCTAACTGACCACGCCGTCGAAGCGCTTGCCCTTGGGTATAAAGACTACATTGACACTCAGAACGTGGGGACTGTAGATGGTCGTGCGCAACAGCAGGCCCCGGCCCTTGACCACGGCCTGTTCGGTCATGGTGCGGATCTTGGTCGTGTCGTCGTAATTGTCTTCAATTTCTTCGTAGTTGAGTTTCATGGGTCTCTCCGGTTGAAAATGTCCGGCATCCTGGAAACCGGCATATCCACGTCAGATTGCAGGATGCAGGGAAGAGTTTATGCCTTTCAGGGTACTTCTGAACAGCAGTATTGCGCTGGTTCTGTAACGCCAATCCGGAGGTGACAGATCCCCGGACGATCTCGCCGCAGGGTGGCGTTCACCCGGTGTCCGGCTGCAAGTCGATTGCGGGCTCCTGTCACCATTGGCAAGCGTGTGCGTCGATAGTGAGCCGTTATTTCGGGGTCGTGTCGCCGACCAGGGTATGGCCGCTGACCTGCGTTATAACCGGCCTGCCTTCTTCCAGTTTGTAGGTGGCATATTCACGGAACTTGCTGGTCATCTGTTTACCGTCCTGGACGATGTTCTCGGTTACAGTTGAGTATGACAGCCCGCTCAGGCCGTCCGGCATAATATGAATCTCGGTATCGGCGCGCTCATAATCGTATGCCTCGATTGTTGTCCAGCCCGCGTCAATCAGCTGCAGGTACTTTTGCTTGTTGATTCTCACCTTCGCCATCCATTTGTCGTGGGGGAATTCGAGAATTTTCTGGAACGAGTCTCCCAGGTACGCGCCAATGCCCGCCGTGTCGCGATTCATCGCGGCGGCGTCGGTCGTATCAATGACCTCCTGTATCTGCGCTTTGGTAATCCGTTCATCCGCATGCAGCGGCAACGCCAGCATAACGGCGATGGTGGTGAGGGTCAGGCGTCTGTTCATGGCATGTCTCCCTTGCCGGGGCTGGCGGCTGCTGCCGGTGATCCGGTCATGGCTACTTTCATGTTAGCAAATTTCCGCCGGGTTAATCTGCCGCGACGCCGGTTGCAGCCGACAAGGGGCTGCAGCATGTCCGGTATCCGGCATGTGATCCCGGTCTCAGCACCACATAGGTGACCCGCTAGAATTGATCCTGTCGTAAACACAGGGTGACTCTGATTAATTCAGGTATCCCGTTGCCGGGCTCCCCGCGATGACGAGTTCATCAGGGGACCCGGGTCACTGAACAGCCAGGTTGCGAGGTCCTCTCATGTCAGATCGTGGTTGGCAGCATTCGATCCTGCAGGTCATCGGTACGCGCATAGAGGCCCTTGCGGAACTCCACCCGTGGCCATATCTGCTGTTCCTTACCGTTTTCGCACTGCTCGGCTACGTCTTTCTGCTGTTGTTTCCGCTACTCACCCTGGCCGGCGTCAGCGGCGTGTACCGGGCCCTTGTCACCACTCCGGGTGTTGCCTGGTGGCCACTGCCGGCATGGTTGTTTGTGGCCGGTGCCTGCGGAGTTGTCAGTTACCGGCTTTTTCGGGTTAGGCACTCACTTCCCGCCGGGGTTGTCCTTGACAGGTCGCAGGCACCGGCCCTGTTCCAGCTTGTCGAGGATACAAATGCACACTATGGCGGCCATGGGATTGACCGCATCGTGATTACAGGTGAGTACCGGCTCGATATCGTCGACACGCCCTTGCTGGCATTGCCGGTCTGGTCGAGCCGTTCCCTGGTCGTGGGACTGCCGCTGTTGCAGTGCCTGTCCATGGGGCGGTTTCAATGCGCCCTTGCGCGCCGCCTGGGTCAGGGATCCCGGCGCGGCAACCGGCTGCTGAACTGGCTGTACACGCTGCGGAGTCTCTGGCCCCGCTACCGGGATCCATCCCCCCTCGGCGACCCTGCTTACCTGCCGCTGCGTACGCTATTCTCCATCTATGCGCCACTGTACACCGTACTCAGCACGGCAGCGGCACGCCTGGACGAACTGCAGGCCGACAGTTATTCCATGGAGCTGTTCAGCGACGAGGATGTTCTGGACACCGTCACGGCCGACGCGGTCTTCCGTCTGTTCCTTCGGGAAAAGTACTGGCCGGCAATCAGGAAGCTGCGCGAGCAGGATGCAGTCGTTGTCACCAATGTTCACACGCGCATTGCAACGGTACTGCAAGCCGGTCTGCAGGCCGGCAATACCGACCAGTGGATCGAGCATGCCATGTCGGCGGAGCAGCAATGGGATGACCCCTGGCCTTCACTGGTTCGGCGTATCGAGAATATCGGTCACGCGCAGGCACGGATGACCACATGGATGGTTGAACCGGCTGCTGCTGAATACCTCGACACATCCAGGTCAAAACTCGATGCGGCGCTTGAAGACCTGCCACCGCCACGGTTTCCGCGACTGCAACCGTGGCCGGCACGACTGGAGCAGTTGCGACGGGGCGTGCTGTCCCCGGCAAACAGTCTGCTGCGCCGCCTGAAGAACATGCTGCATCCTGGCGAGCGCGCCGGTGAAATGAAACATTGACACCGGTTTGTCACCGGTTGGTGCTGAAGCGGTTACCGGAATGAAGCCGGGTTGAATCCGGCAAAACCTCCCGTTTTTTGTGCGCTCCGCCTGGCCTGCAGGCCGCCGGTATCCTGTTTCGGTCTATACCGGGGAGGAGAGCCGGGGAGCGGGGGAAACAACCCCCGGACTCGATGTCCCTCCTCACCTTCTCCCGGAGGGAGAGGGAACAGCCATATCCGGCTTTGCAATGCCCACACTGTACCTGCTGGCCCGTATCCGACATTCCTCGTATTACCCTGTTCCGGGGTGTGCCGGAAACGCGAGCCAGGGAGAATTCGGCTGGTATGGAAACCCGGCCGTCCTACGTAGCGTGACTGGCGGGCTAGAACCAGTCGCTTAGCCCCGTGATTCCGGGTCGGTGCTGCTCCAGCAGACGGGTAATTTCGCTATCCCCTGCAGTCGCGGCCAGGTCGCCGGCACGCTCCCGCTTGTTGTTTCTGATTCCTGTATCTGCACCCGCTTCCAGCAGGATCCTGACGGTTGCGACATCAGCATGCGCTGCGGCAAGCATCAGTGCGGTATTACCGTTTTTATTGCGTGTGTTCACTGCCGCGCCGGACTTGATCAGGTAGCTGACAGTCCCGGCCTTGCCTGAATCTGCCGCAAGAATGAGCGCTGTATTTCCGTGGGAGGAACGTGCTGCAATCTTCGCCCCGTGACTCACCAGGTAGCGGCTTATTTGCGTATTGCCCCGTTCCGCAGCCAGCAACAGCGCGGTGCCTCCGTTGGCATCGGTGCTGTCCGGCTCCGCCCCGTGCTGTAGCAGCTGCAGGGCATTTTCAGCCCGTTCCCGGTTGACTGCATGCCACAGTGCGGTATGACCACCGGTGTCGCGCCGGTTGACCTGCCGGGCGTGCACCAGCAGTGCTTTCAGGATGTCCGGATTTTCTGATTCCGCGGCCAGCATCAGAACTGTCTTGCCGTCCTTGCGGGTCAGTTCCGTGTCGGCTGCATGTTCCAGCAGCAAGGCAGTGATGCCTGAATGGCCGCCGCTGACTGCGTAGCACAGCGCGGTACAGCCAGAGTCGTGTTTTGCATTGATGTCAGCGCCGGCAGCTATCAGGGCCGCGACCATATCGATTTGACCTGACTCGGCAGCACACATGAGTGCCGTCATACCTGCATTGAATGCGACATTCGGGACGGCCCCGGCTGCCAGCAGCATGCCGACTATGGCGTTGTTTCCCTTGCAGGCGGCGCGCGACAACGCGGTATGCTGCTCGCTGTCACGTTCGTTTACCAGGACGCCCCGGGCAAGCAGTGCCCGGACAATATCCTCCTGGCCGCGCCATGCGGCCTCCATCAAGGGCTGCCAGCCGGCGAACGGTTTCCGGGATTGACTGTCACCTGTCCCGGATGACGCGGTGGCCTGTTGCAGGTCGAGCCTGGCGGCCACGGAGGCCCTGTTCTGACCGTTGCCGGTCCTGCTGACCGCGCCATGTGACTGCAGCAGCCTTGACATGCCGGGGTGGTCTTTCCGTGCGGCAATATCTGCGGCGCTATCGCCACTGCTGTTTTGCGCATGCAGGTCTGCCCCGTGATCTATCAGCGCTTCACCAATATCAGCCAGATCCCTGGCGGCAGCCAGTATTAGCGGGGAATTGCCGGCCGCGTCCCTGGTGTTTGTGTCGGCCCCGGCAGTCAGCAGCATATTCACGATGTCAGGATGATTGTTACTGGTCGCAATCAGCAGGGCGCTGCTGCCGGTCGCGTCTTTCCGGTCAGGGTCCGCCTTTCCGGCAAGCAACAGCCGGACGATGGATGAGTTGCCTTGCTCTGCCGCCTCATGCAGCGCGGTCCTGCCAAACCGGTCTGGCGCATCAACAGCTGCCCCGGATTCCATGGCAGTACGCGCGGCCGGTTCGTCTCCCCTGATGGCTGCCCATTTCAGGGCTGTGTCAGGATCGGGCGTCCCGGATGGCTGTGCAGGGCTTCTTGTGCGGCGGGTCGAGGTGCTATCCTTGTTCAGTTTCTGCTGCGCCATCGGGTGTCCTTGCCGGGCAGCCAGGCTGTACCAGTGTGTTGCATCCGCTTCGCTTGCCGCTACTCCCCAGCCGTTCTCGTACATGACGCCAAGATTGTACTGGGACTGTGCATGGCCCTGGCGGGCAGCCTGCTGCAGCCAGTGAACCGCTGATTCATGGTCCTTCGCAACACCGGTACCGGAACGATACAGGGCGGCAAGCCGGTACTGGGCGTCCACATTGCCATTGGTCGCGAGGGGTACAAGCAATTGAGCGGCCGTGGCGTAATCCCGGATACGCAGGGCGGCACGGGCGGGCTCCATTTCATCGCCAGCGGTTGCCGGACTCGCAGTGAGTGCGGAAAGCACCAGAAGGGTTGCGGTGCTCCGCAGCAACGCGTGCCACAGGCTCAGCCGCGCATGTGTCAAACCCCGTGTTGCCGCTGCATACCGGTTACTGCGTGCCATATTTTGTGTCTACCTTGATGCCGATTTCCTTCAGGAACGGTGTCGGCAGGATGCCGCCTGCACAAACGATGACGACATCGTTAGCCAGTTCCATGTGCGTCCCGTTCTGCTCTATGTCGACTTTATCGTTGTGGATTGACTTGACCCTGGAATTCATAAGCAGCTGAATTGAACCGTTTTGCTGCATCCCGGAAATTCTCTCCCGGTTCTTTTGCTTGCAGCGTGAGAAGGCGTCGCCGCGGTAGGACAGGGTGACCTCGGCATTGGGGAACGCTGCAATGCTGGCAGCGGCCTCCAGGGCACTGTCGCCGCCGCCGACGACCAGCACCCTGCTGTTGCGGTACTGGCCGGGATCAATGAGACGGTATACGACCTTGCTGGATTCCTCTCCCGGTACGCCCAGTTTGCGCGGTGTGCCGCGCCTGCCAATGGCAAGCAGTACACACCTGCAGCGGTAGTTGCCTTGCGTCGTCCTGACCTCGATCCCGTCCGCAGCCGGTGTGATCGACTGGACGCGTTCCGAGAACCTGATCCGGGCTCCGGTTTTGCCGATGACGTCTTCCCAGAATCCCAGCAATGCTTCCCTGGTTATCTCCCTGAACCTGATCATGCCAACAACCGGCAGATTTACCGGTGCTGTCATGACCACCTTGCCGCGCGGGAAATGGGAGACGGTGCCGCCCACGCAGTCCTGCTCCACCGTGACATATCGCAACCTGCGTTCCATGGCGGACAATGTGGCAGACAGGCCGGCAGGTCCTGCGCCAACAATAACGACATCCAGTTCCGGCCCGGACTTGTCACGGCAGCGCCTGATGATGCCCTCCATGGCCTGGCGCCCCTGCTCGATGGCATTGCGAATCAGACCCATTCCACCCAGTTCGCCGGCAATGAAAATTCCGGGCACATTGGTCTCGAAATCGGCTGCAACCATGGGTATATCAACGCCACGTTCCGCTGTGCCGAACACCAGTGTGATGGCAGACATCGGGCATGCCGTCTTGCACGCGCCATGTCCGATGCAGTTTGCCGGGCTGATGAGCTCGGCCTTGTCGTTGATGATCCCCAGGACATTGTTTTCCGGACAGGCGCTTACGCAAGAGCGGCAGCCTATACATTGGTGTGTATCGATCACCGGATGCAGGGATGCAGGCTGGTCAAGACCCGCCTCGATGGATTCATCACGCAGGCGCATGGCCACGCTGTGGCGCGAATTGCGCCAGCCCAGGTACACGGTCCAGATGATCAGCATGGGCGCAAGATATACGAGCAGGACCATGTTCCCCATCAACACCCATCCTTAACCGGAAATTCAGATTGTTTGCAGAGCATAGACTTCATCGCCATTCATGAATGTGACTGTATCGGCATTACCACACCTGTTCCGGTACCGTAAAAATG
>Ga0210064_1000903_pt1 | contig 13417 bp, 9 predicted proteins | sample Muzzi_CordC_D2_FD_185531 | JGI IMG/M metagenome (GOLD analysis project Ga0210064, IMG submission 185531) | Wetland microbial communities from San Francisco Bay, California, USA, that impact long-term carbon sequestration - Muzzi_CordC_D2 (SPAdes) | ecosystem: Environmental > Aquatic > Marine >...
TCTCCTACGGGCTGATCAACTATGCAACGTACTTCGAGGCCAGCGCGGCCAGTCCGTCGTTCCGCCCGCGATTCCGCTTCTATCACCGCCACCTCAGCCTGCTGGGTGCGCTGGCCTGTCTGGGCGCCATGCTGGCCATTGACCTGGAGGCGGGCCTCATCGCGGTGGCGCTGCTGTTTGCGATTTACCAGTATCTGCGCCGCACCGCACCCCAGGCCCGCTGGGCCGACGGGCGCCGCTCCTACCATACCCGGCAGGTGCGCACCCACCTGCTGGCCGCGGCCAGCGAGGCCGAACACCCCAGGGACTGGCGGCCCAATATGCTGCTGTTCTCGGATGACAGCCACCGGCGCACCCAGTTGCTGCAGTTCGCCTCCTGGCTCGGCGGGGACAGCGGCTTCGCCACGGTGGTCAAGGTCCTTGAGGGCGGCGGCGCTGCCATGCTGAAGCGCAAACGGGAGGAAGAAGAGGCGATGGAGGAGGACATCCGCAAGGCCGGGGTGCAGGTGTTCCCCCTTGCCATGGTGGCGCCCGACCTGGATACGGGCATCCAGACCCTGTTGCAGGGCTTCGGCATCGGTACGCTGCGCGCCAATATCATCCTGCTCAACTGGCTGGAGCGTGCCCCGCAAGCCGGCAGCGAGCAGCGGGAGCTGACCTATGGCAGCCATCTGCGCACCGCCTTCCGCCTGGGCTGCAACCTGGTGGTGCTCGACGCCGAGGACCCGGAATGGACAGCCCTGCGGGACGTGCCTCCCGACGAACGCCGCATCGACGTGTGGTGGCACGGCGATGCCAGCAGCCGCCTGATGCTCCTGCTCGCGTACCTGATGACCCGCACCGGAGACTGGGAAGGCGCGCGTATTCGCCTGCTCGGCATCTGTTGCGCGTCGGATTCCTCAAATACCGCCGAGGCGCTGCAGAACACCCTGGACGAAGCCCGCATCCAGGCCGAACCCGTGCTGGTGGAAGAGGCTGGGCCCGCGGAAGTGGCGGCGCGTTCGGGAGATGCCTCGCTGGTTCTCCTGCCGTTTCGCCTGCATGGCAGCCAGCCGCTGGGTCCCTTCGGCGGGCAACTGGAGAAGCTGCTCGCACCGCTGCCCGTAACGGCCCTGGTGCTGGCAGCGGAGGACATCGACCTCGATGCCGAACCGGAGGAAGGATCGGCGGCCGATGCGGCCAGGGTTCTGGATGCGCTGGATGACGCCGAACGTCTCGCAGAGTTGACGGCACACGATGCCGAAAAGGCAGAGGCGGCGGTCACCCGGGTGCGCGAGGAACTGGAGGCCGCAACTGCACAGCCGGCCGACAGCGAAACCCTTGAGGAGCTGACCGGGCAGTTGCGCGAACTGGAGCAGCAGGCTGAAAAGGCCCGGCGGCGCGCCGCCCGCATTGCGGCCAGGGCCCTGACCGCGAGGCAGGACGCCCTGGCACTGGGCGTCCTGCCACAGCCGGAGGGGGAAGGAGAGGATGAAAAACGTAATTGAAACGCCCGCTGCCGGCAGGCGTTCACTGCCGTCGCGGGCAGCCGGTCCCCGCGCGGTGATCAATGGGCTTATGTAAATCCCGGGAGTCTGCCGCTGATTAATCCACGGTCACCAGGAAGTGTTCCGTGTTCTAGAGACCCCGGTCGAGCTGGAACAGGGCGGCGACAAGCAGCAGCGTCCCGGCCAGCAGCCACAAGGGGCCAAACAGCCACAAGGCCAGCGGGATGGCCAGGTAGTAGCCGCGCATGCCAAGTGTATAGTGCGTGCCGCCGCGATCGAGAATATCAACTACGTCCCCGACACTGATTTCCGTGACGTTGTCGGGCGGCAGACTGATCATGAAAGCGGTGTGATTGAAGTAACGCACGGCCAGCGTGAAGTTAAAAAACGCGAACAGAAAATCGGCGCCGAGCAAAATGAGTTTGCCGAGCCACAAACCGGGATGATCGTTGCCGAACTGGCTGATAAGCAGTGACAACTCGCCCTGCTTGTCCGCGGTAACCGCCAGGTTGAAGGTACCCAGCCCGATAAGGATCGCGGTGGAAGCCAGGAAGGTCGCCGCCATGGTCCAGTTGCGCAGCGTCTGGATTGCCAGGATTTCCTTGCCGCCGTCCATGATGTTTTGTACCCACAAGGCGCGTATGTGGTGTGCAAGCCCCTGGGACGTGCCAAGGGGATCGCTGCGTATTTTGCGATAGAAATACACGTGGTACACCACCAGCAGCAGCAATGCCGCGGGGCTCAGGCCAAACTCGATATGGTGCAGAATTCCCATGCTGTTGTTTCCTGGTTACCCGGACTTGAAAAATATGCGCCGGTAGCCACCTGCAATCAATGCCGCGCTGTCCATCAGCAGCAGGGGCAGCGGCGTGAGAACGGGGTAGGCGAGATAGACGCTGCGCCACTCGGGGTGAAACTTCTCCTTGAAGCTGCGCAGGCCCTTGTAATTGTAAAAACGATTGCCATATTCATATGCCAGGCGGGCGACTTTTTCGCCGGTGCGTGCATAGCGGGTTTCACCCACCCCGGCAAGCGGCGCCATGCCCAGGTTGAAGTAGCGGTAACCCTGCGCCCTGGCATGCAGGATCAGCTCGACAAACAGGTAATCCATCGTGTCCTGCGGTGCACCCGGACTGTAGCGCATCAGGTCGATACTCAATTCCGTGTGACTGCCGTAGTCCGGCATCAGGTTGGCGAAGGCGACGATGCGTCGCTTCACCCTGATCACGGCGACAGGACTGCGGCGCAGGTAGGCTTCGTTGTAATTGCCAAGCGAAAAGCCCTTTTCGGCGGCGCCGCGTCCGGACAGCCAGGCGTCGGAAATGGCGCGCAGTTGCGGCCAGATGTCTTCACCCGGCGGCTGCTCGAGCAGTTCAAATTCCGCACCGCCGCGCCTGGCGCGATTGACGCTGTGGCGCAGCGATTCACCGCGCTTGCCCGCTGTCGTGAAGTCCGCCAGTTCCACCACCGCGGTTTCGCCCAGCTTGAACAGGGCGAAACCGGCATCGTGATAACGGTGCATCTGGGTTTCGCTGACTTCATACAGGCACGGGGTCAGGCCATGCCGGTCGGCATGGTCGCGAAACGCGAGGATGGCGGCATCGAAGGCGTTCGGGTCGCCGCAAGGGTCGCCCAGGGCGATCAGACGGTCGCGTATCTGCCCGTACTGGATGAACGCCTTGCGATCGGGTGACCACAGCAGAGACTTGTCGCCGAGAAACAGCAGGTGGGAAAATTCGCTGCCGCCGTACCGGTTCAATACCGACTCGGCTTCCTCCAGCGCCCGGGCGTCGGGCCTGGCAGGTGCCGCCCGCGGGAGCCGGTAGAACGACCAGCCTGCGAATCCGGCCGCAACAGCGGCGGCGATCAGCAGGCCGCGCGCGAACCGGGGTGCGTCCAGGGTGGGCGCGAATCGCGACAGGTGCTCCCAGCCCAGCGGAATATCGCCGTGTACCCAGTCACCCAGCCAGGCGAAGCCGATCACGGACGTGACCAGACCTGCCAGCCACAACAGGCTGCGCGGATTGAGCAGCGAATAACTCTCGCGATAGAAGCGGCTGCGCTGACGTCTGAGGAGCAGGGCGACGGCAAGCAGGATGAGGGCTTCCTCATAATCAAGGCCCTTGAGAAAGCTGAAAAGTGCACCGCTGAGGAGCAGAGTCTGGGCCACGAAGTAGGCGCTGCGAACCTGCTCGGCGATACCGCGCGACAGCGCGATGAGCAGCACACCTGTTGCAACCGACAGCAGGTGTGAAATCTCGATTGCCGCAAGCGGCAGGAAACGGTTCAGTATGGCAAGGCGATCGCCCAGTGCCGGAAACGCGGCCGAGGCAAGCAGCACAACCCCCCCGGCGAAAGTCAGGTAGGCCAGTGCCCGCACGCCTATCGCTGCGAGTATGTTCAGCGGTACGCGCAGCAGTAGCAGCAGTCTGTTCTCGCGCCATTGGTGTAGCAGTGCAGCGTGTTGCCAGTATTCCGGGAGCATCAACCTGTCCGCACCCAGGTAGACCGCGATCAGCCAGGGCACCAGGTAATAACAGAGGCGATACACGAGTACACCCGAGACCAGGGTTTCCGGTTCTGCGGCGACGGGCGCAAGCAACACCACCAGCGCGGCATCGAACACACCGAGGCCGCCAGGGATCAGGCTCAGGATGCCGAGGGTGGAGGCCAGCACGAATCCCGGGAGAAACTGCATCCAGGAAATGGTGGCGCCACTGAATTCGAGCGCGACCCAGGCGGCCGTCGCCGCCAACAGCCAGTCGAGCGTCGAGATGGCGACCAGTCCGGCGAGCGTTGCTCCGGACTGGGGTGTGAGGCCGGGGAACAGGCGTGAGAACATTCCCTTGTACAAGGTGAGCACATAGACCGGCAGGTAGGCGGCAAAAACAGCAAGCCCCAGCCAGGCGCTCCAGTCCGGTATCGGTAGCCGGTACGTACCCGGTCCGCCACTGAGCAGCAGCGGCCAGCTCAGTACCGACAGGCCAGCCGGTACGGATGCCATGATCAATGCGGAAAACGACGCGCTCCGCCTGACGTCGATGCCTTTACCGGAAAGCAGCAGCATGCGGATGCCCGATCCGGCCAGGCCGGAGAAGCCAAGGAGGTTATTGAATGCATTGGCGATCCAGGCGTTGCGGATCAGTGTGGGGAGTGTGAGCGCAATCTCGAATGTGCGTGCGGCGCGCCAGTCATACAGGCTCATGGCCAGCACACCGGCCAGGGCGACCAGCTGGATGATCAGCAGTCGGGGCAGGGATAGTGCCTGAAGCACAGCGCGCACTGCATGGATATCCAGCCCGTTCAGCTCGCGAGCGGCGAGTACCGCTACCCATACAATGAATACCACAGGCAGTGCCCGTTGTACCCAGCGCAATGCCTGGTAAGGGGCGGTGTCCGTCATGTCGCTGTTCTGGGTCTCTATTGACGGGACGGTCCGGCGCGTCTCCTGGGGGTTTTCGGGATGCATGGGACTGCAGACGGTTGTTCTCAGGTTATCTTGCTGCCGGACCGGCGTCGCCGGTAAATGTGTACCAGCCAGATCAGTATGGCGATCCCGATGATGCTTGTCATTAATATCAGCTCGTACCGCTTTATGTCACCGAGGAGTGCTTCCACGGCCTGCCCGAAGTAGTAACCGGCAAGCCCGATGCTGATTGCCCAGATGCCGGCGCCAGTCAGGTTGAGTAGGATAAATCGCAGGTAGGATACGCCACTCATACCGATGGCGAAGGGGGTTACGGTGCGCAAACCGTAAACGAATCTGAACCCCAGGATGAGCAGATTCTGGTGCTGATCGAGTTTGTCAAAGACGCCTTGCGTGCGCGCCTGCCATGAGGGGTACCGGGCCAGCAGCGTCTTTCCATGCCGCCGGCCGAGAAAAAAACCCAGCTGGTCCCCAAGCAGGGTCCCGCAAAACCCGCAGGCAATCACCCTGTCCAGCGACAGGTAACCCAGGTGTGCGGCAAGGCCACCCAGCACCATCACGGTTTCGCCTTCCAGGAAGGTCCCGATGAACAGTATCGGATAGCCATAGTGTGACAGCAGTGATTCCAGCATTGTTGGTTAATGCCTCCCTACTGTCACGTTAACATCCACTCCCACCGGTATGCCTGCATGGACATGCGTCCAGGAGGGTGAAGTAACGCTCTTATTGCAATGATCGGTTTACCACTCCGACGCATTGAACAGTGGCTGTGCTTCGCCGATCGGGGCACTTCGGGCAGCCCTTCCGGTATTATTGTGGCAGGGATCAGGTCACCCCGGTCGTTTCTATCCCGCATCAGCCGCTCCCCCGGGTTTGCCATATCAGCCTGCCTGCTCCTTTTCGTGTTGCCGCCAGAGTGCAATTCCTGCTGGTGACCTTACCCTTCCTCTGCCGCAATCGCGTGGTACTTCTTTCTGATCTCGTTGATATCCACTCTCGGCTCAGGGAACTTCATGCCCAGCGCATCCAGCGCCTCGGTGACGATCCTGGAGATGGCGAGGTTGCGGAACCACTTGTGATTGGAGGGAATGATGAACCAGGGCGCATGATCGGTGCTGCACTGTTCGATTGCCGCTTCGAAGGCCCTGGTATAGGCATCCCAGAAGGGGCGTTCCGCGTAGTCTGCGTCGCTGATCTTCCAGTGCCGTGCGGGGTCGTCTATGCGCTGCCTGAAGCGCGCCAGCTGTTCCTCGGGATCGATGTGCAGGTAGAATTTCAGGATGTGCGTGCCATTTTCACAGAGCATCCGTTCGAAGTCGTTGATGTGCACGTAGCGTTTCGACCAGACCTTCTCCGGGACCATGTTGTGCACGCGCTGCACCAGTACTTCCTCGTAGTGGGAGCGGTTGAAGATGGCCACCTGTCCCATGGCAGGAGCGGCCTTGTGATAGCGCCACAGAAAATCGTGGGTAGCCTCTTCCTTGCTGGGGACCTTGAAGCCGGTGACCGTGCAGCCCTGCGGATTCATGGCGCCGAGTACATGGTTGATGGTGCCGTCCTTGCCCGCCGCGTCACGCCCCTGGAGGCAGATGAGCAGCGAGCGCTTGTCTTCAGCATACATCAGGTATTGCAGGTCACGCAGTTTTCGGCTGCAGGCCTCGATTTCCGGTAAGGCGTGCTCATGTGATTCATACTTGTCCCGGAAGCCCGCGTCGATTTTGCCGAGATCGACATTGCTGCCCGGTTTCACACAGAACTTCCTGTAGTATTTCATAACCTTTGTCTCCCTTGTTCTTGCCCGGTGCGCGGGGTATCGATAGTAATGCCGTGCGTCCGCAGTTACCTGCCGAGATACCAGCTCGGACCGCTCAGCGCGATACGGTACTCTCCCATTGCGTCCGCCAGCTAGGCCCAGCGCCGGTCACGGGTAAAGAGGATGTTCATCCATAGACTGAAGCCGAGCCTGGAAAGGCTTTGCTCCACCTCGGCCCTTATCCTGTCCAGTTCGTCAATATCGACCTTGTCGAAGTCCGCGGGGGCCAGGAAGGCGATATCGACCGCCAGCTCCCGCCCGACCTTGGTTGAGCGCACGACCACCTCTGAAAATCGATGCGCCCGGGCGATGGCGTCGATATGTGCCTTTAACTGTTCCTGAATGTCACCGGTGGGTGCCATCAATAATAGTTCGCGCATACTGGAAGTAAACCGGGCAAGAGGTACGCGGATAAAATAAACAGAGGCCAGCACAACAATACCGGGGTCGATATAGGGGACGACCCCATCCAGCTGTGTTTGGGACAGCAGATAACTGGCCAGAAAGCTCGCCAGAACCACGCTGCTGAACAGGGTATCCATCAACCATAGTTCGGACTCGGCCTGGACCAGGTCCGGCATGTCTGTTCCATTGGCTTTCAGGTGATACCAGCTGAAAAGGCAGGCTGCAATGGATACCAGCGCATACAACATGCCGGACAATGAATTTGTGGATGTCGAACCGCCATGCAGCATGGTGACGGCAGCAGTGACAATACCGTAGACACAGACCCCGATAACCACGGCGGACTTGAGGGCGACGACGAGCGGCTCAAAGCCCATGCGACCAAATTGAAAGGTATCGTCATCCGGCTGGTTAATCAGTCGCAGGGCAAGGATGGAAAGCATGGACAGAATAATGCTGAAGCCGGAGTAAATGCCGTCGAACAGGATTACACCGGACTGAATTGCCAGGCCCCAGGAGATACCAAGCACGGCAAACAGCACGCCCATCCAGATGGAAAATAGCAGCAGTGAGCGCTCTTCGGGTTTTCTGTTCGTTTGCATGGTTGAAAGATGCAGGCCTTGTTTGTGTATTAGCGGTTGTTAGTTCCAGGTGATTCTCCCTTTTACCCGACGACGCGTCCAGCGCTGATACTGAGTCTTTCCCGTGGTTAACTGTCAAGACTTATTATTTCGGTAAGGTCTGGCGACTCCGGAATGATACCGGTGAGGTGGGTTGCTGGTGGCCAGGACTACCATAGCCGATTGCGTTGAGGGTATGGTATTTTTGCCCTGCTGGAATGTGCAGGCAATACCTGGACAGGCGTAGCGAAGCACCTTGGATATACATTGACTAAACCAGGCAGGGAGAAAAGATGAAGCTGATTCCGATAGTCTTGATCGCAGGACTCATTGCAACTCAAACCAGTGCGGGAGCAGCGGATTTGACCATGGCGCTGGGTGCTTTCGATGTCAGCAAGTCAGGGACAGGCATGGGGCAGGCCGAATACCGGTTTTCCAGTGACTGGTCAGGGTTCAGGCCACAGGCTGGTTTCTTTATTACAGAAGAGAGCGGGGCCTATTTCTATGGCGGTGCCGGGTATCCCATTGCATTCAATGTGCAATGGTCATTAACACCCAGTGTTTCTGCCGGTTACTATCATAATAGCGCCGGCAAGGACCTGGGGTACGATCTGGAGTTCTATAGCCAGCTGAGGCTGGAGTATCGGTTGGCAACCGGTTCCAGGGTCGGTTTGGGCATGGGCCATATCTCCAATGCCGGTATCAAGGATATCAACCCGGGCGCCGAGATCGTTTACCTGTCCTATAGTATTGCTTATTGACGTGATAAACGGATGGATCAGAAGTTCCTTGGTGAGCGTTCCCCATGGCGGTGCTCATGAAGTGTATTGAATACCAGGGGCGCTCAGATGCCTGATCGCCATTTGTCCTGTTGGATTACCGGAATCGAGGAGGCAGTAACATGAGTAAGAAACACAAGAAATCGAAGCAGAAAGGCGAGGCAAAGGAAGAACAGCTGGTCGCGGAAAGCAAGCCGCGCCTGAAGAACAAGGAATATGAAAAGGAACTTCGCAAGTTGCACGTGGAACTGGTGAAGCTCCAGCAGTGGGTTGTGCACGAGGGACTCAAGGTGTGCGTGGTGTTCGAGGGACGTGACGGTGCCGGGAAGGGGGGTACCATCAAGGCGATTACCGAACGGGTCAGCCCGAGGATATTCCGTGTGCTCGCACTGCCCGCCCCCAGCGATCGCGAAAAGACCCAGATGTATATCCAGCGCTATCTGCCACACCTGCCCGCAGCCGGGGAAGTCGTGATCTGGGACCGCAGCTGGTACAACCGTGCCGGCGTGGAGCGGGTGATGGGCTTCTGTAGCGAGGACCTGGTACAAAAATTCCTGAAGGCGGCACCACTCGTCGAGAAGGCGATGGTGGATTCCGGGATCATTCTCATCAAGTACTGGCTCGAGGTGGATCAGGATGAGCAAACGCGCAGGATGGAAGGGCGCATCACGGACGGGCGCAAGCTCTGGAAGCTGTCGCCCATGGATCTCGAGTCCTACAAGCGCTGGTACGACTATTCACGGGCCCGGGACGAAATGATTGCGGCCACGGACTCGGAGCACGCGCCCTGGCACGTGGCAAAGTCGAACGACAAGAAACGCGTCCGACTCAACATCATTACCCATTTGCTCGGACAGATACCCTACAAGTCACTGCCGCACAAGAAGGTCAAGCTGCCACCGCGGCAGAAGCCGGGCGATTACATGGAGCCGGATTATCCACTCAAGTACGTCCCGGAAAAGTTTTGACATACGGCGCTGTGCGCCAGGCATTAAAGACCCGTACACGCTGCATGATTATCTACGCGTCAGATCGATCCCTGTCGTGGTACGCGGTTACGAGTTCTACCTGGTCGATCACCATCACCTGGTGCGTGCGCTCTATGACGCACTGCACCCGGTCGGGTGGCGGGCCACAGCAGCCAGAGACGCTGCCAGTGCATATCAAGGACCTCAAGTTCGATCCCTACCGCAGCCTGGTGTGGATTGTCCGGGAACATCATGGCTACGTGAAAAACAACGCGCCGTTCTCGGAGTTCAAGTGGGCCAATTATTATCGGACGCGCATCCTGCTGGACCAGGACATCCTTGCGGGCAAGCATACCTTTGACGACTTCGCCTTTGAGGTCGACGAGCATGGCGTACTGGAAGAGACGGACGACGGCAAGGAAATCCTCGAGGCAGCACTGTTTCTGGCAAACAGCCCGGAGGCGCGCGGACTGCCGGGCTTCCGCGGGCCCATGGCATAGGAGGCCGCCATGAATGCTGCGCACAACCACGCCGGAGGGTTCCGCCTGCCGATCCTGCAGGGCGTGCTCCCCATAAAGGCCTCACAGATTCCGCTCGAACTCATCGCCGGTCTTACGCTTGCGGCGCTGGCGATACCCGAGGTGATGGGCTACACCAAGATCTCCGGCACCCCGGTCATCACCGGGCTTTACACCATCCTGATTCCCATGGCCCTGTTCGCCCTGTTCGGCTCCTCGCGCCACCTGGTGGTCGGGGCGGATTCAGCAACTGCGGCCATACTATCCGCCGGTCTGGTGGGGCTTGCGGCCACCGGCTCCGATGAATACGTGGCGCTGGCGGCAGTGCTGGCCTTGATGGCCGCGGCCTTTCTCATCCTGGCGCGGGTTATCGGCCTCGGTTTCATGGCTGACTTCCTTTCGCGCACGGTCCTGATCGGCTTCCTGACCGGGGTCGGCATCCAGGTCGCCTTCGGCGAGATCTCCGGCATGCTTGGTCTCAAGGGCGGCGGGCACGGCACCCTGCAGAAGATCTGGAGCGATATCCAGCAGATCGAGCAGGTCAACTTCTACGCGCTCGCTATCGCACTCAGTGTACTGCTGGTCATTGTCGGCTCGAAGAAGCTATCGAAAAAAATACCGGGAGCGCTGATTGCCGTGATCGGCGCCATTACCGCCAGCTGGGCACTCGGCCTCGGTTCGCACGTGCATGTGCTCGGCGAGGTACCGGGCGGCCTGCCGCACATCGGCCTGCCGCAGGTTAACTGGAGCTGGGGGCTTATCAGCAAGCTGGTGTCGATAGCGTTTGCCATGTTCATCGTGATCCTGGCGCAGAGTGCCGCGACCTCGCGGGCCTATGCCGCGCGTTATAACGAGCGTTTCAGCGAGGATACCGACCTCGTCGGCCTGGGGCTGGCGAATATCGGCGCCGGCCTGTCCGGCACCTTCGTCGTCAACGGCAGCCCGACCAAGACCCAGATGGTCGACAGCGCCGGCGGACGCAGCCAGCTGTCGCTGCTGTTCACCACCGGGATCGTACTGCTGGTGCTGCTGTTTCTCACCGGGCCGCTGGCCTACATGCCGGAGGCGGTGCTGTCAGCGGTCGTGTTTCTGATCGGCGTCGACCTGATCGACATCAAGGGCATGCGCAGCATCTTCGCCCAGCGGCGCTCGGAGTTCTGGGTGGCCCTGATCACCACGCTGATGGTGGTATTCGTCGGTGTGGAACAGGGTATCCTGCTGGCCATCGCGCTCTCGCTGATCGATCACACCCGGCGCGGCTACCGGCCGAAAAATGCAGTGCTCGTACCGAATGACACCGGTGAATGGCATGCGCATCCCGTTGCCACCATGAGCCAGGCGGCACCCGGGCTGCTTATCTACCGCTTCACCCACAGCATGTACTACGCAAATGCCCAGCTACTCACGGAAGAAATCACCTGTCTCGCCAACCAGGCCAAGCCTCCCTTGCGCTGGTTCTGCATAGATGCCTCCGCGGTCGACGATGTGGACTTCTCCGCGGCGGAGACGTTGCGTGCGCTCCACGAGATACTGGAGGAAAAAGGCATCCGGCTGGTTGTGGCGCAGGTGATGGATGACGTCAAGGCCGAGAGTCGCTACGAACTGGATCAGCTCTTCGGCAAGAACGCCTTCTTCGACAACCTGGGAGACGTGATGACGGCATATCGGCAGCAAGCCTTGGCCGATACCGGTTGATGCGATGCCTGCATGAAACCTCTCGTTCGTTCTCCCTATGGGAGAAAGCCAGGGTGAGAGTTTATAAAACAAGGCTTTTGGCTTGATTCGATCACCTCTCCCCAATCCTCTCCCACCGGAGAGGGGGTGTGTGGAACAGCAATGGTTTGTCCTATAATTCCAGTGTTTGTAATATCCTGATCCAACGGATGCTGGACAGCCGGTTTCCCGGGCAGTCTTTTTGAACATGGCACGACTGGTCTTACCGTACGCTGCAGCATACCTGACCGTTGCAGCACGCAAGGCTTCCAGCCACCTGTTAAGGTACGAACAAGGAGCACAGTGACCCATGCAGCTCGCCGCTCTGAAACGGCCACGCGTCTTTATACCCGTCTGCCTGTTCCTGTTACTGGCCGGCGCCGCAGCGGTGGTATTCCACCCGGCATTCCAGAAAAAAATGCTGCTTGACCACGTGGGTCCGCTGGTAGATTCACTGGAGATCGAACGCATACATTTCACGCCCTGGTCACTGGAACTCGCCAACGTGGCGGTCGACTATGCCGGCGGGCATTTTCAGGTGGGAAGCGGGGCGATCCGGTACTGCCTGTCTTCACTGCTGTTGCTGCAGCTCAATATCAAGCAGCTCATCCTGCAGGAGGTAAAGATCGATGTGGCAAATTTCAATCCGCCGCCGTCTGAACCCGCGGAGAGTGGAATATTCCCGGGTGTGCTGGCCTCGCTGGAGCACGGGCTCGGCTACAGCCTGCAGGAGCTGAATGTCAGCGCCGACATTGCCCTGCCCGGGCAGCAGTCGCTGACTGCGAACATTACGGGCGGCGGAATCAGGCCCGGTGAGAGGGGCGACATCAACTTCGATGCCCGCTTCAACACGGGCAAGGGGGAAGACCATATCCTTGTTGATGGCGTACTTGCGCTGGAGCAACTGTCGCGGGGACGGTTCGCCGCCATTGATACGGAGCTGGATGTTCAGGCGGTACTCGCAGACCTGCCGGAGACGGAGCGGGTCGGTCTGAAGCTGGCTGTCAAACCTGCGGCGCTCGGCAGGGAGCAGCTCGCGGTTATTGCAGATGGCGAGGCGCCTCAATATTCACAGGAGGCGCTGCAGCTGACGCTGCGGCAGCATGACGCGGATGACAATAATCGCGCCGTGCTTGAGCTGGGTGGCACTTATGATGGTAATAGCGGCAACTTCACCGGCGCTTACCGGGCCACGGCCAATGAAAGGCTCGTTCAGCCCTATGTCAGGGACAACGTGGTGCCGCCGACGGAGGAAGCACTGACGGGCGCAGTCGACATCAACATTGCGAACCTGACCGGGGACATTACCGTCATAAGTGACCTGCTGGTTACCGGTCTCAGAGAAACGCAAGCCAACGATAAGTTGCCCGAGATGCTGAGGCTTGAGAACAATTTTCGCCTGTCGCTGCTGCCCGGCAGGCAGCTGCGGATCGTTACCCTGGATGCCGGCGTGTCCGACGAAGGGAAGAACCAGCCGCTGGCCGCCAGCGTGCCGGCCGATTTGAATATTCCGCTGGACAATATCGACGCCTTTCTCCAGCAGGAAAACACGCTGCTCGAATTCGAACTCCCCGGGGTTCCGCTTGCCTGGTTTGATGTCTTTCTCCCCAACCAGGAAATCACGGGCGGGCGTCTCACGGCAGCCTTCAGAATCACCACTGATACCAGCTCAACCATCCATCTCAAG
>Ga0210064_1000904_pt1 | contig 13417 bp, 10 predicted proteins | sample Muzzi_CordC_D2_FD_185531 | JGI IMG/M metagenome (GOLD analysis project Ga0210064, IMG submission 185531) | Wetland microbial communities from San Francisco Bay, California, USA, that impact long-term carbon sequestration - Muzzi_CordC_D2 (SPAdes) | ecosystem: Environmental > Aquatic > Marine >...
CTCCACCGCCCCGGCGGCGCGGCGGAGAGTGCGTTCGCGAACCCGTTGCCGAAGACACGCTCGAGTTCGTGTACGTCGGCCTGCTGCATGGCACCAGGCAACAGGCTGGCATCGCCAAGCTTCTCCAGGTCCAGCGCCGACGGGGGGTGCCCGGCGAGTTGCTGCAGCAACGCAGTCGCCCGTTTCCGGTTCTCCTCCTTCAGATATACCTGGGTGAAGCTGAGTTGCTCGGTGGTCCGGAACCGATCCATGTTGGCCACGAGATACGCCTGCAACTCGGCCTCGGTCGGCGGCTCGGGCTCGGTAAGATCGGAGTTGAGGAAATCCATCTTCTGACGCAGGCGGCGGCGTATCACCAGGTCGTTCTGATCCAGCCCCAGCGCCAGCGCCTCGCGGTAAAGGATTTCCTCCTTGATTCGGTCCTCGACCAGGCCAACCAGTTCCTCCTGTGTCGGTGGGCGCAGCCAGGTGCGCTGGAAGGTCGCCGCGAGGCTCGCCACCTGCGCCTCATCGAGGACGATTTGTTTGGAATCGCTGCTCAGCGGTGCGTCGTTAAATGAGTAATAGGCACCGAACAGCAGTCCGCCGAGCAGCAGAAAATGCACCAGGGGTTCGCGGACAAGCCGCCGTGCCCAGCTGCCTCCTTGCGTCGTTTGCGGGATAAAGTCTTTATGTTCCATCGGATAGTCCGCCTCCTGTCCCGGGTGCAGGTGTATACCAGATCGGCGAGGTGTAGGCACGGTCCTGCAAGGTCATGACGGTGCCCGGCAATGGCTCCGTCCCGTAGAACCTGGCGTCGTAAGCCGTCCATCGCGGTTTCGGGATTTCGAGGACGCGTCCGTAATAGAAAGCAGGCTCGGAGGAATCGAAGTCTGGATCGGTCCACACCGCGATCAGCTCAGGCGCGCCGATCGTATTGGTCCAGGTCGCGTTGGCGACGTCCACGGTGCTGCCGACGGGGGGCACCTTGCCGTCGTCGCCTGGCTTGCGTTCACCAGACCACACCACATCATAGACCTTCTCGTGAAGCTCGCCTTCGTCATCGAGCCAACCCTTGACGATCTGGTAGCGGTCGAGATTGGCGCCGATCGGATCCTTGAGCGCGGCGACGAGAAAGGTCGGCGTTTTGCCGCGCGGCGCGACGCCCAGGTTGCCACCCATGGCTACACCCTTGGTGTAGCCAGTGTACGCCGGCAGCCGATCCCCGGCATCATTCGGATCAAAATCCCACCCGCCAAAAAAGCGCACGATCATGCGTGGCCCAGTGGTGGCATAGGTTTCCTTGCGCTGCATGGCATCCCAAATCGATGCGCGTGTGTTCTCTGTCGCCCAAACAGCGGCATAACCGGAGGCGCTGACCTCCCAGTCCATGATTTTGATGCCGGTTTTCGGATTGTCGACGAAGGTTGCCAGCATGCGTTCCGGGCTCGGCTCCTGTGGCGTGGTCTTGCCAAAAAAATTGTCTTCCTGCATCGCGGCGAGGCCGGTGTGCGCATCGCTGCTTCCGACAAGGCCGAACGCATAGGGATTGGCGCCGAGTTTCTGGGCAAGCCTCAGTCCGTTCTTGTACGCCGAGCGGGCATACTCGAACTCGAGCATGCTGTTCTTTTTGGCGACGCTGCCGTCGAGATTGCCTTTGTCCCACAGCTCAAAATCGGCGAACTCGTCGTTTGGCGAAAGATAGGGATGCGCCTCACCGGTGCCCTTGGTCTGAGTCACCTCGTAGAGACGTTCCCATTTCGCGCGGGTGCTGGCGTAATCGCTGTCGAGTTTCTTGCCGAACGCCTCCACGACCGGGAACATCAACCCGTTGCTGAGGTTACCGTTGTGCGCGATGGCCAGAACGTTGCCGCCGGTCTTGTCCTCGTATGCCTTCATCCACTTCCAGAGATTCTCGGGATTGTCACTGCCGTATGGCGGATACACGGTGAAGGGCTCGACCTGGCTCGCCTTGTCGCCGCCGTCGCGGAAGATCACGTTACGGTGCAGATTGTTACCGCCGGTGTTCGAGGTCCATTCGTAACCGATGAAGGCGGTGAAACGCCCCGGTTCATTGAACGCTTCAGCCGCGTCGATGGTCCTCTGCCATGCATTTTTGTACCTGGAGGTACCCGGAAAGTACATGAGATCTTCCGGAAACTTGTTATGCGAGAAGGCGACGATGATCTGCATCGCGGCGTCCGCACCCTTGCCGGATTGAATCATGTCGTACCATTGCTTGCCGGTGGGATCAGCGAGCACGTCGGGCTTGCCGGCGAGCAGATCCGGGAAGAAGCCCATGTTGTCGGAGTGATCGGCCACGACCAGAAAATCAAGCGGTCGCGAAAGTTTCACCGGCTGCCCGCTCGATGACGTCAACTGCTCGCCGCGCGCGAAGCGATAGGCGTCACGTGGACCGATACGCGCTCCGAAGGCGCCCGCATCCATGGAAAAGGATGTATGGAGGTGCGTGTCGCCGAAATAGGGCCGTGTCGGAAAATCCCGCCCGGCATAGCGCGAATAAGCCGGTTTGTCGGGATAAAGCTTTGCGGCCTCACCTTGCGTGAGCATACCTGAATCCTGTGCCACTGCTTGAACCGTCAACCCCGCCAGCAGCGCTGCGCTGGCCCCTAACGAAACTCGTCGTTTCATTCCCGCTCCTCCCTATTGATAGGCTTACTCACCAATTACGAACCTGCTTGGAATCCGATCCACAAGCCATTTTGTTCATTTTAAACAAATAGGTGTCAGAGCACATTTTTCTGTTGCTTACCGATACTGGCTGGCACATTGTGTTCGGAAGTGAACAAGCTTACTAGCCACACGGTGACAAAGGCCAGCAGGAATGCCGGAGCCAGCTCGTAGAGATAGTTATGCAAGGTCATGCGCCATACTACAGCGGTTATGAATCCAACGAGCATGCCTGCGATCACCCCGGCGGCACTGGTCCGTCGCCACAGCAGCATTAGAATCAGGGCAGGACCAAAGGCAGCGCCAAGTCCCGCCCAGGCGTAGAGTACGAAATCGAAAATAACACGTACCTTTACTAGCGCGACAACCATGGCGATAAGCCCGATCAGCAGCACAGCGAGACGGTTCAGGAACACGATGCGCTGGTTGTCCGGCTGCCGACCTAGTACCCGAACGTAAAGATCGTGGCTGACGGCCGAGGCGCTTACCAGCAACTGGGAATCGGCGGTGGAACAGATGGCCGCGAGCACTGCAGCGATCATCGGGCCGGCAAGCAGTCCAGGGAGCAATTCACCGGCAACCCGTGGCAAAACGGTTTCTGGATCATTCAGACTCCCGTACCATGCACGAGCAAAGACACCCAACAGTACGGCTCCGGTAAACAGCAGGAAAACCCAAGTCGTCGAGATCAAGGCACCACGTCGTATCGCAGTTGTATCGCGTGTAGCCATATAGCGGACCAGAATGTGCGGTTGTCCACAGTAGCCCAACGGTATCCCCAGCCACATGGCCATAAAACCCACCAGCGCCATGCCGAACTGGTCCGCGAATGGAGCAGTGAGGGTGGTGCCATCTTCCAGTGCGCCGAGGCGCTGCCACATGCTATCGATACCGCCGAGATGAACAAGCAGCACCAGCGGCAGGATCAGCATGGCGCTGATCATCAACAGCGCCTGGAGCACATCGGTCCAGGCAACAGCGCGAAACCCTCCACTAATGGTATAGCTTATTACTATAATCGCGCCGACGATGACTCCAGCTTCATAGGGCCAATCAAGCATCGCCTCGAACATCTTTCCTGCAGCACTGAACTGCGCTGCCACATAGGCACTTAGCATGCTGAGGATAATGAGCATAGCCAAAACCCGGATCGCAACAGCGTGCCATCCAGTGAAGTTGGCCGTGAACACATCGGGAAGGGTGATAGATCCCTGGTCATGCGCCTGTCGACGCAAGCGGTCGGCGATCACCAACCAGTTGAACAGGAATGCAATAACGGTACCGGGGATGATCCACAGGGCGCCAATGCCTGTCTGGAAGGCCATTCCCACAAGTCCCAGTGTTACCCAGCCGCTTTCCGCGGAGGCGGAAGCAGACAAAGCAGCCACCCATGTGCCAATGCCCCGACCAGCGAGAAAGAAATCGGCCGAGCCGGGACGTCCGTAGCGGGCGCTGTAAATACCCACAGCCATGATCGCGATGGTATAAAACCAGAAGCTGAGAGTGGTGCTCATCGTAATAATATCTGCTTGCTCGGTTCTTCTTGGTATGGAACAGGAAAACAGGGGGCAGACCCCGGTGCTGGGCAGTATTCGGGAAAATTGCTGACTGGCCTGTGCTTCCTGTCCTCTCGTGCAGGAGCCGCTGTCAGTCAGTCGGCATTGGCGGCCCCGCGCAGGATGTTGTAGTCAGTCTGCCGGCAGCTTGCGCGGCGCTACTTGCTGATCCGGTGAAAGACATTGGGAACAGGCACTGGATCGTCATTGAGGTTCGTTAGCGTTCCGTTTCTGCGATCCAGAACGAATTTGTTTAACTGAGTCCCGGCCAGACTGGACGTCCCGTCCAGATTCGAGCAATACAGGGTAAGTTCGACGGTCAGTACATCGCGTAAAACCGACCCCGCGCCTTGTGCAAAACCAGTCTGGTTCACGCAGGAAAGCGTGAACGCCGTATCGTTGAGCCGGACGTCGCATGAGCGTTCGGGGCTGCAGGTGATCGACAGGTACTGGGTACTGCCGTCAAAGCTGTCGATCGATTGCCAGAGGCCGGTAAAGGCCCGTTGCCCCGTCTCATGGGTATTCCCGGCCATGGTCCAGCCCGATAGTGTGAGTCCAAGAATTAGTGCGAAAGCCGGACACAGGTTATTGTGTATCATGGCAACCTCCTTATTATTGAATGCCACTGAAAAAGCTCTAACTTCCTGATAGGGGCATGGCTGTAAGGATAGTCCATGAATTCCGGAAGAATGCGAGATATTGAAAATGACCGGCAGGCAATCCTGCCGTTTCTAGCGTTCCCGGAACAGTTCAAGCAGCACCGCACGCATCGCCCGCACGCCCGTTGCAATGGTCGCTCCGGCATCGGGCGCGAACCGGGCCGAATGCAGGCCCGGCAGGGCTTCACCGCTTGCCTGTTTCGCCTGGTACCGTGCCCCGTTGACGGCGCCCAGCCAGAGCAACGCTCCGGGAATCCGCTCTTCCGTGCGTCCGTAGCGGGCGAAGTCCTCGCCCGCCATGACGGGATCGACGGCCATCACGGCGGTCTCGCCAAGCGTTGATTTCAGGACCGGTACGATCCGGTTGAGCAAATCGGGATCATTGTAGACTGCCGGGGTGTATTCATCCTTGACGGTGACCCGGGGCAGCCGTTCCTCGGGTATTCTGGCGGATCGCGCGATACCCTGGCTGATTTCCCGGATGCGGCGCAGCAGGAAATCACGGGTCTCGTCACTGTAGCTCCGGACGGTCAGCTGCAGCGTGACCGCGTCGGGGATGATGTTGTGCCTGGTGCCACCGTGGATGGAGCCGACCGTGACCACAGCGGAATCCAGCGGCGAGAGTTCGCGGCTCACAATGGTTTGCAGGGCCAGCACAATGCGGGCGGCAATGACGATCGGGTCCCTGGTCTGTTGCGGGAAGGCACCATGGCCGCCCGTCCCGTAGACCGTGATGTCCACGGAGTCAACGTTCGCCAGTGCATACCCGCTCACGTAGCCGATCCGCCCGGCGGGCAGGTCCGGACTCACGTGGAAGGCGAGGTTGTAGTCGGGTACGGGGAATCGCTCATAGAGCCCGTCTTCCAGCATCGCCCGCGCACCGATGCCGATTTCCTCGGCCGGCTGGGCGATCAGCAACAGGGTGCCGTTCCACCTGTCCCGGTCGGCGGCCATCTGCAGGGCGATACCGAGCTGGACAGTCATGTGGATGTCATGGCCGCAGGCGTGCATCACCGGCACGTCTTCGCCCGCCGTGTTGATGGCCCGGACCCTGCTGCGGTAGAGGAGGCCGGTCTGTTCCTCGACCGGCAGGGCGTCCATGTCGGCGCGAAACAGGATGACGGGTCCGTCGCCGTTCCGGAGTGCGGCGACGAGGCCGTGACCGCCCACACCGGTCGTCACCTCAAAGCCGGTCGCTTTCAGCTGTTCGGCCAGGTAGGCCGACGTGTTCCTTTCCTGCAGGGAAAGCTCCGGGTTCTCATGCAGGTGTCGGTAATGTTCCAGCAACGCTTCAAGTTCACTGTCAGAGTCAGCAATGCCCGCGCCGGGGAAGGCGCACAGGACGAGCAGAACAAAGCGAATGAGTCTGGACATCGGGGAAACTCCGGTCAGGGCCTGGTTTCTTCACCATTGTAAACAACAAATCGGAAGCCGAGAATTAAAGAGGAATAAAGAGGGGCCGGATACATTTATTCAGCAAATGTATCCGGCCCCTTTTAGTGTCCCCGATCGGGGATCAGTAAACCCCCCGCCTTTAGGCGGCGGATAGCCTGTATGCAAATGATGTACAGCGGGACATGGTCCCGCTACTGATCTAAAGAAGGATTCCTTCTCCCTCCGGGAGAAGGTCAGGAAGAGGGGATATGAATTAAGAAGAGCTGTTTGTTGATTCGATCCCCTCTCCCCAGCCCTCTCCCAGTGGGAGAGGGGGTTAATCGGCCGAAGGGCCGATCAATCCGGCTTTTAGCCGTAACCCGAAGCCACCGGCTTTAGCCGGTGGAGTATTCACTTTTGATATTTAACGGATCGGAAAATCGAAATACTTGTTCGGGAACGGCTCGTCCCGGAGAGTGAAATGCCACCATTCCTGCTTCAGTGGTGCAAATCCGTGCTTCTCCATCAGGGTGCGCAGCAGCATGCGATGGGCGCGCTGCACCGGTGTCACCGCCTGGCTGTCGGGCCAGGATACCAGGCCGAAATAATCCCAGCCGGTGCCCATGTCCAGTTCCTGCGGGCCATCCGGTCCCGGGTACACCAGGGTCAGATCTACCGTGCTTCCACGTGAATGGCCGGAGCGTTCGGCAATGTAGCCGTCCCGGATCAGGTTCGCCTTGTCGACCTCCGGGTAGTACCTGGCCTTCTTGCTCTGCTCGTCGGGGTCCTTTGCCCATTGCACGAAATCATCCACGGCCCGCTGCGGGCGGTAGGCATCGTAGATTTTCAGTCCGAGGCCGAATTCTTTCAGCTCTGCTGCCACGCGTTGTAAGGCATTCGCGGCCTGTTCCGAGAGGATGCCTGCCGGCCTCTCGTAACCCGTAACGCGCCGGCCGGTAAAGTTGTCTTCTGAGTAATAGCGGATCTCCAGGACGATTTCCGGGATCACGTCGTCGACATAGACAAACCCGGCAGGCAGCCCTCCGGCCCGAGCAGTGCCTGCGGAGACTGCAAACAGCAGAATCGCCAGCGTGCGCAGCAGGATAAGTGGCGCACGATTCTTCATGTGCTGCACCAATCCGTTTGCATGCCGTACCTGTGGACCGGCATCCGCTGGTTCAGGGCAGCAGGGCAATGACACGCACCGGCGCTCCGGAACCGCCGGCGATTTTCATCGACAGCGCAATGATCGTCGCATCCGTTGCGGGAAGGCGTCCCGGGTTCATGAGGTTCTCCAGGCCGTACACGTCCGCGGCGGCCTCGGAAACATCGATGACAACGGCGGGTGCAACCAGCCGTTCGATCGGGATTTCATCAACAGTATGCCGGCCCTCGCCGAAATGAATCGGGGCATCCATGTGGGTTCCGCCATTCCTCGCGAATGCTCTGCTGCGGACGCGACGCCCGTGCAGAGTACCAGGAGCAGTGGCTTCATCGCTTCACAACGCGGCTTTCTCATGCCGGTTACCTCCAAAACTGAAGTGGCGAATCAACGGGAGTCCTGTGAGATTATAAAGAAAGTAGACGTTATATGCCGTAGTCCGTGGATGCAGTGGCTCCGGGGAGCGCCAGTATGGCGGCTTTAAAGCAGTAGCCGGGGTTTGGCCTGGCGGAATCGCGCGTGAATGCATGTTTGCGAGTTGTGTCTGTTGATTTGCACTTAATTTTGAACCACTCCAGCCGGATATTTGCATTTTGCGCTGACCCATTTGGCGAGCCAGAAATTTACCCATGCTGGCAGGATAGAGCGCGTACTCCGGGTGATTATTCAGTACAAATGCCGGGTTAGAATTCGATGCAGATCAACAGGCGCGTGGAGTGGCCAGTAACTGAACTGGCTGCCGGATAGATATGATGAGATGCGTCTCAAGCCACATGACCGGTTACATTATTCCAGTGTTTTATATGTAGGAGGCTTTACCGGCACTCTGATAATATGCAGTGCAAGCCAATTGCACTGTATCAGCTACCCGATGACATCGATGCCCTGAAGTCACTGATCATGGAAAGGCTGCTAGCAGTGAGCAAATTCAGGCAGACAAGCAAACGGTTGTTAATCAAGAACGAACAACATCAAGCCCGGGTACCGGGCCATGGTAAAGGAGCAAACGATGAATCTGTTGATGAAACTCATGGGAGCCGCGTCGATCGCGGCCCTCGCCAGCGCTGCTTATGCGCAGGTGTCGGACGAAACACTCAAGTCCCTTGGCGCGCCCGACAAGCTGGAAACCAGGATCGGAACGCTCGAATTCAGGGACGGGGTACCCGGCGACGAGACCGCCCGCAGGGTCTACGATACGCTGGACTTCACCCGCGCGCTGAACGTCTATAACAACAGTTTTCGTGGCGCCTCTGCGCTGGCGATCAAGAAGGGTATGGAGAGCGTCGGCGCCGGTAGTGGCGACATCGTCATCTTCGAGGAGCTGATGGATGCGAATTCGCTGTTCCTGACCGCCAATGCCGACACCGTCTATTACCTTGGCTGGATCGACCTGTCGAAGGGACCGGTGGTGATCGAGCAGCCCTCCGACGGGCTCGGCGCGATCAACGACATGTGGTTTTCCTGGGTGATCGACATGGGCAAGCCGGGGCCGGATCGCGGTCTGGGTGGCAAGTATCTGATCGTCGGCCCGGACTATGAAGGTCCGTTACCCCAGGGCGGCTATTTCACAGCCCATGCCAGGACTAATACGATCCTCTATGCCCTGCGGGCCTTCATCAAGGACGGCAACGACCCGAAGCCCGCGGTCGACAACATCAAGCAGAACCTGAAGATCTATCCCTATGCGGCCGGCAGCTATGGGACGTCCATTGCCGAGGCACTGGAAGGAACGGTCAAACTGGCAGGCGAACCGAAAATCCCCGAGATGAAGTTCATCAATGCCAGCGGGATGTCATTCAACACCATCCCGCCCAGCGATTTCGGCTTCTTCGAGATGATCAACGAGAACGTCCAGAATGAACCCGCTACCAGCTATGACGTGGAACTCGCAGGCCAGCTTGCCGCGATCGGCATCGTGCATGGCAAGGAGTTCAAGCCGGACGACCGGATGAAGAAAATCCTGAGCGATGCCGCCGCTGTGGGGCAGGCGACCGGTCGAGCGCTGCAATGGCAATTCGCCGATAAGCATCCGGACTGGGCCTATTACGAGGGCTCGCACTGGGGCAGTATGCTGTGGGAAGGCGGCGCCTTCTTCGAAACACCCCCGCCGCTGTTCGAGGACGGTATGTTCAAGCCACTGCCGCCCACAGGCGCGCGCACGCTCGACAGCCGCACGGCCTTTTACTACGCCTACACCCTCGACAGCCCGGGCATGATCATGCGTATCCCCGGTGTGGGCTCGCAATACCTGATGGGCTTTCTCGACAGCGACGGCAAGCCTCTCGACGGCGCCAGGACCTACAAGGTGACACTGCCCAGGGACATTCCAGCGGCGGCGTTCTGGTCGTTAACACTCTATGATAATCAGACCCGCTCGATGCTGCAGACACCGCAAAAGTATCCGCGTGCCGGCAGCCAGGGTTATCCTTCGCCCGCAGCCGAACACGAAAAAGACGGCTCGACCATCGTCTATTTCGGCCCCGAGCAGCCCGAGGGCGTGGCACGAGGCAACTGGATCCAGACCGACCCGGATAAGGGCTGGTTCACCATCATACGGTTCTACAGTCCGCTACCGTCGTTCTTCGACAAGAGCTGGCGGCCGAGCGAAATCGAACTGGTTAAGTAACACATCGAAGTTACTATCATAAAGAGAGGATATAAGGAATCCGAAGGCGCTCATTCAAAAACAGTGCGGGGCGCTGTCAGCGCGGCAATTCTGCCAATTAGCACCATCTCGGCATGTGGAGAATGGATTGATATGAGCGTGACAGCCAGCGCCATCATAATAATGACGATCGGCATGGTGTGTGCAGGTATCGAAAGATTTCAGGCAAAACGCGGAATGCGGCCGTATACACTTGTTGTGCTGATCCTGGGTTTTTCCTGGGTCAATGCCGCACTGGCCAGGGACGAGCCCTATCGGGTACTTTTGCTGCACTCATACGGAACCAGCCTGCCGGTAACCGCCGACTGGTATGCGGGTATCGTACGGGGCTTTTCCTCGGCACCTGACGTAGAGGTGGCGATCGACACTGAAGCCCCTGACCTGGCGCGGTTTGGAAACATGGACGAAGCAAGTTATGCGGACAGGCAACAACTCAACTGGCTACTCGATTTCTACCGCAAGAACTACCAGGGTCGCAAGCCGGATCTGATTATTTCGACTGACACGCCTGCCTTGCAATTCCTGCTTGAGCACGGCGAGAACCTGTTTCCCGGAGTGCCGATTGTGTTTGTTGATGCTGACCGCAAATTCCTGGCAGCACAGAAACTGCCCCCGAACGTAACCGGGGTATTCGGCTTCCTCGATATCTCAGGCACACTGGAACTTGTGCTGCATGTCCATCCAGACACGCAACGCGTGGCTATGATTGTCGGATCCTCAAAACTTGACAAGACAATAGAGCGTGTTGCGCGGCAGGCTGCTGAATCGTTTGCAGGCCGGGTCGAGTTCGTCTGGCTACGCGGTATGCCGGCCGATGAAGTTGTCGAAGCACTCAACGCGCTGCCTGAACGGACAGTGGCCCTCTACCTCGTCCAGACTCAGGGTCGGACCGGAAAACCACACGTCCCGCAAGCGATGCTGCAGACATTTTCAGCCGCAGCCAAAGTGCCGGTTTATGGTTTGTGGGATACCTTGCTTGAACATGGCATTGTCGGCGGTCGTCTGGCCACGATCGAGGAGGACGGGTACCTGGCGGCAAAGCTGGCGGTGCGCATCCTCCAGGGTGAAGCGCCGGCGGATCTGCCTGTCGTCGACCGATCTGCAAACCCCGCAATATTCGACGGAGTCGAACTGGCGCGCTGGAACATCAGGGAAAACCGATTGCCCGCGGGCAGCCAGATTCGCAATCACCCGGTCTCGACATGGGATGAGTACAGGGCAGAGATCATGATCACGGCTGCAGTCATTGTCGTGCAGGCTGCTTTTATCGTTGCGCTCATGCTGAGTCGTCGCAGGCTGCGGCATGCCCGGGATGAGCTGCATAACATGAATGACCAGCGCAGGGAGGCGGAGACGCTGGCGGCCCGGCTGCGGGGAAGACTGGCCCGCTTCAGCAAGGAACGCAGCCTGGGCACCATGGCCACCACTATTGCGCACGAGGTCAACCAACCCCTGATCGCGATCCAGAACTACGCGCAGGCGGCAAGGCGACGCCTCCAGGCCGATGTCGAGACAGCTCCCAAGCTCATCGAACTGGTCACGAAGATCGAGGGTCAGGCGGAGCGTGCAGGTGACATCACCCACCACGTCCGGGCGCTGGTCAATCATGATGAGCCGGATTTGAGACCATTGACGCTCGGTCCGGTGCTTCAGGACGTCATCCGGATGATGGGGCCGGAAATCGAGGCCCGGGAGTGCCACATCGTATTCGTGCCAGTCGACGATCTTCCCCCGGTTCTCGCCGACACGCTGCAAGTCCAGCTGGTGCTGGTCAATCTGCTGCAAAATGCCCTGTACAGCGCTTGTGACAGCGAAGGAGGTGACAGACTGATCTCCGTCGATGTGCGCCCGCTCGACGACGAGGAGGTGCAGGTCAGCGTGACGGACCGGGGCGAGGGGGTTCCGCCGGAGCAGATCGATGACATCTTCGAGCCGCTGTACTCGGGAAGAAGTTCCGGCATGGGGATGGGGCTCGCGATCTGTCGCGATATCATAGAGGCCCACGGGGGGCGGGTCTGGTACGATCCGAACCCTGAAGGTGGTGCCATCTTTCGATTCACGTTAAGGCAAGCCGGGTGATGGGGAGCATGCAGGAGCAGACGGTCTTCGTCGTCGATGATGATGCCGCGGTGCGCGATTCAATCCAGGAACTGGTCGGGTCCGTTGGTCTGCAGACGGAGGGTTACGCTTCCGCAGACGCATTCCTGAAGGATTTCAGGCCGCAGCGTCCGGGTTGTCTGGTGCTCGATGTGCGCATGGCCGGGATGAGCGGCCTGGTACTGCAGGAGCGGCTCAACGAGCTGGAGGCGTTGATTCCGGTCATCGTGCTCACGGGGCACGGTGACGTCCCGATGGCGGTACAGGCGATGGGAAACGGTGCCATGGATTTCATCCAGAAGCCCTACCGGGAGCAGGCCTTGCTGGACAGCATCAACGCGGCGCTGGCCCGGGACGCTGCCGCAAGGCGTTCATCCGTTGCTGCGGATGACAACGAACAGCGGCTTGCGACCCTGACGGATCGGGAGCGTGAGGTGCTTGGACAGATTCTTTCAGGGCTGACCAGCAAGGAGATTGCCCGTGAACTGGCGGTCAGTCCGCGGACCGTGGATGCACATCGCAAGAACCTGCTGCGCAAGCTGGGGACCGGCAGTGTCAAGGAGCTGATGCTGCGCATGGCGTCCCGCGAGCAGGACAGCTAGCGCCCGGGGTGCTGCTCCCGCACACCGTTCCAATCCTCCGCTTTGCCGTGGCGGTGCAGGCAGGTATGGCCTCCTGTCCACAGCCGGTTACCTACGTAGACTCGGTAGCCAACCGAATGCCTCCCGATCCCGATTTGGTCTAATGTTTCAAGTGCGTGCCGTGTAGTAACCGGGTGTGCGCAAAATCTCACGTATACAACGGTGCCGGCAAAGCGGGGGGCATTGCATAGATGACGATATTTATTGTCAGCGGAGATGCGGCGGTCCGTGATTCTCTCACGACGCTCGTTGCTGCGGCGGGTCTGGGTGTCAGGGCGCTGCCTTCGCTGGAAGCCTGGAGCGAGGCTGCGGGGCCGGAGCCTTGCGGCTGCCTTGTACTGGATGCCGGCGTGAACGAGTTGACCGGGCCGGAGCGACTCGCGAGATTCGCTTCGGTGTGCGCCAGGATACCCGTTATCGTCCTCGCCGATCGTGGTGACATCACCATGGCGGTGCATGCGATCCGCCAAGGTGCGGCGTACGTACAGCAGAAGCCATACCGTGGCGAAACGCTACTGGGCTATATCAAACAGGCGGCTACAACGCAGGGTTACGGCCGCGCGACATGCTGACCCCCCAACTACGTACGTATG
>Ga0210064_1000906_pt1 | contig 13411 bp, 12 predicted proteins | sample Muzzi_CordC_D2_FD_185531 | JGI IMG/M metagenome (GOLD analysis project Ga0210064, IMG submission 185531) | Wetland microbial communities from San Francisco Bay, California, USA, that impact long-term carbon sequestration - Muzzi_CordC_D2 (SPAdes) | ecosystem: Environmental > Aquatic > Marine >...
GGGAATGCCGCGCTTATACCCGTGGACCGGTACGGCGTAATCCTTGTGGCTGCTCATGTAGTAGGGTTCGTTGTCGCCGACGCACAAATGCGCTTCATCCTCGAGCAGATCGAGAAGAATAAGCGCGAACCGCGGGTCGTGTTCGTAGAGCACGCCCACGTGCCAGGGCCGTGACACGCCGTGAAAGACCGGCGTGCAACTGTGCACGGCAACGAGAACCGTCGCCCGCCCGGAAGAGTCGCGTTCATCCAGAGCCGTCGTAATGGTGTCGTGATAGGGGTGAAAAATCTCATTCGCTCGCGCTTTCACCTGTGGCAGACTGAGGCCGCGATTGCCGGGGATCTCCGTGACTTCGCTGATTGTGGTAACAAAATCCTCGGCGCCCGGCGAACGGTTGCAGTCCACGACCAGTCGCGAATAGGTCTGCAACACCAGATGGGCGTCCAGCCGCTGGGAAAGACCCCTTGCAACACCGGCGGCGCCGATGTCGTAGGTGATGTGGCGTTCGAGATCCGCGGATCCCACACCGAGCGTGCCGAGTCGCTTTGGAAAAAGCTTGCCGGCATGCTCGCAGGTGAGGAAAAAAGGCGACGCCGCGTCGGCCCGCACAACCTCGACGGCAGGGGGATCTTCCGGACCGAGCAGCTTTTCACCTGTCTGGGCTTCGCGGTTCAATCCTCATCTCCGAAATGGTTGCGGTCGCTGGGAGGCGAAATGGTAGCATGTAATATTGCGCTTTTCGCTCGAGAACGGAGGGGCAACTTTGCCATGAATCAACTTCGCGTCGATCTGTACAGCGACACCCAGAGCCGACCCACAGCCCAGATGCGCCAGTTCATGGTAGAAGCGGAAGTGGGCGACGAGCAGCGGGGAGAGGATCCCACCGTTAACCGGCTGTGTGATTTGGTTGCGAACTTACTCGGCAAGGAAGCTGCGATATTCTTGCCGTCGGGGACCATGTGTAACGAAATCGCCTATCGCGTGTGGTGCGAACCGGGTGACGAAATCATCGTCGACAAAACCGGGCACGCCCTGCACTTCGAAACCGGCGGCCCGGCGGCGCTGTCGGGCGTCATGGCGCGTCCCCTGGACGGAGTGCGGGGAATATTCAGTGCCGAGCAGGTAGTGGCCGCGCTTCGCAAGCCCAGCCGCCATCATCCAGCCTCGCGACTGCTGTCGGTGGAGAACACAGCCAATCTGGGCGGCGGGACCGTTTGGCCTATTGAGCGGATTGCCGAAGTCACGTCCGTGGCGAGAGAGGCCGGATTGCACACGCACCTGGACGGAGCCCGATTGATGAATGCCGTGGTCGCAAGTGGCGTGCCGGCCCGCGATTATGCCGAGTCATTCGACTCGGCGTGGATTTGTTTGACGAAAGGCCTGGCAGCGCCGGTTGGCGCCGTGCTGACGGGCTCCGGCGAATTTATCGATCGCGCCTGGCGCTTCAAGCACCAATTCGGCGGTGCCATGCGCCAGGCGGGCATGATTGCCGCGGCCGGTATCTATGCACTGGAGCATCACGTGGAACGACTGGCCGATGATCACGCGAATGCCAGGCACTTGGCGGAGTTGATTGCCGACATTCCTGGAATAAGCCTGGACCTCGAATCCGTCCAGACCAATATGGTCTACTTCGACACCGGTCACTCGGGCCTGGACGCACCGCAGGTCAGCGAGCGCTTGCTGGCGCGGGGCGTGCGTATCGGCGCGATGGGCAATGCATTGATGCGTGCCGTCACCCACATCGATGTGGATCGCGATGGCGTTGAGGAAGCCGCGCGCACGTTGCGAGAAGTTTTGAAGTAGAACAAAAGATACGAAATACGGGCAAATACGGGGACACCTTACTCAATTCATTTCCATCGGGTGCAATGCAGCGGATGGAAGCGCATTGAGTAAGGTGTCCCCGTATTTATTGTCCCCGCATCTATTGCAGCGCCTTGCGAATCCGGTCTTCGGTAATTGCCGCCAACTCCTTAATGGGAAATTCGTTCGGTGGGATAGGTTCAAGCACGGTGAACCGTACTCGCACGCCGAAGGGGATTGGCCGAATCCGGTAGCGCATCAATTCCCAGGAACCATCGATGGCCACCGGAACGATGGTGGCCGAGGGGCACGCGCGAACAAGCACCATCAAACCAGCCGGGTTGAATGTTTTCATGACACCATCGCGAGCGCGGGTGCCTTCGGGAAAAATGCACGCGGCGTAGCGATGCTCTTCTACTTGCACGCCGAACTGCTGGATGGCGCGCATCGCGCCACGCGGGTCGCTTCGGTCGATTAGCACCGAGCCACCATGGCGAAGATTGTAGGAGATGCTGGGCAACCCTTTTGCGAGCTCTATCTTCGCAACATATTTTGGGTGGTGGCGCCTGAATACCCAGCCTATTAACGGAATATCGTACATACTCTGGTGGTTGGCGACGACGATCAGTGGCGTATCGGTCGGTATTTCATAGGCGCAACTTATGTCGATACGAGTACCTACCGCCTTCAGCGTCGCCAACACGCAGAAGTTCAAGCTGTCCACGACTCGCTTGTGTGCTGCATAGCCGAATGGCAATGCGAGCACCTGCGCCACATGGAAGATCACAAGTACAACGATGAACAGCAACAAATGCAGCGGCGTCAAGATCCAGCCAATTGCTTTGCGCATGGTCAACTACCCGGATCGACGCGATGGCACATCGCGATTTAAAGCAACTCTCAGGCTAGACGATTTTGACTTTCAGCTCGGGACGATGAACCTGATGGTCGGTGCTGTACAGGTAATCGCTGATGACATGCTCCGCCGATGGCAGCTCGTAGGTTCCATCCGACAGCAGATTGGTGGTTTCTTTCAATCGATAGGTGTAGTGCCCGCAGGTCCATACTTTGAAACGCCGCATTGCCGTGCACAAGCAGGTCTTGTCCAACACCTTCACGTCCTTCGGATTGCGCGCGACCGCCGCGTTATACGCATCGATGTAGTCGCAATGCCCGTTCTTATCCAGGAGATAGCCGTAGGCTTCACAATTCGGGCGAATCCCGGATCCGATGGCAGGGGATTGCAACAGCATGCGCATCGGGTAGCCGGTCGGAGAGATCATGTTTACGACAATGTCTTCCTCCACGGCGGTAAGATATTCCTGTTTTACGGGTCCCGGCAGACCGCACTCCTTGGTAATGGTAAAACGAGTCGCGCATTGCACGCCGGAACATCCCAGTTCCATGAAGTCGACGGCATCGGTTCCGCTAAAAACACCGCCCGCGGCAATCACGGGAATATCCAGTCCTTTTTCCGCCAGGAAGGCAACCACCTCGGCGGCAATGGTCTTCAAGTCGTAATCCGCCCAGTCCATGCCGAAACCGAGATGCCCACCCGCAAGCGGACCCTCGACGATCACGTAGTCGGGCAGGCGCTCGGTGCGAGCCGCTTTTTTCAACAAAAGATTCAAAGCGCGCGCGGAGGAGACAATAATACCGAGCTTGATGTCGCGAAAGCGCGGGTGATCTTGAATGAGTGCGAACGTGCCCAGATGCAAACCCGCGCTTAGCGTGATGCCATCGATGCCCGCGTCCATGGCGGATTCCAAGCGTGTCTTCAGGGTGCCGACCGGATTGTTCATGGTCAGCTTTTCCATGCAATTGAGGAATACCATCCCCTGCCCTTTCTTGGCTTCCATGACAGAGCTGACATGCAATCGCGTTGCGCGCGCCAACGCCTCGAGATCGAACTGCACCATGGACTTGTCGGCGTTGGCGACGTTGAATTTGTACTTTTGCAGCTTGTCGCGGACAAAACTGGTTCGGCGTTCTTGATCGACCACTGTCGGCAGCATGGCGTCGGAAATATGCCCGATACCGCCCATCCGCGCCGCAACGAGGGCGAGCCCCGTGGCCGAGATGTCCACCCCCATTCCGCCGATAATAATCGGCAGGTAGTCCTGGCCGCCGAACTGCAGTCGGTAGTCGTCAAGTCTTTTCATGGCATTCGTTACCTGCTGCAGCGACCATGAGGGCGCCAAAACCCCTTGTAATTGCTGACTTTTGAGAAATATCGCCGATCCTCTCTAGTGGCTGGGAAGGCGCGTCCGAGCAGCCAGTGCAGATGGATTATAGCGACTCCCCGTGGCTAAAGCTCCAGCTCCACCGCAAAGCTCCGAATGTCGCCCACATCCCGCTTGGCGCTGTCGTGGACCTCCAGCTTCCACTCACCGAGCGCGGCGCTGCCAACCAGACGGCTCAAAGCCGGTGTCGATGCGGCATCATAGACGCGATGAATGTTCTGGGCGCCGCCATCCTCGCGATCGTGAAGCACCACGGCCGATAGACCCAGGGCAGCAGGTGGTTTGAGTTTTACCGTCAAATCGCCGATCCAGGTGTGCTCGAGATCCACGTGCACCTTGATGGCTCGAATGGCGCGGCTATCGCCGATGGCAATTTGCAACCGGGCCGTTTTCAAATCCGCAATAGGCACTGACTGGATCGCTTTGTGCACTGCCGTATATTTCGATCCTATCGGCGCCGCGAGCTCCACAGCAGTCTTTGCGTTCAATCGCCCATAGCCATAAAGCCTGCTGTGACCGGCCGCATCATAGGCTCCACCGGACGGATCAATTTTGTCGCAGCTTTTCTTGAGCAGTTCTTTCACCTGCTCCCAACGAAGCTCCGGATTTCGGGCGATTACCAGGGCCGCAACCCCGGCCGCGCCGGGACAGGCGCTGGAGGTTCCGCCGAAAGAGTTGGTGTAGTGACCGGCCGCATCGCCATCGCTCAGACTGCCTGAGTTGTAACCACCGGCGCCCGAGACATCCGTCGTCCAGATACCGGGCGTCAATGACGGTTCGCCGTTACTGCTCGGAAAGCTGCACCACAGTGCAGTTCCCATGTCACTGTAATCCGCCTTAACACCCTGGTCGTTGCTCGCAGCAATGGCCATGACTTTCGAGTAGCTGGCATAGCCGTCATTGTCCGCCGACTCATTACCATTGCCCGCGGCCCAGGTAATGACGCAACCCTTGCCGGCGCGGCCCTCGCGTACGGCATAGTCGATGGCAAGGCGGGTCGAATCGGGAATTGGGACAATATCGTTATGACCGGGATCGTTTGGATTCCACCAGTCACCATCCATGGGGCCCCAACTGCAGGATATGACATCCGCGCCATGGTCGGCGGCCCACACGAAGGCGTCCGCCTCGGCCTGGCTGCCGAGACTCGAAACCAAACGAATTGGCATGAGGCGCGCCCGTGGCGCGACGCCCGATGCACCGTGCAACCCATTTGCGCAAGCGACGCCGGCGCAAGCCGTACCGTGCAGGTCGCTGCGTCCGGGTTTCGCGTCGTTGCTTCCACGGGTCACATCCCGCGGCGCGACGATTTTTCCCGCACTGGCGAATTCGAGATGATTAACATCCACACCGTCATCGATGATGGCGATGGTCGACCCTTCGCCTTGACTCAAAGCCCAAGCTGCTTCCACGTTGGCGTGGGCATTAACGGCGTTGCCGTTGATGGTAGCGCGCTTGAGGTGCCATTGTTGGGGAAAGGCGCCGCGTTTTCCCATCTCCTGGACGAGCTCCGGATGGCAAAGCTGTACATCTTCGCGAGCCAACAAAGCGTCCGCCGTGTTCAATAATTTCTGATGCCCACTGCCTTCAGGCAACTCGACGAACCAGGCGTTTTTTGCGTACGTGAGTTGGCGTTTTCGCGTAAGACCGAATTCTTTTAATATGCGATTCATCGCGGCCTTCTTACAGTCCTCTTGAAACTGCAAGAACAGATTTTCCGTATAAAGTATTGGTCGTCCCGACGCGGTGCACAGTCCCCGGCCTGCAAATCGCACCGATGCTTCTTTTTGCAAGGCGAGGCGGGCTTTATCGCGGGCCGAGCGCACCGCCCGTTTGGCGCTGCAACGCAGAACTTCCACACCAACCTCCGGTATGGCGAACAAGGGATCGAACTGCGAAAGAATGCCCAGGGCCTTTGTCGAGAGCCGTGCCTCCCGGATGGTTCGTCGACTCTGGGTGCGGACCACCATGATATCTTCACTCATGCGCAACCGGAAAGACTTACCTTTCTTACCGCCGAATTTGACTTTTGTTATGCTTGCCATCGGATGACTCCTTTCCGAATTGTGACCGAGAATTCAAGCAGACGTTGCGAGTATAGTGACAACCATGAATGCCCTCCAGCAGTGGAAGCATTGCCCCGAATTCATCGACATCGATGATCAGAGCCGATTCGTGCGCTTACTCAAATGTAACGATCTGTACGCAATTCGGGACATGGCGGGCGTTCATCATGCCGAGTTAGCGCAGATGCAGCCGGTGGGCGACGGCATCAGCATCGTGCACGGCATTCCAGATGCGCAACTGCTCGCCCACGCCGCACTGTTACCAGTCTATGCGGCGGCGAAGCATTCGCCGCCCGCGGTTGCGACCAATCGAATATTTCTTCGCTTTCAGGAGCAACTTCGCGTTGAATCCATGCGTGGCCCCATCGAGGCGCTCGGATTCAAGATCGTCGACGTTCCAGCCTACGCGCCCCATAGCGCCTGGCTGGAACCGGTTTCCGGACGGGTCGACGAGGCGCTGTCGAAGCTTGACTTGCTGCGCGCGCTTCCCGGTGCAGTCCATGTGCAACCGCAATTGCTCCGCCCGAGGGTCTGGAAAACCCCGGCGTGAGTATACGCCGGGCGGCGCAGGCAGCATGCATTCGGCCAGCGAAATCGGAAAACTGAGGCCCCCGTCACTTTGCGCTCCGCGCCCACGGCCCATACTTGAGCCTGATAGCAGAGTTGACGCGGACTGCGCCTGGAGCGCCTTAATTGCTCATAGAACAGGACCTGTTTTGACGTGGAGGCGATGAAATTTATTCTTGTCTGCGCGATGGTGCTATCCATCGTGTGCTTCGGTTTGGCGTTATTTCACTGGATACGCCTGCGCCGCGACCTGAAAAGCGATTCTAGAGGTGTCGCCGAGCAAAAACCCATGTGGCTCGAATTCCCCCGCGCCTATACGCGTCAGGGCCGCCATCATCAGCGCCGCTTTTTCATCTATCTGCTGATTTTCGTAGTGCTGTTAATCGGGCTTTTCATGCTGCAAGGAGCAGGCACCGGAAAGAGCTGATCCTGGGGTATGATGCGGACTGCCAGCCAAGACGCCGGGGCCCGCCGTTGTCCGCAAGTCCCTCATTGACATCAAAGCCGCATAATCACGCCGGCACCCGCTGTTATCACTGTGATCAACCGGTTCCCGACGGTACCGATCTATACGTGGACATCGAGGGCTCTTCGCGGCCCATGTGTTGCCAAGGCTGCAAAGCGGTTGCCGAAGCCATCATCGCGGGCGGACTGTCCGATTACTACCGGCAGCGAAGTCAAATGCCGGCGACAGCACAAGAGCTGGTACCCGAATTTCTGCGCGAGGCCCGGGTATACGACCTGGAAGCTGCTCAACGCCCCTATGTGCGCCAATTGGAACAGGGCGTACGCGAAGCCTCACTGATGCTGACGGGCATCACCTGCGCCGCGTGCGCGTGGCTCAATGAACGTGCCCTTCGGCAATTGCCCGGTGTCGTCGACGCCCAGGTCAACTTTTCCACCCACCGCGCGAGGGTGAGCTGGGATCCCGAGATTGCCGAACTGAGTGACATTCTTGCCGCCGTCAAACGCATCGGATACGAGGCCCATCCCTACGATCCCGAACGCCAGGAAGCTCTGCTCGATGCCGAACGAAAACGGCAACTGCGGCGCCTTGGCGTGGCCGGGGCCCTCGGCATGCAGGTCATGATGGTTGCCGTGGCCCTCTACGCCGGAGACTGGTACGGCATGCAAGCGCATTTCCGGGGCTTGTTCCTGTGGTTGAGTCTGGTGCTGACCCTACCCGTTCTTTGCTACTCGGCCTTGCCGTTCTTCAACGGTGCATTGCGGGATCTACGCAACCGCCGGCTGGGCATGGATGTGCCGGTGAGCCTTGGGCTCGGCATTGCATTCGTCGGCAGCGTACATACCACCGTCACTCAGCAAGGAGCGGTTTATTACGATTCGGTGGTGATGTTCGTTTTCTTTTTGCTTCTCGCCCGTTATCTGGAATTGATGGCCCGCCGGCGCAGCGCACAACTTTCGGAAGCTCTGGTGCACGCGGCCCCAGCCATGGCGACGCGAATCGATGCGCACGGAGCCGTCGAGGTGGTGCCGGTTGCCGAACTCCGGGTGGGCGACCGGGTACTGGTGCGTCCCGGCGCCCAGATCCCGGCGGATGGCCGCGTCACGGAGGGTCATGCCAGTGTCGACGAGGCGCTTCTGACCGGTGAAAGCCGGCCCGTCGTCAAGCGTGCGGGCGATCCCGTCACCGGCGGCTCGATGAATCTCGACAGCCCGCTGAAGATCCTGGTGGAGCACACCGGCCCTGACACAATCCTGGCGCGCATTCTCGATCTGGTGGAGCGCGCCCGGGAGGAGCGCCCGCGTCTTGCACGGCTCGCTGACCTGGCTGCCGGCTACTTCGTGGCCTGTGTGCTGGTCCTCGCCTCTGCAACGGCGCTTTATTGGTGGCACACGGCGCCGGAGCGATGGTTACCGATTACCATCGCCATGCTGGTTGTTAGCTGCCCCTGCGCCTTATCGTTGGCAACGCCGACTGCCATCACTGCGGCCACCAGCGCACTTACACGACGCGCATTGATCATCACCGGCAATAACGCACTCGAAACCCTCGCGCGCGCGACATGCTTCGTCTTCGACAAAACCGGCACGCTGACGCGTGGCCGGCCACAGGTGCTGGAAATTTCCACCGCATCGGAGCTGTCATCCGGTGCCTGTGCACGGATCGCGGCATCCCTCGAGCAGACTTCGGAACATCCCATCGGCAAAGCACTGATGGAGCATCATGACGCCGATGAGGCCGCGACCGAGGTCGTCAACACGCCGGGCTCAGGGTTGCAAGGGAGAATCGCAGGAATTCGGTATACCATCGGCAAGCCGTCCTTCGTGGCATCACAAACGGGGCTGTCTCCCATCGACCACCGTCTCGAACACGAAGGGCAGGAGAACGGTTCCGTGGTATGGCTGGCGGATGAGGATCGTGTGCTGTGCACATTTCTTCTCAGCGACGATCTTCGGCCGGAGGCACGCGAAATGGTGGATGCTATTCGAGGCCTCGGCGCAACGGTGAGCCTCTATTCCGGCGATCGACCCCAGACGACAGAACACATCGCCGAGAGATTGGGCATTAGCGATACCATCGGCGGCCTGTCGCCAGAGGACAAGCTTGCACGGGTGCGCCAGCTCCAGGCTGGCGGTGATGTTGTCGCCATGATTGGAGACGGAATCAACGACACGCCGGTTTTGTCCGGTGCCGATGTTTCCATCGCAATGGGGGATGGCGCCGAAATCGCACGCGCGAATGCCGACATGATTCTTATCGGTGGTGATCTCTCCAGCGTGGCCGAAGCTGTGCGCATCGCTCGCAAAACATTGACCATTATTCGCCAGAACCTGCTGTGGGCTGTTTCCTATAATCTTCTCGCCATACCCGCGGCAGCCGCCGGCTGGGTAGCGCCATGGATGGCGGCCATCGGCATGTCGGTGAGCTCACTGCTGGTTGTCGCGAACAGTCTGCGCCTGGCCCGCCGGCGAAGCGGTGTGCTCCAGGACTGATTGCGTGGATATTCTTTACTTTCTAATTCCCCTGTCCGTGCTGTTGGTCGCTCTGATCGTCGCAGCATTTCTTTGGGCGATACGCTCGGGCCAATTTGACGATCTGGAGGGGCCTGCCCATCGGATCCTCCTCGATGACGACGAGCAGCCGCCCTCTCCCGGCTGCGACGCCGAGAACACCCATTCTCGGCAACCGGGCGACGGCCGCATTGATTGAAATCAATGGTCGCCGGCGTCAGCCTCCTCTAATATGAACCTGGCGCGAAAACAACGAGAAACCATGGAGACAGCACCATGTCGAAAATTATGGACCAGCTCAAGTCCGATCACGCAAATATTGCCCGCCTGCTGGCGATGCTGACGCAGCAAATGGATATTGTTCACGCGGAGAAAAATGCCGATTTCGAGCTCGTCCACGACATCATGGTGTATATGACCCAGTACCCCGATCACACCCATCACCCGATGGAGGATCTGGTATTTCACAAACTGATCAAACACGACAGAGACGCACACGATATCGTCGCACGCCTGAAGCGCGAGCACGCCGCCCTCGCCGAGAAGGGCGCGGACTTTTTGGAGATGCTCCGCCACGTGGTGGACGGGGCGCTGGTAGAGCGGGCCGTGCTCGAAAATACAGGCCGCGACTACATAGCGTTTCTGAGCAGTCACATGACCATCGAGGACAGCGACGCATTTCCGAGGGCCGAGCGCGCACTCACGAAGAAGGACTGGGACGACGTGGAATCACGCTTTGAAGCGCGCACCGATCCTGTATTTGGACCTATTCTTGTCGAGGAATTCCGCTCGCTCTACGATTACATTCAGCGCGAGCGCTGAAGGGTGGGCTTTACCGTCGGATCGCGTCCCTCATGTCGTGACCGAACGTGCGCCTCAATGCACGTGCGTTCCCGTGTGGTGATCGTGCAGATGGCCCGAATAAGCCCCCAGCAACAACACCACGCCGAGCACGCACAGGACCGCACCGGCGGCGCGGCGAGGGGCGCTTTGGCGTAGCGCCGCCAACCAACGGCCGGCAAAGCCGAGGGAAATCAGGGCCGGCAAGGTGCCGGCGCCGAAAGCGAGCATGGTGAGCGCGCCCTCGAGCGCTCCGCCTGACACTAATGCCAGAGCGAGCGCCGCATAAACCAACCCGCAGGGCAGCCAACCCCATAACAAGCCGATGGCAAAGGCCCGGCGGCGACGGGTGATGGGCAGAAAACGCCGGCCCAACGGCTCCAGATGTCGCCACAGCTTCGCCCCCAGGCGCTCGAAGGCGCCAAGCCCGCGCCACCAGTCACCCAGGTAAAGACCCAGGGCAATGACGAAGCCAATGGAGATGGCGATTCCCACACCTTTGGCCCAGGAGGGCGGCAGCAAAAGACCTGCCTCCGACCCCGCCATACCGATCATGCTTCCGGCCACCATGTACGAAACCAAACGTCCGGTGTTGTAGGCCATGACGAAGGGCAGCATACGCAGTGGCGAACGCCGCACCGTTTCGGGCAAGCCTGCGGACAAGGCGCAGGAAATTCCCCCGCACATGGCGACGCAGTGACCGGAGCCGAACAATCCCATGGCTGCCGCGGCCAGCAAAGACAGCTCCGCGCTCATTGCTGCGCCGTCGGGACCGCATTCCCCAGGGCCAGGCGTTGGGACGCCTTCGAAGCGAAAAAGCGCGTCTTGAGGCGCCAACCGTCGGCGTCGAGCTGCAAATACCAGGCGCCGGGTTCGAGACTAGGTCCGCTGGCGGTGTACTGCCCGGAGGCTACCCGGCGCAACGCCAGATGCCGATCCAAGCCCGGGCGGGTCGCATGGAACAGGCGCAACTGGACGATCTCAGGGGAATGGAAGCGCACATTGCCGGATAAATACACTTCCACCGCCTCACCGGGGGCACCCATAACGAGGCTGCCCCCGAGGCCATATTGCTTCGCCAGCTCGTCGCGCTCCATGGAACGGTTAATCTGCAATCCCTGCTTGTAGTAGTCATCGCTCACGAGACCGTCATATGTCGATATCGCGAGCGTCAGCATCACTGCACCCATGACAACAGCACTCGAGGGAATGAGAATGATCAGCCATACCATCGGCTCACGATGCCAGCTCGTTGGATTGCCCTTTGCTTTCACGCTTCCTCGACCTTCGCTATTGCGCCTGCACCACGGGGCCCAGAAAACGCGCTTCCTCTTCTACCTGTAAGGATGCATCGTCCTCGGCACGCAACGTGAATGTGATAGCGGAACTCGCGCGCTTCAGCAAATAGGGATCGGCTTTAACCCGGGCAGAGATGCTCAATACCTCCCGGGCGCTCACCGGAACCGGATCCGCGTCGAGCTCGAGTTGCATGCCGTCAATTCCGGTCGCCGTGACATTGAAGCGATGATGCGCATCGTCCATGTTGATGAGCTTGAGCGTGTAGACATTCTCCACCAAACCTTCATTGGTTTCACGGAAAAGTGTATTACGGTCTCTGATGACATCCAGCGCAAGCGGTGTTCGGGTCGCCAGACCATAAGCCACCGCTGCAATTAAACCGAGCAACACGACAGCATAGACAATCACGCGCGGTCTCAGGATCTTCGGTTGCTCGCCCGAAAGCGCGCTTTCGGTCGTGTACCGGATGAGTCCCTTTTCATAGCCCATCTGATCCATGACCCGGTCGCAAGCATCCACACAGGCGGCACAAGCGATGCACTGGTATTGCAGGCCGTCACGAATGTCGATGCCGGTGGGGCAAACCTGCACACACATGGTGCAGTCGATGCAATCGCCAAGGCCGGCGCCCTTGTAATCGCTACTTCGCTTGCGCGCCCCGCGCTGCTCTCCACGCTCGGTATCGTAGGATATGACAAGGGTATTATTGTCGAACATGGCGCTCTGAAAACGCGCATAGGGGCACATGTAAATGCATACTTGCTCGCGCATCCAGCCAGCGTTTCCATAGGTTGCGAAGCCGTAAAACAGAACCCAGAAGCTTTCCCAGGCGCCGAGGTCGAAAGAAACAATACGAGAACCGAGATCCAGAACTGGTGTGAAATATCCGACGAAGGTAAATCCGGTCCACAGGGAAAAAATGATCCAGATTGCGTGCTTGCTCGCCTTAATCGCGAGCTTGCGCCCGGTCCACGGACTCTTGTCGAGCTTCATCTGCTTGCGGCGGTCGCCTTCGACCTTTCTCTCGATCCAGAGAAAGGCTTCGGTCCAGACGGTCTGCGGACAAGCGTAGCCGCACCACAAACGGCCCGCCAGCGCAGTAAAGAAGAACAAGGTCAACGCGCCGATAATCAATATCGCCGACAGGAAAAAAAAATCCTGGGGAAACAGCGTCAATCCGAAAATATGGAATTGCCGGGCTGGCAAATCGAAAAGCAGGAGCTGCTGGCCATCCCAATGCAACCAGAGAACGCCATAGAACAAGCCCAGTAGAACAACGACGGCGAGGACGCGCATGGTTGCGAACACACCGTGCACCTCGCGTGGATAAATCCGCTCGCGTTGCGCGTAGAGTGATTGCTCTACCTGTTCGTCGATTGATACAGCGACGCCCGACTCTCTTTGCCCTCGGGTCACATCATCCATCGACCGGCTCACGAAGTCTGCGCGGGTTGGACTGGATCGTGGGTCCCGGAGCCCAGGAAGTACGAGGTGCCGATGGATGATGCAATGCAAAGCAACCAGAACATGAAAAAGCCCAGCGTGTAGGCTCCCATGCGGCTCATGGGCGGTTCACCTTCACACTCGAGCAATGTGATCGGATCAAAGAAGGTG
>Ga0210064_1000907_pt1 | contig 13403 bp, 8 predicted proteins | sample Muzzi_CordC_D2_FD_185531 | JGI IMG/M metagenome (GOLD analysis project Ga0210064, IMG submission 185531) | Wetland microbial communities from San Francisco Bay, California, USA, that impact long-term carbon sequestration - Muzzi_CordC_D2 (SPAdes) | ecosystem: Environmental > Aquatic > Marine >...
CCGGGGGAGCACGCCGTCGCGGGCCAGGGCCTGGAGCACCCGTGGCGCGCCCAGAATGCTCCCCACCGCGCTCGACAGGGTCGCCCCCCACACGCCGATCAGGATCGCCCAGTCCCAGCGCGCGATCCGCCGCATCACCAGCGGGTCCTCGATCAGCACCTCGGCGCCGGCCCTCAGCGCGAAGAGGATCGGGAGCCCCACGTAGACCAGGTAGCCCACGCCCACCGCGGCCAGCGTGCCGCGGGGGATCGCGCGAGACGGGTCTTCGAGGTCACCGGACATGTTGACGCCGGCCATGATGCCGGTCACCGCCGGGAAGAAGACCGCGAAGACCTCCCAGAAGCTCTTGCCCGAGGACACGGGAGCGCCGGTGAAGCCGATCGGTTCCGGAGAAACCGAGCTACCCGCCAGGAACGACAACAGGGAGAGCCCGATCGCGGCCAGGATGAGGTACTGGGCACGGATCGCGATGCGAGCCGACTTCATGGCGATCAAACCGATCGCCACGGTGGTGACGATGGCGGTCAGCCGCTGGTCGAGACCGGGCACGCTCGACGCGAGCGCCTCCGCGAAGCCGATGGTGTAGAGGGCGACCGAGAGCGCCTGGGCGAAGTACAGGGGGATGCCGACGGCGCCGCCCGCCTCGATGCCGAGCGAGCGGCTGATCATGTAGTAGGCGCCCCCCGTGCGGACTACACGGTCGGTGGCGATCTCGGCGACCGAGAAGCTGGTCAACAAGGTGATCGTCGAGGAAAGGGTGACGATCACCAGGGTCGCGCCCAGTCCCACGCTCCCCACCACCCACCCGAGGCGCAGGTACATGATGACGCCGAGGATGGTCAGGATCGAGGGCGTGAAGACGCCACCGAACGTGGAGAGCCCCCCCGGCTTCGCCGCCGGGGCTGCCCCCTCCGACGGGGTCCGGGCGCGGTAGAGCTTGGGCAGGCGCATGAAGTGGGGAGCAGCCGAGCTCGGCCGAGGATAGCAGCATCCAGCGGGCCGTGAGCTTTCCCGCGGCGCCCGCCCGGCGCCCGACGCTCACCGGAGCGGACGTCGCGCCGCAAAGAGAAACGGCGGCCCCCGACCAGGTGTCGGGGGCCGCCGTCCGAAGAAACCGTTCTCGGCCGAGGGCTACTCGGAGCTCTCCGCGGCCTCGGTGGGAAGGGAGCGGATGTCTTCGTCCGAGAAGTCGAAGAACAGATCCTCCTCGACCTCCTGCTCCAGCTCGTACTCCTCTTCCTCCATGTGGAACTCGTGGTAGTGCTCCATGCCGGTTCCGGCGGGGATGAGCCGACCCACGATGACGTTCTCCTTCAGACCCCGGAGGTAGTCGACCTTGCCGCTGATCGACGCCTCGGTGAGCACCCGGGTGGTCTCCTGGAAGCTCGCCGCCGAGATGAAGCTGTCGGTGGAGAGCGACGCCTTGGTGATGCCCAAGAGCATCGGACGACCGATCGCCGGCTGGCCGCCGGCCGCGATGACCCGGTCGTTCTCCTCCTGGAAGCGCCACTTGTCGACCTGCTCGTCGACCAGGAACTCCGTGTCGCCCACCTCCTCGATCTTCACCGAGCGCATCATCTGGCGCACGATGACCTCGATGTGCTTATCGTTGATCTGGACGCTCTGGGAGCGGTAGACCTCCTGGATCTTGTCCACGAGGTAGCGCTGGAGCTCCTTCTCGCCGAGCACCTGAAGGATGTCGTGGGGGTTGATGGGCCCGTCGATCAGCGGATCGCCGGCCTCCACGCGCTCGCCCTCCTGGACGTTGACGTGGATCGACCGGGGCACGCTGTACTCGCGGCTCTCGCCGGTGTCGGACTCGACGTAGACGCGCCGCATGCCCTTGACGATTTCGCCCAGGCGCACGGTGCCGGAGATCTCGGTGATGATCGCCGGCTCCTTCGGGTTCCGGGCCTCGAACAGCTCGACGACACGGGGCAGACCGCCGGTGATGTCCTTCGTCTTGGTGGTCTCGCGCGGGATCTTGACCAGAGTCTCGCCGGGGCTGACCTTGCTCTTGTCCTGGGCCACGAGGTGGGAGCCAGCCGGCAGCAGGTAGCGGCGCTCGGTGTCGCCCTTGCCGTGGACGACGATGGCCGGCACCCGCTTCTCGGCCGCCGACGCCTCGACGATGATCTTCTGCGACAGGCCCGTGACCTTGTCGGTCTCCTCGCGGACGTTCTCGCCCTCGACGATGTCCTGGAACTCGACGGTGCCGCCGATCTCCGAGAGGATCGCGGAGGTGAAGGGGTCCCACTCGACCAGGTCGGCCCCCGGCTCCACCTTGGCACCCTCGTGGATTTTCAGGTGCGAGCCGTAGGCGAGCGCGTAGCGCTCCTTCTCCCGGCCCTTGTCGTCGACGATCAGGAGCTTGCCGGCACGGTTGATGACGACCAGCTCGCCCTCCTTCGACTCGACGGTATTGACGTTCAGGAACTTCACCGTACCCGGGTTCGTGGCGCTGTGCTTCGACTGCTCGGAGACCCGGGAGGCGGTGCCGCCGTAGTGGAACGTCCGCATCGTGAGCTGGGTGCCCGGCTCGCCGATCGACTGGGCGGCGATGACTCCCACCGCCTCGCCGAGCTCGACCATCTTGCCGGTGGCGAGGTTGCGGCCGTAGCAGGCGGCGCACACACCGCGCCGCGCCTCGCAGGTCAGCACCGAGCGGATCTTCACCTTCTCGATGCCGGCCGCCTGGGCGGCGTTGGCCAGCTCCTCGGTGATCTCCTGGCCGACCTCGATGATCTGCTCGCCGGTCATGTGGTCGAAGACGTCCTCCTGGGCCACGCGGCCGACGATGCGGTCGCGCAGCGGCTCCAGGATCTCGCCGCCCTCCATGATGGCGGAGACGGTGATGCCGTCGATCGTGCCGCAGTCCGGCTCGTTGACGATCACGTCCTGGGCGACGTCGACCAGGCGGCGGGTGAGGTAGCCGGAGTCGGCGGTCTTGAGCGCCGTGTCGGCGAGGCCCTTGCGCGCGCCGTGGGTCGAGATGAAGTACTGGAGCACCGAGAGCCCCTCGCGGAAGTTCGCGGTGATCGGCGTCTCGATGATCTCGCCCGACGGCTTCGACATCAGGCCGCGCATGCCGGCGAGCTGGCGCACCTGCTCGCGGGAGCCTCGGGCGCCCGAGTCGGCCATCATGGAGATCGGGTTGAACTCGCCCCGCTCTTCCTCGATCCGCCGCATGTCGCGGAACATCTCCTCGGAGACGGTCTCCGTCACGCGGTGCCAGATGTCGATGACCTTGTTGTGGCGCTCACCGGCGGTGATCACGCCCGCGGAGCGCTGGTTCTCGATCTCGATCACCTCGGAGCGCGCCTTGTCGATGATCGCGGCCTTGGTGCGCGGGATCACCATGTCGTCGATGCCGATCGAGATCCCCGCCTTGGTGGCGTAGTAGAAGGTGATCTCCTTGAGCTCGTCGAGCATCTTGACGGTGGCCGCGTTGCCCAGCTTGATGAAGCAGTAGCCCACCAGGTCCTGGAGGCCTTTCTTCTTGAGCAGACCGTTGACGTACGGGATCTCGTCCGGCAGGTTCGAGTTGAAGATCACTCGGCCGACGGTGGTCTCGATCAGCTCGCCGTCGAGGTGCTCGAGCTCGGCGTGGACCACGTCCTGCTTGTCGTACTGGGTGTCCAGGTTGATGTACGGCCCGGAGTAGCGCACCCGGATCGGCGACAGGGTCTCCACCTGGCCGCCGTCGAGCGCCAGGATGACCGACTCGAAGTCGGGGAAGATCCGCCCCTCGCCCTTGGCCCCCGCCTTCGGCAGCGTCAGGTAGTAGCCACCCAAGACCAGGTCCTGGGAAGGCACCGCCAGCGGCCGGCCGTGGGCCGGCGACAGGATGTTGTGGGCCGAGAGCATGAGCACGCGGCTCTCGATCTGCGCCTTGGGCGACAGCGGCACGTGGACCGCCATCTGGTCGCCGTCGAAGTCGGCGTTGAACGCCGCACAGACCAGCGGATGGATCTTGATCGCCTTGCCTTCGATGAGCACCGGCTGGAACGCCTGGATGCCGAGGCGGTGGAGGGTCGGCGCACGGTTGAGCAGCACCGGGTGGTCCTTGATGACCTCCTCGAGCGCGTCCCAGACCTCGTCGATCTCCTGCTCCACCAGCTCCTTGGCCGCCTTGATCGTGCCGACCAGGCCCTTCTCCTCGAGCCGGTTGTAGATGAACGGCTTGAACAGCTCGAGCGCCATCTTCTTCGGCAGACCGCACTCGTGGAGCCGGAGCTCCGGGCCGACCACGATGACCGAGCGGCCCGAGTAGTCGACGCGCTTGCCGAGGAGGTTCTGGCGGAAGCGGCCCTGCTTGCCCTTGAGAGTGTCCGACAGGGACTTGAGCGGGCGGTTGTTCGAGCCCTTGAGCACCCGGCCGCGCCGGCCGTTGTCGAAGAGCGCGTCGACCGCCTCCTGGAGCATGCGCTTCTCGTTGCGGACGATGACCTCGGGAGCGCGCAGCTCGAGGAGCTTCTTCAACCGGTTGTTCCGGTTGATGACGCGCCGGTAGAGGTCGTTCAAGTCCGACGTGGCGAAGCGACCGCCGTCGAGCGGCACGAGCGGGCGCAGCTCCGGCGGGATGACCGGAATGACGTCCAGGATCATCCACTCCGGCCGGTGACCCGACCGGCGGAACGCATCGACCACCTTCAGCCGCTTGGCCGCCTTGAGGCGCCGGATCTGGCTGGTCTCGGTCTTCATCACGATGCGGAGCTCTTCGGCGAGCTCGTCGACGTCGATCCGCGACAGGAGCTCCTTGATCGCCTCGGCGCCCATCTGGGCGTAGAAGGAGTCCTCGCCGTACTTCTCCCGCACCTCGCGGAACCGCTCCTCGGAGAGCAGCTCCTTCTCCTTCAGGTCGGTTTCGCCCGGGTCGATGGTGACGTAGCTCTCGAAGTAGAGGATCCGCTCGAGGTCGCGCAGGCTGATGTCGAGCAGATGGCCGATGCGGCTCGGCAGACCCTTGAAGAACCAGACGTGCGACACCGGGCACGCGAGCTCGATATGGCCCATGCGCTCCCGGCGCACCCTGGAGCGGGTCACCTCGACGCCGCACTTGTCACAGATCACGCCGCGGTGCTTCATGCGCTTGTACTTGCCGCACAAGCACTCCCAGTCCGTGATCGGACCGAAGATCTTGGCGCAGAACAGGCCGTCGCGCTCCGGCTTGAAGGTCCGGTAGTTGATCGTCTCGGGCTTGGTGACCTCGCCGTAGCTCCACGAACGGATCTTTTCCGGGCTCGCGATCGAGATCTTGATCGCGTTGAAGTCCTTCAGAGACTCTGGCTGCTGAAAACTACTGAGTGGCTGCAATGGACTTCCTCCTTATACCTTGAGGAGCTCGACGTCGAGGCACAAGCTCTGGAGCTCGCGCACGAGGACGTTGAAGGACTCTGGCAGACCCGGGTCTTCCGGAATGTCACCCTTGACGATGGCCTCGTAGACCTTGGAGCGGCCCTCCACGTCATCGCTCTTGACGGTGAGGAGCTCCTGCAAGGTGTAGGCGGCGCCGTAGGCCTCGAGAGCCCAGACCTCCATCTCACCGAACCGCTGGCCACCGAACTGGGCCTTGCCGCCCAGCGGCTGCTGGGTGATCAGCGAGTACGGACCGATCGAGCGGGCGTGGATCTTGTCGTCTACCAGGTGCGAGAGCTTGAGCATGTAGATGTAGCCCACGGTGACCTTCTGCTCGAACTCCTCGCCGGTGACACCGTCGAAGAGGGCGGACTTGCCCGAGTCGGGCAGCTTTGCCTCCTTCAACAGATCCCAGATCGCGTGCTCGTTCGCGCCGTCGAAGACCGGCGTTGCGAACTTGATGCCGAGGGCCTTGCCGGCCCAGCCGAGATGGGTCTCCAGGATCTGGCCGACGTTCATCCGGGACGGAACGCCCAGCGGGTTGAGGACGATCTCGACCGGCTGGCCGTCCGGCAGGTAGGGCATGTCCTCCTCGGGGAGCACCCGCGAAATGACACCCTTGTTGCCGTGCCGGCCGGCCATCTTGTCGCCCACCTGGAGCTTGCGCTTCATGGCGACGTAGACCTTGACCAGCTTGATGACGCCGGGGGGCAGCTCGTCGCCCTTCTGCAACAGGGCGATCCGCTCCTGATTCACCTGGTGCAGCACCTCGATGTGGGAGTCGGTCCGGCGATAGACCTCCTCCACCTCGTCCAGGAGCTTCCCGTCCTCGAGCGGCAGCTTGAGGATCTCGGCCCGGGTGAGGCGCTCGAGGGCCTGCTCGGTGATCTTCTGCCCCTTCTTCAAGAGGGACTCGCCGTCACGGGCCTTGACCGTGTCGGTGACCTTCTCGCCCATCAGGGTCTCGCGGATCTTCTTGTTGCGCTCCTCGTTGAGAATCCGCGTCTCGTCCTTGATGTTCTTCTCGAGACGGGCGATCTCCGACTCCTCGATCTCCTTGGCCCGGAGATCCTTCTCGACGCCCTTCCGCGAGAAGATCTTGACGTCGACCACCGTGCCGTCGATGCCCGGCGGCACCTTGAGCGACGCGTCGCGCACGTCACCGGCCTTCTCGCCGAAGATGGCGCGGAGCAGCTTCTCCTCCGGCGTGAGCTGGGTCTCGCCTTTGGGCGTGACCTTGCCGACCAGAATGTCGCTCGAGGCGACGTTGGCGCCAATGCGCACGATGCCGGACTCGTCCAGGTCCTTCAAGGCCGACTCGGAGACGTTCGGGATGTCCCGGGTGATCTCCTCGGGGCCCAGCTTGGTGTCCCGGGCCTCGATCTCGAACTCCTCGATGTGGATGGAGGTGTAGTAGTCCTCCCTCACAAGCTTCTCGGAGATCAGGATGGCGTCCTCGAAGTTGTAGCCGCGCCAGGGCATGAACGCCACCAGCACGTTCCTGCCGAGGGCGAGCTCACCCAGCTCGGTGCACGGTCCGTCGGCCAGCACGTCGCCCTTCTTGACCCGCTGCCCCTCGTCGACCACCGGCTTCTGACTGATGCATGTGTTCTGGTTCGAGCGGCGGAACTTGATGAGCTGGTAGATGTCGGCGCCGAACTCCTTCGCCTCGCCGGTGTCGACGTCCTCGCCCTCGACGCGGACGATGATCCGCTCCGAGTCGACCAGGTCGACGATGCCGCCCCGCTTGCAGGTCACGACGGCGCCCGAGTCGCGCGCCACGATGCCCTCGAGGCCGGTGCCGACGATCGGCGAGTCGCTCTTCAAGAGCGGCACCGCCTGGCGCTGCATGTTCGAGCCCATGAGCGCCCGGTTGGCGTCGTCGTTCTCGAGGAACGGGATCAACGCCGCGGCCACCGACACGAGCTGCTTCGGGCTGATGTCCATGTAGTCGACGCGGTCGCGCTCGACGGTGATGAAGTCGCCGCCGGCCCGCGCGATCACCCGATCGTCGACCAGGTTGCCCTTTTCGTCGACGCGCGCGTTCGCCTGGGCGATGATGTACTTCTCCTCCTCCCAGGCGGACAGGTAGAACGCATGGGGCTCGCCCACCACCTTCGCCTTGCCCTTGCCCAGCTTGGCGTTGGCCGCCGCGATCTCGTCGCGGGTGACGATCTGGCCCAGCTTGAACGGTCCGTCGCCGATCTTGACCACCCGGTGGTGGTCGATCACCCGGCCGCCCTCGACCTTCTTGTACGGGCTCTCGATGAAGCCGTAGTCGTTGATCCGGGCGTAGGTGGCGAGCGACGAGATGAGACCGATGTTCGGACCTTCCGGCGTCTCGATCGGGCAGATCCGGCCGTAGTGAGTGGCGTGGACGTCGCGCACCTCGAAGCCGGCCCGCTCCCGGGACAGACCGCCCGGGCCGAGGGCCGACAGGCGCCGCTTGTGGGTGACCTCCGACAGCGGGTTCGTCTGGTCCATGAACTGGGAGAGCTGGGACGACCCGAAGAACTCCTTGATCGCCGCGATCACCGGCTTGGAGTTGATGAGGTCGTGAGGCATCGCCGAGTCGATGTCCTGATGGACGGACATCTTCTCCTTGATCGCCCGCTCCATCCGCACCAGACCGACGCGGAACTGGTTCTCGAGCAGCTCGCCCACCGCACGCACGCGCCGGTTGCCGAGGTTGTCGATGTCATCGACCCGGCCCACGTCCTTCTGGAGCGCGAGCAGGTAGCCGATCACGCGGTAGAAGTCGTCGGCGGAGAGGGTCTTCTGCTCGACCGGGACCTCGGTGTCCAGCTTGATGTTGAACTTGAACCGGCCGACACGCGAGAAGTCGTAGCGCTTGGCGTCGAAGAACATGCCGTAGAAGAGCGAGCGGGCGCTCTCCAGGGTCGGCGGGTCGCCCGGGCGCATCCGGCGGTAGATCTCGATCAGCGCCTCTTTGGCGTTGCGGGTGTTGTCCTTCTCGAGCGTGTTGGCCAGCGTCGAGCCGGTCAGCTCCCAGTCCGGGAAGAAGACCTCGAGGTCGGTCAGGCTCTTGCCCTCGACCTGCTCGGCCAAGTCGTCCGGTACCGGCTGGTTGGCTTCGAACAGAACCTCGCCGGTGTCCAGGTCGACGACGTCGGCGATGAACAGGGCCCGCTCCAGGGCGTCCCTGCCCACCGTCACCTCGTGGTGCTCGCCGGTGTCGAGCTTGGCGATCTCGTCCTTGCCGAGCGAGATGCCCGCGAAGATCGCGTAGCTATCGCGACGGCCGCGGCTCTGGCGGTCGCGACGGCGCTCCTGCTCGAGAATCTGGGGCGGCAGCGACAGCGTCCAGTTGTTCTTCTTCTTGCCCTTCTTGAGGCCGACCGGGACGTAGAACTGGCGGAGGATCTGCTCGTCGGACTCGAGGCCCAGGGCGCGCAGGAAGACGGTGCCGTGGAACTTCCGCTTCCTGTCGATGCGGACGCTCAGGACGTCCTTCTGGTCGTACTCGAACTCCACCCACGAGCCGCGGTAGGGAATGATCTTGGCCAGGAAGGAGCGCTGTCCCTCCTTGGTGAAGAACACACCCGGGCTCCGGTGGAGCTGGCTGACGATCACCCGCTCGGTACCGTTGATGATGAACGTCCCGTTGTCGGTCATCAACGGGATGTCACCGAAATAGACCTCCTCCTCCTTGGCGTCGCGCATCATGCGCGCGCCGGTCTCCGGGTCCTTGTCGTAGACGAACAGCCGGAACGTGACCTTCAGTGGCACCGCGAAGGTCATCCCCCGCTCCTGGCAGTCGGAGATGGAGTACTTGAGCTGGAGGTCGACCGGGTTGCCGCAGATGTCGCACTTGGTGACCCGGTTCTTGTTCGTGTAGCCGCACTCGGGGCAGCCGACCGTCTCCTCGTGGGGATGATCGGTCATGATCTTGGCGCCGCAGTTCGAGCAGGTCATCCGCAGGTAGTCGAGCCCCCGGAGGTCACCGCACTTGCACTGCCAGTCGCCGATCGAGTACTTCACGAAGTCGAGCGAGCAGGTCTCCCGGAAGTCCGAGAACGGAAAGATAGACGTGAAGACCTGCTGCAGGCCGTGGTTGGCGCGCTCTTCCGGCAGCAGGTTCATCTGCAGGAAGCGTTCGTACGACCGGCGCTGGACGTCGATGAGATTCGGGATCGGAAGCGTGGTGGCGATCCGAGAGAAGTCCCTGCGCTGGCCGTTGCCGGTGGTGCTTTGCGTCTCGATCTCTTTCCTCATAGAATGTCTCTCAGCTACTCCAGGTCAGAAGGAAGGGCTCGGCGTCACGGGGTTTCTCACCCCGCGGCAGGTCCTGGGATTCACTGAATCCAGTAACGACACCACGCCCGGACCGCCGCGCAAAAGCGCCGCGGGCATCCGGGCATGGTGATTCCCCGGTGGAACGTGAGATCGGCTCAAGGGGCGCTCGATGGGCGCTCCTCCCGAGACCGCCTCGCCGCTCCCCCGGGGTCGGTTCCGCCTCGCCGGGCGGGCCGTCGCTCGCAGGAGGCCACTTACTTGAGCTCGATCTGAGCCCCGGCCTCTTCGAACTTCTTCTTGATCTCCTCGGCCTCGTCCTTGGACACCCCTTCCTTGACGTTGGTGGGTGCCGACTCCACGAGCTCCTTGGCCTCCTTGAGACCCAGGCTCGTGACTTCGCGGACCGCCTTGATGACGTTGATCTTCTTGTCGCCGATCGCGGTGAGGACCACGTCGAACTCGGTCTTCTCCTCCTCGGCGGCGGCAGCGCCACCACCGGCGGCGGCGACCGGAGCGGCGACGGCGGCGGCGGCCGACACATCGTAGTGCTCCTCGAGCGCCTTCACGAGCTCATTGAGCTCGAGCACCGTCATCTCGTCGATCTGCTTGATGAACTCTTCAGTAGCGACCATCTGCTTCTCCTTGAACCCTCTCTCGAGACCCTACCGGGTCGGTGGACTCTCTGGTCTACTTAGACGGGGGACCCGGCGGGTCAGCCCTGCTTCTCCTTCTGTAGCCTGATCTGCTCGAGCACGATGACGAACTGCTGCGGGATCGCCGACAGGCCACGCACGAAGCGGGTGATCGGCGACAGCAGCAGGAAGAGCAGCTTGGCGATCAGCTCTTCGCGGCTCGGCAGGTTCGCGATCTCCTTGATCTGGGCGGCATCCACCGGCTGCCCGTTGAGGAGCCCGCCTCGAAACTCGATGACCGGCACGTCCTTCTGGAAGTCGGTCAGGACCTTCGCCAGGGCTACCGGCGCGTCCTCGCTGTAGGCGACGGCGGTCGGCCCCTGGAACTGCTCCTTCAGCCCCTCGAGAGCGGTCCCCTCGATGGCACGAAGGAGCAGCCTGTTCTTGACCACCACGTAGCCGCCGCCCGATTCGCGAACCTTCTGGCGCAGCTCGGTGACCTTGGGAACGCTGATCCCCTGATAGCCGAGCACGAACGCGTTGGGGGCCGTGGCGACCCCCTGTTCGTAGTCGGCGACCAGGCGCTCTTTTTGATTCCGGCTCAGTGGCATCGTTGCCTCCCTACTTCTCGGCGATCGTCATCGAGCCGGTGTCCACCGACACGCCAGGGCTCATGGTGGCTGACACGGTCGCGGACAGGACGTACTTGCCCTTGGCGGCCGCCGGCTTCGACTTGAGAACTGCGGTGATCAGCGCGTCGGCGTTGCTCCTGAGCTGATCGAGCTCGAAGGACACCTTGCCCAGAGGCGCGTGGATGATGCCGGTCTTGTCGACCCGGAACTCCACCTTACCGGCCTTGATGTCCTCGACCGCCTTGGCGACGTCGAAGGTCACCGTCCCGGTCTTCGGGTTGGGCATCATGCCGCGGGGACCCAACACGCGCCCCAGGCGGCCCACCACCCGCATCATGTCCGGGGTGGCGACCACCGCGTCGAAGTCGAGCCAGCCGCCTGCGACCTTCTCGGCGAGCTCGTCGCCACCGACCACGTCGGCGCCGGCGTCCTCGGCTTCCTTGATCTTCTCGCCGCTGGCGAAGACCGCCACCCGCAGCGTCCGGCCGGTGCCGTGGGGCAGCACGACCGTCCCGCGCACCATCTGATCCGCGTGCTTCGGATCGACGCCTAGGCGCATGGCGATCTCGACGGTCTCGTCGAACTTGGCGGAGGCGACGGCCTTGACCGTCTCCAGGGCGTCCTGGAGCGGGTAGGCATTCGCCCGATCGAACTTCTCCACCGCGTTGCGGTAATTCTTTCCGTGCTTGGGCATCTCGACAACTCTCTCCGTCGGCCGTACCGTCCGCCACCGCCTCTGCGTCGTCCCACCGAGCGCGGTCGCGCGGGGGACTGGGCGGGGGATTGGGCTTCGATTCTCCGGTGTCCTTCTCCTCGAGCTCCCGCTGAGATGGTCTGCGTCGCTCGCCGAACTCTCTGAGGCAATCCCCGTAGCGCGGAGGCTACGGGATGACCTCGATCCCCATCGATCGCGCGGTACCGGCCACGATCCGCTTCGCCGCGTCCATGCTGCCGGCGTTGAGGTCCGGCATCTTGGTCTTGGCAATCTCTTCCACCTGGGCGTCGGTCACCTTTCCGACCTTCTCCCGGTTCGGCTCACCCGACCCCTTGTCGACGCCCGCTGCCTTCTTGAGCAGGATGGCCGCCGGCGGAGTCTTGGTGATGAAGGAGTAGCTGCGATCGGCGTAGACCGTGATCACCACCGGGATGATCATGCCCGCGTGGCCTGCCCCGCCGGAATCTGCAGCTTGATCTGGTTGATGACCTTCTTCGCCATGGTCTCTTACTCGCTCTCGCTTCAAGGCCCCGTCGCTCAGCGCGCCCGGGGACGTTCTCGCCGGTTCCCTCGCCCGTTTCGCCGTCCTGCCGAAGCCCTCCGCCCGGTCCGTGCTCCTCGCGCGGCCTGAGCGGAGCGCGGTGTCACATCTTCTGGACCTGCGAGAAGTCCAGCTCTACTGGCGTCGCCCGGCCGAAGATGGTGACCATCACCTTCAGCGTGTTGCGGTCGAGGTTGACCTCCTCGACGACGCCGGTGAAGTTGTTGAAGGGCCCGTCGATGATCTTCACCGGCTCGCCCCTGTCGAAGACGTACTTCGGCTTCGGCTTCTCCTGCGCCGTCGTGACCTGCTCGAGGATCTGGTCGACCTCGATCTGGCTCAACGGGGTCGGCTTCTTGCCGGTCCCCACGAACCCGGTCACCTTGGGCGTGTTCTTGACCACGTGCCACGCCGCGTCGGTCATCTCCATCTCGACGAGAATGTAGCCCGGGAAGAACTTGCGCTGGATCTCGCGCTTCTTGCCTCCCTTGTACTCCACCACCGTCTCGGTGGGGATGCGGATGTCGCCGAACGCTTCCCCCATCCCCATCGCTTCCGCCCGCTGGCGCAAGGTCTCCTTCACCCGCTCCTCGAACCCGGAGTAGGTGTGGACGATGTACCACTTGCGCTCGTGCGTGTGGTCGGCGCTGTTCTCCGCGGTATCGGTCATGACGCCAGGTTGAAGATTCCGGTCGTGGCCAAGGTGATTACGTAGTCCGCGATGTAGAGGAAGACAGCGAAGATGACGCTGGTGATCAGCACCACCACCGTGGTGTTTATTACCTCCTTCTGGCCCGGGAAGTAGCACTTCCCGATCTCGACCCGGACCTCTTGAAGGAACGTCTTGGTCTTGTTCCACCACTTCATGGCCCTGACTCTCCTCGGCCGACCCCACGTCGGCCCGCTGGCTCCACTCGGCCGTTCGACGAAGGCCGGACTCGTTCCGACCCTCTTCGCCCTCTCACTCGGTCACTCTCGGCCGCGCGTGTCGAAAAATCTGGCAGGGCAGGAGGGATTCGAACCCCCAACCCACGGTTTTGGAGACCGTTGCTCTACCGTTAGAGCTACTGCCCTACGTCGGTTCCTATCAACACACCGTCGCGGTCGGCACCGGACCGACCGCGGCGGACAATTCCCTGAAACGGCTCAATCTCCTCGAACCTTCCCACGAGGGCCATCGAGGGCGGCTGCCCGTCGAGCGCTTTGGGCGCTACGACCTCACTCGATGACGTCCGTGACGGTGCCGGCACCGACGGTGCGGCCACCCT
>Ga0210064_1000908_pt1 | contig 13399 bp, 11 predicted proteins | sample Muzzi_CordC_D2_FD_185531 | JGI IMG/M metagenome (GOLD analysis project Ga0210064, IMG submission 185531) | Wetland microbial communities from San Francisco Bay, California, USA, that impact long-term carbon sequestration - Muzzi_CordC_D2 (SPAdes) | ecosystem: Environmental > Aquatic > Marine >...
TCTCGAATGGTATCAGAGAACAAAAAAGGATCCTGCATCACCAGTGCCATTTTTGACCTTAACTCTATGATATCTTGTTTTTTAATATCAATCCCATTCAACAGGATCCTTCCGGACGTCGGGTCATAGAAACGGATAATAAGGTTGATCATCGATGTTTTTCCGGATCCCGTGGGGCCAACCACCGCCAAGGTTTCACCGGCCTTTATGCTAAAAGAAATATTTTTAAGAACAGGTTCATTTTTCACATATTCAAAAAAAACTTTTTCCATTAAAATTTCCGAGATTTTATCCAAAGGAGTGCGTGAGGGTTTTGCTTTAGATTCGGTACGAAAACCCATGTCAACGATTCGTTGTTGTAGGGTATCGGAACTATCCAGTATCAGGAATATTCTTTCGGCCGATGCCATTGAATTTTGAAGAATATTGTATTTTTCAGCGATATCTCTGATGGGTCTGAAAAACATCTTCATGTAAGAAAGAAACGCCACAAGGGCACCAAGGCTTATGGTACCGGACAGGACACCAGCGCCGCCATAAAAGATCACAACGGAAATTGCAGCTGCACCCAGGATTTCTATGACCGGCATGAAAATCGCAAAAACATGAATCTGTTTCATACCGGCCAGATAATGTTCATGGTTAAGGTTTTTAAATTTTAGGTAATTTTGTTTCTCTTGCAAAAAGAGCTGTATGACCTTTATTCCTCCGATGGTTTCCGAAAACCGGGTGTTTATTTCGGCAATCTTTATTCGCAATGTCCGGTAAGCCTCTCTGGCCTGGCCTGAAAAATGAATGGAGGCATACAAAACAAAGGGGATCACCGTAAAGGAAACCAGGGCCAGTTTAAGATGAATACCGATAAGAACCACCGCGATTCCCACCAGTAAAAAAAGATCCTTAAAGACAAATGCGATAACGGACGTGAACAGTTCGTGCATGTTCTGAATATCATTGGTCACCCGTGTTACCAATCGACCCACGGGATTTCGCGTGAAAAATGCCGTCGACAGGCTCTGGATATGTTTAAACAGGTGTACCCTTAGATCATGCATCACCATTTGGCCGGCATATTCCATGATGAAAACCTGGAGAATATTGAGGACAAAATTTAAAATTACGATGGCAAGAAAAACAGCGGTGATAAACGTGACTCCGGAAAGGTCTTTTTTCCGCAATATCAAAAGATCGTTTTTGTCGAGTTTTTTAAGGTCACGAAATGCAATGAGTGCAAACGATCCTTCAACCTTAAAAAGATCGGAATATTTACGGACAATGGATTCGATTTGTGAATCGGCCATGTCCGCCTTCAATGTTCTGACTTTGCCTTTATCCGAATCAACCGTCTGACTTTTTTTTAATTCATGTCCGGGTACAATATATCGATCGATGGCAATCTTGGTGATATAAGGCAAAGAAAGGTCAAGCAGGGTGATAAGGACAATCAGAACAATTGAGCTTAACAGCAGCAGTTTATACGGTTTTGTATATGGATACAGCCTTCCTAATAATTTGACATCATAGGGCTTGCCAAGCTGTTTTTCTTCGAAATAGCCATAATCAATATGCATATGCTTCTTCTATCTCCTGGAAGCGGAATGTTTTGGCATAATAGCCATCATTTGCCATCAATTCCGAATGTGTGCCGGACTCAATGATACAGCCGCGATCAAGGGTGATGATCTGATCGGCAAACCGAACAGCAGAAAGCCGGTGTGAAACAATAATGATGGTTTTTTCCCCGGTCATGGATCGAATGGTATTGATAATCGTTTCACCGGTTTTAATGTCTACCTGGCTGATGGGATCATCCAGTATCATAATAGATGAATCCTTCAACAATGTGCGTGCCAGGGCAACACGCTGTTTCTGGCCGCCGGAAAGAATAATCCCTTTTTCTCCGACAATGGTTTCAAAACCGTCAGGAAAAGCGTTAACGGCATCATAAAAGCATGCGCCTTGGGCCGCCTGAATCAATTCTGGTTCTCTTGTGTTTGTGGTGTCGAACAAAATGTTTTCCCGGATGGTGCCGGCAAATAAAAAAGGTTCCTGGGGCATATACGAGATTATGGATCTTAAGTTTCGGATTTGAATCTTTTGAATATCGATTCCGTCTATCGAAATGCGTCCGCTAACAACCTCAAAGATTCTGGGGATTAGACCCAAAAGGGTCGATTTGCCGCTTCCCGGAGGACCGACAATCCCAAGAATATCGCCCGGCTTTATTTTTAGATCGATTCTATCCAGAACCGGTGTGATTCCGGCGTCATGAATATACGGCATATAAGAAAATGACACCGATTCAAGGGAGATAGATCTCTTGACATGCTTAAGGCATACGGCTTCAGGGATATCATCGACTTCCGGTTGGGTTTGGATGATTTTGTCGATCCTGTCCAAAGATGCTTTGCCGCGCTGGATCAGGTTTGTGACCCACCCCGTGGCCATCATGGGCCAGGTTAACAGTCCGAGATAACTGATAAACGCGACAAAATCACCGGGGGTAATGGTCAAAGTTATGGTCTGTCGGCCCCCTAAAAAAAGGACAATGGCAAGGCTTATGTTTGAAAAAAAGACCATCATCGGGAAAAAAGATCCTGTAATTTTTACAAGGGCCAAGTTTTTTTCAATATAATCTTTTGACACCGATTCAAGCCTGGATGCTGCTTCCTGTTGACGATTGTATGCCTTGATGATGCGAATACCTGCAAATCGTTCCCTCACACTTTCTGTCAAATCCGAAAAAGCGCCCTGGACTTCTCCGTAATGACGATGCATCTTTTTACTGAAAAAACGGGCTCCGAAAACGATCATCGGCATGGGGATAAGAACAAAAAGCGTCAGCTTGACATTGATATAAGCCATAAAGCCGATGGCTGCCGTACCTAATACAACCGCATCGGTCAGTGCCACCATGCCCATGCCAGTGGCCATTCGTACGTGTTGAATGTCGTTGGTGGCGTGGGCCATCAGATCGCCGGTTTTGGTTTTAACGAAATATGAGGCAGACAGTGTTTGAATGTGGGCAAAAAGTCTGTTGCGCAGACCTTCCTCTACCCGTCTGGAAGTTCCAAGCAGGCAACGTCTCCATATATAGCGGAAAATGCCGATCAGAACGGCGATCCCGACGATGTAAAGCGCATATATCAACAGCGATGGAATATCGATTCGATAGTCGGTAAGGTCGTCTATGGCCCACTTAATCACACGGGGGATGAATAGCTGCAGAAAATCAACAGTGATCAGACAAACAAGGCCGATAGCGATGAAGATTCGCCGTTCTTCAAGATACGGTTTTATTAGATATAGAGATTTCATAGTTTTTTGACAAACAATAGCTTTTATAACAGAATCTCGTATGGGTCAATAAAAGTCGAAACGTGTGCGATTTGTGAAATGTTTGATTCGTCATCACATTGACTTTCATGCCGGTGCTTGTTATGTTATCGATTAATGAAATCCGGAAACATCGTTGAATATATCGACCGCCAGAAAATTATGTGTGCGGTAGTATTGGAAGTTAAAAATCAAAGACTTAGACTTCTAACCGAATCCAACCGTGAAGTCAACCTTTCAGCCAACCGCCTGGCCCACACGTGTGAAACCTGTCTCGATGTGTCCATAGGACGAAATAAGATGGTTGACATACTAAAAGAGATCGTCGGCCGACGCAATGCCTTAATCAACCATGTGGATATCAAGGAATTGTGGGAGGTATTAAATACGGAACAAGAATGGATCGACTTGAAAACAATGACGGAATTCTGTTTTCCGGACAGCCCGAATGATGATCACGAATCCGCTGTGGTCAGGGCCTTTTTTCAAAACAGGTTTTATTTTAAATTTCAGCACGATCGGTTTTTTCCGAACACCCAAGACCACGTCGAACGAAAAATCGCCCATGAAAGAGAAGTTGCCCGAAAAAATCGTATCATCCAGGAAGGCGGGGATTGGTTGGCAAACGTGATGAACGATAATGATCCCTTAATACCCGAGGATAAATTAGAAATCGTAAAATTGCTCAACTCATTTTATCTTTTTGGAAAGGAAAATGAAAACTACGATCTTTCAAAGGCAATACTTGCAAGGGCAGGCATAGACCCCGATGAAGAACTCTTCAATGTTTTGGTCAAGCTGGGCGTATTTCGTGAAAACGAAAATATAGACCTTTACCGGTATAACGTATCGACCGATTTTCCTGATAAAGTGAATCAATATGCCACTCGACTCATCGCTTCAAACCAGGATTCTTTAGATACCAACCATCGAAAAGATTTAACCATGCTTCCCTTAATGACCATCGACGGTCAGTCAACCTTAGATTTTGATGATGCGATCAGTTTAGAGGATTGCGGAGATCATTATCATCTGGGCATCCATATCGTTGATGTTGGACACTTTGTTAAAAAAGGAGACATTATCGATCAGGAAGCCCTTTCCCGGGGGAGCTCGATTTATATGCCCGATCATAAAATTCCCATGCTGCCGTCCTCTCTTGCCGAAGATCTTTGCAGTCTTAAAGCCGGTCAGCTGCGCCCCGCAATCAGTATATTGGTCAATTTAAACAGATCTTATGAAATAAACGATTATGAAATTACTCCGAGTCTCATCAAGGTTGAGCAACAGTTGACCTATTACGATGTCAATATTATTGCAGATGACAATAAAGATATTATTGCCCTTCGAAACATCGCAGAAAAATTCCACCAAAAAAGGATGTCTGCCGGTGCTATTCAGATAACGCTGCCGGATATCCATATTTGGATCGCTGATGATGGTGAGATCACCATAAGCAGGATTAACAGAGAAAGCCCCGGGAGAATGCTGGTTGCAGAAATAATGATCATGGCAAACTGGTTAATGGCCAAGTTTTTGGCAGAACATCATGTTCCTGCCATTTACAGGTCCCAGGCATCACCTAGGGAAAGACTCTATAAAGGAAATAATGGAACACTGTTTCAAAACTGCATGCAGCGAAAACTGTTGAGCCGTTTTATTCTCAATCCCGAACCTGAAAATCATTCGGGGTTGGGATTAAATGCCTATGTCACCGCAACATCACCGATTCGGAAATATTTTGATCTTGCCACTCAAAGACAGATTCGATCAGTTTTCGGTCTGGAAAAGCCTTCAACACGTGAAGAAATCAATGATGCCATTCAGTTCCTTGAACAACCCATGAGTCATGTTGCCAGAATTCAATACCGTCGCCATCGCTACTGGTTATTGAAATATCTTGAAAAACAAATCGGCCAGAAAGAAGAGGCGATCGTTCTTTATAAAAAAAGGAATAGTTATCAAATAATTTTAAGAGAATACATGATAGAATGTGAGCTATCTTTGTCGAACAGCATGGAATTAAGGCCGGAAGATCTTATTCAGGTAACCTTACAGCATGCCAATGCAAGAAAAGATGTGTTGTCTGTGTTTATGGGCTAAACCAATGCGCGTATTGTTCTGGTATTGTGATGATTTTGACTGGACACCGGCCATAAAAACACTTCCCGATGTTCCTGAAGCAGAGCCGGCTGAAAACAGAAATACAGTGGTGGCGTTTGTCCATATCGAGCCGAAAGACGTTGAAGCCGGTAGTTCTTCTGAGACCAAACTGGTAAAAAACGCCAAATGGTTGGCTCGAAAATGGGAAACACCCCGTATCATTCTGCATTCTTTTACCCATCTGGGACAAGAAAAGGCAGATCCCGAAAAAGCCCGGGCATTATTGGATCGGACAAAAGAACGGCTTGAAAATGCAGGCTACTCGGTGGATCAAACCCCGTATGGATACTTTCTGGATCTAAAAATTAAAGCACCCGGCCACCCATTGGCAAGGGTATACAAGGAATTTTAGAAGCTATCTCAAAAATGTCTTTTGGCCCAATCTCCGTGTTGGGTTCTCGTTTCAAATCCTCGGAATACTTGAGTATGCCTGCGGTTTGAATCTCGGACCCGCCTCGACCTTGAGCCAAAATCCTATTTTTGAGATGGCTTATAGAAACAATCAGAGTTCTTCAAACCAATTCTGTTCCAAATTTTTTTTGATGCGATCCGGATCAAAAATTCTCCCGCTCATTGCAATATAAACACCCGGTGTCAATACCTGAACCGCAGCAACGGCACAGCCTATATTAAACGCAGCATCGCTGTATTTAAACCTGGCCGGCGCCATTGCACCGGTAAGTACAATCACTTTGTCAGGTATGGTGTTTAATTTTTTAGCCGTTTGAATCATGGTATCCGTTCCATGGGTTAATAGGATATGCCGATGTTCATCAGAAGCAATCTTATCGAAAATCAGCTGCCGATCCTCATCGGTCATATCGAGACTGTCTTTATGCAAAATGGATGATATTTCGAATTCAAGGTTTACATTTGCTTCCTTTAATATCTCTCCGATCTTGGGTTCTCCCACTTTATAGGTATTTTTGCGGTCAAAGTACACCTTGTCGATGGTTCCGCCTACGGTATAAATTTTTATTTTCATATAGTGTTTACCTTAATTTCAATATAGACGGGTGATTTCATCCACTTCAAAACTGGGCCAAACTGCCGGTCCTCCTTTGCTAACGGCCTCGACGCCACGACCGGTTTCCATCACCTCACCGATACGGGTAATATCGATTCCAGCTTCCCGTATGCGATTCATCAACGTTTCGGTCTCGTTTTTACGAGAACAAATGAGAAGGCTGCCGGAGCCAATCAATCCCATGGGATCAATACCCAGCAGACGACACATCTTTTTGGTTTGCGGAAAGACCGGGATACGATCCATGTTCACCCTGATTCGATGTTCACCCGCGATGCTCAATTCCATGAGTGCTGTGGCCAGTCCCCCTTCTGTAATATCGTGCATGGCACTGACTCCCCCACAATTGCGAGCGATTTGCGCTTCCTCTAAAATACTGATGGAAAAGAGAAACTGTTTACATGTTTCAATGTCGGATTCCGTCATCCCTAAAACTTTAAGCCGATCTGAAAACTCTCTGGCAATGATGGCGGTTCCTTCGACTGCAACCGCTTTGGTCAATAAAACATTGTCTCTCGGCGTTATGTTCCGTTTATCAATCAGGCGGTTTTTTAACACTGTCCCGGCAAGCATGCCAGTGATAACAGGCCTTGTCACCGCATCGGTGATCTCTGTGTGACCGCCGCACAGCGTGATGCTCCACCGGCGGCAAACCGATTCGAGTTCATACATGACCTGGCGGATGAAAGATGCCGTAACACCGGTCGGAAACAACAGTGTGGTCAAAAACCATCTTGGGGTGGCTCCTGACGTGGCGATATCGTTGGCATTGATAAGAACCGCATAATGCCCTATGGCGTCCGTGGCAAAAGTAATGGGATCTGATTTGATCACAAGGACTTCTTCTTTATCAATATCCACCGCAGCCGCATCTTCACCCACACCCGCATTGATCAGCACCGAAGGGTCATGAAAATCGAATCCGTCCAAAAAGTTTTCAAGTAGATCATTGGGCAATTTGCCCGATGAAAGGGGCAGTCCCAAACGGACGATGTCATTAATCTCTTCCAAACCGGAGACGGTAAAATCGCCTTCAATCTTTGTGGTGCCGGATACCGTTCCATAATCCAGAAACGCCGTCATGCACCCTGCTGTTTGTCCGGCCTGAATGTCGAAAACAAAGTCACCCACCATCAATATCTGTTTTACATCGACATTCAAGGTTTCGGCTGCCAGTATAATTCCGTCGCCGCTTGGTTTCAGCCGAGCGGGCGTTTCCCTGGAGACAATGACATCAAAATAAGACATATCGATATCTTCAAAATTCTTTATAGCCCGTTTTATGCTTGAAAGCGTATTTCGGGTAACGATGCCAATGCGGATTTCCTTTGAACGAAGAAAATGGATCAGTTTTTGTGCCCCGATGTTGGGTTCTGAGTTGATGGCCGCTTCCTTTTCAAATCGACCCAGTTGCTTTAGGGCTTCATTTCGCTGAGAGAGAGTGGGAAGATCTTCTATGAATTCAAGTACAGGGGCATCGGTAGGGCAACCCATGGTTTTTTTTAAACGAGGAAAATTCAATGCCCCGGGTTTTGTCAGGGTTCCGTCAAAATCGAACAGAACGGCTTTAATATAAAATGATCGATTCATTATTTTTTTTCGTTCGTCATTATCTAAAGTTAGTTTGGGATAGGTATCCATTGACGCTTAATGTCTTGAAGACGATGGGGATAATTCGAGATGATGCCGTCAACTCTTAAAGAAACATATTTTTCCATATTTTCCCGGTCGTCAACGGTCCAGACAAATACCTTTGAACCCCCTTGTTGCATGCGTTGAATGAATGGCTTGCGTGCAATCGGGTAATGAACAGCCACACCGTTTAGAAATCCCGGCAGCAGGCCGGGCAAGATGCATAACATTGCGTTCTGAAGATTTTGTTTGATGGTTTGCTGTTTGGAAATAGAAACAATCAAGATGAGTGGTAATTGAACCCTTTTTTTATTCAGCTCAAGGAGCAGGTTGCAATTTGAACTGGATATAAAACTCCCTTCCAAAAGGGATGATGTCTTCAATGTTTCCAAAAGATTATCTATACTTGTACAGCTTTTGAGTTCAATGTCCACGGGGATGGAACGGGTTGCTTCAAGACAGTCGGAAAGTAAAGGCGCACGATCATCATCAGCGGTTAGGGATTGAACCTGAGAATATGTCAGACAATTCCATGGCGGCGTATGATGGTTTAGACGATGGTCATGATAAACGACAAAACGGCCGTCCCAAGTTTCATGAACGTCCATTTCAATCATTTCAACTTTTGCATCCACTGCGGCTTTTAGCGCAGGGATGGTGTTTTCAATGTGTCGTTTACTGAATCCTCGATGTGATATGATTTTTGGAAAATGATCGATATCGTTCACAATGCTATTCCAAGGGATTTTTATATGAACCTATCTCAAAAACAATCTAAGTGCCCATGGCAGCGTTGCGAAACGGTTCAAAATGTTCACATACTACGTGTATGCATCATTTTTTCACCGTATCGCGCCTTGCCCTGAAGCCTAATCTTATTTTTGAGATAGGTTCATGTTATAAACAACGGATTACAGGTCATAAGGCGTCAGGCTTTCAAAACCATGGTCGGTGACCAGAAGAGTTTGTTCAAACTGAGCGGAGAGCGACTTGTCTTTTGTAATGGCTGTCCACTTGTCTTTAAGTATGACGAGCTCTTTTTTCCCCAGATTGATCATCGGTTCTATGGTGAAAACCATGCCGGGAATCAGAGGGATTCCTTCTCCTCGAACACCAAAATGGGGGACCTGGGGCGGTTCGTGAAATTCAAGTCCAACACCATGTCCTACAAATTCTCTGACCACCGAGCAGCCATTTTTTTCGGCATATTTTTGAATGGCCCACCCAATATCTCCGATGGTGTTGCCGGGTTTGACCATTGCCATCCCCTTAAACAGACTTTTTTGGGCCACGCGAACAATCTTTTTGGCGTCGGGACCGGGTGTGCCCACAAAAAAGGTTTTGTTGACGTCTGCATAGTAACCGTTTAAAATCGGCGTTACATCGACGTTAACAATATCTCCGTCATTTAAAACCCTTTTACCGGGTATGCCGTGACAAATCACTTCGTTTACAGAGACACAGACACTTTTTGGGAATCCCCTGTAGTTTAAAGGTGCAGAAATTGCACCGTGTTTCAGCGTGAATTCGTGCACCAGCGTATTAATTTCATCGGTGATAAGTCCCGGCCTGATTTCAGCCTCGACCATGTCGAGGGTATCCAGGGCCAGGCGACCGGCTTCCTTAATACCCTTTATATCAGCCGTCTGTTTGATCCGAATTCTGTATTTTTTAGCATATTCCGCCTTGAGTTTTTCAGGGTTTGGTTCTCTTTTTCCCAGACAGCATTTTTTGTATTTAAGACCGCTTCCGCAAGGGCAAGGGGCGTTTCGTCCGCCATTAAACAATTTTTTCTTCATTTTTTACAACCTATCGATAATCCTCTCTGATGGGATAAAATACATCGATGACCCGGCTTCGAGTCACAGACTTTCCGGAATGAACGGCATGCGGCGGAATAATAACCACCGAGCCGGGACCGAGTCTTTTTCTCTCGTTGTCAACTGTTAGTTCAAACTCACCTTCAAGAACGTTTGTCACCTGTTCATGTGGATGGGAGTGTTCCGGCAATTGGGCGCCTGCCTCGATGCTCCAGTAAGAAAATGTCATGTTTTCTGAATGCACAAAACGAACTTTAAATCCAGAGACAAGTTCTTTTTCTTCTATTTCGTCAAGATGTAAGTATTGCATTGTTCTTTTTAACCTCTTAAGTTTAGTCATTGATATCTGCCATTAAGGTTGATGTCAATACAGTGGCTGAATTTTGTTATGTGTCGGATTCGGAATCATTTGTCATAGCCATTATAATGCACTTTTTTATATTGCAGGTCTTCCTTTGAATGGGGGGGCTTTTTTTCGGCCGGATATCCGATGGCAATCATTGATTCTACGTTCAGGTTTTCCGGAATATTTAACAATTCGCGAATGTACTGTTCTGCTGCTTTTGTCTGATCATGCATTCTTTTTCTGATCTGAATCCAGCAACTTCCAAGTTCCATAGATTCCGCTGCCAAATGAATATATATCGAAGCAATGGAAGCATCCTCAATCCACACGTCGCATTTTTCAGGGTCCGCACAAACAACAATTCCCAAAGACGCATCTTTTAAAAATGATGCTCCGTGAGGTTTGGCTTTTGAGAGCTTTTCAAGCAAAACACGGTCGGTCACCACTACGAACTCCCAGGGATTAAATCCCCTTGAGGAAGGGGCTCGAAGGGCTGCTTCGATCAGTCTGTCGATTTTCTCGGGTTCGACGGGTTTATCCAGGTAACGACGAATGCTTCTGCGTTTTTGAGCAGTGGATAAGAACATATTAGATTCCTCCGATTTGTGCAAAATTCAGATTATAATTCAAATAATGACCTAACTATGATAAAGAATTGAATTATAAAGTCAATTCGATTTTTTTTCAAGGACGCTTAAGATTCATCATGAAAATATTGCTGATATATCCGTACTGGCTTGAAAAAAGGGCCGACATCCAAGATGTGATCGTTCCTCCCATCGGTATCTATTACGTGGGGGCTGTCTTAAAAGAGAACCATTACGACGTGGAAATATTGAACTGGTGCAAGATGAATGAAACACCCGAAGCCATCGAAAACATCCTGCTTGAAAAGAAACCGGATATTATCGGTTTTTCTATTTTGCAGGCCAACCGATGGGGTGGCATCGAAATTGCCAAAATTGCAAAACAGATTCACCCCAAAGTGAAAATTGTTTTTGGCGGGGTAACACCGACCTTTTTGTGGAAACATTTTTTAACCCATTTTCCAGACATCGATTTTGTGGTGATCGGTGAAGGCGAATATACGTTTTTAAATCTCGTAAGATGTTTAGAACATAATAAAGAACATCACATTGAAGACATTCGAGGTATTGCCTTTAGAAAAGACGGCAAGGTCGTCCGGACGGCACCTGCCGAGCCGATTCATCATATCGATGCGCTGCCGGTTCCGGCAAAATATTTTGAATACCGGCATCTGTCCCTGACGCGTGGCTGCCCGGGTAAATGCAGGTTTTGCGGATCACCAAAATTTTGGGGCCCTAAAGTTCGATTTCATTCCGTGGAATATTTTGTCGATGAACTCGAGCGTCTATACAAAAAGGGGATCAATTTTTTCTATTTTTCCGATGATACCTTCAGCGTTGACAAAAATCGGGTGATCGAAATCTGCAAAACAATACTGGAAAAAGGGCTGAACATCACATGGGTGGCCATATCCCGTGTCAACTATATGAGTGAAGACATCCTTTTCTGGATGAGAAAGGCCGGCTGCATTCAGATCAGCTACGGTGTGGAGAGCGGCTCAAAAAAAATCCGACGTCTTTTGAACAAAAAAATTGCCAACGACGACATTGAAAAAGCGTTTGCCATGACATTAAAATACGGTATTTTGCCCCGCGCCTATTTTATATATGGTTGTCCCGGAGAAACGCACCGGACCATTTCCGAAACCATTGATCTTATCAAAAAGATCAAACCGCTGGTCATTCACTTTTTTGTTCTTTCGCTGTTTCCCGGAACGCGCCTGTACGACGAATATAAGAAGAAAATGAAGGTCACCGATGATATCTGGTTAAACAAAATCGAGGACATCAAGTATTTTGAAACCGATCCCAAATTATCCCGTGATGATGTCCTCACATTTGGAAAAACATTACGAACCCGATACCATGAGCTGATTCCCGAAATTGTGGATGCCATTGAGTTTGTCGATAATAAGGAATTTTATCCCCTGCATGCTGATTTTTGTTCCAGACTCGGGATGACCTTTGATCACGGAGATTACGCCACCAATGACGAAATCGAGGATAAAGAGAGAATCGCTGAAAAATTATACATAAAGGCACTAACATATCACCCGCATCCGAGTGCTTATCTTGGCCTGGGTATATTGAATCAAAAAAAAGGCGCCTATTCCGAATCCATCGAAATTCTATCTAAAGGCATTGAGTATTTTCCGGACAACGAGCCGCTCAACATATGTCTTGGTGTCAGCCACATGAATATCGGAGATTTTAAAACCGCGCTGTCGTTTTTTCTAAAATTTCAATATTCAAAACAGGCACTGGAATTGATCGTTAACTGTTATCGTGGATTGGATGACGTTGAAAAAGCATCGACTTATCAAAAAAAGCTTGAGTCCATGGTCTAACAAATACAACAGGGGTGTTGATAACCCGTTAGACTTATTAATTATGATTGCGGTTGATCGCCTTTATCGTTGCTGATGTTAACGCATCGAGATAATAGATGAAATTGGTTGTGTACTTACAACTTAAATTTAACCAATTATGTTTTCATATAAAATCCAAGATCTTTTTCATAAAATTTTGTTTCAGTGTAATTTACGCCGACAATACGATCCTTTATCCATATCACCTTAACTAATTTGCGAATCTCTTTTCTCAGTGGGTTGTCAAGTTTAAATTTCAAGTTCAATGTATCATCTGTCGAAATTTGATGTGGTTTTAGGCTTTCAAACCGGACTCCGGTCAATGAAATTTCCCGAATGATGACCTCCCCTTTTTCTCCCGTTTCCTTGGCAATATATTCTCCGGGCAGCCTGACATCCTTGCGGTATTTCGTTCGAAATTCGATGGTGAACCGATAAGTTTCACCGCATTTACATTTAGCTTTAAGCCTTTTTTGAGAATCCTTGAAACCCGTTACATCGATAGTTTTCTCAAATCCGCATTTGGGACAGATGATCGTTGCTTGATAGGTATCGTCTACATATACTTTTTTCATCAATTATCCTCTTTTCCAATAAAGGAAACCGTGTTATCAATACTG
>Ga0210064_1000909_pt1 | contig 13379 bp, 8 predicted proteins | sample Muzzi_CordC_D2_FD_185531 | JGI IMG/M metagenome (GOLD analysis project Ga0210064, IMG submission 185531) | Wetland microbial communities from San Francisco Bay, California, USA, that impact long-term carbon sequestration - Muzzi_CordC_D2 (SPAdes) | ecosystem: Environmental > Aquatic > Marine >...
ACCATCAGCACCTATTTTGCGTATTTCGATGATATAGCCGCCGTCCGGTCGCAGCCAGCGCCCGATAAGGTTTTCAAAACCGCTGTCTCTGTCTGATGCGGAGGTCGATTGGCCTTCGGGCATCTTCGCATCGGACCTCGCGGCCTGATCCTGTCCGGTTGACCTGAGGCTGGCCACCACCAGTATTGCTGTTCCAACTGCCACCACAACGATCAAAGACACCCAGATAATAGGGGATCTTTTTTTAGGAGGAGCGTGAACCGGTTTGCGACTTGATCGGCGCTTTTTTTTCTTGCGGGAGCTCATTTTTCAAAGCGCTTTCAGTGGACTGTCCTGCTTTTCGGATTTCGTACTGTCTTCACCCCAGCGCTGAAAAAGATTATGTTTGATGCCCAGGTAATCGAACACTTTTCCGATCGTCTGATCGATAATGTCTTCGATGGTCTTCGGCTTGTGGTAAAACGAGGGGACCGGAGGCAGAATGTGGGCGCCCATGTCAGCGGCCATGGTCATCAGCCGCAGATGCCCTTTGTGAAGCGGCGTTTCTCTGACGACGAGCACCAGTTTGCGCCCTTCTTTCAGCGTGACGTCTGCTGCTCTCACCAGAAGATTTTCATTATAGGAGTTGGCAATGCCGGACAACGTTTTTATGGTGCACGGGACCACCACCATGCCTTCCGTCAAAAAAGAGCCGCTGGCCAGGGATGCCGCCACATCCTTGTGCTCATAAACATAGTTTGCCATCGCTTCAACTTCATCCGGCTCGTAATCGGTTTCTATTTTGATGTTCAGTCTGCCTGAATCGGAAATGATCAGATGGCTTTCATAATCGGTTTTTTTCAGTAAACTGAGCAGCCGGACGCCGTATGTTACGCCACTGGCCCCCGAGATTCCTACGACGATTCGTTTTGGCATGATACCTCGCTCAAGATTATTAGGCTTTTTCGTTCTTCTTCAATTTTAATATTGGTCGTCCCTTGACTCCGTTACCACGGTGAAAGTCAGTGCTCCATTCCGCAAATTAACGGGCCTGGATAAACCCCATAAGCGATCAAGCAAGCGGTCAATGATATCCGCATCGGCAATCGGGTGAGATTTGTAGGGGTGGGGTTTATCCCCACCCGCAGGGGCGACTAAGACCCGTCGATTCCTGTTTATATTGCTTTCAAACCAAAATTGCTTGGCCGAGGAATCCTTCCAGGAGTGGAGGAATCCTTCCAGGAGTGGAGGAATCCTTCCAGGAGGGGAGAAACCCTTCCAGGAGGGGATAAACCCCTCCACTACATTAACATGGGATTTTTGCGATTATCGTTATTTGAGCGCTTAGGGGTTTATCCCCGCCAGCAAGGGCTCCATTGTCGAATCAATCGCTCAATTCCGGAAATCCTCGGCGGATTTTAAAATATTTTCAGCGCATTTTCAACCACCGCAGCCGCGAACTCCGGATCTTCCATGTTGGCGTCCACTTCCACTATTGGAATATCGGGCCTGAGATTTTCCCGCAGAACCTCGGTAAATAAGCGGTCTTCTTTCGGATCATAGGTTGGATTTCCGGGAAGATCTGCCGAAGACCATCCCTTAAGCGGTATCAATATTCTCACCGGCCCCCGGGCTCGGTTCAATTTTTCCGCAAAAGCATTGGCCACCGCTTTTAGTTCATCCGGGGAAATACGCAGCCAGCTGCGAAGTCTATCCAGATCATATTTTCGTCGCTGTGTGTGCTCCGAAGTATATTTGGATTTGGCAGGTGTTATGTGGTTCACACTACAGGTGGATATGATTTGGGGTATTCCAACTTTCCCGGCGGTTTCCAGGCGGTTAGGGCCTGAATCTCTCATAAAACCAAAAAGATGTTCGCCAACGCCACCCGGAGCCAAATCAATGACACCCTGAAACATATCCAGTGAGATCATTTCCTCCATGGCTCGATCACAGATTCCGGCTGCATGGAAACCAATGACCTGGTATCCGGATTCCTGCAGGGCGTTCTGAACGCCATCGGCACATTTATCGCAGGGTCCAAGCATGGTCATGGCAATGGCCTTGCCCTGGACCGTTTTCGGCGGCGTCATTTTTCCGAGAATCATGCCGGCCATGGCATGAGCTGCCCGGTCAAAAACATTTTTAAGCAGATCTGAGAGCCCTGACAGCTCAATAACCGAATGAAAAAGGGTAATATCGCCGGTTCCGATATAGCGGGTTGAAAGCCCGGGCAAAGCAGCTGCAGAAGAAATCATCAATTTGGGAACACCGAAGGGGAGCGTCCGCATCACCTCAGTGATCATAAACGATCCGGTTGCGCCTCCCATACCGGTAACCCCCTGGATCTTGCCTTCCGCCTGCAGTTGTCCGGCAATTTTCGATGCACCCGCTATCGTAATATTGGTAATCTGGGTACGATCCTTGGAACTGCGGATTTCATCAAAATTGCCGCCGCCGGCAGTCGCCACCTGCTCGGGGGTTATATCGGCGGATGAAGCTTGCGTACCCCGCATGGAGATATCCATCAATAGCGGTTGGAGACCGCAAGCTTCAAGTTTATCTTTGAGATACAGCGTTTCCTGTCTCTTGGTGTTCAAAGTGGAGATGACAAGAACGGTTTTTGGCATATATTAACCTACTTTCTGCGAATTAAACATTTATGTGCTAACACATAGAAATGATTCGAAGCCTTGTTTACCTGATAATAATAGATGAATGGATTCTATTTTAATTGAAAAAGATGGACAGGATTTACAGGATTTTTTGGATTTATTTATTACCGGTTCATCCTGTGAATCCTGTCTAAAAAGATTTAAAATAGAATCCAATTCTTACTATCAGGCTTCTTTTGCGACTTTCTCGGCGATCTCCTTTTTCAGTGTTTCCTTGTTGACTTTACCCGAATCGCCGACGGCGGGGAATTCAGGCACCACTTCAAGACGTTCGGGAAGTTTATACATGGCCAGTTTTTTGCCTTTGAGGAACTCAACCATTTCTTCAAAGCTGAATTCCTGGCCGGCTTTGGGGATGACATAGGCACATGTCCGCTCACCCATTTCGCGGTCCGGATAGCCCACGACGGCTACCGAGGCCACCTTGGGATGATCGTTGAGCAGGCCCTCGATTTCCGCCGGATAAATATTTTGCCCACCTCGGATGATCATGTCCTTGGCCCGTCCCAGGATCCAGAGACATTCCTGATCGAACTTGACGATGTCACCGGTTGTGGTCCAGCCGTCCGGATCGAAAACGGTCGCGGTAAGTTCCTGATCCCGGTAGTAGCCGGCCGGCGCGTGGGGTCCTCTGAAATACAGCACGCCGGGTTCGCCGTCAGGTACCGGTTGTCCGGTGTCCTTGTCCAGCAGGCGGACCTTGTTGCCCGGCAGCATGCGTCCGACGGTGCGGCGTCGAAGATCTTTGGAATCTTCTACGCGGCAGCCGGAAACCGATCCCATGTCCTGGGTTCCCAAGTCACTGGTGATATTGGCACCGAAAGCGATTTCGGCTTCTTCAGCTATCTGGGGTGAAAGGTAGCCTCCGGCGGAGCGGATAAAGCGCAATGAACTCAAATCATACCGGGAGGCATCGACTTCGAGCATTCGCACCAGATGGGTCGGTACCACACCGATGGCGGTGGCTTTTTCCTTTTCAATCAGGGCTAAAGCGGCTTCCGGATCGAATTCTTCCAGCATGACTGTCTTGGCGCCGGCCAGGGGAGCGGCAAAATAGGTAAGGGTGCCGGCGGCACCTCCGGCATGGGGTGCAATCGCCATGGTGGTGTCCTTGCTGGTGAGTCCCCATATATCAACGCGGCCTTTGGAGGTGCATACCCGCGGGGCTGTGGGCCACTCCACCAGTTTGGGTATGCCGGTGGTTCCCGACGTCGTTGTCAGCAGCGCCACATCCCAGATCGGGTCCAGGCGGCGCGCTTTAAGGACATCTTCGTCAATCGGTTTTTCAGCCGCCGCCTGCACTAATTGGGTCAGCGAATAGGTTCCTTGGGGTGCATCCTGCGGAACTTCGTCGTCGAATAGAAAGATCTTTTCCAAATGGGGAAATTTTTTCTGAAGCTCCCGGTACATTTCCAGATAATTAAAATTGCGGTATTCATGTAAAATGACAACGGCGGCGGCCCCGGTTCTCTCCACCATGTAAGTCAGCTCTCTTTCCCGCAAATACGGATAAACGGTCAGCGAAATCAAGCCGGCACGTTCGGCAGCGATACGTGCCAGAAATCCATAGACACTGTTTGGGGATTGAATGATGATCCTGGACGATGGAGGAATTTCCATCTTAACCCAGGTGAAGGCTATGGCATCCACCAGTTTTTTGGCTTCAGCCCAGGTAACGCGGTACTTGGAATCCACCAGGGCCTCCTGATCGCCGTATTCCCGGGCGTTTCTTTCCCAAAAATCATAAAAAAGCTCCCGGGTCCAATACCCGTCCCTTAAAAATTCATCAACCATTTCCTGTTTATAGCGAATTGGTTTCACATGATCCTCCTAATGATAGCTCATAGCTGTAAGCTCAATGCTGAAAGCTCAAGGCTCAAAGCTCAAGGCAGAAAGCTCAAGGCTCAAAGCTGAAAGCTCAAAGTTTGATGTTATAAGTTTTTAAGAACCATCGGTTCTATATTGAAGTGAATGTTTTGCTCAGAAGTTATCGCGAAAGCTCATTGCCCTGCCGGGGCAGGGCTTTGAGCTTTCACCTTTGAGCTTTCAGCTTCACTATAATCCCAGCTCCGACCAGCGCTCTTTAACCCGTGCCACCACTTTGGCGTCAAGTTCGATCGGAATCGGCTTGTCTTTCCAATCGTAAGGGATGGTGGCGTCCAACAGCAGCCGGCCGGTAATTTCTCTGGCGTTGATCGGCAACGAGGGATCCAACGGTGTCGATCGCCCGCGTTTGATGACCTGGGAACGATTGGGTTGAAACCGGAAGGCCAGGGCATACATGACGCGCGGGATATCCCAGGGGTCAATATCTTCGTCGACAACAATGACTGTTTTCAGACCGTAGGCACCCATTTCAGTTGAGATGGCTGCGGTCAGGACCTGGTCGGCGTGGCCCGGATACATTTGTTTCATGGAGATGATCGCCAGAAAGCGTCCGGAGCCTTCCGGCGGGCAATAAACGGCTTTTAATCCGGGAATTTTCATGGCCAGCAGCTGCTGCCACAGGGTGGCGCCGTAGGAAAGTGCCATGGTCATGTGGGTGTCAGTGACGGCCCGGCCGACGGTGGTCCCCCATAAAATGGGATTATGGCGGTGGGTAATGCACTTGACATCGATAAAATTGCGCGGGTCCGTGCCGACGCCCGAATAATAGCCGGTGTATTCGCCAAACGGTCCTTCCTCCATGAATTTGTCGGCATCTACTTCGCCTTCAATGACAATTTCGGCGTGGGCCGGTACGGGAAGATCCACGGTTTCTCCCGAGACCACTTCAACAGGCTCGCCCCGCAGGGCCCCGGCGACATCATATTCGGATGTAAAGGCAGAAACCCGGGCTGCTCCCAGGATAAACAGCAGGGGATCGCATCCGATAACCGAGGCCACCGGCATGGGCTTGCCCAGGGCCTGGTATTTTTTTAAGATAATGTCGGCATGTTTGCCCTTGATGAACTGGGTTCCCATTTTATCTTTTCCAAGCAACTGGCTGCGGTAGGTGCCCAAGTTCACCCATCCGGTTTCGGGATCTTTGCAGATGATAAAATGAGCGGTGCCGATAAAACGTCCGCCGTCCAGAGGATACCATTGGGGGACGGGAAATTTGAAAAGATCAATGTCGTCACCTGTCAGGATATTTTCTTTACAGGGTGCGGTCGAGGATTCCACCCATTTGGGCGGTGTCAGGTTATCACCCAGTTTGGCCCATTCCACGTAAAGATCCACCAGCGTGGATTCGAGGGGCAATCCCATGATCAAAGCCAGCCTTTGGGTGGTGGTGCAGACACTGGTAATAACGGGGGTGCTGTAATCTTTGACGTTTTCAAAAAGAAGTGCGGGACCGCTTTGCTCTTCATTGAGTTTGGCGATATGCGAAAGTTCCAGATTCCAGTCGACTTCAGCGGTGATCCGTTTGCACAGGCCGACTTCCTCACCCTTGGCAATAAAATCCCTCATGTCTTTCATTTTGATTCTGTTCTCCTCTCTTAAGTTGGTGTAATTGTGTTTATTGGGTTTGTTGCGTAAATTTATTTGTTTAAGCCGGCATCGCTCATGTTCCAAAAAAGTTTTTCGGGGGGTATAGTTGATCAGGTTGAGTTAGGTTATTGAGAATACACTTTTTTCATTTGATTTCGGCTCAGGGGTATGGGTTTAAAGCCACCTTCCGCATTCCCTGCGGGGCGCAGGCTCTCTGGGCAGGAGGTCTATTTCCAAAGCTGCCACGCTTTGCACTGTGCTCTCTGCTCCTTGCTTTATTCCGGCAGTTTGATGCGCTTCATCGCCTGTTCCATTAATAGCTGGCGGCCGGTCTTTTTTCCGATTTTAGATTCTTTTTGGCGCCTGCTCCAGACGGTTTCCGGCCGTGCCTGAACAATAAAAATATTATCCGGGAACGCAAAATCCCTGTCGATGGCCCACTCGATATCCATGACGCGGCCGTAGTGATTTTCAATGGTCTTTGCTGTTTTGACCAGCGCTTTTATTTCCTGGTCCTCGAGACAGCAGGTGCACTGCATGTCTTCGTTTACATCGGCGTCGACGGTTTCCCCTTTTTCGATGTCGAAAACACACTCGATGTGTTTGGTGGAGATGGTCCTTTCATTGATTTCCCCCATGACCTTGTCGACGATAAATTTGTCCGGGTTGACCGAACCTGAAACGACCGTTTCTCCCAAGCCCCAGCTTCCTTCAAGCACGACTTTGGAAATATCCCCGTTGGTGGGGTTGATGGTAAACATCACCCCCGCTGCCTTTGAGTTCACCATTTTCTGAACACCGACACTGATCAGTACCTTTTCATGGGGGAAATCGTTTTTGACCCGGTAGCTGATGGCCCGCGGTGTATACAGGCTGGCCCAGCACTTTCGAACACTTTCAAGGACCCGGTCTGCGCCCGTTATCCAAAGGTAAGTGTCCTGTTGGCCGGCAAAACTGGCCGTGGGCAGATCTTCCGCGGTGGCGCTGGATCTTACCGCCACCGGGAGGTCATTCACCTCGCATTTATTGCAAAGCAGGGCATAACCATTCCTGATGGCTTCCTGGACATCATCGGGGATCACCGCCGTCTTGATCATTTCCTGGACTTTTTCCGCTGCCTGGTTGAGTGCATCGATATTTTTGGGGTCCAGGTCCGCCAGGAGGCTGAAAATCGTATCGTTTACCCCGGCTTTCTCCATAAATACCGAATAACTGTTGGTGGTGACGGCAAATCCCGGCGGGACCCGGATACCGGCATTGATCATTTCTCCCAAGCTGGCATTTTTACCGCCAACCAGCGGCAGGGAACTTTTATTCAATTTGCGAAAATCCAGGATTAAGTCCATTGTTGTTCTCCCGCAAAATTTCAGAGGCATTCGTTCCGGGTCCCGCCCCCGTGCTGGGGAGGGGACCCGGGGTTGATCCGATCTGCGAATCGACAAATCAACGAAAATTAACTCGCTCTTTCGACAATTGTGACCACACCGGTATCACCGTCGACTTTGACAATATCTCCGGTTTTGATAGCCGCGGTGGCGATACCACAGCCGGTTACCGAAGGCACGCCATATTCACGGCAGACAATCGCCGCATGGCTGGTCAGCCCGCCGATGTCGGTTACGGCAGCCTTGATATTGGTGAACACCGGGGCCCAGGATGGGTTGGTCGAGGGGCAAACCAGTATTTCACCCGGCTGCAGCTTGGTGATGTCCTTGAGCATTTTGAGGACCCGGGCCGGGCCTTCAGCCACTCCGGCTGAAGCGGCAAAACCCTTGATTTCAGACATATCCGCAGCGGCCGTTGTATCGACGCCTTTGAGCCATTCTTTCACCTTGTCGGTGGTAATGCCCCACAGCATGATCGTGAAGGGCTCGGCCACTTCTGCGGGCGGCACACCCAGCGCCGGTGTCGGATTCCATTCGGCGGCGGCATCGAGGATCTTTCTGCGTTTGGCGGCCTTGGATTTGTAGAAATCACCCCTGACCGGTATATCAACCCCCAGGGCCCAGGCGGTTGAAACTTCAGTCAGCAGCTGCGGAATCTCGTAGCGGTTGAACATAAAGATGTCGTTCACCTCATTGATCATTCCACTGGCAACCAGAACGGATCCGATTTGTCTGATTTTTTTATACCAGATGGTGTGAAACCAGTGTTCCACCCAGAAAAGATGATCCTCGGCGTAGCGGTAGATGGTTCTGATGGTGTTGTAGGCATCGTCAAAAGCTTTGCGGTCGTCGTCGGATTGTATCATCTTGCGGTATTCGGCGACGATTTCATCGCGCTCCTTTTCGATCGCATCCAGGGAGCGTTCGATGGTTTCGCCATTTTCCAGTCTTTCCACATAACCTTTGATATAGCTGTAGGGAATGTCCAAATCAGTGAGCCAGCTGCCCTCATGGTTATACCAGCCGCTGCCGCAGGATACGTAAAACCAGGGATCACTTGACTTTTCATATTCGGCCAGCCAGTTTTTGCCGGCTTCTGATTGTTGAAGTTCGGCAACTTTCTCGCCCGCGGATTTTGTGCCCTTGAGAATGTTGCCCACGCCGTCCGAAGAAACTGCCAGTCGGGCGAGCCGACAAAGTTCTTCTTCGGGACGGAACATGGAAACATAAGCCCCGGCGACCATTTTGCCGATGGCGCTTTCACTGATCCCCGGGAAAAGTTTACGCGAAACATCGGCGAACATGAGATAGGCCAGGTAGGTCAGGTTGAGCATTTCAAAGTGATACTGCCAGCCCTTAAACATCTGGTTGACCAGCTTATCAAAAGCTTCCATCAGGTTGTAGCCGTCGTAAAAACCGGTGGGTGCCGGCAGGACCTGGTCGTCGGGAACATATTTGGGCAGCTCTTTGGGTACCTGAACTGCGTTCATTTCCTCTCCCAGGGCCTTGAATTTGGTTAACCACTTGTCCCACAGCTCATCATAGTGTTCGAAGACATAAAATACCCGTTTTTCGAAATGTCCGGCTTTTTCGCCGATAATTTCGTCGGGCGGGGGGGCAATCGCGCAAATATACAAATAACCACCCACGATGCGTTGGGCGATGCCCTGGGCGGGAGGAATGCAAAATACCCGGGTCGTATACTGTGACAGCGAAATCTGCCAGGCCTCCTGGAAAATTAAGTCCAGCGGCGGCAACGGTTCGGGAGCATGGATTTTGTCTTGATACCAGAATTGGGCTTTTTCCCATTCTTGTCTGTCGGGGGAAAACAGGTGGTGGGTCGGGTACATCTCTTCCCAGCCTTCAAGCTCTGGGGGGACCTGGAAATCGTGAGGATCCGGAAATCTTCCTTCATTATCGGCCATTTTTATCCTCCTAATGTTGTGGGGTTATTCCTTATTAACAAGAGCATACATTCGCTCGTACATAGGTTTTGCACGTACCGATCCGAATCAGGGATGACAGCAGCGGAGAACAAAAATGTAATTTAATCCGCCGGTGGCGGACAGGGGTTTAATTCCCGGGCCCTTGGGGCGATAACAATTTCCGCTTGATACCCCGTTGCTTGTCCTAGCGAAGCGGCGATCCCGCCATTCGGGGCGGCGGGGGAAATCATCGGAAATGCGATGCCCCAGGCGCCGGTTACATAAAACTGAATTTCAGTCAGTTTTTTTATGAACAAATAAAAAAAAACTGTCAATCCAATTATATTTATGCTATCGATAAGTTTTTCTTATGGATTTAACTTAGATATAAATAAAGTTTAGGCAAATGAAGGTTCAGGGTTCAGGGTTCAAGGTTCAGGGTTGCGGGAGTGCACTTTTCGTGCAAGCTGATAGTTCAAAGCTCAAAGCTGAAAGCTCAAAGTTTGTAGATAAGATCAATTTATCTGGCACAGAGTGTAGGTTGCGCGTGGCGCAACATCCAGTGCCCGATGCCCTGAGTTTTTTACCTTTCACCTTTAGCCTTTTTCCTTTTACCTGAAACGTTGAGCCCGGAATCTTAAATCTGCCACCAATAGCCAATAATGAATCACCGTTAACGGATAACTCCATGCCATGCTAAACTTCAACCAACTTCGCGTTTTTTATAAAGCCGCCAAGAATTTAAACTTTACCGCTGCCGCCAATGAACTTTTTATTACCCAGCCGGCGGTTACGTTTCAGGTGAAGTCTTTCGAGGAATATTGTGAACTGAAGCTGTTCAAAAAAAAAGGGCGCCGGGTTTATCTGACAGACGAAGGCAAATCTCTGTTTGAATACGCGGCCAGAATTTTTCAATACGAAAAAGAAATCGAAAACGCCATCGATGAAATGCGGGAATTAAAGCGCGGCGTTCTCCGTCTCGGCACCACGAAAACATATGCACGTTATTTTATGCCCCTGATGATCACTTCCTTTCATAAAAATTTTCCGAGTATAAAAATCCAGCTGAATGAAGGCAGCTCGGCGGATATGATATACAGTTTGGCCGATTTTAAAATTGACGTGGCGATTATTGCCAAAGCGATTGATCACGCCGGGGTTAATTTCTTCCCATTCAGCAGGGAGGAGATGGCGTTAATTGTCGCTCCCGATCATCCGCTGGCCGGGAAAAAGGAGGTTTCGTTCAAAGACTTAGCCAAAGAGCCGTTTATAATGAAGGAGAATGGTTCGGGAACCAGGAAACTTGTTGAAGAATTATTCGCAAGGGCAAAATGTGAACCCAATATTTTAATGGAGACCAGCAATACCGAGTTCATTAAACAGCTCGTCAACCGCGGTGAGGGAGTCTCTTTTCTGGTAAAAGAAGCAGTGGCGGCAGAACTGAAAAATAAGGATCTGATCGCGGTGCCCTTAAAGGGGCACAAAATACTTTTAGACGTGAGTATTGCCTATTTAAAAGGTCAGGTGCTCTCGCCACCGGCCCGGGCATTCGTGGATACCCTGACCCGGCTGCGATCGGAAGACATTGATCCTATGGGGATCGGCGCGATGATGACAAAAATTCTTGCGCAGCGCAGAAAAGCTTCGGAATGAAAACTAAATATCAGCGGCATCAAAAAAAAAACCTGACGCAACAATTTTCGCTATCGTGAAAATTATAGATGCGTCAGGTGGGTAAATTCTGGATATATTTATCTGATCAGTGCCAGGTTCAGATACTTTCTGCTTTCAATAGCAAACCCTGAACCGATTAAACTAACCCATTATAATCCGCCGACTGCTGCTTCGACCCGCCGGTTCATTGAGCGACCTCCAGAGGTGTCGTTGCCGGCGACCGGATTAGCCGCACCATAATAGTTTATCACGATGCGATTATCGTTAATCATGTATTTGTCCCTTAAGACGGTCGCTACACTTTCGGCTCTTCTGAGAGACAGTTGCAGGTTATATTCCTCGGATCCGGAATTGTCGGTATAGCCCTCCAGCAGCACATAGGCGGATGGATTTTTCTGTAAAAATGATCCCAGAGCATCAACTTCATCGTAATATTCCATGTCAATTTTCGCGCTGTCAAAAGCATACTGAATACTGTTGACTTTAAGGCCGACTATCCTTGTTTCGGTAGTCGTTTCGATACGCTCCGTGGCCTTTACGACATACAAGGCTCCGGTGGCATACTCCGGATTCTCGATAAATCTCTCGAAAGGAATCACCCGCGAGCAGGAGTTGGCCTTGGCCATGTCCACCAGCCGCTTCTGAGCCCGGTTGTCCTGAGGGGAGCCGATCAGGTAAAAGCAGACATTGTATTTTTCGGCTAATGCCTGGGTGTAATTCTCCGGCTCTTTGAAGTCTCCCATCTGGCTGTAAGTGCCGTCACTGAATATGTAAATTATCGTTTTGCCGGACAATCCCTGCAGCGTCGGTTCAATACTGCGAAGCGACTGGGGCAGGAAAGTCGGCCCACTGGGTTCGGCCGGCAGGCTGTCTACTGCCTCGGCAAATTTGGCCTTGTCAAGGGGGGCCATCGGGTAGACTTCCTTATACGGGGTAAATAAATACAGGCCGGCGTTATAGCCCAAATTCGGCAACTGCGCCATCTTCTCTTTCAGAATGGTTTTGGCCACCTCATATCTCGATTCCGGAGATCCTTTCATGTACTGTCTTTTCATCGAATTAGATGAATCAAACAGGACCATAAAATTGTCAGCGGTTTTAACTAAATTTTCCTCCTTAACCACATTTTTTACAAAATCATCTTGGGTGAGGACCTCGGCGGCTGGAAGCAGCCCCGGCAAGATCATTCCCAGTACCATTAAAAGTATAGTAATTTTGAATTTCATAGTCTTTTCTCCTTTGCTGTTATAATGACTGTTGTTAGTTATCCGAGACACTTACCTTCTCTATTTCTGTTTTGGTGGCATGGCATGGTCCTTTGTTAATCGCCCGAACACCAAGGTTGATTCTTACTTTGATAGCTGCATCTTAAAAAGCCCAAACTATACATGGCCTAATTTACTATCAACGTTGATCCTGTGTTTAAGGCTCTAATTTTTATATTTTTTTCGTCTTTGCTGATCAGGGGTTGTTAACGAAACCATAGCGGCGAGGAATGTGTTGAACTGCTCTTATGAAGTCGATCCTGAAATGCTGCGAAATCTTTCCAAAATTTAGTGGTATCAAATTGTTGTACAATAATTGTCCGGTCAGTATTAAGATGTCTCTTAGAAATTTAATAAAAAAAGAAAGTAAATAATAGTTAAGCATTTTTGAAGAATATGCAAGCCCTCCTAATTGCCGGGACCCCAGTTTATCGTCTCGGTATTTCTACAGCTCTGCAAACTTCGCTTCTTAGAATCTCCGGATTCAGATGCTATTGCATTGTCGATCGGGTCGCGTGCAAAATTCAGGGGTTAAAACATCTAATATAGCCTGTGCAAATTCAGGGTCATTGATATGGCAGGGCAGAAGACTGGCCGTTGTTTGATCATGCAGGTGCTGCTGCAGTATTTGGGCGAACAATTGCGGGGCGTCAGGATCGTATAAGGGGCCCTCTTTGCTGTCGAATGCTGAAAATCCGTTCATTGGGATCAGCACCTTGACCGGGCCGAAGGATTCATTGCACATTTTAGCCATTTTTTGAGAAAGAATTCCAATCTCTGCATGGGTCGAACGAACCACCGTTATGGCAGCATTGTGCACGTGGTAGGGTCGGTCGGGAAACCGGCGCCGGGCATTTTCCAGGGGGCCGGTAACCAGAAAGTCGATATTGCCGGGAACTAGTATGGTCGGCAGGCCCAGTTTCAAGGCAGTTTCGCCCCTTTCCGGGCCGGCGTCATAATCACCGCCAAACAGATGATCCGCTATTTCGTGCAGGGATAGGT
>Ga0210064_1000910_pt1 | contig 13367 bp, 11 predicted proteins | sample Muzzi_CordC_D2_FD_185531 | JGI IMG/M metagenome (GOLD analysis project Ga0210064, IMG submission 185531) | Wetland microbial communities from San Francisco Bay, California, USA, that impact long-term carbon sequestration - Muzzi_CordC_D2 (SPAdes) | ecosystem: Environmental > Aquatic > Marine >...
GTCCCCCGGCTGCAGCGTCGTGTTGGACCACCACGAAACCAGGTCCGCCACCTTGTACACCATATTGGCCGTGCTGGAATTCTGGCGCTCCTCGCCATTCAGCGTAAGCACCATTTTCAGGTCATTGGGGTCGCCCACCTCGTCCATCGTCACCAGGTGCGGGCCCAGCGGACAGGAGCCGTCAAAGCTCTTGCCCAGCAGAATGACCTTGTTGGAATGCTCGCGCGCCTGGATGTCACGCGCCGAAAGGTCGTTGAAAATGGTCAGCCCGGCAACGTAGTCGAGGGCATCTTCCTTGCTGACGCGGAAGGCCTCCTTGCCGATGATGATCCCGACCTCGATCTCGTAGTCGAGTTGCTTGGTAAAATGCGGCACTTTCACTTTCGCTCCGCTGGGCACCACCGAAGAGGGTGCCTCGAGGAAGCCGGTTGGATGCTCGAAATGAAAATCACCCCAGTTGTGGGATTGCCACTCCGGCTCGTCCCACGTCGTCAGCTCGGACAAGTGGTCCGAGAAATTACACGACGTATGCATGATCTTGCCCGGTTTCGGCACCGGCGCGAGCAACTCCACCTGGTCGGCGCCATACGTGTTTGCGTCGCCGGCCTTCGCCTTCGCGGCGAGCGCCCTTGCACGCTGCAATGCGCCGTCACCCTGCTCCAGGAACTCGATCATCGTGGCCGGCAGTTCACCGCCGCTGGCTGCGTGAAGGTCGAGGTAGGCGTCCCCGATGACAGCGCCGACGGTCGGCGCGCCGCTCGACTTGATCTTGATACTTGCCAGTTTCATCGCGTCATCTCCGTTGGAATCAATCCAGGCCCGGACCCGGCTTCAGGTTCGGCACCACGTGCTCACCCATCAGGCGGATGGTCTCGAGGTTGTCGGCTTCGGACGCGCCCACTACTTCCAGCAACGGCAGGTTCAGACCCGCATCCACCAGCTCCTGGGTGATCTCAAGGCAGTCATCGGGGCTGCCGGAGATCACCGTGAAGCTGCGCATCATCTCGTCGGTCACCAGGTGGGTGACGTTGTCATCGGTGCCCTCGGCGATGGCCTTGCGGAATGGGTCCCAGGTCGAGTCGGGCAAGCCCGATCCCGCCAGGATGACATCGTTCTTGATGTTGCGGATCTTGTTGACGATATAGGTGCCCGTATAACTGCGCGTTGCGTCACGCGCCTTGTCGCCATCCTCGGAGCAGGAGCAAAGGATGACGCCGCCCACCGGGAAGCCGGGGTCCAGCGTACGGCCGACGGAAGCTGCGCCCTTGCGCATGTTCTCGATCGCGTAGCGGACAAACGCGGGAGAGGTCAGGCCGGCCGTCAGCAGGCCGTCGCCCTCCTTGCCCGTCAGTTTCTGCATCCAGGGCCCGGTGGCGCCGATGTAGATGGGGATTTCCGTGCGCAGCCCGTCGGCGGCGCGGTCATAGGCCGGCATCGTCGATTTGAACAGCTTGCCCTCGTAGTCGAAATGCTCGCCTTTCCACACCCTGCGCATGATGTCCATGGACTCTCTGTGCACCGGCACCGGCTTCATTTTCTCAAGATCGAATTCCAGGTACTCGACACCGACTTTGCCGACGCCGATACCCATGATGAACCGGCCGTCGGAAAGTTCGTCTATGGCCGCGGCCTCCGACGCCTGGATGGTCGGATGACGCAGGTAGGGCGAGGTGATGCCAAGACCGATCGGAATATTCTCTGTCACCATCGAGACCGCGGCCAGCGTCGTGAAACAGCCGCGCGACTCGAGACCGTACTGGCGGAACCAGTGATAGGCCTCGGCGATCCAGAAACCCCCGTTCATGTTCGAAGCTTCGGTCTGCCTGGCATATGCCTGCATCGAGGACAGCGGTTCGTAAGACTTGAAAATGACGCCGACTTTCGGGCTGACGGACGTGCTCATGGTTAGCTCCTTTGTACGGTATGTAATGACTGCCCGGCACCCACCCTCCTGGCTCCGGCGCCGGAATTTTATATGATACTAGATATGCTCAACCGGAGGGTCTTGCCCCTAGGGGTCAGGCTTGTTGATTCTCAGTGCAGCGCGGGCGGATCCGCCGTCCAGCGCCCCGAAGGCGACCGGGCCGGACCGCCCAAAAAGCATGCCCAAAGCACCTCCGGGAGCTGTCCCGGCCGGCGTTGCGTTTTCGCAGACGGCAGCAGATAATAAGCACCCATGCGGATTGGACGGCCCAGCGCGCAACGGCGCTGCCGCCCATGAATTTCGCATTTGGCGCGCCAGTTCCGCGGCGCGTACGCGAACCGAGCACAATCTGAATACTGACCCGTTTGCGGATCACATGGAGAAAACCAGTGTCATTGACAAACGTTAAGGAATACTTCACGCCCAGCGGCAAAGACGAAGTACTAGAACTCCTGCAAACCTACGGTGACAGCGCCCTTATCGTTGCCGGCGGAAGCTTCGTACATGGTCTGGATGCCCGCGACCTCTTGATCGGGATCGATGCATTGATCGACATCAAGAACATCGGGCTCGATGAGGTAAGGAACACATCCGAAGGTCTGTCCGTCGACGCTTTGGTGACGTTCACCGAGCTCAAGAAAGCCGGTGAAATCAAGGACAGGCCCGAATTCGGCGCGGTCAGGGATGCACTGGAATACCCGCCGCTACAGATCCGGAATCTCGCAACGATCGGCGGCAACATCGCGTCGGCCTGTCCTTACTTCGACGTGCCGACCGCGATCATGGCGCTGGACGCAGTCGTCCAGGCTCAGGGCCCGGCGGGTTCGCGGACCATCGATTTGCAATCGTTCTTTGCCGGCTTGTTCCAGAACGCGCTGGAAACAAACGAGTTCGTCACAGGGATTACCTTCCCGCAATTGCCTGCGCGCTCCGCCAGCGCGTTCATCAAGCTCGAATCGAACGCCAATGACCTTGCCATCGTCAATGTGGCCGCCCGCATCTCGGTGGATGACGCGGGTGTTTGCCAGGCGGCCCGGCTCGTGGTTGGCGGCGGCGTCGCCGAAACACCGGTGCGGGCTGCGGCCGCCGAAGCGCTACTCGAGGGCAGCACCCTGTCCGAGGAAACGGTACAGAAGGCGGCCGAGGCCGTTGGAACGGAACTGGATCCGATGTCGGACCACAGGGCTTCGGCGGCCTACCGGCTTGCCATGGCGTGCACCTTGACGCGGCGCGCCGTCAGGCAGGCCATCGAACGGTTGAAATAGGGCCTTTTCAGGCCCTGAAGGGAATACAGCGATGAAGAAACTTATCACCCTCGAAATCAACGGCGAACTCACGGAGCTCTCGGTAGAGCCCAGCGAGAGCCTGTTGCAAGTATTGCGCCGGCAGTACGGCCTTACGGGAACGAAGCGCGGCTGCGATTCCGGCGGCTGCGGCTGCTGCACCGTTCACCTGGACGGCAAGGCGGTTTATTCATGCATGGTATTCGCCAGCTCGCTGCAAAACCGCAGGGTCACGACCATCGAAGGGCTCACCGGGGACGGTGAACTCGACCCCTTGCAAACGGCCTTCGTGGAAAAGGGCGCCGTGCAGTGCGGTTATTGCACCTGTGGCATCATCATGACCGCGAAGGAATTTCTTTCGCACGAAAGCGACCCGGATGAAGAACAGATTCGGCATGCGATCGCGGGCAACCTGTGCCGTTGCACGGGTTACCACAAGATCGTAGAAGCCATCAAAACAGCTGGCTCAGGCAGCTAAGACAAATCAAGGTGAGTGAGATTATGACCAAGACTACCGTCGTCGGCCAAAGTGTCCTAAGACCAGACGCCTATGAAAAAGTCCGGGGAGGCAAAGGCTTCCCGGTCAACGTAACGCTGCCGGGGATGCTGCACGCCAAGCTGTTGCGCAGCCCGTACCCCCACGCCCGGATCGTCGGCATCGACGCTTCCGAGGCGGAAAAATTACCTGGTGTGAAGGCCGTGCTGCTGCCCGAGGACGTGCCGCAGAAGAAGTTCTGCCCGGTCTTTTTCGTGCCGACAATGGCCGCCAGCATGATCCAGGACATGCTGATCCTCAGCAACACCGTCCGTTACACGGGCCAACCCGTGGCGGCCGTGGCGGCGACCAGCATCGAGATCGCCGAACAGGCCCTGGAACTGATCGACGTGGAATACGAGGAACTCGACGCGGTTTTCGATACCGAGTCGGCGATGCGCGACGGCGCACCGCGTTTGCACGAAGCGGCCGAAAACAACATTGCCAAAAACCCGGTTTTCGAATTCGGCGACCTGGAAGCGGGTTTCGCCGAAGCCGATCATATTTTCGAAGGCACATACAAAACGCAGCGGGCGCACACCTGCTACATGGAACCGCGCGTTTGCGTGGTCGACTGCGATGCCGACGGGCGCCTGACGGTCCATTCGTCCATGCAGCACATGTTCGGCCTGCGCGAAAAACTCGCATTCGCGCTGGACTTGCCTGACAGCATGGTCAAGGTCATCAAGCCGCCCTATATCGGCGGCGGTTTCGGCGGCAAGCTCGATATCGGTTATATCGAACCGATCGCCGCGCTTCTGAGCCGCAAGACCGGCAGGCCGGTGCGCATCGAGCAAACCCGCTTTGAGGACTTCATCTCAACGACACGAAACCCGATCGAGGTGTACCTCAAGACCGGTATCCGCGCGGACGGAACCTTCACGGCCCGCTACGCGCGCAGCACGCTCGACTGCGGGGCTCACGCGACGCACGGCGCGGAGGTCATCATGGTGCACGGCATGTTCGGCATCCTTTTGACCTACCGCTGCCAGAACCAGACCTGGGAGGGCCGCACGGTTTACACCAACAACATGATCGGCGGCGGCTACCGCGGTTACGGTTCACCCCAGGGCTGCTTCGCGGTGGAATCCCAGATCGACGAAATCTGCAATGAACTGGGTTTCGATCCGATCGAATTCCGTCTCAAGAACGCGCACCATGAAGGCGATCCGCACCCGTTCCTCCAGGGTTTCAACCTGACGACATACCGTTTCGAGGACTGCCTGCGGCAGGGGGCGGAGCGTATCGACTGGACACAGCGGACCTCTCCTGACAGCAAACAGGGCGTCCTGCGGCGGGGCGTCGGCCTTGGTTGCCAGCCCTTGTGGGTCAGCGGCTGCGTGGGATTTCCCGATATTTACGAGCACAGCGGCGCGATCATCACGATGAACCCAGACGGCACCGCCAACCTGGCCAACGCGACCGTGGACATGGGCTCGGGCCAGATAACCACGCTCTGCCAGATCGCGGCCGAGGAACTCGGTCTCCGGGCCGACCAGGTACGCATGACCTACGCGGACACCGAAACGGTGCCGTTCGACGCGCCCAGCCATGCCAGCCGTGTGACCTATTCCGCCGGCAACGCCGTCAAGGCCGCAGCCGCGGACGCGAAGCAGAAACTGCTCGAGGTCGCCGCGATCATGCTGGATACGGACGCCGGCGACCTCGAGGTCCGCGAAGGCCACGTACACCAGACGGGCACCGACCGGAAGCTGACCATCGCCGAGGTCGTCACGCGGGCGGAAAGCCCCTTCGTACAGATGACGGCGGAAGGCCCCATGCCGACCACGATCGCCGAAAAGGGCACGATCATCGGTGTTTCCAGCCTGGCCCCGCCGTCGAACCCGTCCCCGTCGTCAGTGGAGTTCGTCGAAGTGGAAGTCGACACCGAGACCGGCGAAGTCAAGGTGCTGCAGGCCGTGTTTGCACACGATGTAGGCAAGCTCATCAACCCGGCGGCCGCTGAAGGCCAGGTCGAGGGCGGCTTCCAGCAGGGTATGGGCTATGCGCTGATGGAAAACATTCAATTCGACGCCGAAACCGGAACCTGCCTGACGGGTGATTTCCTCGACTACAAGATTCCGACGGCGGTGGAAATGCCGCGCCGCATCGAGAGCATCTTTATCGAGTCGAACGAACCCACGGGTCCGTTCGGTGCCAAGAGTCTGTCGGAGCCCTGCTGCACCGTGCCCGCGCCGGCGATCGCCAATGCGATTTTCAACGCCGTTGGCGTGCGCGTCAAGGAATTGCCGATCACGCCGGAGAAGATCCTGGCGGGTCTCGGCAAACTCTGAGCCCGCGCCAATGAAAATCGAAAAGCGCTTTGTCATTGAGGCGGCACAGGAGACCGTGTGGGACTTTATCAGTTTGCCCGAAAAGGTCGGTATGTGCTTTCCGGGATGCCAGGGCGTCAACAAGCTCGGCGATGGTAAATACCAGACCGATATCAAGGTGCAGATCGGCCCGATCAAGACCGTGTTCAATATCGAGTTCGAGGAAACCGAGATACGGCCGATGGAGTATTTCGCCTACACCAGCCGCGGCGAAGAAGGCCACCGCGCCAGCCGTCTGAAAGCCAACAGCACGCTGACGCTTTCACCGCTGGACGGTAACAGGACCCAGGTCGACTACGAGTCCGAGTTGTCCATCGTTGGACGGCTCGGCAAGTTCGGTCTGAGCATGATGAAGAAGAAAGCGGATGCCATGGGCGACGAATTCATCGCCGCGCTGCGATCCCAGATCGAGGGCCCCGCAGCGGAAGCGGTGACGGATACGGCCGCGGCGCCCGCGGCTCAAGGCAGCCGGTTCGGCGCCAGGCAGATGGCCATCGCCGCAGTCGCCGCCGCTGCCGTCGTCTTCGTGGTTTACTTTTTCGTCACCCACTGACGGACCCTGCATACGCCCCGCCGCGCGAGTTCTCCGTGCACCTGCCATCATTTATGGCCCGCAGACATTGGCTTGACTGTATTGACGGCAGCGACAACACTTATAGCAACAATACGGGATCAGAGCATGGCTGAGAGCAAACTGCCGTTCAAAACCAATCTCTCGCAACCCCTGAAAACGGGGCAGCCAAAGGACCCGGCCGACTCACGCGCGGCCCGGGGTCAGGCCAGGCGCGCGAAACTGTGGGGCCTGCCGCGAAAGAAAATACAGGGCACCAAGGTCGATATCCGCCAGGAGCGAGTCGAGCGCATCAAGTGGTTTGCCAAGTGGGTTGTCATCATACCGTGCAGTATTTATGCCCTGTCATGGGTTTACCTGGTCTTTGCCGACCTGTTCGGCGCCTGAGAAACACCTGCGACAATTGCCCCGCCGACGGAAGTTCGGGGCGAGAAGCTGTTGCCAGAACCCCATCAATGTGATTAACTTTGATTCCCTTTGCAATATCAGGGGGATAGGAGAGCACAACGATGAAACACATATTTCCGATACTTTTCCTCTCGGTCGCGATGATCGCAATGTCCGCCTGCCAGAAGCAGGACCAGGACCAGAGCCAGGCGGCGCCCGAAGCCGCAGCAACCACTGACGCGGCCGCCGCAGCGCCGGCAGCCGATGAAAGCGCGGACGACATGGCCGCGGCCGCTGAAACGGCCGAGGAAGCCGCAGCGGACATGGGCGACGACGCCGCCGATATGGCCGACGATGTCGCTGACGAAGCCGGCGATGCGATGGACGCCGCTGGCGAAGCGGCCGACGACGTCGCCGAGGACGCGAAGGACGCCATGGACGACGCTGCCGACAAGGCCGAGGACGCCGCAAAGGAAGTCACCGGCGATGATGACGGCACCTGATACGGATGCCTGATTGCCGGGTTCCCGGTTGTAGTTGGCGTTTTCGTGTCTGACAACCCGGCACCGCCCTCCCAGGGCGGTGCCGTCAGGTGGTATTGAGCAAATGCAGAGACTCGTTCCGATACCCGGCAAATTCCCGCTATGTCTACCGATCGCGGTATTGGCCTTCGTCGCGTTCGGCTGGTAGCGGCCCTGGTGAAGGGCAGATGACGACAAGCGGCAACAAGGCCGCGACGATTCGTGCACGGGCGATGCCCGCTGACACCAACCCCGCCGGCGACATTTTCGGCGGCTGGCTGCTGTCGCAGATGGACATGGCCGGCGAAATCGCCGCCCGCCAACATGCGCAAAAACGGGTTGTCACGGTCGCCATCAACGCCATGACTTTTCGCAAACCTGTTCACGTGGGCGACGTGGTCAGTTGCTATACCAGGATCCTGCAGACGGGTCGCACGTCGGTGACCGTGGAAATCAAGGCCGTGGCCATGCGCCAGGACAATGGTAGAAATGTCGCGGTCACGGAGGGTATTTTCGTATATGTCGCACTCGACGAGGGCGGACAACCCGCACCCATCGCGCCGGACGGCTGACGCCCGCCGCAAACAGGCTGGAATTGCCGGGGCTGGAATTGCCGGGACCCGTACCGGACCCGTCCGGCCAGGCAGTCCGGCGGATTAACCCAGTATCTGCCAGGCAATACAGAGAATCCCGCCCCAGGCCACGGCAAACGCCAATGTGCGCAGCCAGGGGATGGCAGCGGTGTAGGCAAAGGCGTGCGCCAACCGGCCCCAAAAATAGGCGGTCGCGGCCGAGGTGGTCGCCGGGTTGCTGATCTGAAGGGCATCGGCGACCAATACGACCGCTGCAAAAACCACCAGGTTCTCAATCGCGTTGTAGTGGGCTTTTTTCAGCCGCTGCGCCCAGGGCGCCATGCTCAGCGGCAATTCCGGGTATCCGACCAAATCGCCGAGCTTGTTCCTCGCCGCCGCGTTCAGGATATAGGGAATCCACATCACGGCCGTGAAGACGCTGATCATTGCGAGGTACCTGAGTTCGGGTGTCATGACTCTTCTCCCTGGGTCCGGATGGAAACAGACCCTACTGTGCCAGAAAACCATCCGCCGGGAAAGCGGGGCGCCCGGACACGGGCAAGCCATACGATGCCGCGGATCTTTTCTTCAACCGCAACAAACACGTGTCCAAACGACGATCTGTTCCTCAGTGCCTCTGCCGCAACGGTCACCGCAACCGAACTGGGCCGCTGGCCCAACGGCCGCGGGGCCGTCAGGCCGACAACCGCCCGGCGGGCGCCGGCCCGGACGCCTCGTTTGCCGTTGTCGCCTCCTCAAAGGCCAGCCGCAACCCGAGTTCCCGGCGTAACAGCCAGAGACTGACCAGGGACTGGACCGCGACGGTCGCCACCGACAGGTACCAGATGTCCTTGATCTGGTAATTGGCGCTGCCGGTCAACCATACGGCAGGCACGACAAATGTCGCCAGCCGCGTTGCGGTGCTGATGAACGCCGGCCAGGTGTTGCCGAGAGCCTGGAACATGCCGCTACAGGTAAAAATGAGCGCGGAAGGGACGAAATTCAGGGCAATGACCTGCAGAAAGGTCACCGCCGTGGCCAACACCTCCGGATCGTGCGCAAACGGTCCCACCAGCCACACCGCACGCCACCGGCACAACAGCGTCAGCAGCGCCATGACGCCCACCGTCATGTACGCCGTCCAGCGAAACGTCGCCCTGATACGGTCGGCGGACCGCGCTCCGAAATTCTGCCCCGCGACCGCCGGCGCGGCAAAAGCGATCGCCATGGCCGGCAGGAAGATGGACTGCATGATGCGCGAGCCCGCACCGAATCCCGCCTGGGCCGCCGGGCCGAAGCCGCGGATGGCCCAGTAGATCACGGCCATGATGAAAAACAGCAGGACGAATTCCCCGCCTGCCGGAAACCCGATAGCCAGCATGCGCTTCAAGATGGGAGGGCGCGGGCGCCACAATGCTGCCTCGAATGCCACATATCTTTCCAGGCGATGGAAATACAGCCACAGCAGCAGCACACCGGCGGCCACGGACATGCTGCTCGCCAGACCGGCGCCCGCCACGCCGAGCGCCATCCCGGTGCCCCAGCCTGCGATCAGCACGGGCGCCAGCAGGATGTTCAATGCAACGGTCAACATCTGCACGACCATGGTCGGCTTGACGATACCGGTGCCGCGCAGGGCCGACCCCATCGAAACCATGGCAAACTGCAAGGCCATACCGGGCACCATCCAGGACAGGTAGACCATCCCTGCCCGGATCGTGGCCGGATCCGCCGCGATCGAAGCCATGTAGTCATCGGCAAGCAGGTAACCACCGAGTACGGTCAGCGCACCGAACAAGACCGCTATCCCGATCGACTGGTTGAACAGGAGGTTGGCTTCCTGTTGATCCTTGCGCCCGACCGCATGCGAGATCAGGGCCGTCGTGCCGACGCCCAGCATCTGCGTCAAGGCGATGACCAGGAACATCGCGTTGCCCGCTGCACTGACACCCGCGAGCGCGACATCACCGAGGGCACTGACGAAATACAGGTCCACGAGGTAATAAAGTGTCTGCACCAGCATGCCGATACCCATCGGCACGGCCATGGAAATGATGTGGCGCGGGATGGAACCCTGCGTCAGGTCCTTCATACCTCATTCCTTAACCGGAGACGGCCCGGGGCGCAGGCAGGCCGTTCCGCTGAGCAGCCTGCTCGTCGCCGGGGTCTAGTTGAACTTTGCGAGCCGCGTTTGCATTTCAGCCAACAGGGCCCGCTGTGGCGCCGTCGGTGCAGCGTCGACGTGTTCCAGGTCCGTTGCCAGCGCGGTGAGCGCATCGGCAACGGCCGCCAGCGACGCGGCGCCCGGTGAGGCATCCGCGTCGTTGCCGGCACCGGTCCGGTCAGCCAGCCCGACCGCCCGCTCAAGTGCCGCACCCACTTGCCGCTGGAATTCCAGCAATGAGACCAGGTCTTCGTGCGAAACGTGTACACGCGGGTCCATTGCCACTTCGAGCGGTTGGCTACTGCTGCGGGCGCCGGCACTGATCTTCACGGTGTAGCTGCCCGGCAGAACGAAGCCCCCCTCCGGCAAAATGGGAGTCTCCCGCTCCGGCACCGCGGCGATCGAGTACTCCGACTCCAGCGTCGGCGGCGGGGCGTAGCGCAGGTTCCAGACAAAACGGTGGTGCCCCGCACCGGCTGACAGTATCTGCGGACGACCCAGCCAGGTATCTGCGAAGTACACGTGGGCCTTGGCCCGTTGCGGTATCTTACCGCTTTCGAAACGGCGCACGAGGCCGCCGTCAGGAGCCAGTATCTCGAGTTGCAGCGTGCCGCTGAAATCCGCGGGTACGATGTAGTCCAGCACGGCACCCGCCGGCGGGTTTTCGCCGGTAGGCTCCTCCGGGGGAAGGGGCGTGTCCTTGTTCTGATTGAACCGCAAACGGTAAGCCTTCGCGGGTTCGAGCAGTCGCACGAACGCGTCACTGCCTCCGGCCACGGCCTGGCGCAGCGGCGCCACGTCGTCCAGTATCCACAGCGCCCGTCCCTGGGTGGCGATCACGAGGTCGTCCTCGTGCACCAGCAGGTCATTGATGCCGGTGGTCGGCAGGTCGAGCTGCAGGCTTTGCCAGTGCCCGCCGTCGTCCACGGAGAAATACGCGCCGCGGCTGGTGCCGGCGTACAGCAGTCCTGCCCGCTCCGGGTCCTCGCGCACGACATTGACGTATTCACCGCCTGGCAGTCCGTGACCGATCTCACGCCAGTTCGCGCCCGCGTCGTGCGTGACGTAGGCGCGCGGGGAAAAGTCGTTCAAACGATGCCGGTCGACGGCCAGGTAGGCCGTCTTCGGGTCGCGCGCCGATGCGTCGACCAGGTTGATCTTGCTCCAGTCCTCCAGCCCCGCCGGTGTGGCGTCGCGCCAGTGTTCGCCGCCGTCCTCTGTCACGTGAACCCGGCCGTTATCGCTGCCCACCCAGACCATCCCGTCACGCAGCGGGGACGGGGCGATCGCAAACAGCGTGCCCAGACCGCATTGACTGGCGGTTCTCACCGATACCGCGCCATCACAACCGGCGGCACCGGCCTTTGCGCCGGTCAGGTCGGGGCTGATGACCTGCCACCGCTGGCCGCCGTCGAGCGAGCGGAACACGACCTGCGCCGCCGCGTAGATCGCATGCGGCGGCGGGGTGGCGATTGCCAGCGGCGTGATCCAGTCGTAGCGGTACCTGACGGTTCTCGGGTCCTCGGCGTAACTCGAAAGCGGCCACGGGGAGACGTTCTGGACCTGGCCCGTGCGCGCGTCCCACCTCGAGATTCGGCCGCCCAGGCCGGCGCCGTAAACGATATCCGGATTGACGGGGTCCGGCACATCGCCGTCGCGTTCGTCACCGCCCACCGGGTACCAGTCACGGAAACTGATACGCCCGTAGTCACTGCGGCTGGCGATCGCGACGGTGCCGCTGTCCTGCTGGCCGCTGTAGATGCGGTAGGGAAAACCGTTGTCCACGGCCAGGCGATAAAACTGCCCGGTCGGCTGGTTATACCAGCTGCTCCAACTGCGGCCCCCGTTAAACGTCACGACCGCACCCTGATCGGCACCGGTGATCATGCGCCGCGTATCGTGCGGGTCGATCCACAGCGCGTGGTAATCGTCGCCGCCCGGTGAGCTGCGCACGATCGTGAATGACGCGCCGCCATCGCTTGAACGGCGCAGCGGCTGGCCGCCGGCCCAGACGGTATCGGCATCCTGCGGGTCGGCGCACAGCCAGCCCATGTAGTCCGAGGCCAGGCTGGCATCCCCGTTGACCAGCGCCCAGTTCTCACCGCCGTCCTCACTGCGGTACAGTCCGCCACCCGAGGCGGTTTCGACCGAGGCCCAGACACGCCGGGCGGCCCGTCCTGGGGCGACCGCGAGCTCGATCCGCCCCAGCGGTCCGGCCGGCAGCCCTTTACCGCCTACCGCGGACCAGCTGCGGCCGCCGTCGGTGGACTTGTAGATGCCGCTGTTCGCACCCACGGCAGGCTGGAAGTAATCCAACCAGGGGTGACGCTGCAGCTGCCACAGCGAGGCGTACAGCACGCGGGGCTCATCGCGGCTGTACGCCAGGTCCGCCGCCCCGGTGGTCTCATCCACGTACAGGACGTTGTGCCAGTGGCTGCCGCCGTCCTCGGTTCGGAAGAGTCCGCGTTGCCCTCCGGGACCGAATACCGGTCCGAGCGCCGCCACCACGGCGATGTCGGCGTTCTCCGGATCGACCCACAGGGCGCCGATGTGCCGGCTTTGAACCAAACCTGCGTGCTGCCAGTGCTCGCCGCCATCCACCGAACGGTAAACGCCGTCCCCATCGACGACGTCCCAGCGCTGTTGTATCTGCCCGGTGCCGACCCAGATCACGTCCGGGTTGCCCGGCGCGAGCTGCAGAGCGCCGATGGAGGCGCTGCCCCCGTGCTCGAACAGCGGTTTCCACGTCACGCCGGCATCGTCGGTTTTCCAGACACCGCCATCCGCGGAACCGAAATAGAATGTCGCGGCGCTATCCGGGTGGCCGGTGACGGCGGTCGCCCAGCCACCCCGAAACGGGCCGACCAGACGCCAGTGGAGATCGGAAAAGGAGGCCGCTGGAACCTGGGCCTGCGCGTTGGCCGCGAACACGATGACGAGCATCCCCAAGCCTTGTGCCAGCAGTTTATTGGTGATCGTTGTCAGGAATTTCAAAGCGGCGCCCTGCCCTGCGGCGAAAAAGCGTTAGTGTAACGGAAACCACCGGCGAACGGTGCCTCTGCAGGCAAACTTTTGGC
>Ga0210064_1000913_pt1 | contig 13351 bp, 8 predicted proteins | sample Muzzi_CordC_D2_FD_185531 | JGI IMG/M metagenome (GOLD analysis project Ga0210064, IMG submission 185531) | Wetland microbial communities from San Francisco Bay, California, USA, that impact long-term carbon sequestration - Muzzi_CordC_D2 (SPAdes) | ecosystem: Environmental > Aquatic > Marine >...
AGCCGGCAATGGGAACAAAGGCCTGACGACAGCGCCCGCTTACGACATCATCCAGCGCCGCCAGCACGGTACCCGCCACAGTCGCGGCCGCTTCAAACATACCGGTAAAAGCCGGCGTATCGCCGGCATCCAGATAGCCGAAACCACTTATCGATTGTTGCTTTACCCGTTCCAGGTAGGCAGCCGTGTGAAAACTGAGAATCTGTTTTTCACTGGCCTGCTGCGGTTGACACAACTGGACTCGCTTGTCCAGGCCGCACTCAAGCATCCGTTTCCAGAACGCATGCATACGGTCCTGGCCGAAAGGATGCCCCTCACCAAAACCATAAGCCGCCAGCGCCTCACCGACATAAACGGCAACCGGGCTGGACGAAGTGCTGCCTGCTGTTGACATGGCAGCTATTAAACCACAACAAACAGGGTATAAAGACCTATCTGCATGTGCTCTCGGCTCAAGCAGGTCATTAAGCCGCCCAAAAGACAATTTCAAGATCATAAAATGGGCCCAATTACAAACCAACTTATTGTCGTTCCATGTGTTGTTGTGGTCCGACCCCGTTGCTTGGACCCCGTTGCTTCTGCTGTATAATCGCCGCTGTTTCCTTCCAAGCGGTGAGAGGCTATGGCCCAGTACGTCTATACCATGAGTCAGGTCGGCAAGGTGGTGCCGCCCAAGCGTGAAATCCTGCGCGATATTTCCCTGTCCTTCTTCCCGGGTGCCAAAATTGGCGTGCTTGGTCTGAATGGCTCAGGCAAATCCACCCTGCTGCGTATCATGGCTGGAATCGATACCGAGATTCACGGTGAAGCACGGCCACAGAAGGGCATCAAGGTAGGCTACCTGCCGCAGGAGCCGCAACTGGATGAAAGCAAGGACGTGCGCGGTAACGTAGAAGAAGCCTTGTCCGACATCACCGACGCACAAAACCGTCTGGATGAAGTCTATGCCGCCTATGCCGAAGCGGATGCAGATTTCGATGCACTGGCTGCCGAGCAGGCCAAACTGGAAAATCTGTTGCAGGCCACTGATGGCCACAACCTGGAGCGCACTCTGGAAGTCGCTGCCGACGCTCTGCGCCTGCCGCCCTGGGATGCCGATGTCAGCAAACTGTCCGGTGGCGAAAAACGCCGCGTGGCGCTGTGCAAGCTGCTGTTGTCCAAACCCGATATGCTGCTGCTGGACGAACCCACCAACCACCTTGATGCGGAAAGCGTTGCCTGGCTGGAGCGCTTCCTGCTTGAATACCCGGGCACCGTGGTTGCCGTCACCCATGATCGTTACTTTCTCGATAACGTCGCCGGCTGGGTTCTGGAACTGGACCGCGGCCACGGTATTCCATGGGAAGGCAATTACTCTACCTGGCTGGAACAGAAAGAGGCGCGCCTGGAGCAGGAAGAAAAAACCGAAAGCGCCCGCCAGAAAGCCATGAAAGCGGAACTGGAATGGGTGCGCAGCAACCCCAAAGGCCGCCATGCAAAAAGCAAGGCACGCCTTGCCCGCTTTGCAGAACTGTCTTCACAGGAAGCCCAGCAGCGAAATGAAACCAAGGAACTTTATATCCCGCCTGGCCCACGCCTCGGTGAACTGGTCATAGAAGCCAATCATATTCGCAAGGGTTTTGGTGACCGGCTGCTGGTGGACGACCTGAGTTTCAAACTGCCACAGGGCGGTATCGTCGGTATCATCGGACCCAACGGTGCAGGTAAAACCACCCTGTTCCGGATGTTGACCGGCGGCGAAGCCGTGGATGACGGGGAACTGCGTATCGGTGAAACCGTGCAAATCGCCTGTGTCGACCAGAGCCGCAATGCACTGGACAGCAACAAGACCGTCTGGGAAGAAATCTCCGACGGCCAGGACATTATCAGCATCGGCAAATACACCGTCAACTCGCGCGCTTATGTCTCGCGCTTCAATTTCAGCGGCACGGAACAGCAAAAGCGCGTGGGTGATTTATCCGGCGGCGAGCGCAATCGCGTACATCTGGCCAAACTGCTGAGAAGTGGCGGCAACCTGTTGCTGCTCGACGAACCGACCAACGATCTGGATGTGGAAACCCTGCGCGCACTGGAAGAAGCGCTGCTCGACTTCCCCGGCTGCGCGGTGGTGATCTCGCATGACCGCTGGTTTCTGGATCGTATTGCCACGCATATTCTGGCCTTCGAGGGCGACAGTCATATCGAGTGGTTTGAGGGCAACTACGCAGACTATGAAGCCGACCGCAAAAGGCGTCTGGGAGAAGCGGCAGATCAGCCACACCGGATCAAATACAAGCGACTTGGCTAACCCACCGACAGACGGGCATTGCGAAACATACGCATCCACGGACCGTCTTCACCCCATTCGTCGGGATGCCAGGAATTTTGCACGCTGCGGAACACGCGTTCCGGGTGCGGCATCATGATGGTAAACCGGCCATCGTCGGTGGTCAGGCCGGTAATGCCCAGCGCCGAACCATTGGGATTATTGGGGTACGTTTCGGTGGCATGTCCGTAGTGATCGATATAACGCATCACCACCCTGTTTTGATCCACTGCCCTGCGTGCCGCGTCCAGGCTTTTGAACTCTGCGCGGCCTTCTCCGTGGGCAACGGCGATCGGTAATCTGGAACCTGCCATGCCATCCAGCAATAGCGACGGTGTGGAGAGAATCTCAACCATGGAGAATCGCGCTTCAAACTGTTCCGAGCTGTTTCGCACAAAACGCGGCCAGTGAGCCGCACCCGGTATCATGTCTTTCAGGCCCGACATCATCTGACATCCGTTACAGACACCCAGACCCCAACTGTCCTGGCGCGCAAAGAATGCACTGAACGCATCACGCGCGCGCGGATTGAATAAAACGGATTTTGCCCAACCCTGACCGGCACCGAGTACGTCACCGTAGGAAAAACCACCACAGGCTACCAGCCCGCTGAAGCCGGAAAGATCGTTACGCCCTTCGATGACATCACTCATGTGGACGTCGTGACAGCTGAAACCCGCCGCATGAAACGCCGCAGCCATCTCCATCTGACCGTTGACACCCTGTTCACGCAGGATGGCAATTCTGGGACGTACGCCACTGGCGATCATCGCTGCCACAGGGTTTTCATCGGCGTCAAAACTGAGTCTGGGCTGCATACCGGGATCGCCGCTATCCAGCAGGGCTGCATGTTCCTGCTCCGCGCAGTCCGGGTTATCACGCATGAGCTGCATCCGGTAGCTGGTTGCGGCCCAGGCTCGCTGCAGATCCGAGCGTCTCTCATCAAATACCGGCTGACGTACGCAGGTGAATACGATGCGATCGTCATCGCGCAACTCACCAATGACATGGCTGTGTTTACCTAAGCCGGCTTCCCGCAGCGTTTCCAGTACCGTGTCGGTATCACAGTGACGAACCTGCAAAACAGCACCCAGCTCTTCACTGAACAGTGCGGCCCGCCGATCATTACCCAGATCATCCAGGTGGACTTCCAGGCCACAGCGACCCGCAAACCCCATTTCACACAGTGTCGCGAACAGGCCGCCATCCGACCGGTCGTGATAAGCGAGTAACAGACCTGCCTGATTGAGATCCTGGATAGACGCAAAGAAGGCTATCAATGAATCAGGGTCATCCAGATCAGGGGCATGATGACCAATCTGTTTGTAGACCTGGGCCAGTGCCGAGCCGGCCAGACGATTTTGGCCCTTACCCAGATCGACAAGAATGAGATCGGTATCACCATAGTCAGAGCGCAGTTGCGGCGTCAGCGTCAGGCGTACATCCCCAACCGCCGCAAAAGCGGTGATAATCAGTGACAAAGGACCGGTAACAGAACGCTCTTCATCCTTTTCCTGCCAGACCGTTTTCATCGACAGCGAATCCTTGCCGACGGGAATGGCAATACCGAGCCGGGGACACAATTCTTCACCGACGGCGCGCACAGTATCAAACAAAGCGGCATCCTCACCCGGATGACCCGCTGGCGCCATCCAGTTCGCTGACAAGCGTATCTTCGACAGATTTTCAATATGGGCAGCCGCCATGTTGGTAATGGCCTCAGCCACTGCCATGCGACCTGATGCGGCCGGATGGATCAGGGCCAGTGGTGGCCGCTCGCCCATGGCCATGGCTTCGCCGCAATAGCCCTGATAATCGGAACAGCTTACCGCCACGTCGGCCACCGGTATCTGCCAGGGGCCGACCATCTGGTCACGCACCACTTGGCCGCTCACGCTTCGGTCACCAATGGTAATCAGAAACTGTTTGCTGGCGACTGCCGGCAGATGCAAAACCCGGTAGCCCATTTCCGTCAGATCGGACGGCAAATTCAGTTCCGGCTTGGTAAATGTACGGTGGTGGACGTCGCGTAACATCTTGGGCGGCTTGCCGAGTAACACCGACATCGGCAGATCGATCGGTGTATTATCAAAGTAGCCGTCACCCACAACCAGCTGCTGTTCCCCTGTTGCTTCACCCAGCACTTCAAACGGACAGCGTTCCCGCTCGCATAATGCCTGAAAATCATCCATGCGCTCGGTGGGGACAGCCAGGACATAACGTTCCTGGGATTCGTTACACCAGATCTGCATCGGTGACATACCGGGTTCATCGTTGGGCACCGCGCGCAACTCAAACGCACCACCCCGGCCTGCATCGTTCACCAGTTCGGGTAATGCATTCGATAAACCACCGGCGCCGACGTCATGGATTGACAATATCGGGTTATCCCTTCCCATTGACCAGCAGCAATCAATGACTTCCTGACAACGTCGCTCCATTTCAGGATTACCACGCTGTACAGAGGCAAAGTCCAGTTCTTCCGAGCTCGCGCCACTGGACATGGATGATGCAGCGCCGCCACCCAGACCGATCAACATGGCCGGACCACCCAGCACAATAATCTGGGATCCAGCGGGAATATCCAGCTTGGCGATATGCTCGGCGCGAATATTTCCGTAACCACCGGCTATCATAACCGGCTTGTGATAGCCACGCAGTTCGGGCCCTTCCGGCCCGGGCACCTGCTCTTCGTAGGTGCGGAAATAACCGCACAGACTGGGACGGCCAAATTCGTTGTTAAATGCGGCGGCTCCCAGTGGCCCGTCGATCATGATATCGATGGCGGACACAATACGTTGCGGTTTGCCATGATCGGTTTCCCAGGGTTGGACAAAACCCGGGATACGCAGATTGGATACAGAAAAACCGCACAGTCCCACCTTGGGTTTGGCGCCACGGCCGGTAGCGCCTTCGTCACGAATTTCACCGCCGGAGCCGGTTGCTGCACCGGGAAACGGTGCGATTGCCGTGGGATGGTTGTGCGTTTCCACCTTGATCTGGATATGGACATCCTCCCGGCAGGCCTGGTATTCACCCGTTTTCGGATTAACCAGAAAGCGTTTTGCCGACTGCCCTTCCAGTACCGCCGAATTATCGTGGTAGGCGGACAGGATACCGTCCGGACTGGCCTTATAGCTGGCGCGGATCATGTCGAACAGGGTGGCATCCTGTTCTTCGCCATCGATAAGCCAGCTGGCGTTGAAAATCTTGTGACGGCAGTGCTCCGAATTGGCCTGCGCAAACATCATTAATTCCACGTCGGTCGGGTTTCGCCCCAGCGACATAAAGCTGTCCACCAGATAATCGATCTCGTCGCTGGACAAAGCCAGCCCCAGTTCGATGTTGGCGCGTTCCAGCGCCCCTCTACCGCTGTGCAGAACATCAACGCTGACCACCGCTGCAGGGTCGGCCTGCTGAAATAGCAACGGTGCATCTTCGCTGCGAGTCAACACCGACTCCGTCATTCTGTCGTGTAATACCGCGCCTATTGATTGCACCGCCTCGTCGTCGAGTTCTGTCCCGCCTTCGAGCATCAGATCATAACGGATACCCCGTTCAACACGCTTGACCGAGACCAGGCCACAGTTATGGACAATATCAGTCGCTTTACTAGACCAGGGTGAAATGGTACCGATACGTGGCACGACCCAAAGCGAAAACCCACCCGGGACAAATCTCAAATCTGTTCCCTGACTGTCCAGCAACTTCAGCAAAACCTCATGCTGTTCGGTGGTCAGTTCCTGCTCAAGCTCGACAAAGTGGACGAAATGTGCTGTCAGTCCAGCGACACCGGCGACATTCCTGCGGATCTGCTCGACGTGCTTTTGAAGACGAAACGGGGAAAAGGCGTTTGCACCGAGCAATTGCAGCATGGACTTTCTCTATCTCTAATTCGGCAGGGGACAGATTGAACCCGGGGACCGATTTGAAATCTGTCCCCTCGATAGCCGCCAATGATACTGGATGGCCTGCAACCGGTACAGCCACCCTGTTGCTGCCGACAGGGGCCATGCTGTGAAACAAGCGACGACGGTAATCGAACGTATTGCGGTAGCGGTGAGCTCTGCCAGGTCCTGACTGCAAGCTGCCGAAGCGCGTCGGCCACCACAGCAAAGTCCGCGCACAGCGGCGCTTATTGCAGAGTCTTCCAGGGCATACCGGCCGGCTGGTCAGCGACCATAATTTCGGCGTGCCGGCAAGCCGGTACAGCCGACAACAACTCGCGTACCAGATGCGGACGATTGTTGTTTTCACTGAGATGTGCAGCAATCAGGTGCTGCAACCGGCTGACATCTATTTTAGTCAATAAATCAGCAGCCTGCTGATTACTCAAATGCCCGAGAGGGCCACCGACTCGCTGTTTGAGGTGCCACGGATACGACCCGCAGGCGAGCAACTCCGGGTCGTGGTTGCATTCCAGGATCAGCGCATCCAGTTGATCGAGCGCTCTGACGATATGAGGGGTCACAGTGCCCGTGTCCGTCAGCACACCCAGGCGTCTGACGCCATCGGAAAAGACAAACTGGCAGGGCTCACGCGCATCGTGCGGCACCGGAAACGGCTGAATCAGCACGTCACCGATTTCAAAACACTGGTGGGCGTTGAAACAATGCCACTCAGTCAGCTTACCGCCTTTATGCCCGGCTTCGGTACCGGCTGTCATCCATACGGGTAACTCATAACGGCGGGAAAAGCGGGCCACCCCTGAGATATGATCACTATGTTCGTGCGTGACCAGAATGGCCGCGACATCACCCGGCTGCAGAGCAAGGCTGGCAAGACGCTTTTCCATTTCCAGGCAGGAAAATCCACAGTCGATCAACAGACGGGTACCACCCACTTCCACCAGCGTGGCGTTACCCTTACTACCACTGCCCAGGGATGCAAAACGCATCGCCGGCTTATTTCAGCTCTTCATACAACAGCGTAAGGATGCGCACACCGGTTACCGAGGTCTCGGGGTCACCCTCTTCATTTAAAACCACGACTCGGGTGTCGGCGCCATCATCGGACAGTTTGATCTGGTAATGCTGGACCTTTTGCTCGTCATCCGATGACCAGAAGGCAAGTTTGGAAAGCAGCCCCTTGTCTTTCTGACCTTTGAGTGGATCGTTGTAGCGTACGTAATAAATTCCTTGCAAGCGATCGCGATCCTCGACCGCAAAATCGACGCGATCCAGCACAATGCCGACATTACGCCAGGCTTTGGAATAGTCGTCATGGACGATCAGTGTGGCCTGCCCGGAATCCTGCTGTATCAGTTCTGCATGTATCTGGACTGGCTTTTCCTCGGCCAGCATCTGCTCTGCCTGCTCCGGTTGCACACCAAGATAAATCATCATGCGCTTGAGCATTTCTGATTCCAGCCCCGGATCTTTAGGACGCGGCCCCCACATGGTCGCACTTTCATCGCTATCGTTAGTAAGGATCTCTTCCACACCCTGGTGCGTAATGAACAGCTCGGTGGTGCCTGGCTTCTCACCACGCTCCAGACGCATCCGGTAACGATCGCGGTAAGCCGACGAATATGCCTGATCCCATACCCGCCCGATCAGTTTACGCACTGCTCCTTGCGGGATTTTTGCACGATTTTCCACCCAGTCGGTTTCCAGAATCCCGGTGGCAGGATCTTCAGTGACAATAAGAAAACCATTTTCCAGCCAGAATTCCCTGGCTTCCGGCCAGACGGTTTCGGGGTCACCCTGCACGACCAGCCAGGCCCGGTCCTGGTATCGCTCCAGGCTCAACGATTCCTGGCTGGGCAACACCGCACTCTCACCGGTACGGGCGCCGCGTGTCTTGCGGGCAGTGGTATAGCCGGATAGCGTGGTCGAATCACTTGGCACCACCAGGCCATCGGTGACCGGCGTGGTGGTGAGATCCGGCGGGACCTCGAGGGAGCGGCTTGGCTTGGCCTTTTGATAATCCCTGCTACGATCCGGAAAAACACTGTCCAACCAGCTGCAGGCCGTTACCGCCGGCAGCAAGAAAACCGCCAACAACACCCGGCTCGTGAATTCACTTCGACGCATAAACAAAAAACCAGCCTTTTTCAATCGAGTGTACCCCGTCACTACGCATCCGCCGCCTGCACAACACCTGCCTGTTGCAGGGCATCCCGAACACGCTGATGATATTGGGACGCGAGCGGTGTCAGCGGCAGTCTCAGCCCGGGCGGGATCAGCCCCATCTCGTGCAATGCCCATTTCACCGGGATAGGGCTCGACTCAATGAACAGATACTCGTGCAAAACCCGCAGTCGCTGGTCAATCTGCTCCGCCCGAACACGATCCCCGGCCAGTGCAGCGGCACACATCTCGTGCATGGCTCTGGGTGCCACATTCGCGGTCACCGAGATATCACCCTTTGCACCCAACAGGATCAGCTCCATGGCAGTGGCATCGTCACCACTGTACAGGTCCAGCTGATCTCCGCAGGTTTCCAGAATCTGCCTACCACGCTGCAGATCCCCGGTCGCTTCCTTGATGCCGACAATGTTGGAAATCGGAGCCAACCGCTGCACGGTTTCCAGCAATAAATCACAGGCTGTCCGTCCAGGCACGTTGTACAGAATCTGCGGGACAGGGACAGCGTTCGCAACGGCCTTGTAGTGCTGATACAGCCCTTCCTGGGTAGGTTTGTTGTAGTAAGGGGTCACCAGCAGGCAGGCGTCCGCACCCGCTTGCATACCGCATCGGGTCAAATCAATGGCTTCCTGTGTGGAATTGGCCCCGGTTCCCGCAATCACGGGCAACCGTCCATTGACCTGTTCCACGATACGACGCAACAGGGCACAGTGTTCTTTTTCATCAATAGTCGCAGATTCACCGGTGGTACCTACCGCGACAATGGCATCTGTGCCTTCAGCGACATGAAATTCGATGAGTGCTTCCAGGCTGCCATCGTCCACGGCGCCGTCTTCGCGCATCGGCGTAACCAGCGCAACCATACTGCCGTGAAACATCAAGCTCTCCGGAATGCAAAATAAAGCGAATGGTACGTTTCCGGCCCGCTACTGACAAGCAGAGCGGCAAACTGCTCCAATTCGATTTCCGATCATCCAGCTTGCCGGGTTTACCCGAATTCGACAAGTTCCCGGGCCGGGGACAGCATGAGAAGTCAATTAGTAAATTTAATGGGCCGCTTAATAGCCCTTTGTGTCCTTTACCTGCTTAGTGGTAATAATTCGTGACTGAGCCAACAGGGAAACTTAATGCGCCATGACTGACCAACCGGAAGCGGTCCGCGAAATTCGCATCAATCCCATCTTACCCAGCGAGTCGGTGCTGGTCTCTACGGCGCGCGGTATGCGTCCGCGCAAAAATGAGGAGCTGGCGCCGCGCGACTCCCGCAAACATGTCAACCGCTGCCCGTTCTGCACCGGCAACGAGCATATGACGCCACCAACCGTGGCCAGTTCGCCGAGCGAGGAAAACTGGTCGGTACGGGTGGTCGAAAACCTTTACCCTGTGCTTGGTGACGACAGCAAATCAAGCAATCTGGTATTTGGTCTGCAGCAGGCGATCGACGGTTACGGACGACACGAGGTTATTGTCGATCACCCGGAACACGGTATTGCCATTCAGGACATGTCCGAAGACCACCTGTTCCGCCTGACAGGCGTGTACCGCGACCGCATTCGTGAACTTTATAAAGCCGACGAGCGTATTCAGTACGTGCTGGTATTCAAAAACTTCGGGCCCGCCGCCGGCGCCAGCATTCCGCACACCCACAGCCAGGTTATCGCGATGCCGGTGGTGCCGGAAAACGTCTACAATGAAGTCACACACAGCCGGAAATATTTTGAAAAAACCCGCCAGTGCATTTTCTGCTCGCTGATTGACGAAGCCCTCACTTTTGAAGCGACCATATACGACCGGGAATCCGGGGCGGTACGTCGACAATTCAACGTCGGCCAGTACGTTATCGAACGCGGTGAACACTTTGTCGCCATCAAACCCTTTGCCAGCCGCTACGAATGGGAAATCCATATCCTGCCACTGCTACACCGCAGTGACTTCGTGGACATCAGCGATGAGGAACGCCACGATCTGGCACGGGTACTGAAGCACTCGATGACGCGTCTGGACGCGGTTATTGGTGGCGCACAGTACAATTTCTTCCTGCATTCGATTCCGCATAACAATGAATTTTCCCATTGCAACGACAGCTACCACTGGCACCTGGAAATCTGCCCACGCACCAGCATACCGACCGGCTTCGAACTGGGCTCCGGCTTGTTTGTCAGCACCATCAGCCCGGAACAGGCCGCTGAGCAACTGCGTGCCGTGGAATTGGAATAGTGGTAGGCTGAGCCATCGTGCAAACCATGAGCTACCGCTATGACTAAACAGCTGGTTATCGCTGCTGTAGGAGAGGACCGTCCAGGCCTGGCTGATCAGTTGTCCAGGTGGATTCTGGACAGTGGCTGCAATATCGCCGACAGCCGCATGATGGTCCTGGGTGGCGAGTTCGCGGTGCTGCTGCTGGTGTCCGGAAACTGGAATAGCCTGGTCAAACTGGAAGACCAGCTTGAGCAGATTCAGACAAAACTCGGTATGACACTCAATGTCAAACGTACCGAGAAACCGCAGCGCAGCGGGGCATTCCTGCCCTACGCCGTGGATGTTGTGGCCCTGGACCACCCCGGCATTGTACATAACCTGGCTAACTTCTTTTCCCAGCGCAGCATCAACATACAGGATCTGAGCACCTCATGCTATTCCGCGGCGCATACCGGGACGCTGATGTTCTCGGTGCACATCTCCCTGGACGTACCGGCAGATACGCATATCGCCAGCTTACGTGAAGAATTCCTGGATTTCTGTGACCGTCTGAACCTGGATGCAGTAATTGAACCGCTTAAAGGGTAAACGGCATGAGCAAAGTACAACTGGATAAAAAAGTTGCCGACTTCACGGCAGCTTCCACCGGCAAAAAAACCTTCAAGCTTTCGGATTGCAAAGACAAAAATCTGGTGGTGTATTTTTACCCCAAGGACAACACTTCAGGCTGTACCCGGGAAGGCCAGGACTTCCGCGACAACTACAGCAAGTTCAAGCGCAACAACGCCATGGTCGTCGGCGTGTCGCGAGACAGTCTTAAATCACATGAAAATTTCAAGGCCAGACAGGAATTTCCATTTGATCTGCTTTCCGATCAGGACGAAGCACTGTGTATGCTGTTTGATGTCATTAAAGAAAAAAACATGTACGGCCGCAAGGTCATGGGCATTGAACGCAGCACGTTCTTGATCGATAGCCATGGAAAGCTGCGCAAGGAGTGGCGCAAGGTGAAAGTCGACGGGCATGTCGAAGAAGTCCTTACGGCATTACGTGAGCTCAATCACGCTTAGCGCGTGTGGTAACACGATGAAAACGGCAGCCTTACCGCCTCCAACCCGGATTTCTCACCACAAAGGACACTAAGGTCACGAAGGAATTAAAAGACAAGGGATTTCTGTTTGCTCAACATATTTCCACGGATACAAGTTAACATGTTGTTTCTTTGTGACCTTCGTGCCCTTCAAGGTGGATTGCATCACAAGACAATCGGTGAATCGCCGGCAGGCGAGAGAAGGTTCCCTGGGGAAGAGCGTCCTCCAGAGGAGCCTCGCGGAATGTCCCATTCCTCACCTTATGCCCCGGGGCATGTCGTTGAGACTGTGAGAAATGCAGACTAAAATGATTCAGGAGAACATATCCTCCAAACGACTCTTTATCCTTGATACCAACGTGCTGATGCACGACCCCACCGCATTGTTCCGCTTCCAGGAACACGATGTTTACCTGCCCATGGTCGTACTCGAAGAAATGGATGCAGGCAAGAAAGGTGTTTCCGAGGTCGCCCGCAACGTGCGCCAGGTCAGCCGTTTCCTGGATGAACTGATGCGCGATATCGGTGTCGATGAAATTGAACAGGGTATTCCTCTCAACGACCGCGGTCTGCTTGAAGACCTGGATACAGAAAAATTCGGGCGTCTGTTCTTTCAGACCCACATGCTGACTGCTGCCCTGCCAGACGCCCTGGCGGGCAACAAGCCGGATAACAATATCCTCGGCACCGCGCTTGCGGTACAGAATGAATATCCCGACGTCACGGTTGTGCTGGTTTCCAAGGACATCAATCTTCGTATCAAGGCTGCAGTACTCGGTATTCATGCTGAAGATTATTACAATGACCAGGTGCTCGAAGATGTCAATCTGCTGTTTTCCGGCACCAGCGAGTTGCCCGGGGAATTCTGGCAGGTACACGGCGACACCCTGGAATCCTGGCAGAAAGATGGTCGCAACTACTATCGCGTCAGTGGCCCGTTGGTCGAATCCTGGAGCACCAATGAGTGCGTTTACCTGCCCGAAGAGCAGGGCTTCGAGGCACTGGTCCGTGAACAGGAAGGTGATAGCACAGTACTGGAAACAGCGATCGATTACCGGGGCTCAAAACACACCGTCTGGGGCATCAGCGCCCGCAACCGCGAGCAGAACTTTGCGCTCAATCTGTTGATGGACCCGGAAGTGGATTTTGTCAGCCTGGTGGGCAATGCAGGCACCGGCAAGACCCTGCTGGCGCTGGCCGCAGGCCTCACCCAGACGTTGGAAGAAAACCGTTACAAGGAAATCATCATGACGCGTGTCACTGTGCCGGTTGGAGAGGATATCGGCTTTCTGCCGGGTACAGAAGAGGAAAAGATGACGCCCTGGATGGGCGCCCTGATGGATAATCTGGAAGTCCTCACACACTCCGATGTTGGCGGCGACTGGGGTCGTGCGGTGACCAATGATCTGCTCAGCAACCGCATTAAAATCCGTTCCATGAACTTCATGCGCGGCCGCACTTTCCTGAACAAGTACCTGATCCTGGACGAGGCACAGAATCTCACGCCCAAGCAAATGAAGACCCTGGTGACACGCGCCGGCCCGGGCACCAAGGTTATCTGCCTGGGCAATGTGGCACAGATTGATACGCCGTATATTACCGAAACAAGCTCAGGGCTGACCTACGTTGTCGATCGTTTCAAAAGCTGGGCACACAGTGGCCATATCA
>Ga0210064_1000914_pt1 | contig 13337 bp, 13 predicted proteins | sample Muzzi_CordC_D2_FD_185531 | JGI IMG/M metagenome (GOLD analysis project Ga0210064, IMG submission 185531) | Wetland microbial communities from San Francisco Bay, California, USA, that impact long-term carbon sequestration - Muzzi_CordC_D2 (SPAdes) | ecosystem: Environmental > Aquatic > Marine >...
TAACCGGGTTGGTCTGACTCGGGGGCCCTTCAAATCGGAGGGGATAATCCATGGCTGTGGGAAGAATGCAAAAGTGGCCCTTTTTATCGATCAAGGCGGTAAAGCTGATCTCGATTTCGGATTTCCAGGCTTCGATCAGCAGCGGCCATTTATTGTCCCCGTGCCGTGTCTTGTAGTTTTCGCTGTAGTCCTTCAGCAGTATGTTTCGCACATCGAGGATGTCTTCAATCCGGAAAACAGGCCGGGAACCTTTGCCGCCGGCGCTGTAGGGATACTTGAAAACCGCGCCGCCGTGGTTGCGTATGAAGTTTGTAACAATCCCCTTGATTTCCTGCAGGTCTTTCGCATCTGTCACCTCGAACGGTGCAACAGGCACACCGGCCCTTTTCATCCAGATCTTTGCCTTGACTTTATCTCCTTCTATAAAAGCCGCTTTCTTTGTCAGGCCGATGACCCGGTCACCATAACCGGCATCGATGAGTTCATCTACGATGCCGTCATAAATGAGATCTTCAGGCATAATGACAACACAGTCGATTTCCTTGTTCTCAAACGCAGATATAATGGCAGACTTGTAATCTTCAAGTGACTTTCCCGGGACGGGGAATATTTTCAAGACCCAACTTTTTTCTCCCCTTACGGCATCCATTACCGGCCCCATACCTGTCATGCCTTTGATTATGGCGCCAATAAACTGGTCTTGCTCAACTGTCGATACAGTATACGCACACATACAGGTTCTACCATCTGGCCCAACAAAGCCGATCGTCTTTTTTGCCATAATATTCCATCCTTTTTTTGCACAAGTTTAAGTATACATATTCACAAGCTTAATGCTTTTGTCAATACTTGATATGGCATGATGTATCGTATTTATTGACATTGTTGTAACTCAGGTTCCGTACTGATCATTGTTTAAAATACAGGGTGGGGAAGTTGAGATAATAATTTTATGTTGAATTTATCGATAAAATAAAATAATTGAGAGCAATTAAAAAAAACAGGGGACTTTAGACCCCGGTAAAATGCGTTTCAACCCGTTGAATCAAGCTTTCAGAATATTCGATAAACGGAATTCAACGGGTGAAACGGGTGCTATCGCAAATTGAACAGGGCAAGCCCTGAACGATCCGTTGAGGTAATCTGTATGCTGCCATTCAAAGAGGCCGTCGAGAAATTAGAACTCGTGTTAAAACAAGACCCTGAAAATCCGGATTTGTGGTGCAGTTTGGGAGTGGCCCTGATCGAGTTAAAAAAGTTCGATAAGGCCGCAGAAAAATTTGAAAAAGCTGCGGAACTCAATCCTCAGCTTCCATCAGCGTGGTACGGCTGGGGTATTGCACTAAAGGCCTTGGGACAAGATGAGACAGCGGCCGAGAAAATTAAAACCGCCATGGAGATGGACCAAGACAGCGGCAAAGATTTATCCGAGCCCGAAGAATAGGGTCTTTAAACTTGGCCAACGATTTTATCTTGACCATCAAAGACCAATTGTGTATTAATTTTATTTAATTAAACCGGATATTTCAGATTGGTATGGATTTCTGTTATCAAAAGGGCATAATTTTCAAATCCGCTGATCTTATGTTGCTGAATCTGCTGCTCAAACTGCCCTGAACAAAGGAGGCAGGAAATGTCTGAAGGTATACTTGACAAACGTTTTGGCACCGTGGCCATAGACAAGGGATTCATTACTCTCGAAAATCTCATTGAGGCAATGAAGATTCAGATTCTCGAAAATTTGGACGGTTCCGATCACCGTCTCATCGGCCAAATCTTATGGGAAGAAGGTTATATAAAAACCGAACAGATTAACGAGGTGCTCAAAGCTATGGGTATTTAAATATAATTTTACCTTTAATAAATTTCCCGGCCTGCCACATTTTATTGGCGTTGCTTAAAATTAAAGGTGCGAAACTCGAGTAAAGAACAAAAGATTTAGCCCTGGCACCCGAACCCCGAACAATCCATTCACCATTTAGCGGGCTGTTGCCCAATCGAAACACCCTCCAATCATGAACATGAACAAACAGATATCCAACGTCTTATTTGTGTGCATTGGCAATATTTGCCGAAGCCCTTTTGCTCAGGGGCTTTTTACAAAGATGATATGTCAAGAAGGGTATAAAGGCTTTCATGCAGAATCTGCGGGATTGTTTGCTCTTCCGGGAAACTCGGCCACTTTCCTTGCACAAAAGGTTGCGGTCGAACACGGCGTTGATCTGACCGGACATAAGGCAAAACGTTTATCTCAAGAACTGGTGGACTGGGCTGAGCTGATTTTGGTAATGGAAAAAGCCCACAAGGATGAACTTCTCGCTGACTTTCCCGAAGCCACAGACAAGACGCATCTAATGCGACGCTTTGCGCGCTTTGGCTCACGAAACAGGGGTATTGCCGATCCATACGGGCTTCAATACGACGCATACCGCTTTTGTTATCTCGATATCGAAGATGCAGTTTCAGGGTTAGTGGATTATTTGATAAACAAGACACATCAGGTGTGAAGACCTTGCATACAAATCAGACCAATTCCATGACTCCAGGAAACACGTACCGTAATCAACCCATTGCCGGCGCCCTGTTCGTACTGGGCGCTTCGTTTGTGTTTGCCATGGTGGGGACACTGGTGAAAGTGGTTTCTACGTCGCTTAACAACGAAATGGTCGTTTTCTTTCGAAACGTCTGCTCCCTCATATTTATCTTGCCATGGCTTGCTTACAGTCGACCCTCCGGCGGCATCAAGACAACCTGCCTTCGACTCCATTTGCTTCGAAGCGCGTCGGGTTTGGGGGCGATGTATTGTTTTTTTTATGCCATCGCCCAACTGCGACTCTCCGAAGCCTTCTTACTTTTTTCCACGTCCCCGATTTTTATTCCATTGATTGCATATATGTGGATACGCGAGGAGGTAACATACAGTTCAAGATGGGCTATCATTGCCGGATTTATCGGTATTGTTCTGATTTTAAAGCCCGGATACGGAATATTTCGACCGGCGATGCTTGTGGCTTTGGCGGGGGGTTTTCTGGCCGCGCTGGCAATGGTAAGCATTCGCCGGATGTCTTTTTCAGAGCCGGCGATCCGAATCGTGTTTTACTTCACTATTTTTTCAACAGTGATTTCGGCAGGTCCTTTATCATGGTCATGGCGGTCTCCTATGCCCGGAATATGGTGGTTGCTCATCCTCATTGGATTGTTGGCCGCTGTGGGACAATTTTTTTTAACCAAGGGATACAGCATGGCACCGGCAGCCCAGGTGGGCCCGTTAACTTATGGAAATGTCGTATTCGCGACCATCATTGGTTGGGTATTCTGGGGAGAAACAATGGATTATCTGACATGGGTCGGGGCTTTTTTAGTCTGCATGGCCGGCATTATAACCACCCGACGAACCGGGGCACACGTGCTTGTGGACGCATCAGTCGGAAAAACACCTGAACGCTGAACCCAGAACTCATATGGTAAATGATATGGCAAAAGATCATCAGACCTTAGACCTTACCGCTATGGCGATGCTGGTGGTGCTGTGCGCAAGCTGGGGTCTGCAGCAGGTGGCCATCAAAGTGGCCATCAGCGGTGTTCCGCCGTTGATGCAATCGGGTATCCGGTCGGTGGGCGCCACGATTTTCATCTGGTTCTGGATGACCGTGCGCCGGGAACCGTTGCTGGAGAGGGACGGCACCTTGTGGTGGGGAATCGGGGCAGGTCTTCTTTTTGCCGCAGAGTTCATTCTTATCTACTGGGGTTTGGAATATACCAATGCATCACGCGCGGTTATTTTTTTGTATACGTCACCGTTTGTCGTGGCACTGGGAGCCCAGCTCTTTATTCCCGGTGAAAACCTCCGGATGATTCAAATCATCGGTTTGTGCTGTGCCTTTGTGGGTATCGTCGTTGCATTCGGGGAGTCGCTGAGTTACCCTACCCATCGAATGCTCGTCGGTGACAGTATGCTGGTGGGAGCAGCCGTTATATGGGGGGCCACCACAGTCATGATCAAGGCGTGCCCTCTGTCGAGGATCAAACCGAGCAAAACCCTGCTTTACCAGCTTGCCGTCTCTGCGGTGGTCCTATCGGTGGGGTCTCTGGTAAAGGGTGAATCCGGTATTGTCCTCATGACACCCCTGATTGCCGGGTGCATTGTCTATCAAACGATTTGGGTGGCGTTTATCACTTACCTGGCCTGGTTTTGGCTTATCCGCCACTATCCGCCTTCACGCCTGGCATCCTTTACATTTCTCACACCGCTTTTCGGCGTTCTTGCAGGGGGACTGTTGCTCGACGAACCTATTACTGGTGGTCTGTTGCTGGCCATGGTTTTGGTGGGTGCGGGCATCTACCTGGTGAACCGGCCGAATGCCGAAAAATTTGAAAAGAAAGGATTCGGGGATTCAAGGATTCAAGGGGTCAAGTGAAATGTTTAAGATTCTAATTTCACATACCATTATCGCAAAAAAGTCTTTGAAGCCTCTGGTCAATAAAAAATTAAAAAGAAAGTTTATCAGTGATAGTGCAGAATGTTGGTAACTGTTGAAAGGATACTGAAGGCCTTGATAAATTTTTTAGAAAAATATCCTCGACCTCCGACTCCTGACCCCTGAAACCTTTCTTCCATACTAATTCTTGTGAAATGATTTTTTCGCCTTAGTTCTATTTTGAATTATATCAAAATACAGCTGATATGCTACGAAGTATTTGTTAATGTTGGAGACATAATCCACGGTTTCCCTTCCGATGATTTCACTGGCAATTTTTTCTACATTAAAAAACCATTTGTTCGGGTTGAAGCCTCTTTTTAAGGTTTCTTGGCGGATCTTATAAATTCTAGTAGGACCGGCATTGTACGCCGCCCAAGAGAAATATACACGATCCGCGGCTTCGATTTCAGGACTGCTGAAATACCTTGTACGCAAAAAACTCAAATACTTTGCCCCAGCATGAATGTTGTTGTCGAGAAGTTGAATATTCTTTATATTTATATGCGTATCCGAAGCTGTACGGGGGAGCACTTGCATGATGCCGATGGCGCCTGAAGGGCTTCGTTTTGAATTGTCGAGGCCGGATTCTTGATAGGCTTGGGCGGAAAGTTTCAAAAAATTAAAATCATAACGGTCGCCGTATTTTTTAAAAAGGCCGATCAAATGATTTAACTTTTTACGTTCTGTTTCGGTCACCGGATTTTTAATCCATTTTGAATCTTTGTAATATCTTTTAAAGAGCATGTTACCCAACAGGGTCCCTTTTTCATTCTTTCGGATAAACGCATTTAAGCTTGACAGCAGCTTATGATTATCTTTGCGTACCGCCCACGCAATATTGCCTTCGGAGTTTATCTTGAGATCTTTACGAATCACGATGTTCGGCAACACTTGGGACCATGCTTCGGCCTCATGATGATCGGCCAACGTGATATCTACAATTCCAGCATTGACTAATTCCAGAATGTCTTCGGTTACTATGTACTCCTGTGATTCTTTGATTCTGATCGGCGGCCGTTTCAGCTTTTTCAATGTTTTGTTGAAAGCCTTAAGGTGCGTCAAATAAGAGCTTCCTTTAAGGACATAAACCATTTTATCGGATAAATCCTCAACAGAGTGCACATCTTTGACCTTTTTGTTCAAAACCACAATTTCATGGACTTTTGGGATATAAGGTCTCGTGAAGTTCACGATTTTCTGTCTTTCAGGCGTAATGGTAAGGCTAGCTGCGGCAATGTCGCCACGCCCATTGTTTAGGGCCTGGAAGAGTTGATTGAAGGGCACGGGGACGAAGATCATTTTGGTTTTGGCGGTACTGTTTTTCATTTTTTTATTTAAAAATGCTTCATAGGCCTTAATCAATTCATATTCGAATCCATGGGGTTTCCCGTGATCAAAAAAATAATTGGTTTTGCAGTAGCTGACCAGGACCCTGATGATTCTCCTTGTCCGAATTTCGTCAAGGTCTCCTTTAAAGGGTTCGTTGATGGGATCGAATATGGCCTGTTCATCTGTTGTGGAGGGCAATGATGTTTGAGCAGTAAATCCGAAGTTTGAAATTATAAAAAATGACAGGAAAAAAACAATTAAGCTCCACTTTCGGTGGTATGTAGTGATCTTTTTCACCTCACCCCCCCTTTTTCAGTGTTCAATGGCTTGCAGATCAATTTCGAAAAGTAGGAACTGCTTTAGATACTTGAAAATAAGATAAGTCCAACCGGTTGAATTGCAACATTTATCTGTCGAAATATCAACAAGAGAATGCCTGAATTCCTATTTTTCCGGCCTGGTTTAGCGGCGGGTGCTAATTTGTTCCTTTTTCCAGCCCGTCGAAGTGAAACAAAGATCCCGCATCATGACCACGTCACGAAGGATTTCTGATTCACTACAACAAACAGGATAAACACGATAATCAGGATTAATTCAATCACGACGACACGAAAGGTTGAAATCGCGTAAAAAAACTGATACCTGAAACCTGATCTCTGCCCCCAGATAAGGACTATTAAAAAAATGAAATATTGTAATCAATGCGGTTCAAAACTGGTCTATCGCATCCCTAAGGGCGACGATCGGGCACGTTTTGTATGCGATGCCTGTCAGACTATCCATTATCAGAACCCCAAGTTGGTAGTGGGCTCTATCCCAGTCTGGGAAGACCGTGTTTTATTGTGTCGGCGTTCCATCGAACCGCGATACGGCAAATGGACCATTCCGGCTGGATATTTTGAACAAGGCGAGACGGTTGAAGCGGGGGCAAAAAGGGAACTCCATGAGGAGGCCGGAGCGACCGTCGAATTTCTCGAGCCCTATGCCCTCTACAATCTTCCCTTTATCAGCCAAATCTATCTGATATTTCGGGGTCCATTGAAGGACAAAAAATTTCGATCCGGGTTCGAGAGTTTAGAGACCCTTCTGTTCAAGGAACATGAGATTCCCTGGGATGATCTGGCGTTTACCGTGGTTAGAAAAGTCCTACGCCGTTATTACAAGGACTTTTTTAAAGGTGTCTTTCCATTTTACATAGATGAGATCCTGCCGGACGGGATTAAGTCAATATAGTCAGCGATGCTTCAAGTGTTTGTTCGGATTAGAAATGATAATTTGGCATCTCAAATAAAATATGATTGAGGCATAAGTCGGCAAGTTTTTGCCCCCGGTTAAATTTTTATCCTGTAAAACCCTTTTTTCTTTTTTTATTTAACCAGGTCATGGTAATGACAGCAAGGCGTATTTAACAGCGGCAGGGCGAATTTAACCCGGGACACTTGGAACCTGACACCTGGATCTGCCGGTGGGGTTAAGTTGCTTTCAGCATGAATGTCTCCCAAGACCCAAAATGTAACCCATACACCCAGTGAGTCTCCCACAAACCGAAAGGGCTAACTTTATGAATCACCGATATATCCGCTGGATTGTTCTGGTCCTGATCATTGCAGCTATAGCTGTTATCGTATGGTTTTTCACCCGACCCAAGCCTGTCGAAGTTGTCGTAAAGCCCGTGGGCCGCGGCATTGTTGAACTGACCGTAGCAAATACACGTGCGGGAACCGTGAAAGCCTGCCGGAGGGCCAAGCTCTCTCCGAGTGTTGGAGGTCAAATCGCAAAACTCCCTATTCGCGAGGGAGACACCGTGAAAGAAGGAGACCTTCTTCTCGAAATCTGGAATCAGGATCTGGTTGCGGAAGTTCAGCTGGCTCAAAGTGAAGCCGAAGCTAATAGGGCACGTGCAAGGGCGGCATGTTTGAAGGCCGAAGTTTCCAAAAGGGAAGCCGACCGCCTGGTGAAGCTTTACGATAAAAAAGTAGCTTCGGAAGAAAAGACAGACAAAGCCGTGACCGATGCCAAAGCCTTCAAGGCTGATTGCAAAGCAGCCAGGGCATCCGTCCTTATGAGCGAAGCCCGTATCGGCGTCGTCAAAGCAAACCTTGACCGTACTCGCCTTATCGCCCCTTTTGACGGGGTTATCGCGGAAATCAACGGAGAGTTGAGTGAATTCGTAACACCATCGCCCATCGGCATCGCCACGCCGCCGGTGGTGGATCTTATCGACAACACCTGCTTTTATATCAGTGCACCCATCGATGAGGTCGATGTTCCCAAAATTGCACCCGGCATGACTGCCCGAGTGAGCCTTGACGCCTTCGGCGACCGCCGCTTTCCCGGCAAGGTCCGCCGGATCGCGCCTTATGTACTCGATCGCGAAAAGCAGGCCCGAACTGTAGATGTTGAGGTAGAATTCACCATGCCGGAAGACATCCGGAAAATGATGGCGGGTTACAGCGCGGATGTGGAAATCATCCTGGATGTTCGGCAAAAAACGCTGCGCATTCCCACCTCGGCTGTTCTGGACCAGGATCGCGTATTTGTTTATCTGCCCGGTGATAAAGTGATCAAAACACGCGATTTCAAAAGCGGAATTTCCAATTGGAATTATACCGAGGTCATTTCCGGCCTGATACCGGACGAACTGGTGGTGATCAATGCGGATGCCGCCGGAATGAAAGACAATGCCGCCGCTGTTATATCCAAAGAGGAACGATGATTCATTTAGCCGGAATTGAGAGGACGTTTCTGGTGGGTGACGAAGCGGTTAACGCTCTGAGCAACGTCAACTTCACGGTCCGTCAAGGGGAATATGTCGCCATCATGGGCCCTTCGGGATCAGGCAAATCGACTCTGCTCAATATTATCGGGCTTTTAGACAGACCCGACAAAGGGATCTACACCCTGGAAAACCTGAACACCACCGAATTGACCGATGACCAACGGGCATCGATGCGCCGCAACAAGATCGGTTTTGTCTTTCAGTTTTTCCATCTGGTACCAAGGCTCACCGCTGCTGAAAATGTGGAATTGCCGATGATCCTCGCAGACGTCGATTCTGCAACTCGAAAATTCCGCGTACAGGAGGCTCTCTCTTCCCTCGGCCTCAGCGATCGCACCAAACATCGCCCGGACCAATTATCCGGCGGACAGCGACAACGCGTGGCAATTGCCAGAGCTACCATTATGCAGCCGGATGTGATTCTCGCGGATGAACCCACCGGCAACCTGGACCGGACGTCCGGAATTGAAGTCATCCGGATACTCGAAGATCTCAATCATAAGGGCATGACGTTGATTATGGTGACCCACGATCCCGATTTGAGCAAGCGGGCTGCCCGGAGAGTACAGCTGGCAGACGGAAATATCGCAACAGATACCGGAGGTTTTTGATAAAATGAAAACCGGAGATGTCATTCAATTCAGCGCCGGGGCCCTGTCGGGTTACCCAACGCGAACGTTTTTAATGATTCTTGCCATGGCCATCGGTGTGGCATCGGTCATTTTGCTCACCGCATTGGGAGAAGGAGCCCGCCGGTATGTCACCAACGAGTTTACCTCTCTGGGCACTTACCTGCTGATCGTATTGCCGGGCCGGTCTGAAACCACCGGTGGCCCGCCCCCGCTGTTGGGGCAAACCCCCCGGGACCTTACACTGGAAGATGCTTTGTCCCTTACCCGGCATAGTGCCATCCGCCGTGTGGCGCCGATCACGGTGGGTTCCGCTCCGGTTTCATGGAAGCATCGAGACCGAGAAGTTACGGTTCTCGGCTCCACTGAAGCACTTTTTGAAATCCGCCATCTTTCAATGGCCCAAGGCAAGTTCATTCCTGCCGGCGATCCCACGAGAGGCCCGGCCGTCTGTGTAATAGGGTACAAGCTCAAAAGGGAACTCTTCGGGAATCAATCTCCTCTGGGCCAATGGGTCCGTATCGGCGAACGCCGTTTTCGGGTTATCGGGGAGTTGGCTAAAAAGGGCCAGTCATTGGGACTCGATATGGGGGACGTGGTGGTCGTACCTGTCGCATCTGCACAGACTCTGTTCAATACGTCGTCGCTTTTCAGAATTCTGGTACAGGCCAACGGCCGCGATGCGGTTCCCAGAGCCAAGGAAACCATATTGACTGCCATCAGGGAACGGCACGAAGGCGAAGACGATGTCACCGTCATCACCCAGGATGCCCTGCTTTCAACCTTTGATCGGATACTCAAAACCATGACCCTGAGTGTTGCCGGCATTGCTGCCATCAGCCTGTCGGTTGCCGGCATTCTCATCATGAACGTCATGCTGATAGCGGTTTCACAGCGTACCTCAGAAGTCGGACTTCTAAAGGCCATTGGCGCCCCAAACATTCAAATCATTCGACTTTTCCTGGCGGAATCCGCTATTCTATCACTCATAGGCGCGGGTTTCGGAGTCATCCTGGCATTTTTAGGGACCTGGGGACTCGTTCGGGTATTTCCCAGATTTCCCTTCACGGTCCCGATCTGGGCATTGTGCGCGGCGGTCTTTGTTGCGCTTGTGACGGGCCTGGTGTTTGGGGTGATGCCCGCAAGACGTGCGGCAAAACTCGATCCGGTACAGGCTCTGTCACGAAGATAAACCCTAACGCTGGAAAAGCCCATGATACCGCAATTCCCGCGTTGCCAAGGGTTCGCAGTAGTTTATACTACAGCTTCACGTTCGGACACCTTGAACTTGCGCCATCCTGAACTTTTGCAACGTCAGGGTAATTTAACCTGAAGAAATTTTGTTCGAGCAAAAATCGTCAATTGAGACATCGTTTGAAATGCTGATCAATGATTCCATAAAGCTGGCCATGGGTGCCATATCGAGCCAGAGGATGCGCAGTTTCCTCACCGCCCTGGGCATTGCTGTAGGCGTTGCGTCGGTGGTACTTCTCACCTCAATCGGTGAAGGCATTCATAAATTTGTTCTATCGGAGTTCACTCAGTTTGGCACCAACCTTATAGCTGTTTCGCCGGGCAAAATCACTACCGCAGGCATGTCAGGCGCCGTTATCAGCAATGTGCGCCCTTTGAGTATCGATGACGCGTTGGCTCTAGAGAGAAATCCCAGAATCCTTGGAATGGTTCCCTTTGTCCAGGGAAACGCAGCTGTGGAATTTGGAAAGCATAGCCGGCGGATTTATGTCTTCGGCGTCAATTCTCAGGTGCCAGATGTGTGGCAAATGAAGGTCGGCATGGGCCGGTTTCTTCCGAATGATGATCCACGAATCGCCCGCGCCTTTGCGGTGCTGGGTAAAAAAGTGAGGGATGAGCTTTTCGGTATAATGAATCCCCTCGGCCGTCGTATCCGTATCGGCGGAGAACGATTTCGGATCATCGGCGTTATGGAACCCAAAGGCCAGATGCTTGGATTTGATCTGGATGACGCCGTCTACATCCCCACAGCCAGAGCCCTGGCCATGTTCGACCGGGAAAGTCTCATGGAAATCGATCTGATTTATGCTTCGGGAAGTAACGTGGATGACATTGTAAAAAGCGTCAAAACACTTCTCATGGATCGGCACGGCTCGGAAGATTTCACCATTACCACTCAGGAACAGATGCTAGATGTACTGGGATCCGTGCTGGATATCCTCACCCTGGCGGTGGGTGCATTGGGAGGGATTTCACTTCTGGTGGGAGGCGTTGGCATCCTCACGATCATGACCATCAGTGTGAATGAAAGAAGGGCAGAGATCGGTCTGTTTCGCGCCATCGGTGCGAACCGCGGACAAATACTTACCCTTTTCATCGGCGAAGCCATTGTGCTGGCGGGCATCGGCGGCTTGGCCGGCCTGCTTATCGGTGCCGGGGGTGCGTGGCTCCTGGGGGCAACGGTTCCCGCGCTGCCCACCCACACTCCGTGGCTGTATGTATTTCTGGCTGAAATCCTGGCTGTGGTTATCGGTCTTCTGGCAGGGGTTCTGCCGGCTCTCAAGGCTGCAAACCTGGATCCGATCGAGGCATTGAGGGCCGAGTAATGAATCGTACAAACTTATACCTTGATGGGGAAAATCTTAGTTCGCCTTATCTTGCGGACATTAAGGAAGATGTTACCGTTCACAGCCTCGATGCCTTTAACAATTTTTGTTAAAAAAAGTGCCATTTTTAAACAAAATAGTGGATGAGTGATGGATGAAAAGGTCCTTTCGGGACATTCATAATTTGGTTTTTGGGTCCACTTGTTTGTCCTTCTCGTTTTGATTCTCGCACGGAAGAGCCAAATTATTCATTTTGATCTTTATTTTATTTGCCATTTAGAAAAGCCAATGATAATAATATATCTACATTGTAATCAAGCGTTTGCAGCGAATCACAACGGCTTGGCTCTTAGTGCCCTGTAAACAGACGCTTTAAACCCGTGACATTTTCGGTCTGATACGTCAATGCTTTGCTTTGGAGGAAAAAATGGGAAAGTCTAGAGATACCAAAAAAGATGTGAAAAAAAAGCCGACAAAAACCATTAAAGAAAAACGAAAGGAGAAGCAGGAAAAGAAAAAGTGATTGTGGGGAAACGTTGATCTTTGATTATAAGAAGAACTTTGAGAAACCCTTGGTGCACCAAAAGCTATTAGACATAGCAGCATTCAACGACTACAAACACTCGAAGTTAAGGATAACTTGGCTGTAATGGCAAATTTTCGATGAAAAAGGCCGACACTATATTATGTTGGCCTTAATTACTCAAGAGTCGGTGTGATTGCTGTGTGGGGGTGTCTTCAAACCCATGAATTTTTGTTTTGTGCTGAACGACGGCTTCAAGAAGCTCCTCTTATGTGCCAGCTGAAAGAGCTAATGGTCACTTCACATCACCAGGATAGTTGCGACAATCTATAAAGTATCTTTTCATGATTATATTCTTTTCATTGTTAAGGGTGATATTAACGCGAGCTACTGTCAATTTAAAAGAACAGCATCCTGAACGTATTGTATATGATAATGCCACATTGTAATATGTCAAATCTAAAAGTGAATCGTTTATTGTTCATATAACCGGAGTCGAAAAAAATCTGTGTTCATCAGGGAAAAATATGGTTCTTAGAAGCTTATTACCGTATTCTTTCGGAAATAAAGTCTTAACAGATTAAACTTGTTCCAAATTGTAAAAGGAGATAAAGAAAATGGGAAGCAAACAAGAAGAATATGCGTGTGCGCACTGCGGATATACTGCTGATGGAAAATTCAAAGGAGATATCTGTCCTAAATGCAACCAAACTTATTGGAAGTGTTCTAAATGTGGATTCCTCATTACAGCTTCAATGCCTCCGGATACATGCTCACAATGCAATGAAAAGTGCGATTTTCTTAATGTTACTTGCTATACCCCGGAATGCGGAGGCCCAGGACATATTGATCCAAGGCTATAGGGGAGAATCCATATTCTTTGCGCTTGCGTCTTACGTCTCCAAATTTATGAAAGTGTTGCCCGGACGAAAAGTTGCCGGATTCTACCAGGCTGAAAACAGATTTGACACTGCCGCTATTGCTGAACTTTATAGTAATATCCCGGGGATTCGGTAG
>Ga0210064_1000915_pt1 | contig 13335 bp, 10 predicted proteins | sample Muzzi_CordC_D2_FD_185531 | JGI IMG/M metagenome (GOLD analysis project Ga0210064, IMG submission 185531) | Wetland microbial communities from San Francisco Bay, California, USA, that impact long-term carbon sequestration - Muzzi_CordC_D2 (SPAdes) | ecosystem: Environmental > Aquatic > Marine >...
TGCTTGAAACACTGTATGTCCTCGCCAGAGCCCGATCGTTTCGGACCCGGAGCCTGGCAAAGGCCGTACAAGTCGGTGCTGCGGGTTTTCAGCTGGTTGCCACTGTCAGAACGGCGCAGAACAGTGATATTCCGGTAGGATTGAAGTGTCATGAAAATAAACTGATTGCCCGCATCAATGGCCAACCAGTTAAGCGACTGTCAGACCTGGCAACACTGTTCCCCGTGCATTGGCTTGGCGGGAATTTGCACCGGTTAATCGAAGACGGGCCGCTCTATAGGCGCCAATACCTCGACTGGGGTTTGTTTCACGTGAAACCTGCCTATGTGACAGTCTGGAAACGCTTCCAGAAGTTGTTGAAGCAGCGAAATGCTGCGCTGCGATCGGGCGTCACGCGAAAAGAAGTCCATGCGTGGGATTATGAGCTGGCCAGCAGCGCAGAAGAGCTTCACCGGTTCAGGGAACAATACATGTTGAATCTTGCTGACATAATTAAGAGTGTCAGCCGGGAACTGCTGGATTTACCCGAAGATATCCATGTTTCCTACCAGAAAGGCTGGGCTTCGGAACTGCCTTACCTGAAGACGCTGGAAATGGGATTAGATAGGGACAGGGAGCAGAGATACACCCGATCCGGTCCACAGAGGGCGGAACTGGTTTTTCACTGTAAGGACAGGCCTGCTAACGAACACCTTTCGCGAGGTCAGCAGAAAATGTTGGTTCTGGCACTGCAAGTCGCTCAGGCAAGCCTGTTACGGCAGGAAACCTTACAAACAAGCTTGTTCCTGATGGACGATGTCGGGGCAGAACTTGATGAAGAGAATCAGCAGCGTGTTATGCGTTTACTCCAGACTATTGAAGCCCAGGTGTTCGTAACAGCCATCGATGATCCAGGTCAATCGGGCTGGGACATGGAAGTGGCTAGACGGTTTCACGTGAAACACGGTTTTATCTCTGAGGTGCTATAATCCCCCACTTCAATCCGGATATGTACTTATGAGTCAAGATTCCAGTTACAATTCCTCCAATATCAAGGTCCTGAAGGGCCTCGACGCCGTTCGAAAAAGACCAGGCATGTACATCGGCGATACCGATGATGGGACAGGCCTGCACCATATGGTGTTTGAGGTCGTCGATAATTCGATTGATGAGGCGTTGGCTAATTATTGTTCCGGGATCACTGTTACGCTGCATAGCGATAACTCGGTGACCATCACCGATAATGGCCGAGGGGTTCCAGTTGATATTCACCCGGAGGAAGGGCGTTCAGCCGCAGAAGTCATTATGACGGTGTTGCATGCTGGCGGGAAATTTGACGATAACTCCTACAAGGTTTCAGGTGGTTTGCATGGTGTCGGCATATCGGTTGTCAATGCGTTATCTGAGTACCTGAAGTTAACGGTTCGGCGTGATGGCAAGATTCATTACCAGGAATACAACCATGGTGAACCAAAGGAGCCTTTGAAGGCGATTGGCGAGTCAGATCAGACTGGCACAGAGGTTAGATTCAAGCCAAGTGCCCGGATTTTCAGCGACACCGAGTTTCACTACGATATTCTGGCCAAGAGATTGAGAGAATTATCGTTCTTGAACTCTGGTGTGCGCATAAAACTGAGCGATGAGCGCAGCGACAAGCAGGATGTCTTTGAATATCAGGGCGGTATCCGGGCCTTTGTCGAACATCTGAATAAAAACAAGACACCACTGCATCCGAACGTTTTCTACCTTAACGGGAAGAAGGACGGGGTTGGTGTAGAAGTTGCCATGCAATGGAATGATTCGTATCAGGAGAATATTTTCTGCTTTACCAATAATATTCCCCAGCTGGACGGTGGTAGCCACCTGGCAGGTTTCCGCGCTGCACTGACGCGTACCCTGAATCAGTACATGGAAACCCAGGTCAGCAAGAAGAACAAGGTGAATACCATCGGTGATGATGCCCGGGAGGGATTGACCGCGGTGCTTTCGGTCAAAGTACCTGATCCGAAGTTCTCGTCCCAGACCAAAGACAAGCTGGTATCGTCTGAGGTAAAGGGCGTGGTTGAATCCACGGTTTCCGAGAAACTTGAAAGCTACCTGCTTGAAAACCCTTCAGATTCTAAGTCTATAACGACAAAAATCGTGGAGGCGGCGATGGCGCGCGAGGCAGCCCGAAAAGCGCGCGAGATGACACGGCGTAAGGGTGCGCTGGATATCGCGGGCCTTCCCGGCAAGCTGGCTGACTGTCAGGAACGTGATCCGGCGCAAAGTGAACTGTACCTGGTCGAGGGTGATTCAGCCGGTGGATCGGCTAAACAGGGCAGAGATCGAAAAACCCAGGCGATTCTTCCTCTCAAGGGCAAGATCCTCAATGTAGAGAAAGCCCGGTTTGACAAAATGCTTTCCTCCGCTGAGGTGGGCACTTTGATCACGGCCCTGGGCTGCGGGATCGGTCGGGACGAATTCAATATCGAAAAACTGCGTTATCACCGGATCATTATTATGACCGATGCGGATGTTGACGGATCGCATATTCGTACCCTGCTGCTGACCTTCTTCTACCGCCAGATGCCCGAGCTGATCGAGAATGGTTATGTCTATATCGCTCAGCCGCCGCTGTATAAGGCTAAGAAAGGGAAGCAGGAACAATATGTCAAAGATGATGTGGCATTACAGGAATATCTCCTGCAGGCGGCTCTCGATAACGCCAGTTTGTACGTGAGTGATGATGCTCCTGCCTTGAAAGGACCGGGCCTGGAAAGTCTCGCCAAACAATACATCTCTGTGATGACGTCGATCCACCGTCTTGCACGTCGCTATAACCTCATGGCGCTGGAATCAATGCTGTATATGCCGGTTCTGGATGATGTTGACCTCCACGACATGGAGAAGGTGCAAAGTTGGTGTAAAGAGCTCGAGGAACGTATCAACAGCCATCAGAAAGCGGGTGAACGTTGCGAAATCAACCTTGTACGGGATGTCGATCACGAAGGCTTCGCCATTCACATCCGTAAATTGACACATGGCATCGTATCCACTGATCAACAGATCCCGAGTGAGTTTTTTTCCACTGCAGAGTACGGGCGCATGGTCGAGCTGGGCAAACAGCTGGATGGCCTGTTAGGCAGTCACGCCTATGTTCAACGTGGCGACAAACAGAAACAGGTTTCCAGCTTTAAACAGGTCATGGACTGGTTTATGGAGGAAGCCAAACGCGGACGCCAAATACAGCGTTACAAGGGGCTGGGTGAAATGAATCCTGACCAATTATGGGAGACTACCATGAACCCGGATACCCGTCGCATGTTACAGGTGCAGGTCGAGGACGCGGTCGCTGCTGATGAAATTTTCACGACGTTAATGGGGGACCAGGTTGAACCGCGCCGCGATTTTATTGAGACTAACGCGTTGTCCGTTTCCAATCTGGATATTTAGGCGTCTGTATTTTTCTCAGCCTTAACCACATGCCCAGGGGCGCCCTCTCCCCCAGGACCCTCTCTTGCCTGACAGCAATTCACCTTGCAGGGCACGAAGGTCACAGAGAGAAATGTGTCAGGCGGCAGCTTATGACGACGGGTCCGAATCGCTCAAACCATATTGATGGTGTTTAAGTGTCGTAATCGCGGCCATCTCGGTTTCTATCCACTGTTTCGCTTCGGCAAGAATCAGTTGAGCTGATTTGTTTTTTGTCTCTATAGAGGGTCCGATACGGATCTGTATCACGCCGGGGCGTTTTATAAATTTTCTTCTTGGCCAGTATTCACCGGCATTGTGAGCAATCGGTGTCACGGGATAACCAGTACGTTCTGCCAGTATCGCACCACCGATCCGATAGCGACCCGTCTTGCCAGGTGCAATACGGGTGCCCTCTGGAAATATAATGATCCAGCGGCCCTTTTCCAGACGCTCGCGTCCCTGTCGAACCAGCTGATCAACAGCCTTTCTCCCGGCACCTCGGTTCAAGGCGATCGGATCCATCATAAAGACAGCCCAGCCAAACACGGGTACCCAGAGCAGTTCTCGTTTTACGACCCATGACTGGGCTGCAAACCAGAGATTAAGCGACGTGGTTTCCCAGGTAGACTGGTGTTTGGAAAATATAATACCCGGCGTGTCCGGAATGTTTTCTGTCCCCTTGATTTCATAGCGGAGATTGCAGGTGACCTGCAGCCACCAGAGCACTGACCTTGACCAAGCGCGGGTGAGCACGAAACGCTTTTCCAACGGGAAAGGGACACTCAACACAAGAAGTGTGGTAAATATCAGGATTATAACTGTGAAACCAATCCAGAAAATCAGAGAGCGAAGGTATAAGGAAACAGTCCCTGCTTGAAGCTTATCGTCATTCAAGGTCGGAAAACCTCCACATCAGTTCTGCTTCAGAGCTGGCGGATGCTGTTATCCAGGCATCTGAAAATGTTTTTTAAAACAGTAATTAATAATTCTCAACGAGCAGCCGTACAGCGTCCCGGTGGCGATATTTATGCTTTGCCTTAAAATTAGTCAATTATATATAAATGGTTACAACTCTATTTATCACTTCATATCCCTGAATTCAGATACCCGAATCCGTCCATTGACCATGCGCGACTCACGCTGCATTAACTTGTCTATTTTTTTCCAGAAGGCTTCGCACAAATCAAAATCAGCGGCTATTGCGGTACCGACCAGCAGAATGAAAAGATCAGCTACTTCCTCTGCGAGGTTTTCCTTGCCCTTCCCTTTGGTGATACAGGAGGAAATTTCGCCGAGTTCCTCGGCCATCAGCGCCAGCCGGTAGGTCATCTCTTCGCCACCGGTATTCTTGAAATCGTGTTTGTCATGGAAAGCCTGTACGGCATCCAGCATAGCCTGATAGGAGTCCCTGTCAGACATAAACACCTCAGCTCTGTAAACGTGAAAGATCAGCAACGCGAAGAAACAGCTCGCTGAGGTTCTGCAACAGCGAGAGCCTGTTGGCTCTCAACGTATCATCATCGGCCATAACCATAACCTGGTCGAAAAAGGCATCGACGCTTTCGCGTAAACCGGCCAGCTGCATGAGCGCCTGTGTATAATCACCCGCTTCCATTAAAGGAATCACCTCGGTACTCATGTTGCTGAGTTGCTCGGCCAGCTGCTTTTCTGCATCGTCAACAAGACAGCTAACATCGACGTTTCCCGGTATGTTCTGATCGGTCTTCTTAAGTATGTTACCGATACGTTTGTTGGCAGTCGTCAGACTTTCCGCTTCCGGCAACTGGCGGAAAACCCGACAGGCCTGAATGCGCCGGTCGAAATCCAGCAAGCGGGTGGGCCGTGTTGCCAGCACGGCATCGATCAGATCGACTTCGACACCGGACTCCTGGTAGTAAGCGCGCAGGCGATCCATCACATAGCCAAACACTTCAGCAGTCGCTGATGTGGCATTCACCGACGTATCGAATGTCTCTGCGGCGAACTTTACCAATGCCTCTAGATCGATATCCAGCTCTTTTTCGATGCAGATACGCACCACACCCAATGCAGCCCGGCGCAGCGCGAAAGGGTCCTTATCGCCGCTGGGTTGTTGCCCGATGGCAAAGATACCGACCAGACTGTCCAGTCGGTCGGCGAGTGCCAGCACTTGTCCGGTGACACTGTCCGGCAGCTCGTCACCGGCAAAGCGCGGACGATAGTGCTCCTCGATGGCGTTGGCCACAGCGTCTGCTTCGCCATCGTGGCGGGCGTAGTAGCGCCCCATGATACCTTGCAGGTCTGGAAATTCGTACACCATACTGGTGACAAGATCACACTTGCATAAACGGGCAGCCCTTTGGGCATCAGAGCTGCTGCTGCCGACCAGTAAAGCGATTTCGGCGGCCAGTTTTTCAACACGTTGCTGTTTTTCAAACAGGCTACCGAGTTTTTTCTGGTAAACCATGTTGCGTAAATCGTCAATGCGATCTGCCAGCGGCTGTTTGCAATCCTGATTCCAGAAAAAGGCGGCGTCAGCCAGGCGCGGACGTATGACACGTTCATTGCCGGCCAGAATCTGTTGTGGATCTTTACTTTCCAGGTTGGCAATGGCTATGAAATAAGGCAGCAGTTTTCTGTTTTCATCCATGACGGGAAAGTATTTCTGATGATCCTGCATACTGGAAACCAGTGCTTCCGCAGGTACCTCCAGAAATTGCTTATCGAATCGCCCCGATAGCGCTACCGGCCATTCAACCAGAGCGGTGACTTCATCCAGCAGTTCATCGTCGATAACGGCCCGACCCTTCAGCTGTTCCGCCTGCTCCAGAACTTGCGCACGAATCGCCTCCCGACGCGTTGGGAAATCGGCCAGAACGTGGCCTTCGGTTTCCAGTAACGGCAGATACGCTTCGGGTTCTCCGATATAAATCGGCTCAGGATGATGGAAGCGGTGACCCTGTGTATAACGGCCGGCCTTTATGCCGAGTATATCGGCGTCTATGACCTCATCACCGAACAGAAGTACGACCCAGTGAACCGGGCGAACAAATTCATGGTCGTGATCACCCCAACGCATACGTTTGGGAATTGGTAAGGCGGCCAGCGACTTTCGCACCATATCCGGAATCAGTTCGGAGACCGGTTTGCCTTGCTCTACAACGCGGAATGAAAGCCAGCTGCCTTTCCTGGTCTCCAGCTGGTCAAGCTGTTCGACTTCGACAGCGCAGGATCTGGCGAAACCCATCGCCGCCGCTGTCGGGCAACCGTCGTCATCGAAAGCAGCTGACAGTGCCGGACCACGCCGGACCGTTTCGCGGTCCTGCTGAGTGATTGGCAGCCCCTTGATTAACAGCGCCAGGCGGCGTGGAGTCGCGTAGGTGTAGACCTTCGAGGGTTTCAACGCTGCGGCATCAAGCCCTTTATGCATAGCATCGGCAAAGGCATTGGACAATCGACGCAAGGCTTTCGGCGGTAACTCTTCTGTGCCTATTTCAACCAGCAGATCGCGCTTCTCTGTCATAAGTGGTCTTCCTGCATCAGCATCGGGAAGCCCAGTGATTCGCGCCGTTGGTAATAGGCCTTAGCCACATCTCTGGCCAGTGCACGCACCCGCAGAATGAAGCGCTGACGTTCTGTGACAGAAATGGCGCTGCGTGCATCCAGCAAGTTAAAGGTGTGCGATGCTTTCAACATGAGTTCATAGGCGGGTAACGGCAAGCCGGCTTCGATCAGCGACAGACTGTCCTTTTCGCAAACATCAAACCAGTGAAACAATTCTCCGGTATTCGCGTATTCAAAATTAAACGCAGACATCTCCACTTCGTTCTGATGGAACACATCACCGTACAGAACCTTGCCCTGGGGACCATCCGCCCACAGCAGATCAAACACACTTTCCACACCTTGCAGATACATGGCGATACGCTCAAGGCCATAGGTGATTTCGCCACTGACAGGTTTGCAATCCAGGCCACCCACCTGTTGGAAATAGGTGAACTGGGTGACCTCCATGCCATTCAGCCAGACTTCCCAACCCAGTCCCCAGGCACCCAGGGTTGGCGATTCCCAGTTGTCTTCGACAAAGCGGATGTCGTGCACGAGGGGATCGAGTCCCAGTTCTTTCAGGGAATCGAGGTACAGTTCCTGAATATTGTCAGGGCTGGGTTTTAACAGTACCTGGAACTGGTAGTAGTGTTGAAGGCGATTTGGATTTTCGCCGTAACGCCCGTCAGTGGGCCGTCTCGACGGCTGAACATAGGCCGTTCGCCAGGGTTCAGGGCCAATGGAGCGCAGGAAGGTCGCGGGGTGAAAGGTTCCTGCACCGACCTCCATATCGTAGGGTTGCAGAAGCACACAACCCTGCCGTGACCAATAATCCTGAAGCGCCAGAATCAGTCCCTGAAAAGTTAAAGCGTTAGATGTGTTTGAGGCAGTCAAAATAAATGATTGGCAAATTATCAAAGGCGCGCAGTATAGCTTGAGCGGCCTGAAGGATGTAGGCTAAAGCCATAAAGAAGTATAATTTATTGGCCGATAAACAGAATCAAGGGATGGATGCCGAGGTATTAAAATGAAACCACTGGTGCTACAACCGACCGATGTCGCCCAATGGCATGCGCTCGTCAACGAGGCGCAGGCCGCCTGTCAGTGTAACCTTGATGAAGCACTGGAATCTTATCTGGTTTTTCTTTTGATGCGGTTTGCCGAACGACCCGATCTGGCCGGCAGGGTGATGGCTCTGGAATTCTTGCAGGCTCAGCAGGAAACCGGGCGAATAACTATGCAATTACGCGATGTAGGTGACCAATGCCTTCTTTTTTCAGGGCTTTTCCCGCAACTTGCCGAACGCCGCCTGGTCAGGGTGAGTTATTTCGTAGGCATTGGCCGGGCCGCCTACGATCAGCTGGCATCCTTGGTTGATGGTCATAGCGACCGCCTTTATGGTCGTCTGGCCGAGGCCTTTGTCGCCATTATGGACGTGTTACAGGCGATGCGGGGCCTGTCGGGTGAAGCCGTGCTTCAACCATTGGCTGCCGCAGAGCTGTGGGCCGATACCGGCAGTCAGTCAGCATTACGCAGCCTTGGCGAAACCACTGATTCGCTCCCGGTCGGTCGCCCACTGCACAGCAAGCACTGACATTAACAAGGAAATCCCCTGCCAATCGCCTAGCAATGCAAGCCCGGGATTGGGTTAGAATAGCTGTTCACCCCCAGCTTTTTCACAGGTCAATGTCAGAGACACGCAAAGCCGCCGCCCTGATTTCCGGTGGCCTTGATTCCCTGCTGGCTGCAAAAGTCGTCCAGGATCAGGGTATTCATGTCGCAGGTATTAACTTCTACACGGGTTTTTGTGTGGAAGGCCATACTCACGCCATCCGTAAAAAGGATAAAGCCAAACCCAAACGAAACAATGCGCTGTGGGTCGCCGAGCAATTAGGCATCAAACTGCACATCATCGACATCATCGAGGAATACAAGGATGTCGTAATCAATCCGAAACACGGTTACGGCGCCAACCTCAATCCGTGCCTGGATTGCAAGATCTTCATGGTGCACAAGGCAAAGCAGTGGATAGAAGAAAATGGCTTTGACTTCATTATTACCGGCGAAGTGATTGGCCAGCGCCCCATGTCGCAGCGTAAGGACACCATGCCGGTAATAGCAAAACAGTCGGGTGCGAATGAATTGCTGTTGAGGCCATTGTGCGCTAAAAATCTTCCGCCAGGCAAACCGGAACTGGAGGGCTGGGTGGATCGTGAAAAGCTTTACGGATTTGAAGGACGTACAAGAAAACCCCAAATGGCGCTGGCGGCTGAGTTCGGTTTCGATGATTATGCGCAACCAGCCGGTGGCTGCTGTTTTCTGACGGACAAACAATATTCACAAAAACTGGCGGATTTGTGGAAAGCTGGCGGCAGCAGGAATTACGAACTCGACGACATCATGTTGCTGAAAGTGGGGCGGCATTTACGTCCCCGTCCTCACTTTAAAATGATCATCGCTCGTGAGGATGGAGAAAATAAATTTCTGCACGGTTATCGAAAACAATATACGCATTTATTGACCGTCAGTCACAAGGGACCGCTGGTTTTAATTGATGGAGAGATCACACAAGACGATCTTGATTTGGCAGCACAGATCACCGCGCGCTTCAGTCAGGGACGTGACGTGGATGAGGTGGAAGTTGAAGTCCAGTTGCTGGATGGCAGCAGTCAGAAACTTCGTGTCAGACCGATAGCCGGTGAAGCCATACCCGGGGACTGGTATCTGTGAGTGATCATGAACTCGACGCCCGGCGCATGTTGTGTCCGATGCCGGTGATTCGAACCCAGGAAAAAGTAGAGCAGTTGAAGCCGGGCGATACTCTGACAGTAATTTGTAGCGATCCGGGTGCTATACACGACATTCCAGCCTGGTGTCGGGTGAATGGACACGAAATACTCGATATCCAGCAGCAGCAAGAAGAGATCCGTATCAACGTTCTAATCTGTGATGAATAGTCAAGCCATGCGTTCTGCGACACAGGAAACAGTAAACAATTCGCGCTACCGGGAAGTTCGCAAAGTCACCCTTATCGGTTCGGTAGTGGATTTCCTGTTGGGCGTGGTAAAAATTCTGGTCGGCTGGCTGGCGCACTCACAGGCCCTGGTCGCCGACGGCATTCACTCGCTTTCAGATCTGGCTACGGACGTTATCGTTTTGTACGCAGCAAAGCATTCGCACCGTGCGGCAGACGAAGATCATCCCTATGGCCACGGCCGCATCGAAACACTGGCAACGGTAGGCCTGGGTATTTCATTGATTGTTGTCGCGTTCGGTATCGGCTACGACGCGGTACGTCGCATGAACGATATGGACCTGCTGCTGCATCCGGGCGCGATTGCACTTGTTGTTGCTGTTGTGTCGGTGATCGCAAAAGAAAGTATCTATCAGTATACAAAGAATGCCGCAGTAAAACTGCACTCCAACTTGTTGATGGCTAACGCGTGGCATAGTCGCAGTGACGCAATATCGTCTATTGTGGTGGTCATAGGCGTTGGCGGTGCCATGATGGGTTACCCTTACCTGGATGCTGTTGCAGCGATTGCCGTTGCTGTCATGATTGCGAAGATCGGTATCGACCTGATACGGACGAGTAGCAAGGAATTAATCGATACAGCACTGGAGCCCGAAGTTGTAGAAGCCATCCGTAAGGAAATTGTCGATGTCGACGGTGTCCGCGCTTTGCACATGCTGCGTTCGCGTCGCAGCGGTAGCGATGCGCTGGTGGATTTGCATGTCCAGGTGGATCCGCGCATCAGTGTATCCGAAGGTCACCAGATAGGTGATACGGTACGCCGCCGACTACTGGAGCGCATCAATGAAGTGACCGACGTCACGGTACATATCGATCCGGAAGACGACGAGCAGGGATCAGCGTGTGACCAGCTGCCGCTGCGCGGTGATCTGATAAAAAATGTGCAGCGGCAGTGGGCGGATCTAGAGGGCGTAGACGCTGAGCATGTCACGCTGCATTATCTGTGTGGCAAACTGCAGATCGATCTGGTGCTGCCCCTCGCTGTACTGGACAAGCATCCCGATACCGAAGCGCTGATCCTTAACATCGAAAAGGCCGCAAAAGAGTTGCCGGAGGTGGATTCGGTTTGCGTCAGTTTTTTACCCCAATAGCACCATGTTGGTGCCCCTGAAGCCATAAACGCATATAATTGGTGCGAGCTGGCGCTTGGTGGCAAGGTGGGAATTACGCAACTCTAAGTCTTGCAAGAGTTTTTTAGCATGGCATAATTCATGCTCCCTGAAGCAATACCTGGATTTAAATACCCGGCGATCAGCTGAATCTGATGACGGGAATCTGTTCCTGTTCACTATACCAATTCCGGAGGAAAGTACATGTCGGCAGTTAAGGTAACCAAGTTAATGAAGGATAACGGGATCAAGTTCGTCGATCTGCGTTTCACTGATACCCGCGGTAAGGAGCAGCACGTGACCTTGCCGTCCGTCGAAATCAACGCCGGCTTTTTCAAAGACGGCAAGATGTTCGATGGTTCCAGCATCGCCGGCTGGAAAGGCATTAACGAATCCGACATGGTTCTGATGCCGGATACCAGAACCGCAGTGGTTGACCCGTTTACCGATGAGCCGACCATTAACCTGCGCTGCGATATCCTGGAACCCACCACGATGAAAGGTTATGAGCGTGATCCACGCTCTATCGCCAACCGCGCTGAAGCCTATCTGAAGTCGACCGGCATTGCGGACGCCGCCTACTTTGGTCCCGAGAATGAATTTTTCGTGTTTGATGACGTACGCTGGGGCGCCGATATGAGCGGTGCCTTCTACAAGGTGGATTCGGAGGAAGCCGAATGGAATTCGGAGCGTGTCTACGAAGATGGTAATATAGGCCACCGCCCGGGTCTGAAAGGCGGTTACTTCCCGGTTCCACCGGTTGATTCCCTGCACGACATGCGTTCCGCCATGTGTCTGGCGCTGGACGAAATGGGTTGTCCGACTGAAGTGCATCACCACGAAGTCGCCACCGCCGGCCAGTGTGAAATCGGCACAGCGTTCAATACGCTGGTGCGTAAGGCCGACGAAACACAAATCCTCAAATACGTGGTTCAGAATGTTGCCCACAGCTACGGTAAAACCGCGACCTTTATGCCCAAGCCGCTGGTCGGTGATAACGGTAATGGTATGCACGTTCACCAGTCGCTTGGCAAAACCGGCAAAAATCTGTTCAGCGGCAAGAAATACGGCGGCCTGTCTGATATCGCCTTGTATTATATCGGCGGCATTATCAAGCATGCGCGTGCATTGAATGCCTTTACCAACGCGTCCACCAACTCCTACAAACGCCTGGTACCTGGATTCGAGGCCCCGGTCATGCTGGCCTATTCGGCGCGTAACCGTTCCGCTTCCATCCGTATTCCCTATGTCGCCAATCCAAAGGGCCGTCGAGTCGAGGTACGCTTCCCGGATTCTACCGCCAACCCCTACCTGGCATTCTCCGCCATGTTGATGGCGGGCCTGGACGGTATTCAGAACAAGATTCATCCTGGTGATGCCATGGACAAGGATCTGTATGACCTGCCACCGGAAGAAGGGGCAAAGATTCCACAGGTCTGCTATTCCCTGGATCAGGCGCTGGAAGAGCTGGATAAGGATCGTAAGTTCCTGACTGCCGGTGGTGTGTTCACCAACGATACGATTGATAGTTTCATTAAATTGAAAATGGAAGATGTTACACAATTGCGTATGACCACCCATCCGCTCGAATTCGACATGTATTACAGCCTCTAATACAAGCCGATAAGCGGTATCAAAAACGCCCCCGAACGGGGGCGTTTTTTGTTGCACCTAAAGCATCCAGCCAGTAAGGTGGTTAAAAGGCAAAAATCGGGGTATCCCTAATGAAACCAGGTAAACATGTCGTTTTCGCTGCTGTCACATTGGTGTGGGCCAGTGGTCTGTCAGCAGCGGTTTACAAATCCGTGGATACGCAGGGTAACGTGGTTTATACCGATGAACCCAGTGGTGATGCCAAACCGGTGAAATTACCTCCACTGTCGACGGTTCCGGCACCCAGGTACAAGTCTTTGACGCAGACACCGGCGGAGTTAGAACAGTCTGCGGCGGCCAACTATCAGAAAATCAGCATCATTTCCCCCACACAGGATGCGACATTACGTGACAATACCGGTGCTGTACCCGTCAATGTAGAACTGGAGCCGGAATTGAACAGCGCAGCAGGCCACCGCTTCAGTTACTATCTCGATGGCCAGGCACAGGGTAAGCCGACCGAATCAGGTCAGATCAGTTTCGAAAACCTGGATCGCGGTGCTCACGCGTTGGAAGTGGCGGTTGTCGATAGCGACGGCCGGGAATTGATTCGAAGCAGTTCGGTGCAGTTTTTTTTGC
>Ga0210064_1000916_pt1 | contig 13331 bp, 7 predicted proteins | sample Muzzi_CordC_D2_FD_185531 | JGI IMG/M metagenome (GOLD analysis project Ga0210064, IMG submission 185531) | Wetland microbial communities from San Francisco Bay, California, USA, that impact long-term carbon sequestration - Muzzi_CordC_D2 (SPAdes) | ecosystem: Environmental > Aquatic > Marine >...
CTTCGAGGACATGGGCAAAATTCTCCAAAATCACGATGGTGGTGGTGCCCGAATCGCTGAGTTGGTGACGCAGCTCCCGTGGCGTGTAAAGCGGATTGACGTTGACGACCGTGAGCCCCGCCCGCAGCGCGCCAAAGAGCGCGATTGGATACTGCAGCAGATTCGGCAGCATAATCGCGATCCGGTCGCCTTTACCCAACCCCAACCGGGCCTGCAGATAGGCTGCAAAATCTCTGCTCAACTTGTCGAGCTCGCTGAAACTCAGCGTTTTGCCCATATTCGAGAACGCCGGGCGTTCAGCAAATTGCTCGACACTATTCTGAAACAGCTCCGCCAGCGAGGCGAAACGATTTACATCGATCTGCGCAGGTACACCCTCCGGATAGCTGCTCAACCAGACTTTGTCCACGCCTTTACTCATGAACCGTTCACGATCCCTTGGGTCGCTTCCCCCACGGGCTATTCTAGACTAGAGCCTCGATGAGTCCACGGTAGTTGTGTTCGGCCCGCGAATGGGCTTTAGTTAATTACGGACAACAAGAAATGGCAGCTCGCCCCCTTTGTGGTCGACACGCTTGCCGGGGAAGAGGGCCGACGACGCCGGAGGGATTCATGATCGCCCACTGCTCGCGGCGCGGACTGGAGTGCAAACGCATTGCCGGGCTGCCTGCGCTAATCGCGATTTTGTGCCAGGTCGTGGCTGGTCCCGCTGGCGCATTGGAGTGGGATGTCGACGAAACGTACATCCGCTTCGACACGACGCTCTCGCAAGGCATCACCGTGCGCGCCTCGGACCGCAGTCCGGACATCATCGGAATCGCCAACGGCGGCACCGCGTACTCCGTCAACCATGACGATGGCACGCTCAACTACGGCCAAGGCAGAATCGCTCAGAATGTCTCCCGCGTTACCAGCGAGTTGGAGATCGACAGGGGCCCTATTAGCGCGTTTTTCCGGGCGACCGGTTTTGTCGACTGGCAAGCGCGTAACGGCACCACCGAACGCACACCACTCACCGACCAGGCGCTGGATATCGTCGGCGAGGATCTCGAGGTTTTGGATGCCTACGTGACGGGAAATTTCGATGTCGGCGAGGCCCCGGCACAGCTGCGCTTCGGACAGCAGGTGCTCAGCTGGGGTGAAAGCACCTTCATTCCCAACGGCATCAACGTCATCAACCCCATCGATGTGGCTCAGTTTCGAACGCCCGGGGCAACACTTCGCGACGCCCTCAAACCGATCCCAATGATCAGCGGATCCATCTCGGCCACCGAGCAAATCTCAGTGCAAGGCTTCTATGAGTTCGGCTGGAAAAAAGTGGAAACCGATCCGCCGGGGACCTTTTTCTCCACAAATGACTTCGTGGGCGCTGGTGGATCGCGCGCCTTTCTGGGTTTTGGCGAAATTTCCGACCAGGGCACGAGCTTCGGCGCACTGACGCCCGCCATCAATGCCGATCTGGGTGCCGCCGGCCAACCGCTGCAGCCTAATTTCGATCCGGTTTTTCTCGGCGTACCGCGCGGCCCCGACGACAAAGCCAGCGACGGTGGGCAATTCGGGCTTGCGATGCATTTTTTCAGCGAGAAGCTGCAGGGAGCGGAATTCGGCCTCTACTACATGAAGTACAACAGCCGCCTGCCTATTGTCAGCGCCCGCACGGGAACCACTGCGGGCGTTAACCAGGCGGTAACGTCTGCTGCCGCCGTCGCCAACCCGGCCGGCAACACCGCGGCCGCGGTGGGTGCCGCCGCGGCGGCTCAAATCGGTGGCAGCATCGGCGTCGACCGCTATGTGCAAACCGCCAATTACTTCATCGAGTACCCCGAGGCCATCGATCTTTTCGGCGCGAGCTTCAACTCCGAGCTTGGCAACACGGGCTGGGCGCTGCAGGGCGAGTATTCCTTCAAGAAAGGCTTGCCGCTGCAGGTCGACGACACCGAGCTCCTGTTCTCCGCGCTCACTCCCCTCTCCACCGCGAGCCCGGCCTTCTATGGCGCTTTCGCGAACAATCAGCTGGGTACCTTCGGCACCGATACCATTGTTCACGGATTCATCGAGCGTGATGTCAGCCAGCTTCAGGCCACCGCCACCAAATCCTTCGGGCCGACCCTGGGCGCCAACTCCGGTGTGTTCGTGGTCGAGGTCGGCGTCACCCACGTGCACAGCATGCCGAGCCAGAGCAGCCTGCGGCTCAACGCCGACGGCACCGATACCAGCGGGAACTCCCAGCAGGCCGCCGCCGGCGGCGCCCATGCGGGCAAGGGCGCGGAACCGACCAGCGCCTTTCCCACCGCCACTTCCTGGGGATACCGGGCGGCGGCGCAGCTCACCTACGACAACGTTATCGACGCCGTCAACCTGTCGCCCAGAATCCAGTGGGCCCAGGACGTGGACGGTATTTCACCGCAGCCGGCCGGTCCCTTTCGTGAGGGGCGCAAGGCGATCTCCATCGGCCTCAAAGCCACCTACCTGCAGGAGTGGGAAGCCGATATCTCGTATACGAACTTCTTCGGTGCCGGCAAGTACAATTTGCTCAGCGACAGAGACTTCGTCAGTGCAACCATTAAGTACTCGTTCTAGTTCGACCCGCTGTAATCATGCATCGTCTGGGATCCTGACATGAGCAAAACCATCGCTCTTGCATTGGCATTCACCCTTGTCCTGTACGGCGGCACCGCACGCGCAGAGATCACGGCCGCAGAAATCACCCGCCTCGGCACCGAACTCACGCCCCTCGGCGGCGAGCGCGCGGGCAACACCGAGGGCACCATTCCCGCATGGGAAGGAGGCATCACGGTGCCGCCGCCGGGTTACGAGCCGGGCATGCATCACCCGGACCCCTATGCCGATGATGCCATTCTGTTCACCATCGACCGGTCCAACATGGACCAATACAAGAACAAGTTGACGGTGGGGCAACAGGCCATGCTCGAGGCCTACGACACATTCCACATTAACGTCTACCCTACGCGGCGCAGCGCCTCGGCGCCGCAACGCATCTACGACGCAACCCGCAAAGTTGCCGCGACGGCCAAGCTCACCGACAAGGGCAATGGCGTCACCGGCGCCGTCATCGGCATTCCTTTTCCCATCCCCGCCGATGGTCAGCAAGCCATCTGGAATCATCTTCTGCGTTATCGCGGCGATGCCGCGGCACGCTGGATTTCCCAGGCGGCGCCGACCCGCGGGGGAAATTACACGCTGGTGCGCTTCGCCGACGAATTCGACCTGCTCTATTCCCACCAGGGCATGACCGAGGAGAAGCTGAACAACATACTGCTTTTGTACAAACAGAAGGTGCTGGCGCCGGCGCGCCTGGCGGGAAGCATCCTGGCTGTGCAGGAAACCATGGATCAGGTAAAGGAGAACCGGCGTGCCTGGGTCTACAACAGAGGCCAGAGGCGGGTGCGCCGGGCGCCCAATGTTGCCTACGACAACCCCGGCGTTGGCAGCGACGGCTTACGCACCAACGATCAGTTCGATATGTTCAACGGCGCCGTCGATCGTTACGATTGGAAGCTGCTCGGCAAGCGCGAAATGTACGTACCGTACAACGCCTATAAGCTGCACAGCGACAAGCTGAAATACGACGAAATTCTGAGCCCCCTGCACATCAATCCCGATCTCCCCCGCTATGAGCTGCATCGCGTGTGGGTTGTCGATGCCACTTTGAAGAAGGGGATGCGGCATATTTACAAACGCAGGACTTTTTATATCGATGAGGACTCGTGGCAAATCCTGGCCGTGGACATTTATGACAACCGCGATCAGCTGTGGCGGGTCTCCGAGGGGCATGTCATCAACTATTACGAAGTGCCCACCATCTGGACGACCCTGGAAGTCACTACAGACTTGCAGGCCGGACGCTATCTCGCCCTGGGACTCGACAACGAGAGCAAAATCTACGACTTCAGCATTAAGCGCAGTTTCGAGGATTTCACGCCGGCTGCCCTGCGGCGCGAAGGACGGCGTTGAGACCCTGAGGCGTCGAGGGCCAACGTCAACGTGATGTCAGCGTGATCCTGTCTGTTGCCCCACGCGGCACGCGGGCCTGTCAGCATTGCCTGACGGCGTTGACGACCGGCCTGCTCATAACCATAGCCAGCGCGACGCTTTCCGGCGCCGCTCCCGAAGATCACATTGCTTCGCCGCAGATGACACGATCCCTATTCCTGGATGGGGCCGCTGTTGGCGATCACATGCTGGTGGTCGGCGAACGCGGCCGCGTTCTCCTATCTCTCGACGCAGGTCTTAGCTGGCTCGAGGCTGAGGTACCAAGCCACGTAACGCTTACCGGTGTCAGTCTCTACGACAGTACCCACGCCTGGGCCGTCGGACATGACGCCGTTATTCTGCGCAGCCGCGACGGCGGGCGCACATGGGAGCGTGTGTATGCCGCGCCCGAGGACGAGCGCCCGCTGCTCGATGTCTTGTTCGAAAGTCCGCAACACGGTTTTGCTGTCGGTGCCTACGGTCTTTTCATGGAAACGCGCGACGGCGGCACCAGCTGGCAGGCGCGCGATATCGGTGCGGGTGACCAGCACCTGAATCAAATCAGCGCGGCTTCATCGCAGCGGCTCTATATTGCCGCCGAGGGCGGTAGCGTTTACCGCTCGGATGATGGCGGACAAAACTGGCAGCCCCTGAATGTCCCCTACGCCGGATCCTTTTTCGGTACCCTGCCCCTGGACGCCCTGCGGGTCTATGCATACGGGTTGCGCGGTCACCTGTTTTACTCCGATGACGCCGGCGCCAGCTGGCGCCCGGTGGAAACGCATTCGCCAAGTCTGCTCACCAACGGCATCCCATTCGATAGCCATGGCGATGGCGCTGGCCATGGCGCTGGCGATGGCGCTGGCCATGGCGTGTTGTTCACCGGCATGGACGGCTTACTGCTGGCCGGCAACGATACCGGTGGTGGGGTTAAAGCTATCCAGCGAGCCGATCGGCTCGGTATTGCCGGCGCGCTGAATGCCGGCGGCGGCGCGCTGGTCGTTTACGGGGAGTTTGGTATCGACAGACTCAGTCCCGAGCAACTCGAATCCTTTCGATGATCCAGCGACTGGAACAATTGCTATTTCGCCACCGCGCGTTCGTAGTTGCGTTTTTTGCCGTCACTACCGCTTTCATGCTCTGGTCTGCGAACGGCCTGCGCATCGAAGCAAGCTTCACCAAGTTGCTACCCCTCGAGCACGAGTACGTGCAAACCTTTCTCGAGTACCGCTCGGAATTCGGCAGTGCGGATCGCATCCTCGTTGCGCTGATGGTCAAAGATGGCGATATTTTTACCGGCGAGTATCTCTCGCAGCTCGAGACCATTGGCGATGAGGTGTTCTTCATCCCCGGCGTCGACCGCGCACAAGTCCACTCCTTGTTTTCACCCAATGTGCGCTACACCGAAGTCGTAGAGGACGGCATCGTTGCGGGGAATGTTATTCCCTCGGACTTCGCGTCCAGCGCCGAGGGCATCGAGGCGGTGCGCAGCAACGTTCTCAAGGCCGGCATCGTCGGACGCCTGGTCGCCAATGATTTCAGCGGCGCCATCGTTAGCGCCCGGCTGCTCGAGTTCGATCCCCGCACCGGCGAGCGCCTCGACTACATCGAGGTCGCTCGTCAGTTGGAAGAGAAAATCCGTCGCCCGCTGGCACAAGATCCGCGCTACGACGTTCACATAATCGGATTCGCCAAGATCATGGGCGACATCGCCGATGGCGCGAATCGTGTCGTGATGTTCTTCGGCGTAACCCTTTTAATCACCACCTTGCTCGTATTTCTTTACTCGCAATCCGTTGTATTCACACTAATCCCACTGATCTGCTCGCTCATCGCCGTCGTCTGGCAGCTCGGCACTGTCGCCCGCCTCGGTTACGGCGTCGATCCCATGTCGGTCCTCGTGCCGTTTCTGATTTTTGCCATAGGCGTGAGCCACGCCGTGCAAATGGTCAGCGCCGTGCGTGCGGAGATCTATTTCGGTCATGATAGTGAAATGGCTGCACGGCGCGCCTTTCGCCGCCTGCTCATCCCTGGCGGCATCGCGCTGCTCAGCGATACCACCGGCTTCCTGGCCATTCTGCTCATCGACATCCCCATGATTCAGGAAATGGCCATCATGGCAAGCATCGGCGTGGCTGGGATCATACTCACCAATTTATTACTGCTACCCGTGCTGCTCTCTTATGCCGGTTCGGTAATGGTCTATCGCGCCAGGATCGACCAGCGCGCAAGGCAACTGCACCACCTGTGGCAGATAACGGCCCGGGTCGCACGCCCCCGCCCTGCGCTTGCCATGTGCGCACTTGCCCTCGGGCTGCTCGTGCTCGGGTTCTGGAAGGGGTCGGGGGTCGCCATCGGCGATCTGGACGCAGGGGTGCCGGAGCTGCACGCCGACTCACGCTACAACCACGACAGTCGCGTGATCGCTGAAAACTTCGACATCGGCACCGATGTTCTGACAGTCATCGCCGAAACAATTCCGCAAGGCTGCACCGATTATCATGTGATGAGCGAAATCGATGCTTTCGAGTGGCACATGCGGGATGTCCCTGGCGTCGAATCGGTGCTCGCGCTGCCCGACCTTGCCAAACGCATTAACGCGGGCTGGAACGAAGGAAATATGAAATGGCGTGCCATTGCGCGCAATAAGGACGTGCTCGCCCAGGCGGTCGCCTACGTGCCAACGGGCACAGGGCTTCTGAACGACGATTGCAGCGTCATCCCCGTGTCAGTGTTCACCAGCGATCACAGGGCGAGCACGATCGCACGCATCGTCGAGGCTGTTAAAGCGTTCGAGCCCGAGACCAAATCGCACAAGGTATTGTTCCGCCTCGCCACCGGCAATGTCGGTGTGATGGCTGCAACCAACGAGGTGGTCAACGCCGCTCAGTACCCGATACTCGCCTATGTGTTTGCAGCGGTAGTGGCCCTTTGCTTAGTCAGCTTTCGATCGCTTACCGCAACCTTGTGCATCGTGCTGCCTCTCGCCCTGGTCTCCCTGCTCACCTATGCGCTGATGGCCGCGCTGGGCATCGGACTCAAGGTATCTACTCTGCCGGTGGTAGCGCTCGGCATTGGTATTGGTGTGGATTACGGGATTTACATCTACAGCCGCCTGCGCAGTCTTCTCGCCATGGGCGAAACTTTGCCGATCGCATACGAGCACACTTTGCGCATTACCGGCAGCGGAGTCGTGTTCACGGCGATTACCCTGGCCATGGGCGTCGTCGTGTGGGTCTTTTCACCACTGAAATTTCAAGCCGACATGGGCATTCTGCTCACGTTCATGTTCTTACTGAATATGCTCGGAGCCATTTTTCTACTGCCCGCACTTGCATGCTGGCTGAGGCGTTTGAGCGGCACGGCCCGTGATAAATCCCGGGCCGCGCACGTTACAGGCTAGCGAACTACTGGCTGGCGTCGATGACGGAAAATTCCACTTGTCCGATGTCGACATCAGAATTATCCAACTCTTGTACCAGACTTACTTTCCAATCTCCTGCCGTGGCCGTTGGGATTTTCTTCCAGGTTCGAAAACGCGTCGCGCCACCCAAGGAAACATTCGAGGTGTCCCGCACCATGTTCTTTCGAGAGTACTGAAGAAGAATTTTCGATTCTTCTCCCGCCGGCACTAAAAAGTTCATCCACAAATAGGCTTCTTCTCCTTTTGCTACTTTCTTGTCTGCAATCTCGGAGATGCATTCGTTTTTCGTCTCGCCCTTTTGGGAAATCTCTTTGCAAAGTTTGAACTCCATCGGAACAACACCCTGACCTTTCCCATTGAAGTAGTAGTTGATCACTTTGCGCGCTTCTTCCGGCGTGGGTTTGTCCTGCGCCGCAGCGGCCAATGGCTCGAAGAGCAATATAACGGTCAGTGCAATTATGAAATTCTTCACGATGTAACTCCTCTCCGTGTAACACTCGGAATACCGCGCGGCAATTACTCACACGATTCGTTCGCATTGCGATCGCCGCCGCTCAGGACAAGCGTAGCGCAAATCCAATGCATTCACGGAGCGGAAAAATCGGTATACGCTTACGCGAGAATTGGCACAACCGCACGGTTCCAATTGCGCGTGTTCAGCGACGAACGGACGCCGCAGAGCGGCGTCTGACGAAATTACTTCTGCAGGCTACTTCTGACTCTGGCCGATGTAGTACCGGGCACGCTTCACCTTGTCTACACAGTTCGGATATTTTCCGAATTCCTCTTGAATGCTGGCTGCTGAAAGCAGACTTGCAGCCTTTGTCCAATCGACCGTTCCGCCAAAACCGTTTGCTCTGGCGAAATCCAACTCCTGGTAGGCGACCTTCAATCCGCTCTCACACTGGGAGGCAAGCGCAGAGTCCTTTGGAGGACCCTGACATGCACCGATTGCACCAAGAACACCGAGTATCGCCGCCAGGATTTTCGCGCGCTGTAGACTCATTATCGATTCACCGCATGTTTTTTTCGCAACTCAATTGTGTGGGAATTTCGCAGCGCGCTTCTCCACGAAGGCACTGACTCCTTCGGCAAACTCCGCACCGGTGACGCCCTCGAGAAAGCTGTTTTTCTCCGAATCGAGCTGCGAAGCCAGATTCGTTGCAAGAGAGTCCCCCAGCAGAGCCTTGGTGCGCGCAAGCGCACCGGCCGGCCCGCACGCCAAACGCGCCGCTAATTCGGCCGTCTTGTCATCCAGCGCTGCTGCCGGCACTACCCAGTTGATGAGGCCATAGTCACTTGCCTGTTGTGGGCTAATACGATCGCCGAGCAACGCCAGCTCCATCGCGCGCTTGAGACCAACCATGCGTGGCAAAGTCCAGGTGCTGCCACCATCGGGCGAGGTGCCGATGCGGCAATAGGCAAGACTGAACACGGCATCCTCGGCCGCAATTGCCAGATCGCAGGCCGCCACCAGACTCATTCCAAAACCCGCACTGGCTCCTCTAATGCTGGCGATGACGGGCTTGGGCATGCTGCGAATATTGATGATCGCCGCGTGCACCTCTTTGATCTCGGCGCCGATATCTTCCGCGGCATTCGCCGGTGATGTCTGCAGCAGCTGATGAAAGTGCCGCACGTCCCCGCCCGCCATGAAATGCTCACCCGCCCCCTTGATGACGACGCACCGCACCCGACTATCGGCGCCGAGCGCGCCGGTTGCCGCATTCAAACCGGCAGCCATGTCCGGATTGAGCGCGTTCAACACTTCCGGCCTGTCGAGCACGATCGTGCCGACGCCGTCTTGTATGGTTGTTTTTATATTATCGGTCACTTTAGTACCCCCGGCCCTGCACACATGAGCTTGAACTCGATGCTACAGATGCAGTGTAGGTTGGGCTGAGCGCAGCGAAGCCCAACACGCCGAAATGTTGGGCTTCGCTGCGCTCAGCCCAACCTACAAAGAGGGAGTTTCCTGCGCCGTCAAAAATCTTCATCATCGAATGCCTCGATGGATTCCCCTCCGGCCACTATACAAGCGAACAGCGCGCCACTTTGCGGCAGCACCCGTTGCATGAAAAATCGTGCCGTGTTCAACTTGGCGCGGTAGAATTTTTCACCTTTGCGTAGTATCGCTATCTCGGCGGTACGTGCCCACAAGTACGCGATCGCGACCATCGCAAACAAGCGCAAATAGTCGCTGGCCCCGGCTCCCGCCTCGTTGGGATTGCGCAGCGCATTGGCTGCAATCCATGCGGTCGCCTTCTGCAACTTTGTAAATGCCTCCGACAGCGGCTCGATGAACTCTGCAAGTTCCGCGCGCCCGGCGCGGGTTTCGAGGAATGCCGACACCGGCTGGAAAAACGAGCGCAAGTAGCGCCCGGTGTGGGCTGTTAGCTTGCGTCCAACCAGGTCCATGGCCTGCACGCCGTTGGTACCTTCGTATATCTGGCAGATGCGCGCGTCGCGTACGAACTGTTCCATGCCGTGTTCGCGGATATAGCCGTGGCCGCCATAGATCTGCACACCGAGGTTGGTAATCTCGCTGCCCATATCCGTGCAATAGGCCTTAATCACGGGCGTCATGAGCGACACGAAGTCATCGGCTTCCCGGCGAGTCCGCGGGTCGGGATTTTGCTGAGAGTGCGTGTAACGGGACGCGACCCAGGCCACCAGCGCCCGGGCGCCTTCGATCTGCGAGCGCATGCTGAGCAACATGCGCCTGACATCAGGGTGCACCAGAATGACGTCGGCGGCCTCTTGCGGAGACTGCGCGCCGTCGAGCGCCCGTCCCTGGCGGCGCTCCCTGGCGTAAGCCACCGCACCCTGGTAGGCGGCTTCGCTGATGCCGAGCCCGTGCACGGCAACGGCAATGCGTGCGCCGTTCATCATGGTGAACATGGCGCGCATTCCCTGGTGTAACTCGCCGATGAGAAAAGCGCGCGCATCATCGAAATTGAGCGCGCAGGTTGCCGAGGCATTAATTCCCATTTTGTGCTCGATACTGCCGCACCGCACGCCATTGCGCGCACCGAGACTGCCGTCGGCGTTGATTAGAAACTTGGGCACGAGAAAGACGCTGAGGCCCTTGGTGCCCGCCGGCGCGCCCTCGGTACGTGCCAGAACCAGATGGACGATATTTTCCGTGAGGTCGTGCTCGCCGGCCGAGATAAAACACTTGGCGCCGTTAATCACATAAGTGCCGTCCCCCGCCGGGGTGGCGCGGGTGTTGATGAGCCCCAGATCAGTGCCGCACTGAGGCTCGGTCAAACACATGGTGCCGCTCCACCGGCCCTCCACCAGCGGCTCCAGCCAGATCCGCTTTTGCGCCTCGCTGGCATGGCGCCGGATGAGCTTGTAGGCGCCGAAGCTCAAGCCTGGATACATGGCGAAGGAAAGATTCGAAGAACACAACATCTCGGTGAACAAGCCATCGATGGTCGCCGGCAATCCCTGCCCGCCGTACGCGGTATCGGCCGCGAGACCCGTCCAGCCGGCCGCGGCAAAGGCCTCGTAAGCCTGCTTGAATCCGTCGGGTGTGCGCACGACACCGTTCTCCAGCCGGCAAGCTTGCGCATCGCCAGTGGCGTTCAACGGTTGCAGAACGCCTGCGCAGAACTTACCGGCCTCCTCGAGCACCGCGTTCAGCACATCGGGGAGAAAATCCTCGTTGCCCGGTAAGGCCTGGAGCTGCTCGTCGGCCAGCAGCTCGTGGAGCACGAAGCGCATATCGGCGATGGGTGGGTCGTAAACAGGCATGGATCGGCGCGACCCGTCACCGCGCGCCTACAGGAATACAAACATCGACCACCGGCTCGTATCGGCTGCTCAATTCCGCAACGCCTTACCGGTCTCGAGCATGTGCTCGATGCGCGCAATGGTCTGGGGGCGCTTGACCAGGGACATGAAGGCGCGGCGTTCGAGGTCCGTGAGCGTGTCCTCGTCCACGGTTTCGGTGATATCGGTGTCGCCCCCGCTCAACACTTCGGCAAGAGCGTCGGCGACGACCATGTCGTAGTCGCTGATCTTTGCGAGCTTGTGGTATCCATCCACGGCCATGCGTAAGGCCGTTTTGGCGGTGGCACCCGGCAGCGCGGGCTCCGCTGACGCCGGCGCCTGGTAGTCATCGGCGAGGGCGAGCACCCGCGCCTTGGCGTCCGCCAGAACGCGATCGCGGTTCATGCTGATCCCGTCGCCATCGCGCAAAAACCGATAACGGCGCGCATCGGCGGCCGATGTGGAAACGCTTGCCACGCTGATGGTCTCGAAAGCCTTGCTGACCACCGGCATGGGCCCGCCGGGCCGGCGCTTGTCCTCCCACCAACGCAGCAACAGCTCCTTGCATCCACCCCAGGCGGGAATAAGACCAACGCCGACTTCCACCAGTCCCATGTAGGTCTCTGCGTGGGCTTGCAGGGCGTCGCAGTGCAGCAACACCTCGCAACCACCGCCCAGGGCCATTCCCGATGGCGCGCCGATCACGGGAAAAGGCGCATGCTTGAGCGCCTTGAAGGCCCGCTGCCCGGCGCCGATGGTGGCTTCGATGTCGCTCCACGCCGCCGTGTTGGCGGCGAACATGACCAGGCCGAGATTCGCCCCGACGGAAAAATTCGCGCCCTCATTGTAGATGACGAGCCCCCGATAGGCGCCGGGAACGATCTCCAGCGCTTTGCCGATCATGGCGACGATGTCCGGGTCGATGGCGTTCATCTTGGAATGAAATTCCAGACAGGCGACGCCGTCGCCCACATCCCAAAGACTGGCGGAAGCATTGGCGGCAAGCGGCTCGGTGCGAAGCTTGATGTCAGCCAGGAGCTCAACGCCCTGTGGGCGCGCAATATCATGATACGCGCCGTCGGTGCCGAAATACTGACGCCGGCCATCATTGATACGGTAGAAGCGGCCATCCCCCACCCGCTCCAGCAACGCCGGCACCGGCGCGCCTTCTTCGCGCAAGCGCCCGGCCAACCACGCAGGATCCAGGCGATCAATGAGTTCGAAGGGCCCATCGCTCCAGTTGTAACCGAGTCTCATGGCGTCATCCACGGCCACCACGTCGTCGGCGATCTCCGGCACCAGACTGGCCGCATAGGAAAGCGTCTTTGCCATGATGCGCCAGGCATAGGCGCCGCCCTTGTCCGGATGCTCCATGAGTGCCCGGAGTCCGCCGCGGCGCGCCGCCTCGATACTCTCGAGCTTGGCCGCGCCGGCGTCGCGGTACTCGCCGCTGGCGAGATCGATGGCCTGCTTGATGCGTTTACCACCCTCGCGGTGCAGACGGTAAAAACCGCCCTTGCCTTTGCGCCCGGTATAGCCATCGGCGATCATGGTTTTAATGAGGTCTGGCACATCGAAGTACTCGCGCATGGCATCGTCGGCGGCGAGAAGATTATCCATGCTCACCATGATGTGCGGCATGAGATCGATGCCCACAAGATCCATTAAACCGAACACACCGGTCTTCGGAATACCGAGCGGCCGTCCGGCCACCGCGTCGGCCTCCTCAACCGTCAATCCCTGGCTCATCGCCTCCAGCACGGCGCACTGCAACCAGTAAACGCCGATGCGATTGCCGATGAAACCGGGCGTGTCTTTGCATTCGACCACGCCTTTACCGAGCGCAAGGTCACAGAAATCACGCACCGCAACCGCGGCATCCGCCCGGGTCGCGGGACCCGCCACCAGCTCCAGCAGACGCATGTAACGGGGCGGATTAAAAAAATGTGTAATGAGAAAGTCGCGACGGAAACTCTCGGGCATCTCCTCCAGCAGACTTGCCAGCGGAATAGTCGAGGTGTTGGAAGAAACGATCGATCCCGGACGGCGCACCGCGTCGACTTTCTTGTACAGGTCGCGCTTGACGTCCAGGCGTTCGAGCACGGCTTCGATGATCCAGTCGGCATTTGCCAGCAAT
>Ga0210064_1000917_pt1 | contig 13322 bp, 15 predicted proteins | sample Muzzi_CordC_D2_FD_185531 | JGI IMG/M metagenome (GOLD analysis project Ga0210064, IMG submission 185531) | Wetland microbial communities from San Francisco Bay, California, USA, that impact long-term carbon sequestration - Muzzi_CordC_D2 (SPAdes) | ecosystem: Environmental > Aquatic > Marine >...
GCAGTCGCTGACACTGAAATGATTTGACAGAAAGAGGTTGTAACAATGGAAATCATTCTGCTGGAAAAGATTGAAAACCTCGGCGTGATGGGTGACAAGGTCAACGTCAAGCCAGGATACGGCCGTAATTATCTGATACCGAAAGGCAAGGCTGCGCCGGCAACCGAAGCCAATATCGCAGCGTTCGAAGCACGGCGTGCCGGGCTGGAACAGGCTGCAGCCGAAACCCTGGCCGCCGCCGAAGCCCGCCGTAACCAGTTGGCCGGGATGACTATCGTCATTACCGCCAAGGCCGGTGATGAAGGCAAGCTGTTCGGTTCAATCGGTACCGCCGATATCGCCGACGCGATCAATGCCGCCGGTGTGTCGGTTGAACGCCATGAAGTGCGCTTGCCGGAAGGCGCATTTCGCCAGGTGGGTGAGCATGACGTGCAGTTGCACCTGCATACCGACGTCAATACCACCATCAAACTGACGATTGCGGCCGAATAATAAATGACCATCTGCAGGATTCCCTGCAACTTGTTGTTAGCGCTATAGCTTGCAGGCTGCCGCTTGCGGCCGCCTGTTGTTGCTATACGCCACTGCCATCCTTGACGCATAACGGCAGAAAAAAAACAAGCATGTCATTGCATGCGGTTTGTGTTATTTATTGCGCGTCGGCACCCGCGCCGACACCACCCACCCGAGAATAATGACGGACCCATGGCTGAATTACTGCGTTCACCTGATGTAATTCATCCCGATACGGACGGGCTGAAAGTACCCCCGCAATCTATCCAGGCCGAGCAGGCGGTACTTGGCGGCCTGATGCTGGACAACAGCAGCTGGGATACGGTTGCGGACCGGGTTTCCGAAGAAGACTTCTACCGCCGTGATCACCGCCTGGTCTTCCGGGCCATCGCGCAGCTTGCCGAGCAGAATCAGCCGATGGATGCGGTCACCCTGTCCGAGTGGCTCAGCCATAACAGGCTGCTGGACGAGGTCGGGGGGCTTGTGGCGCTGGGCACGCTGGCGCAGAACACACCCAGTGCCGCCAATATCAAGGCCTACGCCGATATCGTGCGCGAAAAATCCGTGATGCGGCAGCTCATCGAGGTGGGCAACCGCATCGCCAACAGCGGTTTTTCCCCGGAAGGCCGCGACACCAGCGAGTTGCTGGATAATGCGGAAAAGCTGGTGTTCGATATTGCCGAGCAGGGCAGCCGCGGCAAAAGTGGCTTCCGGAATATCCGCAGCCTGCTGGCCGCCGCCGTTGACCGCATCGACATGCTGTTCCAGCAGGATGATGCGATTACCGGCGTGTCCACCGGTTTTACCGACATTGATGACATGACGGCGGGCCTGCAACCTTCCGACCTGATTATCGTCGCCGGCCGTCCCTCCATGGGCAAGACCACGCTGGCGGTCAACTTTGCGGAAAACGCCGCCATCAAGCACCAGGTCCCCGTCGCCATCTTCAGTATGGAAATGCCGGGCGAGCAGCTGGCGCTGCGCATGATGTCCTCGCTGGGTCACATCGATCAGCACAAGGTGCGTACCGGCAAGCTGGAGGATGACGACTGGCCGCGGCTGACTTCCGCCGTGAGCCTGCTGGACAATGCGCCCATCTTTATCGACGACACACCGGCGTTGTCGCCCATGGAGCTGCGCGCCCGCGCCCGGCGCCTGAAGCGGGAACACGATCTCGGACTGATTGTTATCGATTACCTGCAGCTGATGCAGACCGGGCACGCCGAAAACCGTACCACGGAAATTTCCGAGATATCGCGCAACCTGAAGGCCCTGGCCAAGGAGCTGCACGTGCCCGTCATCGCCCTGTCGCAGCTGAACCGCAGCCTGGAACAGCGCACCGACAAGCGCCCGGTGATGTCGGACCTGCGCGAGTCGGGCGCCATCGAGCAGGATGCCGACGTTATCATGTTCATCTACCGCGACGAGGTGTACAACGAGGACAGCCCGCACAAGGGCCTCGCCGAGATCATCATCGGCAAGCAGCGCAACGGCCCGATCGGTTCGCGCCTGCTCACCTTCCGCGGCCAGTTCACCCGCTTCGAGAACTACGCGGCGGAAAGCCGTTACAGCGGTGGTGAATTTGGATGACGCGACCTGCCAGGGCACGTATCGATCTGCAGGCACTCCGGCATAACTTCTCCCGCGTTCGGCAGGCGGCACCCGCCAGCCGCATCATGGCCATCATCAAGGCCAATGCCTATGGTCACGGCACGGTCGAGACCGCACGGGCCCTGCCCGATGCCCGGGCCTTTGGCGTGGCATGTATGGAGGAGGCCATCGCGCTGCGCGAGGCCGGTTTTGACCGCCGCATCGTGCTGCTCGAGGGCCTGTTTGCTGCGGATGACATCGATCTGATCAGTGCCTACCGGCTGGATGTGGTCGTGCACCACGGCAGCCAGCTTGATCTGCTGGAGCGGGGGCGCCTGATCCGGCCGGTCGATGTCTGGCTGAAGGTCGATACCGGCATGAACCGGCTCGGCTTCATGCCGGATAGCGTTGCGGCAGTCAGGGCGCGGCTTGCCGGCATCGCCGGGGTGGGCAATGTGCGCCTTATGACGCATTTCGCCTGCGCTGACGATCTCTTCAGCGACTATACCCGGAAACAACTGTGTCGCTTCAGCGAACTCGCCGCACAGCTGCCGGATGAATGTTCGCTGGCGAACTCTGCCGGCGTTCTCGGCTGGCCGGATTCGCACGCCGACTGGGTAAGACCCGGCGTGATGCTCTACGGCAGTTCACCGCTGCTTGGCAAGAGTGCCAGCGAACTCGACCTGCGGCCGGTGATGACGCTGACAACGCGACTCATCGCGGTCAACCCGCGCAGGCGGGGTGAACCGGTCGGATACGGTGGCGACTGGAGCTGTCCGGCCGACACGAACATCGGCGTCGCGGCCATCGGCTATGCCGACGGCTATCCACGGCATGCATCTGGCGGCATGCCAGTCCTGGTGAACGGCAAGCGTGTGCCGCTGGCCGGGCGCGTATCCATGGATATGATCTGCCTCGATCTGACCTCCCAGCCCAGGGCACAGGTGGGTGACGAGGTAGTCCTCTGGGGTGACGGCCTCCCGATTGATGAAGTGGCGACCATGGCGGGGACCATCTCCTACGAACTGTTTTGCGGTGTCGGTCGACGCGTGCAGTTCGACTACGTTGAATGAAGGGTGCAGGCACCCCCTGCCTTGACAACTTCCGCTTGCCAACTATGCTTCCAATGCTGATCGATAAAGATCAACGATGCATGTATTAGAGATATCTATATTTATCGTTTGATCGCAGCTGCTGCAGGTGCAATATAAGTAATAATACTTATCAGCAGTTCTAATGTGACGGGGGAAGGTCACAAGGCATCACCATTCACGCAGTCAGATACTGACTGCACCCATGTCTTGATGGGGAAGACTCGGTCAGGTAAACGGATACACCGGAGGAGGTCCATGATGGCTGAAGTCGCTTATTCTGCAAGGCAGGAACCGGATCACAGTGTTGAGATCGTGGTACACGTCGACGAGACGCTGGGAGAGGAAAAGCGCGCAGCGCTGGTCATTGCACTGGAGAACAATGCTGGCATTATCTCGGCGGAGTTTTGTCCCTTGCGCTATCATCTGATGCTGGTCAGGTATGACAGGGAGACGTTCACTTCACAGGATGTGCTTGTCAAGGTCAATGACCAGGATGTGCATGCGGTACTGATCGGTCCTATATAGGGTTTTCAATCATGGCTCCCCGGGTGCACGTCCGGGGAGCCTTTTTGTTGCCACATGACTGGGCGGGCGACTGTTTCGTTGCGGGTGACGTCCGCCCGTGAACCGGTTACTCTACCGGCCCATATCATGGCGAAATCCAGGACAATCTACAGCTGCAGTGCCTGCGGTGCGCAAGCGGCGCAATGGGCGGGTCAGTGCGGTGACTGCGGCGGCTGGAATACTCTCTCGGAGGTGGTGGCCGCGATAACGCCGGCTGCCGGGAGATTTGCCGGTTACAGCGGCAAGGCGACCGCCGGGGTGGTTTCCCTGTCCGCCGTGCCATCGAGCACGCAGATACGCACTTCGGTCGGAATGCAGGAACTGGATCGCGTGCTGGGCGGTGGTCTCGTCGCCGGTTCGGTAGTGCTCATCGGCGGTGATCCCGGCATCGGCAAGTCGACCCTGCTGCTGCAGGTGCTGGCGACGTTGTCGGCGGAGCTGGCAACCCTGTACGTCACCGGGGAAGAATCCCCGCAGCAGATTGCCCTGCGGGCCAGGCGGCTGGGTATTCAGGGCGATACCATCAGCCTGCTGTCGGAGACTTCGGTCGAACGGATTATTGCGATCGCGGCCAGGGCGCAGCCACGCGTCATGGTGCTGGATTCCATCCAGACGCTGTATACCGATGCACTGCAGTCCGCGCCCGGATCGGTGGCGCAGGTGCGGGAGAGCGCGGCGCAACTGGTACGGTTCGCCAAGCAGTCCGGCATTGCCATGTTCCTGGTGGGCCATGTGACCAAGGAAGGCACGCTCGCCGGTCCGCGGGTGCTGGAACACATGGTGGATACCGTGTTGTATTTCGAAGGCGGCTCGGGAGAGCGCTATCGTATCCTGCGGGCCATCAAGAACCGCTTCGGCGCTGTCAATGAAATCGGTGTGTTTGCCATGGGCGGGGAGGGGCTGAAGGAAGTCCGCAATCCATCGGCGATTTTCCTGTCACGTCAGGAAACCGCTGTCCCGGGCAGTGTGGTGATGGTGACCTGGGAGGGAACCCGCCCGCTGCTGGTCGAGGTGCAAGCGCTGGTCGACCACAGCCAGCTGGGTAATCCGCGGCGCGTTGCGCTGGGGCTGGAGCAGAACCGGCTGTCCATGTTGCTGGCGGTACTGCACCGCCACGGCGGCCTGGCGCTTGGTGATCAGGACGTGTTCATCAATGTCGTGGGTGGTGTGCGCGTAACGGAAACCGCCGCTGACCTGGCGGTCCTGCTGGCCGTCATGTCGAGCTTTCGCAACCGGCCGCTGCCGTCCGACCTGATTGTGTTCGCGGAAGTCGGTCTGTCCGGTGAACTGCGGCCGGTGCCGAATGGCCAGGAGCGCCTGCACGAGGCCGTCAAGCACGGCTTCCACCAGGCGATCATCCCGGCCGCCAACAAGCCCAGGCGGGCGCCTGAGGGCATCGAGGTGGCCGCATTGCCACGCCTGTCGCAGGTGCTGGACCGGGTTTCAGAACAATTCTGACAGCTCGCGCTCCAGCAGGGCGCTGTCCGCGAGATTGATCTTCACCAGCCAGCGGATTTCCTCCCTGCTGCCCGCATCCATATCGGTGAATGCCATGCCGATGCGGTCTTCATGGATCTGGCGGATGACGACCTGCAAGGTCAGGGGCGAGCGGTTGTTCAACTGCAGTGACAGGGTGAAGCGGTCACCGGTCTTTCCCGACCAGCCGGCCGGATGTGCGACCAGGACACCGTTCAGTGACAGGTCGACAAGGTGTGTCTCCCAGTGCTGCCCGTCGTTACCCAGCGTTGCCGGCACGTCCAGCGCCACGCGGGTGAAATGGCGCTGCTGCGGTGTGGCCGGCCCGCAGTCCGCCACGCCACGGTTCGCTGCATCGGGGCTGCTGCAGAACTCGAAGGTAGCGGTATCGATTTCGATAGTGTCAGCGTCGTTCAGCGGGTACGGGTCCTCGCCGACGGGGGTGTGATTGACACGTGGAAATTCCTTTCCCTCCAGGTGTGACAGGTAATAACCGTCGCTGCGGCGGCTGATCATGACCGCAATGCTGCCGGTCTTGCCAAAGCGGGTGACCGCACCTGTCAGGCGAATGATGCGTCCGCGCGACTTGCCGTCCATAACCTTGAGGTAGCCTGTCCGTTGCCGTTCCCCGGGCATTGTGTCTGTATGCGCCGGTCCGGATTCGCTGAACAGCAGTTTATAGGCACCCAGGTGAATGACATCGCCGTCGATCAGGGAATGGGTTTCCACGTAACCGTGATTCACCTGCAGCTGCCGGTTCGCGCCGCTGCTGGACAGGATGTAGCGCTTGTCCTGATGAGTGATGCTGGCGAGGCGCTCGCCGCCGCCGTCGATGCGAATGTCGCATTCGGGACCGGAACCGATCCACATGCGTGTGCCGGTGAGAAACAGTGTCTTCAGGGTTTTATTGCCGCGGGTAAGAATGAGCTTTGCCATGTTGGTGTGACAGCGTTGTCAGTCCTCGTCCTTGTCCAGGTGTAATGACGCCGAGTTTATGCAGTACCGCAGCCCGGTGGGGGCGGGGCCATCCTCGAAGACATGCCCGAGGTGTGCGCCGCAGTTGTCGCATATGACTTCCACGCGCAGCATGCCATGGCTGGTGTCGGTTTCTGTCCTGATGTCGGCCGAGTTCTCCGGGCGCGTAAAGCTGGGCCAGCCGCAGCCTGAATCAAACTTGTCGGTGGAACTGAACAGGGGCGCGCCGCAGCAGATGCATCGATAGGTACCCTTGTCGTGGCAGTCGTGATACTGGCCGGTAAACGGGTGCTCGGTACCCTTGCGGCGGGTGACTGCGTACGCTTCCGGCGTCAGCACGGCGCGCCATTCGGCATCACTCTTTTTGGGTTTGTCAGTCATGCGGCTCCTCCGCTTCCTTGCCGGTGTAGATGTGCGGGGTATCCACCTGCAATGTTTGCAGGAATTCCCTGGCCGTGGCAATCCCGATTTCGGCCTCGGCGCGCGCCTGCGGATTGCTGTTGTTCGCGGCTTCGCGCTCGGCCCACTGCAGGAATTCGCTGACCGCCTTGAGCTGCTCGTCAGGCGGCAGCGAGCGCAGGTAATCGCTGGGCCGCGCCCTGACGCGGTTGCCTGCCACGACATCGAGGTTGAACAGCAGCTCCATACCCGGCCTATCTGTCTCCCTTCCCGGTGCGAGCCTGCAGCGCCGGGTGGAAGCGTACGGTTTTGATCATGTTGTCCCGGATCTGTACGATATCGACAGGGTGGTTGTCGAGCAGCAGGCTGGTACCCTTTTCCGGGATCATTTCCATGTATTCGATAATCAGCCCGTTGAGCGTCTTGGGGCCGTCCGTGGGCAGCGACATGCCGAGGGAGCTGTTCAGCGCCCGGATAGTGATGGAGCCGTCCACTATCCATGTGCCATCCTGCTGCGGCACGATATCTTCGATGTGCGCTGTCGGGTCCGATGTGAATTCGCCGACGATCTCTTCCAGGATGTCTTCCAGTGTCACCAGTCCCTGTATCTCGCCGTACTCGTCCACGACGAAGCCGAGGCGGCGGTGTTCGCGCTGGAAGTTCAGTAACTGGCGGTTCAGCGAGGTGTTTTCCGGTATGAAATAGGGCGAGCGTGCGATGCGCAGCAGCGCCTCGCGGTCCAGCTTGTTCTGGTGCAGCAGCGGTAGTACGTTGCGCATGTGCAGGAAGCCGATAGCATTGTTGATGTTTTCCCGGTATAGCGGCAGGCGGGTGTACTGGACGGTAGCCAGCAGCCTGGTCGTGGCTTCCCAATCGGCGTCGATGTCGATGCCGGTGACCTCGTTGCGCGGCACCATGATGTCCTCGACCGTGACCTTTTCCAGGTCCATCAGGTTCAGCAGCATGGACTGGTGACGCTTCGGGATCATGGCGCCGGCCTCGATCACCACGGTGCGCAACTCTTCGGTCGTGAGCGCCTGCGAGGCCGTCTCCCCCGTTGAGACGCCCAGCAGTTTCAGCAGGCCGTTGGCAACGAAATTCACGACCCAGACAAATGGATACATCAGCTTCAGCAGCGGTGTGTAAACGTATGCAGCAGGGAAGGCGATGCGCTCGGGATGCAGCGCGGCAAGCGTCTTCGGGGTCACCTCGGCAAACAGCAGGATTACTATGGTCAGGAGCATGCCCGCCGCGAACACGAATCCCGCATCGTTGTAGATTCGCAGGGTGATCAGCGTCATCAGGATGGAGGCAAGGATATTGACGAAATTGTTGCCCAGCAGGATGAGTCCGATGAGGCGGTCCTGACGCTCCAGCAGGCGCTGGGTACGCACGGCACCAGGGTGGCCACGGTCTGCAAGGTGCCGCAGTCGATACCGGTTCAGCGTCATCAGACCGGTTTCGGAGCCTGAAAAAAAGGCGGAAAGCAGGATGAGGAGCACGAGAGCCGCAATCAGCAGGCTCAGCGGGGTGTCGTCCAAACGGGGACAGCCTCTTGTTGATTAACCAGCCGCTAGTTTACGGAAAACCTGATGCCATGTCAGTCGGATGCAGCTGGATCAGCGGTTCAGGATCAGTTCCAGGACGAATTTGCTGCCGAAGTAGGCCAGCATCAGGAAAATGAAGCCGCCGATGGTCCAGCGGATGGCGACGCGGCCGCGCCAGCCGAAGCGCCAGCGTCCCCACAGCAGGATGCCGAATACGCCCCAGGCGATGATCGACAGGATGGTCTTGTGGACCAGGTGCTGGGCGAAGATGTCCTCGAGAAACAGGATGCCGGTAACCAGTGCGAGCGTCAGCAGTACATAGCCGGCCGCAATCATCTGGAACAGCAGCGCTTCCATCACCTGCAGCGGCGGCAGGGCGCGGATAAATCCACCGGGCTGGCGGTTGTGCAGGTGGTGATCCTGTATCGCCAGCAGAATGGCCTGGATGGCGGCCAGGCCGAGGATACTGTAGGAAAGCAGCGATGTCAGGATGTGGGTGTCCAGCTGCCAGTGTTCGGCGCCGGTGATCATCTCCCGGGAAGGGTAGAGCAACAGCAGCACGATACTCAGCGCGGCCAGCGGGAATACCGGGATGCCCAGGTTCTCGACCGGTTCAAACAGGGATGCCAGTACCAGCAGCAGCGCCGTGGTCAGCGCAATCAGCGAGGCGGCGTAGAAGAAACCCAGATTAAGGCCGCTGCCGGTCAGGATTGAGGGGTACAGCATGGCGATGTGAATGATGATGGCCGCAAGCCCGATCAGGATGATCTGGTTGCGGTCGCAGCCGCAGCCGGTCTCGAGGTTGCCTCGCACCAGCCGCAGGGTCAGCAGGGAGCCCGCAAGCAGGTACAGGGTAATGGCAAGTATCGCGGGGAGCTGCGCAATCATGGCGAAATCATCGCACAACTGCGGCGGGCATTGAAGTGTCTGCCGGGAAATGTCCGCTACCTGCCCGCATGCCGCTATTTGCAGTTATAATTCCCGCCCTCTTTACTTGCAATGACGGCAATCCGGGAACAGGGTGCACGATGTTTGACAATCTTTCCGAACGACTCTCCAAAACCATCAGGAACCTGCGCGGGCAGGGGCGGCTGACAGACGCGAATATCAGTGATGCCTTGCGTGATGTGCGCATGGCACTGCTGGAGGCCGATGTGGCCTTGCCGGTTGTCAAGGATTTTATCGATCGTGTCCGCGAGCGGGCCGCGGGCCAGGAAGTGCTGAAAAGCCTGACGCCGGGGCAGACCCTGGTCAAGGTGGTCAACGATGAACTTGTCCGCACCATGGGCGAGGCCAACGATGCTCTTGACCTCAGTGTGCAGCCCCCTGCCGTGATCCTGATGGCGGGCCTGCAGGGTTCCGGCAAGACCACCAGCAGTGCCAAGCTGGCACGTATGCTGCTGGAGCGCCAGCGCAAGCGCGTACTGCTGGCAAGCTGCGATATCTATCGTCCGGCGGCCATCGACCAGCTGCAGACGCTGGCAAAAGAGGTCGGCGCCGAGTTCTTTCCCAGCTCGCCTGATCAGGAGCCGGTACAAATCGCCACCGATGCCGTGGCACATGCACGCAGGCAGCACCTCGATGTCGTGATCATCGACACCGCAGGGCGCCTGCATATCGATGACGCCATGATGGCGGAAATCCAGCAACTGCATGCGGCTGTCAACCCGGTCGAGACACTGTTCGTGGTGGACAGCATGACCGGCCAGGACGCTGCGATTACTGCGCGCACCTTCAGTGAAATGCTGCCGCTGACCGGCGTTGTCCTGACCAAGGCGGACGGCGATTCCCGCGGTGGCGCGGCGTTGTCGATCCGTGCCATTACCGGCAAGCCGATCAAGTTCATGGGCGTGGGCGAGAAGACCGCTGCGCTGGAGCCGTTCCATCCGGAGCGTATCGCTTCGCGCATTCTCGGCATGGGAGATGTCCTCAGTCTGGTCGAGGAGGCCGAGCAGAAGGTCGACAAGGAAAAGGCCGCGAGGCTGGCGCAGAAGATTTCCGGCGGCAAAAACTTTGACATGAACGATTTCAGGGACCAGCTGGACCAGATGCTGAATATGGGGGGGCTTGCCGGCCTGATTGACAAGCTGCCGGGTGCCGGGCAGTTGCCTAAGAATGCCATGCCGGACGATAGCCAGGTGCATCGCATGAGGGCGATCATCAATTCCATGACGCCGCAGGAGCGCAGCTTTCCCGCCATTATCAAGGGATCGCGCCGCCGCCGCATCGCGGCCGGTTCAGGCAGCCAGGTGCAGGATGTCAATCGCCTCCTGAAGCAGCACCTGCAAATGCAGAAGATGATGAAAAAGATGAAAAAGGGCGGGATGGCGAAGATGTTGCGCGGCCTGAAGGGCGGCGCAGGGCCGCAGGGCCTGCCGTTCTGAACGACCGCAAACCTGCCGCGGTGTCCGGCGTTCGCCGGGTAACCGGTGGCTGAAAAGAAAAACGGTGGCTAGTGCCACCGTCCAATTACTGCGCTAGTCGGCTGTTTGTGATGTGTTCTTGTTCTTTCGGTTGAACCGGAAGCCGGAGCGCAAGGCTGTTATTAGTATTAGGTGCCGTGAGCTTTATTCTGTTTTGCTGAAGGTGCTACCTCCCCCGAAATGCCTCTCTCCTTGTTCACGCTCATTGCACATACAGCAATTGCTGTGCCAAGAATAAAAATGCCTTTTTTTAAAATAACTTAGGGGTCATTAGATTGACGCGCCCGGGGCGGGCGACAGCGGGTAGTAAAAAATATCGACACCCGGATCCGCGCACCTGTTCCGGGCTGGTATGTTATTTACAATAAAATACATGAAGATATGATGGCTTTGTGAGGTGTTATGTGAGGCTGGCTGCTTTGTAACGAATCTCGACAGCTGTCAAGGCGAATACCGGGCTGCAGCGGCTTGTGCCCGTTGTGCGGTTTAATCTCTTGCAGCCCTTCACATTTTCTGTAAATCGCGTAGAATTGCGCGGCTTTTAAGGCGTGTTGCGATCGGCTTGTCCGCGAGCGGCATGATTTGTCCAAGCTGTACAGGAAACAAGTTCTTATGGTGACTATCAGAATGTCACGGGGTGGCGCGAAGAAACGCCCGTTCTACCACATCGTGGTAACCGACAACCGCAACCGCCGTGACGGCAGTTACATCGAACGTATCGGTTTTTTCAATCCGATTGCCACGGGTGGTGAAGAGCGCCTCCGGATCGACGCCGAGCGTGCCGACTTCTGGCATGCACGGGGTGCGCAGATCTCCGATCGCGTGGCGCAGTTGTTGAAGGAAAGCCGGGCGCAGTAGATACCGGCCTGCGCCGGTTCCCGCGGGGCCCAAAGCGATGGCCGCAGCAAACGACAGTCCGGATGCGCCGCTGGTGATGGGACGCATCGCTGCACCTTTCGGCGTCAGGGGCTGGGTCCGGGTGGCCACCTTTACGGAGGCACCGGAAAACCTGCTGGCCTATTCACCCTGGCATCTGCAGCTGGACGGCCGCTGGCTGGCAGTGGAACTGCTGGATGGCCACGTGCATGGCAAGGGTCTGGTGGTGCAACTGGCGGGGTGTGACGACCGCGATGCGGCGGCCGCGCTGAGCGGTACCGGAATCGGCGTGTATCGAAGCCAGTTGCCGGCACCGGAAGACGACGAGTATTACTGGAGTGACCTGGTCGGTTTGCAGGTATTCACAACGGACGACAGACTGCTGGGCGTCGTGGACCACCTGATTGAAACCGGCGCCAACGACGTGCTGGTGATCCGTGGTGAACGTGAATGCCTGGTCCCCTTCATCAGGGATCAGGTGATACAGTCCGTTGACCTGGAGGCAGGCGTGATTCGGGTCGACTGGGACCCGGATTTCTAGGCGGATGCGTATCGACGTCGTTACCCTGTTCCCGGCCATGATCGAAGGCCAGGCACGCTACGGCATACAGGGGCGCGCCATTGAGAAAGGCCTGCTGCAGGTAGTGACCTGGAATCCGCGGGACTTCAGCCATGACCGGCACCGCGCGGTGGACGACAGGCCCTATGGCGGGGGGCCGGGTATGGTTATGCAGGTGCAACCGCTGCGCGCGGCGCTGCACGCGGTGCGGTCGGATGGCGATCCGGCGCCGGTGGTTTACCTGTCACCGCAGGGCGCCCGCTTTGATCAGACGCGGGCACGTGAACTGGCGGGGCAGCCACGGCTGATCCTGCTGGCAGGCCGCTACGAGGGTATTGATGAACGTGTCATCGACCTCGAGGTGGATGAGGAACTGTCGATCGGTGACTATGTCCTCAGCGGCGGCGAACTGCCCGCGCTGGTAGTGATGGATGCGGTGACGAGGCTGTTGCCCGGTGCGCTGGGTGATGCGGACTCCGTGCAGGAGGATTCCTTTATGGACGGCCTGCTGGATTATCCGCACTATACGCGGCCGGAGGAGATCGACGGCCTGCAGGTGCCCGATGTCCTCGTTGGGGGGCACCATGCGGAGATTTGGCGCTGGCGTCACAAGCAGGCGCTGGGCAGGACCTGGCTGCGGCGCCCCGACCTGCTGGGTGTGCAGCAACTGGACACGGAGCAGCAGGCGTTACTGGACGAATTTATCAGCGAGTACAAAGCGGGCAATTGAGTGATCAATGGCCCTTTATAGCAAACAGAGGATCAGGTCATGAGCAACATTATCGAACAGCTTGAACGGGAACAGATGAAGCAGGATATTCCGGACTTCAGCACCGGTGATACCGTCACCGTGCAGGTCAAGGTGAAGGAAGGCAATCGCGAGCGCCTGCAGGCATTCGAGGGTGTTGTGATCGCCAGGCGCAATCGCGGCCTGAACTCGGCCTTTACCGTACGCAAGATATCCCATGGCGAGGGCGTCGAAAGGGTATTCCAGACGCACAGTCCGTCGATCGCTTCCATCCATGTGAAGCGCAAGGGTGACGTGCGCCGCGCCAAGCTGTATTACCTCCGTGAACGGTCCGGCAAGTCTGCCCGCATCAAGGAAAAGCTGTCTTAAGACAGGCGGGTTTTCTGCCGGCAAGTTTGAACGGGCATCCCTGCAGGGATGCCCGTTTTTTTTGGTGCGCCCGGCAGGGCGCACTCACTTGGAGGTGGAAGTCCTCTACTCGCCCGGCAAGGGGAAGAGTTAGCCGAACGGCAAGGGTGTCGCGGGCGACTGCGAATCTGGAGGAAGCCGAAGGCAAAG
>Ga0210064_1000918_pt1 | contig 13316 bp, 12 predicted proteins | sample Muzzi_CordC_D2_FD_185531 | JGI IMG/M metagenome (GOLD analysis project Ga0210064, IMG submission 185531) | Wetland microbial communities from San Francisco Bay, California, USA, that impact long-term carbon sequestration - Muzzi_CordC_D2 (SPAdes) | ecosystem: Environmental > Aquatic > Marine >...
TTGAATGGCAGGCAGATGCCGGCGAGAACCCCTACATGGGCCTGCTGGGACTGGCCGACCGCTTCATCGTCACCGGTGACAGCATTTCAATGATGGTCGAGGTAACGCGCCTGGGCAAACCGCTGGAAATACTGCCCCTGCCCTGCGGCTTTATCGGCACACTGGACCAACTGCGCCGTTCACTGGCACGCTGGCTGTTCAATCCCGTTAATGGCCGCTCATCGGACAGACTGCGTGCGAAACTCGCCCGTCTGGTGTACCACTCGCATTTCATCCGACACACTCGCCACTACCCCGGCTTTCACCAGAAACTGGTCGATCTCAAGCTGGCCACCTGGTTCGGACAGGAGTCCCGCCCCCCGACAGGACAGTATCCCGATGACGTCGGAGAAGTCATCCGACGCATCCAGGCGCTGATAGTATCATGCCCCCCTTATCGCGCCAAAGGCCGGCGCTCCTGCGGGGCATGAATTAACCGGAATATTGGTCCGGCTCAAGGTATTTCACAATACAGGCAAGGTTGTTGCTATGGCCTGCACACCGATCCATGTGGGACAATGCGGGCTAATTTGGACCAGCCGGGATGTTTATCCCCAAATCAGGACAGACAACATGGCGATTCTGAATCTTGCTGCATTTGATAAAGCACCCCTCGAACATGACCCGTTTGATTTCGTGGTCGCAAAAGGCGTCATGGATCCAGCGGTGCTTGCAGAAGTCAATCGTGACTATCCGGAGATAGACCTGCCTGCCAATTTCAAACCCGAAGACCTCAGCTACGGTCCCCGCTTCCGCCAACTGCTGGATGAAGTCGACAGCCCGGAGTTCAAAGCCGCTGTCGAGCGCAAGTTCGGTGTCAGCCTGGACGGCGCTGAAAAGACCATCACCGTTCGCAAGTATTCCGAAATGAGCGACGGTAACATCCACACAGACCATTGGAGCAAGATCATTACGGTGCTGATTTACTTCAACCCGGAGTGGACCCAGCAAGGCGGCAAACTGCGTTTTCTGCGCTCCAGGTACGATATCGAAGACTACGCCGCCGAAGCCACACCGGTAGGTGGAACCATGCTGGCCTTCCGGCGCACTAACAAATCCTTCCATGGCTACAAACGCTTCGATGGCGAACGCCGTATGGTGCAGATCAACTGGGTCAAGTCCAACAAGTTCGCCTGGTATGCGCAACAGCTCGCGCGATTCGGAACACATACCGGCAAGCGCCTGTTACGCATGACACAGGGCTCGTGATAGTGTTTATCAGAAGCTGATCATCTGTCTGCGACCTGAATGAGCACTTCGCGAACGCATCGCCTTTGTCTGGCGTCCCCGGTTTTTTATCCAACCTACGGCGGTTCACAGCTGCGTTTCCTGAGCTATTTACCCGGATTGCGCGAGCGTAATCTCGATGTCCGGGTCTACACCGGCACACCGCATGCAAAAGAAATGACGTCGGCTGAAGAAGCCCTGCACTGGGATCAGTACCCGACTGGCGAATTCATGCCGGTGGTACAAGTTGCCGGTACACCGGTCCATCGTGTGCACCTGCCCGACAGCAAAGGAAAGCAACGCACCCGGGTCTACAATGACAAACTGCTTGCGTGCTGCAATCACCCGGAATACCGTCCCGATGTCCTGCAGATGATCGGCCCGCTGAAGCCGAGGTCAATTCCCCTGCTCCTGCAACTGCGCAAAATGGGCATCCCGACGCTGTATGCGGTTACCGTCGCACCGCCGAAACGCAGTAAAAAGAGCTGGTTCAAATGGTCCCAGTCACAAAGGGCTCAAAAAAAACTCTTCAACCTGCTGGATTGCATTGTCACTAACAATGAACCCTTACTTGATTTTGTCAGGGAAGCGGGTATTCGTACACGCGTTGAGATCATCCCCAACGGTGTTGACCTGCAGCGCTTTCACCCCGCCGATGAGCAACAGCAGAGACAAGCCATCCGGGACACGCTTGGCATTACTGACAGTGACATCATGATCATCACGGTGGGCGGTGTCATGCCGCGCAAAGGCAGTCACCTGCTACTCGAAGCGTGGGCACGCCTGGCCGCGGAGTTTCCAAATGCCCACCTGGTACTGGTGGGACCGCGCAAGGATCTGGAACAGCCGGGCCTGAAAAGCTTCAGAAACCAGCTGAAAAAAGCCATCATCAACTCAGGCGCCCCCGCACGCGTACATTTCACCGGTCTTTGTAAAAACGTCGAGGAGTATCAACGCGCTGCCGATATCTTCGTGCTGCCCTCGGAACGTGAAGGCATGCCCAACTCGGTGCTGGAAGCGATGGCATCACGGGTAGCCGTGATCGTGACACCGTTCAAAGGTTTATCTCATGAGTTGGGGACACCGGGGGCACACTTCCTGTTGTGCGATCGCAATGCCGGAGATCTGTCATCGGCTCTGAGGCTGCTGTTGGGAAATCCGGCACGGCGTTCCCAGTTTGCCACACAAGGTTATCAGTGGATCACGGAGACCATGAACATCGACCGGAGCCTGGACAAGTACGCTGCGCTCTACCACGAGCTGGCAGAAGCTCACAAAAATTATTGAAACACGCTATCCGCTGCGCGTGTTTTCAACAACCGGCACATTAGAGTCAGACTGCACCTCTTGCAAACCCTGGTTCAGCCACAACAGGAACACCTCATAACTCAGCGAGAGCACGACCGCACCGACGAACAGGCCGATAATACCCGATGCCAGGAAACCGCCGATCGCACCCATGAAAATAATCACCATGGGTGTCTTGACGCGACGCGCCAGAAGAATCGGTTTAAGGATATTATCGATAAGGCCAACCGGTATACTCCAGATCAGGAAGCCAACCGCGGTGACCATATCCGCGGTGTTGAAAAGGTAGATGCTGACCGGGATCAGGATCAGGGGGATGCCTATCTGCGCTACACTCAACAGCAGGCAAAGCAACGCCCAGAAACCGGCAGCGGGCACACCGGCCACCATGAATCCCAGCCCCGCGAGCAGTGACTGAATGAGCGCCACGCCGAGTATCCCCGAGGCGACACTGCGCACGGTTTTTTCCGCCAGGTCGACAAGATCCGTGTGTTGCTCACCGACAAGCCGCTCGGATAGTGCATGCGCAGTTCGATATGCTCCATCGGCCTGCGGCATGAGCACACCAGCGATAATGATCGCGAAAACGAACTGCAGGATACCGAACCCGGCACCAGCCGCCGTGGTCAACAGCCAGCTGCCGACGGCCTTTATCTCCGGCCCGATCTTTTGCAGGGCAGCCTGTATATTTTGCGACGCCAGCGTCCAGAAACCATACAGATTATCACCTATGACCGGCCAGCTTTTGGTAGTCTCCGGCGGCGGCGGAATAGTCAGGCTTCCTTCACTCAGATTCACCGCCAGCGGTTTTACAGCCTCGATTAGCGTTCCGCTGAGCAGCACGGTCGGCGCAATCACCGCGACGAGCATAACAAGCGTAAACAGGGTCGCCGCCAGCTTGCGGCGTCCGCCCAACCTGGCCTGTAACCATATATAGCCTGGATAGGCGGCGACGGCAATGATGGCACCCCAGACAATCGGGGTAATGAACGGCCGGACAATCTCGAAACACCAGGCAAGCAGTAAAAAAACCAATCCGATGCGAATGGCCGCTTCGAGCGCACGGGATACAAATACCTGCTGGCTGGTTGTCTTGGAGGAAGCGGGCATACCGATATACTTTTACTCGTGAGTGCGCTGAACAAACCGGTGTGACTGTGAAGAACTGTCAGCAGCCCCAAAAAACCGCCGGGGGTCCGTGACAGGATGCTGACGTCGAGCTTACAGTGATATATTTACAGCGTGTTCTGCACAGTCGCACCGGTTTGTTCAACACACGGTGCAGTATCGGCACGTGTATCGTCACTGTTGTTAGCCGCCTGATAGCCGAACATCGGATCGAGCTCCTCCTCCACCAGTTTATCGATGAGTTCTACCTGCCGGTCATCGAAATAATCGCGGTAACCACCGACCTTGCCACGACGCACTTTGAACGAATCCGGATTCTTGCGATCACCCGCTTTCACCCGTGCACCACTGCCCCGGAAGACACGCTTCTCTTCCAGCTTTTTCATATTATCATAAGAGGCGAACTCGACTGCCTGCTCAATCTGCTCCGGGGTGCCGGGCGTACCGACAAAATCCAGTACCTTTCGCATGACACTTACCGGATCTACGCGCATATCTTCGTAACGGATGATCAGGATGTCCTTGAGTTCGGGTAACGCCCTTGCCCAGGCGTTGAAAAATTCGACGATCCTCGGCACACCACAGACCGGATTGGTGACAAACTCGAAAGTGGTCACCGCCTCACCTTTAGTCGGGTACTGATTGAGCAATATCTTGTGCGGCCGCATGCGGTATTTCCACTGGAAAAACTGTGATACTGCCACGTCGCGCGGGTCACGCACCAGCATGACGACTTTTTTACCGCGAAAATGATTGAGGGTATCCCAGTCTTTGAGATAAGCCCGCAGGTAATTATTGTGGCTGAACAGGACCCTGGGAATAACCGGTTTCATTTTATGGAGATTGTCAAACTCGAGCAGGTGGCGCATGGGCAAGCGGTGCTTCAGCTGATAAAACCGCGACAACATAACCCGGAACCAGGTGCGGCCGCTTTTGCCCCAGGACATGAGAACCCAGTCGGCCGACTGCAGCTTGCGGTATTCTTCCTTGCCACGCAGGCGCCGCTCGATAGCGAATCGCCGTGAGCGTGGAAGAAAAAACAGCGCCCCTGTGATCATGTGCCGAGTGACAACTGCCTGGAATTCTCGCATGCTAACCGGCGACTAACGCTCCGACCAGGGCTTGAAGGGATAAATGATTTCTGCGTCTCTGAGTTCCGGCGGTGAAACAAGCAGACGGTAACCATTCTGCCATTGCATGAGGAATATCGTCTTGGCCTTCTGCATACCGGTCTCGTCTACCCGGTAATTGCCCAGCAGGGAGCGGAACACCATGTCGCGCAGCTGCTGGCGGATGGCGTCTTTATCCAGCGAACCGGCAAGCCGTACCGCTGCTTCCAGCACCTGGCCGGCACCATAGCCGTAGGCGGTCTGGACAGCGGCGTTATGGCCGAAGAGCTCTTTGTAGCGGAACGAAAAATCATACGCCATGGGGACGCGGCCACCGCGCATCCAGGACACCACGCCGATGATGCCATCGGTATCGTCGCCCAAGGCATCACCAAACTCTTTCAACGCCGGGCCCACTGTAAAGGCCATGGCCTGGGGCGAAAACTGCTGCCTTTTGGCTTCCCGGACGAAGGCGATCGAGTCGTCCAGATAGGTGGCGCCAATGACCAGCTCCGGCGCACTCAGCCGCATACGACGGACCAGGTCAGCAAACTCGGTGTTGTCCAGCGGGTATTCCTCGTCAAACACGATCTCCATACCCTGTTCGGCGGCCTTGGCGCGCACACCCTCCGCCACCTCGCGCGAAAAATCCGCCGCCGGATAGATAAGTGCAACCTGCGTCAGCCCGGCGTTGTTCCTGGCCGATTTGATGAGCAGGTCCATGTACTCATACGCTGGCACGTCCACCTGAAAAATATTCCGGTAACCGCGCGACCAGATGTTGCTGGCGGCAGCTCCCGCGGCGACCATGGGAAAGTCGTGCTGCTCGGCGACGTCACTGGCAACCAGCGTGAGATCCGAGGAATACGGCCCGATCAGCAAGTCCACCTTGTCGTCATTGATCAGACGCTGATACAGGCGTCTCGCGCTCTCCGGATCCGACTCGTCATCATAATAGACCAGTTCCACCTCGCGCCCCAGCAACGCACCGCGCTCATTGATATCGTGCACCCACATCTTGATGCCTTCCAGCTGGACCTTCCCCGGTACGGCATAGACACCGCTGAGCGATGCCGTGGCACCTACCTTGATCGGTTCCGCAGCCGGCGCCGCCCGCAGCCCGACAGCGCACCACAGTACCAGCGACGCGACCAGGATATCGCGCGCCTGCCCCAGAATTCCCGGTTTATTTTTCATAGTGATCACGTATTATCTCTCGACGTCCAGCTTGCGCTTGGTGGTATACAGCAGACGCACCCACTCGTATTCGAACGGTGAACCGGTCTCATAGTAGCGGAATGCGACATGGGCGCGCAGATCGACAGCCTTGAGGATATCCCAGGTCAACTCCTGCCAGGTTTCCAGGTCGGTTGTGCGGTCGCGGATTTCGCTTAGGGCATACCAGTCCACACCTGTACCGATACCGTCTCGAACATTGGACGGTCCCAGTACCGGTAACATCAGGAACGGCCCGGTCCCTACACCCCAATGGCCCAGCGTCTGGCCGAAGTCTTCATCGCTGCGCGGCACATCTCTGGCCACGTTGATAAAACCCGCCAGGCCGATGGTCGAATTAACCATCAGTCGGGTCGTGGTATGCATGGTTTTGTCGAAATCGAGTTGCAGAATACTGTTGATAAGCGTGGTGACATCCTGGATGTTACGGAAGAAGTTATGGATGCCTGTCTCCACAACATCCGGTGTAACCGCCTGATAGCCTCTGACCGCAGGCAGGAAGACATACTTGTCAAACCGGTAGTTGAAGCGGTATATGCTACGGTTGAAACCTTCCAAGGGGTCAGAAATAAGCGTGTCGCTGAGATACTTCACGTCCTTACCCAGTACCCGATCAGCCGGAAAATCCGGTGGAATGACGGCCTCACCGTCTGGCGGCATTACCGGCTTGGTGCTGCAACCGCCGAAGGCCAGCACTGCGATCAGCAGCATGAGGGTAGCGGGACGTTTTTGGTTTGCTGTTGACATATTCTGGCCGCCCTCAGTGTCTGAAAACGTTGACCATGTGGGCCACGTTGTCCCGGTAATCCATATTGCCGCAATGACCACCCCTGGGATAGATCTTGGCGCGATCGCCGAATACCCTGGGGAAGAAATCGATCTCGCCGGGTTCCAGTATCAAATCATTCTGATTGTGCATCACCTCGATCTTTTCCGCAGTGCGCAGATAATCCTCGATGGTGCTCAGACTCATCCGATCGATCAATTCTGCTCTGCTGAGGCCGGGATCTTGCGCCTTGTGATAGGGATAGAAATACGCGTGGAAATAATCGGTGAAGCCGAGGCTATTGGCGACATGTCCAAATATGCCGGCTGAGGTGTTCTTGGTGAAATGCATATTTTTCGGCTTGATATACCCGGCATCGGTCATCAGATCGGAGGTAAAGGCCATATTGGCCGAGGATATACGGAAAGAAACCCCGATCAGCGCGGCCAGTTCCTCATTGTCGGGGTTAACCGCCTTGAAGGCCTGATAGATGAATTCCTCGCCCATATTAAGCTGGTCCGCGCGCTTATAGACACGCCCTATTTCCGCAACCAGTTTGTTGTAGAAAAGCGGGAAATTATCCACACCACCCGGAATATTCTCCAGCATGCGATCCAGCAGCGAGATGGAACTGTACAGGCGAACCGGTGGATTGATCAGTAAGGCCTTCCTGAAATTGAAGACCTGTCTCTTTTCGTCCAGGTAGGTCACGAAGGCCGTATTGAAACCACCCAGGCTGTAGCCGGTGACGTAAAAATCCGTCACTTCGATTTTCTTCTTGAGCTTGCCCCAGATGGTTTCCATGACCCGGTAAATATCCTCTGCATCCTCGAAGGCGTCTCCAGGTACCCCGGATTTAGAGGAGGACACGATAAAATTCATATAGGTGGGCGAAGATATCGAGACGACATGAAAGCCGGCCTTGTAGAAGGCCCGCGCCATGTTGGTATTTTTGCCACCATCATAGGAGGCGCCGGTACCGGCTATCAGAAAAACCAGCGGCGCGGCCTGCTTCTGCAAGGCGTAGGAATAGCGCAGTTCCTGGTCATACCACAGCGCATCGGGTACGTCACGGTCGAATATCTTTATCTTGCTTTTCTTGAGCGGGATCTCCTTGGGCAGCTCGGCGCGGTATTTTTCGGGTGTGCCCAGCACAGTCGCCAGATAGGCATTGTCGAACGGGTAGTCGTAGCTTTCAGAACTTACCGGTGGGAAAGCTTCCGCGCCTTTCGGCTTGGGGGTGGTACTGCAACCGATCAGCGCAATCACAACCAAGAAAAGCAGGAGAACTGTATGAAGACCCTTCCTTACTGATAGCATGATCTAGCCAACCTCATTGCCTGTAACCGCCCGGAATAATACCGGCGCATCATACAGGTTGGATATTATATGTGCCAACTGGAATATCTTTAGGTTTTTCAGATACGTTGCAGACGAAATAAGCAACTCGAAACAGACCACCGGGTAGGAGCGACCGCCCGTCTGCGATATCGCGCCAAAGGGCTTCACACTCCTACCCGGGTGTTTTTTCGGTCAGGTAAAGTAGTAAGCGCTTACTGCTGAACGCGGCCCAGCACCATGACTTCGACGCGGCGGTTTTCAGCCCGGCCCTCGTCAGTCTTGTTACTGGCAATGGGCATCGACTCACCGGCACCCACTGTCACCATCTTGCTGCCATCAACGCCGGCGCCGATCAAGTAGTTGCGCACCGACTCGGCGCGTTGCTCGGACAGCTCCATGTTATAGGCATCATCACCAACATCATCCGTGTGACCGATGACCTCGATGTAGGTCGCACGGCTGAGCATATCCCGGGCCTCCTGCAACTGCGTCGCCAAAACCTCTTTGCCCTGCTCGGTCAGCTCGGCACTCCGGCGCGGAAACAGCACAACACTCGGGAAGCGGATGGCGTCCAGCGCACGCGGCTCAGCGATGGCGATGACCTCCACGCGGCGGTTCTGGGCCCGGCCTTCTTCCGTGTCGTTGGAGGCGACGGGGTCTTCTTCGCCGCGACCGACTTCCCTGAGTATGTCAGCGGGGACGCCGGTGCTCACCAGGTAATCGCCCACCGCCTGCGCGCGCCGCTTCGACAGGCCCAGGTTGTATTCGGCGCTACCAGTGCTGTCGGTATGACCGATAATGATACCCGCATAGGCCGTTGAGATCTCTGGCCGCAGTTCCTTGCGAACGTCATCGATGGCAGCCTTGCCCTCATCAGTGAGATCTGCTTTGTCAAAGGCGAACAGCGCCGCCTCCGGGACGACAATGGCGCCGACCAGCCCGGTCGGCTCACCCTGGATCACCTCGACCGGAGCGTCAAGCACCACCCCGTCACAACCGACGATATTGGCCATCTCTGACTTCCAGTAGCCGGTATGCACACAGTCACCGCTGCCACTGGTCACAATATTGCCCCGTGTGCTTTCAACATAACCCGGCGAACCAACGTCGGCCTGGGCCTGCGTGCCAGCCACCAAAAACAGTGACGACGCGATAATCCCCGCCAGTGAGGATACAAAAATTTTCTTGCTGATGCGCATGCCGGTTTACCCCTCGTTGTGTTGTGTTGGTCTTGAAATTTTCGCAATTATTCTTGTCTTGGCCTAGAGTTGCAAGTACCTCGACCGTTAAATTTGAAGAAAGTTAGTGCTTTGTGACCACTCGGTAAATGTACGGCGACCTCCAGCCTGACCTTACCGTGACTACCCTCGATCAAATCCAGCGAGACTTTCAGGTTGGGAAAGCCATACTTCACACCAAAGGCGAGGTGCTCCATTAAGCCAGACAACGCGAGGAGGTGCAGCATACCCGTCTGAACAAAGCCCAGGCACAAATCATAACATCATGATTTAGATATTAAAGTATGAAAATCTGGTCGTACCGAATCATCGCCACTGCCGCTATCGTGGAGCTCGCCTACCTGGTTCTTATGAACCTGGCACTGAATCTGCCATACACGCAAACCCTGATCAATCAGCACAAACCGGAAAAATTCACAGTGCAGTGGGAGAAAGCCTGGAGCTGGCATCCCTCCGGGTTCATGCACGGGGTATTTCCACCAATGGACAGACATCATCCCAACAATGGCAGGCTGAGACGCCTGCTGCCTCCGCATCCATTGCCATTCTTCCGTTGTTGCAAAAATCGGTAAGAATCCATTCGGTAGTTGCTGAGGATCTTCTCTATTACCAGCGCCCGCGCCCAAAACCTCACAGGGACTATGCAGCCACACGCGATTTCCCCCTATCCGCGGTCGCGAAATCGACAGAACTCCGGTCACGTCCGCTCCAAAAAAGAAAGGTAACGGCTGGAAAATCATCGTCGAGGATATTCATGCCGGCGGATGTCACCGGTTCCGGGCATTCCAGGTGAAAGGTGCGCTCAGAGGCGCCCTGAAGGCCAATGTAAACTTTGAAACCCGTGGCGGACCATTTTCGCTGGATAATGGACAGATGGATGTCGTCATCGATTCACTGGCCATCAATGAAAACCAGCAGATTTCCAGCCAGGGTTTTCTGAAAGGCACGCTGGAATTTCCTCCATTCGTCCCCTCGGAAAACCGTGGCACCAAGTCGCTGGGCTTCATGAAAGTCAATGCTGAAATAGCCACAAAGGTGGAGAACCTCGAATTCCTGAATTTTTACCTGCGCAGCCTGCAGGGTATAAACCTGGACGGCGCCGGTAAACTGAGCGGAAATTTTCGCTATGATCAAGGCATACTGCTGCCGCCTACCAGCCTTGCCGTCGTAGCCGATGAACTTCAACTGAAACTTCGACCCTATGCAGCCAGCGGAAGCGGTGATGTCACCATCGGGGTCGATGATGGTGAGCCGGAAAACTCGGCTTGAGCATTCGTTTCGCGACCATAGACGTCGTTCATGAAAGAGACGACACCAGTCATTTCAGTGGTGAAGATCTGCTTCTCACAATGGCAGGCTATTGCCATGGCAGGATCGTCGCTCAGGCGCCCACGATGCCAGCGTGAGAATCCCCTGCGTCAATACCCGATCTCAGGGTGTACCAGCGCTATATACCGGACAAAGCCGCGTTTACCATGAATGGCGGACAGGGAGAACTGGAGGGCCAGGCAACGTTAACAAGCACTTCGCTCGCGGTCGGTCCGGACTTACGCTCCCATGCAGCTGACATCAGTTTCGGTGATTACCAGTTCATGACCAATCTGGACCTGGGCGTCAACATCGATATGCCATCAATTGGATCCGGCAAGCTGGATATTTCCGGCACCAAGTTACAATTGACTGGCGCGCAACTGACGAGCCGGGACAAGAGCAGGACAAAACCCTGGAATGCATCCCTCTGCATCGACAAGGGACTTCTCGTATTACCGCATCCGGAGAGTGGAAACGACACCGGACAACTTCGGCGCTTATCTCACGTTAAAGAAAAAAGTATTGAATCGCTGCTGAAAAAGGCAGCTGCGCATTTCAGCATCAGCGGAAAGCTGTCTGAACTTGCCTGGATTAGCTTATTGTTCAGCAATCCCTGCGGCATGGCCATCGACGGCACAGGAGAATTAACAGCGGATATTAAAATATGAAGGGGAAGACTGGCACGCACGTTTTGTACTGGAAAAAGGACGCGCCATCTGGAAGAAACCGGTCTTTGTACACGCAGATGCCGCTGTAGAGATCAAGGACTCACGGCCATTCGTCGCCATGTTCTCCAACCACAAAGGCGAGCACAAGTGGATCGAGAAAATGCTCACCATAGAGAACATTCAGGGGAATGCTGAAATGGCCGTGGAGAACAAACAGATCATCATACCCCATGCATTTTCCAGCAGTGACAAGATCGACGCCGGCGCCAAGGGAATCATTAACGCCGAGAGTGCAGAAGGCATGTTCTACGCACGATTCAGAAAACTGGATGCCGTACTGAAAAATCAGGGACGGAAAGCGAAATATCGACATCATCGGCGCCAGAAAGAAATTCGACGAGTATGCCACGGACAAAAAGGGGAAATAGTCGTGATACTCCGAACAGCTGACCTCCGTTCCCGTCGATCAATACCAGCAGCCGAACCTGCACAGTACGACCAGACATCGATCGTCCGACAGGAATAACAACAAACCGAAAAGCCACACTAATCGGTGCACAAAATCATTTCAGGGACCTTACCGGATCGCAGTGATTTATAATCGGGCCACTTCAGTATTGCCGCACGAGGAATCAAATATGAGACAGTTGTTAAATGGCGTTATCGGACTGCTTTTTCTGATGAATTTTTCAACCACCACGCTGGCTGGCTGGGATCCTGGCAAGGAGAATGAGGCTCAGGAGGCCATTGCTGCGTTCAAAGCGACCGACCCGGAACTGGATGGCTTTTTCGACAAGGCCCATGGCTACGCCGTTTTTCCGGCTGTTGGCAAAGCCGGCATGGGAATCGGCGGTGCCTATGGAAAGGGGTTCGTCTATGAGAAAGGGGAAGAGATTGGCAGTACCACCCTGAAACAAGTCTCCATGGGTTTTGAGTTTGGTGGAGAAAGCTACCGGGAAATCATCTTTTTCGAGGATGAAAAGACGCTCAATGACTTCAAGCAAGGGAACTATGAACTGGGTGCCCAGGCGTCTGCCGTTGCCATCAAGAAGGGGGCATCAAAGAATACTGATTTCAACAAGGGGGTTGCCGTGTTTACGCAAACCAAGGGTGGCCTGATGTTCGATGTCAGTGTTGGTGGACAGAAGTTCACCTTTGAACCTAAGTAAGGGGTTCGGTTGATGCGCAAAAGTGCGCCCCAGGCAGTTTGCTCCAATTAATCAGCTGTTACGCAGTTTAGGCCAGCTCACCCGCTGGTCTGCACGGGACACAGGCGATCAGTAAAGCATCAGAGGATCAGCGTTATTGTACGGAACGCTGACCCCCTGCGCTTCACCCGGTCTCTTCGCTACTTCACCTCTGCGCCGGCGTCATGACATGCGCGTCCCCGCTTATCAGTCGTTGGCGCTGTTCAGCTGTAAGCAGTTCCTCGGCACGGTTCGCGGCATCCATATTGGCCGTCGCGAGGTGGCCATTGAGATCGCGCAGGCTTTGATCCGCCTCAATATGTTGTTGTTGGAGTTTTTGCAGCTTTTCACCGGCCACAGCGATTTTCCCGACGAGCTCCTTCTCCCGTTTGTTGAGCCCTTCCCGGATCGCATCGAGCTGTACACGCTGCTCCTCTGTCAAATCCAGGTTAGAAATAACATCTAATATAGCTGTTGCAGGGCCGCCTTTCGTGCCCGGACCACTCTGTGGGCTGTCCATGTCGCCCGGACCACCCCGGGGACCACCCATCATGCCCGGACCACCCTGGGGACCATCCATCATGCCCGGACCACCCTGGGGACCACCCATATCGCCCGGGCCACCCTGGGGGCCGCCCATCATGCCCGGACCACCCTGAGGACCTCCCATCATGCCCGGACCACTGCCATAGGGGCCTGGGGGAGATGCTTGTGTATCGGTCCCGGCGAGCACCGGCGAAATCAGACCGCCCAGAATC
>Ga0210064_1000923_pt1 | contig 13293 bp, 16 predicted proteins | sample Muzzi_CordC_D2_FD_185531 | JGI IMG/M metagenome (GOLD analysis project Ga0210064, IMG submission 185531) | Wetland microbial communities from San Francisco Bay, California, USA, that impact long-term carbon sequestration - Muzzi_CordC_D2 (SPAdes) | ecosystem: Environmental > Aquatic > Marine >...
TAAGCTGCCCGTCATCGCGTATCTCTTCTCAGGGCATTCCGGGAAGCTTTGTCCACCAGTGCAAAAAGCTTATCAATATCATCTTTTTGATTCGATGCCTGATGTCCATCCACTTTAACAAATTTACAATCCAATTGATCGATCAATCTGTAAAACTCCTGATACAATTCATAATTTTTGAGACGTCTATTTTTCTTTGAACGATAATCATTTTTCTCAAACCGATCACGTCTACCCGGCAGCTTCATAATGTTTTGAGAATCCGTATACACAATCAACTTGCGCCCCGATACTTGAATGTCGCTTAGCGCCCATAATAATGTCTGTAATTCCAGTTTCGTTGAAGACGTATGCTCAAATCGCTTCACTTTCACCCGCGTTCGCAAAGTATCCAGCGAAAGTCCATGTTCAGACAGAGCGAGATAAGCCCCATATCCGATATTTGACCGGGTATTCACACTGCCATCCGCAAGCAGCATCAGTTCATCCATAAGAGTGCTAATTTATTTTTTTCTTTTGTCTTTTAAATATACTGATTTTGAAGGTCCATCGCCGACAGTTCTTTCTTCGATTTGGAATAGCTTGGTTGCTGATGCCAGTTCCCCCAACTTTTTGTAACCATAGTTACGCGGGTCAAACTCCGGTGCCTGCTTGGCAACGTTGCTGCCCACGGTTGCAAGATGCGCCCAACCCGAATCGTCCGAAGACGCCTCAACCGCGTTTCTTAATAAATTAACGAGTTTCGTGTCTTTCGCAAGTTCGCTGGTAGTCTTGCGTTTTATTTTCTCAGTATGATCATCCTTGGAGCGCAGCACCTCAGTGAAAATAAATTTATCACATGCAGAAACGAAGGCTTTAGGGGTTTTTTTCTCCCCGAACCCATATACAAATAGGCCGGCTTCCCTGATCCTTGACGCTAACTTGGTAAAATCGCTATCGCTGGACACGATGCAGAAACCGTCAAATTTGCCCGTATAAAGTAAATCCATGGCATCAATTATCAATGCACTGTCGGTGGCATTTTTCCCTGAAGTGTACCCGAATTGCTGGATGGGCTGAATTGAATACTGTAACAGTACTTCCTTCCACCCCTTAAGGCCCGACAGGGTCCAGTCACCGTAAATCCTTTTAACATTAGCGGTCCCATAGGTTGCGATTTCCGATAGCAGGCCGTCGACAATCGAAGGTTGGGCGTTGTCTGCATCGATTAATACGGCCAGTTTTTCAATTTTTGCGTCGGACATACCTTTTTCCTTTTTTGATTCTAACGTCAAACCGGGTTTGATGAAAAAATTGTATAAACAAGAATCAGAGCGGAAGGATGACAAAATTGTTTGTCAGCATTTAAATACGCTGAGGCTATCCTAAGGTCAAGAAAAAATTTATTGCCTGAATTTTTCCCAGCAAGCTTCGCTTGGGAGAACCTGCCGATATAAATACGTTATCATCACTATTAAAAATACGTGTAAAATTAAGGTCTTAGACTAAATTGTACCTTCTCGCTCCCGCGCTTTGATCTTCGCAGTTGACGGCATAGCTCACCGCGGCTTACGTCATTGCAACGCGCTTTTCTAAAAAGGTTATCCAAATCTCTGACTTCTTGATTTAGGTCAATGAAAAGAATGGGAGGATGCGGTACTGTGCCGTTCTATCAAATAGGATAAATTCCCTCATAAAATCCGTGAAGGTTGCAGACTATCCCATGATGAAAAAAGTTCGGAATATACTAGTGGAAGAAAAAGATATCGCTCACTGACAAAAAATTGAAAAAACGGAGACATAAAATGAACGAAATAAAAACAATCGATCCCAGAGGGCTCGAGCATCATGATCGCGAAGCATTGATTTTTCCAACCATTGAAGAACTGGGCCAGGATGAGACGCTGAGAATCATCATGGAGTTTAATCCCGTCCCGTTGGTTTACTTGCTGGAAGCCCGTAGTGAATTCGAAATCAACTATGAAAAAGAAGGACCGACGGAGTGGATTTTGGCGGTAAAACGAACTGCTGAAAATCAAGAGCGCAAAGCACAGTTGAAAGCTATGCTGCGGGAATTTCGTGAAGGGGTTTCTGCTGATAAAACAAAAGAGAAAGCCAAAAAACTTCTTCAGTCCGTGGACGCCAAAACTTTGGCAACCATGGAACAGGAGCTGGCTCGAGAGGGCGTACCCCCTGAAGAGATCCGCAACCATCTTTGCGATATCCACCTGGATGTTTTACGCGACAGCCTGGTGACGAAGCAGATAAAAGTTGAAGCGCCGCATCCGGTGCATTCTTTTATGGCCGAACACAAGATCATTATCGAGAACTTAAACGGACTGGGTGCCTTGTTGGAGAGCATCAAGCAGGCTGAAAGCTTTGAGGACATGGGCCAGAATCTTGAAACGCTGAAGGATATAGCCCACAATTTAGTCGAAGCCGAAAGTCATCATCAGCGCGAAGAAGAAGCATTGTTCCCCAGATTGGAGGACCATAACATCGCAGAGCCGAGTGCTATCATGAAAATGGATCACCAAGAATTTCGCAAAAGAAAACAGATGCTGCATCAGCTATCGCACAATCACGATGCATATTCATTTAGCGAGTTTAAAAAACAGTGCCTTGAGCTGGGTGAATATCTGATCCGGGAGCTCGAAAACCATATCTTTAAAGAAGACAACATTATCTACCAAATTGCGCTGCAAACACTGAGCAAAGAAGAGTGGGAGCAGGTCAAAAAAGACTGTGACAGGATCGGATACTGCCGTTTTACCCCGGAAAACCAAAGCGACCAGCAATCGTGATAATTGATCCGACTCTTTTATAAGTACTTGCGGCAGAACGCATCCGCAATTTGCAGCAGGTCCGGTGTCAGAAACTCTCGCACTTTCGCACGAATGCCCTCAGACACATCCTGATAGAAGGCTTCGGCGATTCCGCCGGTTATGCAGGCGAGCGTGTCACTGTCCCCACCCAAAGAGATGGCATTGCGCACGGCGTCCTCGTATGAACTGGAATCCAGAAAGGCAATGATTGCCTCCGGCACGGTTCCCTGGCAGGAAATGTCGAAAGCGTAGGCGGGTCGGATGTCGTTTACGGTCCGGTGCAGGTCGTACCCGAAGCGCTGACTTATCTGCTCTCTGAGCTCATCCTTCGTATGGCCCATCCGGCTGAGATACACTGATAAAGCGGTCGCCTGTGCGCCTTTGACTCCTTCCGGATGGTTGTGCGAGATGCCGGCAGTCTTTGCGGCCTCGCCGAGCACTTCGTCTTCCGTGTTGAAGGCGAAGCCGACGGGACTGACACGCATGGCAGCGCCATTGCCCCAGCTGTTGTATGGCTGCGGGTGGTCGGAGTGAAGCCAGGCGAAAAAGGACCCGCCGTACCCGGCGTTTGGATAACGCCGGCCAATCTCGCGCACCGATTGCTCATAAGGACGGCCGGTAAGAATCGCATCAGCCACGGCGACAGTCAGAACAGTGTCGTCTGTAAATCGGCACCGGGGGTGGAAAAGCGGGAAATCCTTGGTCTTGATCGGGTCCTGCTCATAGATGGAGCCGATGATGTCTCCGGCTATTGCGCCAATCATATTTCGCCCCTGTTTTGTCGAATTGCTGTCACTTGTATACTTTTTCCCATTATATCCCCCCGGCCTCTTGAATCAGGGGTTAGCGTGTCATCTATCGTGGACACTCTAATCTTTTATCTGATGCGCTCCTTGCCGACAGAGGTGAACCGGCCCTTTGGATCTGTTGAATTTCGGAATTGGGCCAACATTTGCTCACTCCGATCTGGCGTCGGCACCGTGCTCTGACAATTGTGCCCCGAACCAGCGATGAATGGCCGTTAACAAGTGAGGATCGGTCGTTTCAAACCTTATTTCAGCTCCGGAAGGAACTGCCTCATACGAAACCTTGATGTGCGAGGCTCCGGCTTCAAGATCCTTGAGCCCCGGCATTTCTGCACCATGCAATTTCTCCGGATCCGAGTAGTTTCCCTGTTGAAACATTCGGGCCTCGTGCTGGAGATGCTGTTGAATGAGCGCAATTTGATCAGTTGCGCCGGGATCTTTCGCAATGACTTTTTGCACCCCTCCGGACTCGGTCATCTTGAAGATGTGCACGGTCTTTGAGATATCGAAGGACATTACGCTGTGCGCCATTTGGTGCACATGCTCTTGTCGGGTACCTGCAGATACCGCGGTGGTGCCGATCAACATGAAAATAGCGGTCAATTGTACCACATAGGAAAGAATTCTTAATTGCTGTTTCACGTGCCTGTCTCCTTAATCAAAAGGTTTTTGATCGTAAGCTGCCGTGTCTGACTCAGATGGTGCGGGTCAGCTGAACAGATTGTAAAAAAGCCGGGCGACGAAGTCGCGCCGTTTTTTAGCGCCCGATTGCATTTGCCGGCTGTTATGTCATAACCGATAAAAATATCGTCCTAAATAAAGTGGATAGGAAGGCTGTAATTTCCAATGCATGTCCTTTTGCTAAGAGCCCATAGCGGCGAGGGATGCCAATCTACTTTGCCGGTCTATGCCCTCTTGGCGATAACTGCAAATTCTTTCGATTTGCGATCGTACGGGGTACCCGTAACATCTGAATAAAGGCCTTCGACGAAAAAGCCGCTCTCCACAAACTCCCTTTCCAGCGCCTCAGGCGTAAAATATTGTAACCAGTTGTACACGGTTCTGATACGTTCCAATTCAACAATTGTATACTTGTCCAGGACAAGCTTTTCTTCATCGTATTTGAAGGTATTTAGAAAGCCATGGTACCTGCTTGGCGACCAGAACCCGTTGAGCAGATTTACTTCGTAGGTTGTTACCGCTTCCCTTTGGTCAAATGCGGCCAGGGAATACACATCCAGAAGGACCGAACCGCTCGGTTTCAGAATCTTATGGAATTTGTTCAGAATCCCTTTCCTTTGTGTTGGACTGAGTGCGCAGAAGTCACACATGATCATCAGGACGAGATCGAACCGGTCTTCTGTTTCAAAGTCCAGGTAATTCTGCTTCACGTAGCTGATGTTCAGCTGTTCGCTGGCTGCGACTTCCTTTGCATATTCGATGGACCTCCACGAGAAATCAATGCCTGTCACAATCGCCCGGCGTTTAGCTAATCGTGTTGCGTACAACCCCGGACCGCAGCCGAAATCGGCAATCTTTATCTCCTTGGCGATGTTGAATCTGGACGCGATCCATTCCACCGATCGATCGATGAACTGCGCGTTTCGCGAAGAAACATCTATTGCCTCATTGAGGTGGAACGAGAGCATCCGGGCCGACGTATGCTCATCAGTCCACAGATCACTTGCGGTGTAAAATTCGAACGGTTCAGGCTGTTCGTTGATTCTCTCCAACTCTTCAAACATTTTCCCTCGCATTATCGCCATTACACGGAACGCCGCTAACCAGCCGCGCAGCTTATTAGTTGCGCCGGCTGATTTAGCTTTACTAGACGACTTGCCGGCTGCCTATCGCAAAGATAAGGCCTCTTCCGGGCATTGGGAAACACAGGCATTACATGCAAAACATTCCCCATGTCTTTGAACCCTTACCCTATTTTTATCGACAATTTCAAAAACGCCCTTCGGACAAACCAACAGGCAAATCCGGCAATCATTGCACTTGCTTATGGCCTGTTGAATTTTACCGGGATTAAATGCCCCGGCTGAAAAAATGTGGCCGAAAGAACTCATCCCAAGTTTGTGCATTAACCATTCGGCTTCTGATGTGACGCCGGTGACAATACCTCTTAAATCAAAACCGAGCCAAACGTTAAATGCGCTCACCATGATCATAATTTTCCACTGGCTGAATATGGGCTGTGATCTAAAGAAGCAATACATTTTCGTTTTTTAAAGCTTTTTCAACTCTTCGGACTGTAAGATGAAAATTACCGGTAAGAATAACCGGAGAATTCCGATCGGGGCTGCCGATGATTCGAAGTCCAGGCTCTACAGGATTCGGAAACCAGCGTCCAATATAATCCCATATTGATTTAAGCAATGAAAAATCGTCTTCCGGTTTCATTGTCCGGGGCAAAATGTTTTCTTTGGTTTCACAGCCTGTCGCAATTTTTGCCGAAAGGACGGCAAAACTATCCAGAAATGATCGCTGATCACCAATAATATGAAACCCGGATTCCGCTATTTCGCTCGAAATCAGGCCAACTGGTTTTGTCCCCGCCTGGGCGACGACGTACGTTATAATGCTTAAAGGGAGGCGGGCCAAAAAGTGGATTATCTTTTTAAGCAATCTTTCAGGTCGAACTTCCGTGGCAATTACAAGGGTACCATCAGGCTTTAAGACTTTTTTGATTTGGCTTAATGCCAGTGCTCTTTCTTCAGTATAGAGTTCACTGAAAACAAGGGTAGATACAATCAGATCAAATTGGTTTTCTTCAAAAAGCCTATCAAGTTCGACAACTCCGGCATGATACAGCGCTATTTTATCGGACACCGCGCTACTATCGATACGTTTCCGGGCCACTGCCAACATTCCATTTGATATATCAAGACCTGTCGCATTAGCACCCGATTTTGCGGCATCTATAATAAGTGAGCCGGTGCCGCATCCGATATCCAGTATCTCCAGGCCTGGTTTTATGTAGGTTTGAACAATCTGTTTTCTGATCCTGCCGGCATGGCCGCCCGAAAGGATATTGATACCCAGGTCATACCGTGAAGGGCGGCTTTCCAATATTTTCATAAAGATGTAAGAAAACATTTGATATACGGTTTTTCAGAATTTCTTATTTATCCATGAATAATGTTCCGCACAAGGGGAAAGCACAGGTTCACATATTAAATATCGGTTATGAATATTCACGATTCAAGCTTTGTGCTCGCATATTTTGCGGAAGGATTTTTTCAGGTCCTCTATTTCATTTTGTAGCGATTCTACCGCCAATTCAAGCTTTTCGATCCGTTCGACCGAGACGGGGGCAGCGACGCCGAGTGTAGAGGCTTCCTCCGGTTCTGCAATGTTCTCATCGCCGCCGAGCCGGTGGGCAATACGGGATTCCTTGCGGCCGGGAAGACGTGCAAGCCGCCGGACCAGGCCCCATTCTTCAAGGTTCTCCAGAGTTTTCAGCACTGCTTCCAGATTTTCGAAATTGCACATCCGGGAGGTGCGGCTCCGGATTTCGCCGGTGGTCTGGGGCCCGCGCAACAGCAATACACACATAGCTGCAGTTTCCCTGGGCACGAAGTTGAACTTCTGCGAAAAGCGTTCTTCATATTTCGTCACCCGGCCCAGGTTGCTTCGATTCAACAGACCCTTTTGATCCAGACTGTCGGCGGCTGTCTCTACAGTCGATTCGTCGTAGGAACTCACCGGATCCCGGCTCGATTTCTGGTTGCAGGCATTGGTCAGGGCGTTCAACGACAGGGGGTAATAATCCGGGGTGGACAGGGCCTTTTCCATAAGGCTGCCAAGCACCCGGATCTCAATTTCATTCAGGATAATATCCATACATGCCTTTCTGCGGACAAGATACCGCTTAGTCGATTCATAAAATCATCACGGTCGGGATCATCGAAAAAAGATATCTTCGATTAGGTTAAAACCAAATCTTCTATACGATGCGTCTGCTGCCTCCAGTCTTTTTACTGTCCATAGTTCTATGGATCGGTAATTCTTTTCCTTTGCAAAATCAAGTAGTAAGTTCAGCAATTTTTTCCCAATACCCTTACCTCGCAAGCAAAGGTCTAGAAGAAACCAACATAATTGAGCAATATCATCGGTCAAGATATTTTATGTATAACGAAAATTTTTCAACCGCAAAAAAACAGCGCCAACTGCTTTTTGTCGGTTGGAACGGATTATTAGGTTGCATTATCGTCAGATTTCGTCACCATTGCAACCGCCGCAAAAATTGCCGTTGAAATTAATACTAAAATAGAACCCCCAATCAGAACAAAAAGAAGAGACCGCGCATATAATTCGCCAATTAACGCCTGATCTAAAACTTCCTCTAGACCGACCAAAATGAAGAACACAACGCCATACACTACTACGGGAAGAAACGAGTATGCGGCAAAAAGGCCGATAGCTTTGGGTTTCGTCACTTTTCCCCGCTTCAGGCGCTTAAAATGCCAGAAAAAAACACTAACGACGATAATGAATAAAAACAAAAAAACCATACTGAGGCAATCTCCGCATCTTTTACGGAAGGCATTCTCATGCGACCTGGCGGATCAGGCGCGAGCTATTGCGAGTCGCCTGCATTCGGCTTGTTCGGCAGCGCCTTGATCCTGAAATGATTCAAATCCAGCGGGCTCTTCCATTGCGGCAACCGTTCTGCCGGCCCTTCGATCCGCACAAGCGGGGGTGTGCGATCCGCCAGTGCGTTGATCTTTGCCCACAATGTGGTGTCCCCCCAAAATTGCGGAGGCGTATCCGTCGCTGCCACGGTTGAAAAAATCTCGTTTGGAGTCTCGCAGCCGCCACGGATAGCCTTCAAGGCAAGACTCTCAAGTCGCCCCAATCCGGTTACCGGGTCTGGCTGTTCCTGAAGCCACCGCGTCACGGCAGCCGGAATCCATGGCAAGGGCGCGTTAGCTGTGCGTGACAATTCGTCAAGCAGTATTGGATCCTGAGAAGCAAATGCCATGTCCACAAGTTTGGCAAATTGGAACTGGGCATCCGTGACCGGACGACGCTGGTCATACAGGGAAGCCAGTTGAGACGGCTGGAGCTGGCCAAGCCCGTTGAACGGAACAATCCCGGGAAAGGCATTAACACAGAGCAGCTCCGGGTCCACAATCCCCTGGTGAAGCAAACAAGCAAGTATGTGGACGAGCATAGACTGATCGAACAGACATGCATCGAACCACAGCACAATGCACTCATAGTCTGCTGCCGCTGCAAGCTTCCGGTACTGGATCTTGAGCGTGTCTAGAACTTGCATTTGTGCCAGTCCTCCGCCGGTTGCCTGTTCAAGGAACAGAGCGCGAGCCTCGAGAGTGCCAACATCAGGCCAACCTGGATTCCGGGGACCATGGTACAGTACGTCATGCCAAACAAGCACCTCCCCGGAAATGGCAGACTTGGCAAGGCTATCCCCTGCGCAGTCGCCGCTTGTAATATGAAGCGTATTGATCATGAATCTCTCTTCTTATCGTTGTGGTGTCTAAACCGCTAATGATTTGCATAAAATATACATTGTTTATTCAAATCAAAATGATTTCTAGTGTAATGTCCATTCGATCCGGGAAGAATTCCCGAATAGGGGAATTTTTCACAACAAAATGAACCTTTTCCCCTATGGACAACTTCAATATAATTAGAGATAATTATCGGTGCGAGTAGATGTCAGCGGGAAATTGGTCGGGAATTTTTAACCTGAAAAGGGCCCTGAGAAATTGGAAATGAATGACAATTCAGAAAAAAGAGCTTTTGAACGTCTCAACTGCAACGCATCGATAGAAGTTTCCTATTTTAATCAACCAAAAAAATATGACGCAAAGGTGCTGAATTGCGGTGCCGGTGGCATGTGTTTTCAATCCAACCTTTTGTTGCGGCCCGGCGCAACCGTCTGCATTCGCGTGATAGAATTCCCAATCTGCGACTTTCCAAAGGATAACGTTAACGGCTTGCGCTGCATGAGCCTCGCGGAGGTAAAATGGTGCAATGAATTGCCCGAGGCCGAATCCGGCGCCTATGGCATCGGCGTCAAATATCAGGCACCGGACTATTGACTCTGCCAATTCCATTTAATCCGTTTTTCAAACATTTGAATTGGAACTCAATAAGTTGATCCCAATTTATGGATAGTTCTAACTTATTAATATTATATAATAGTTTAACAACCTTTCGCTGGTTGCGAACCCTTAAAGACGGGACCAATTCTGCAAGAATAAGATCATTAATAACGATGAGGTTTTCATCAATTAAGAAATCAAGTTTTTCAGAATTATTTCCAGTTTTGAAATACTCCATCCATATGGATGTATCGACTAATACCGACATCGACGCCCTCTAACTGCATTCATATCGATATCCAAATCGAGCTTGCCCTTAAATTCTTTCAATCCGGAGATCTTTGATTTCCTTATTAAATCCTCTAAGGCGGTGATAATAACTTTGGTTTTTGTATTAATTTTAGTAGCTCTCATAGCCTCATCAATTAAATCTTCTGGTAAATCAAGGGTTGTTCTCATCGTTGGCTTCCTTACCAAATATGCATAGAAATAACATTTAATGCATACAGTGACAACTTTTGCCAAACGTACTCTTCAGCGGCCACGTTTTTTTTGGTCCGCTGAAAGAGATGGTTCGGCAATTCTACGATTGATTTGAGTATCACCCTTTTTGGAATTACAGACCTCAATATTAGGTTCAAAACAAGCCATTTTTGTAGGTGGAACTGCTTGTTTTCAACAAGTTAGCGCGGCCCCTCCCCAGCCCTGAGCACCCTAACTGTACAATACACCAACATTCCACCTTTTCAATGACTTCAGAAGATAAGGCCCAACCAGCTAACCGGCACCCAATCGGTCGAGCATCTCAGCTACGGAGTTCCGAGCAAGCCGATCGGATAGATCCCGCTTGTTAACAAGATCGACAGGCCTTTTGGGGTCACTGACCTTGTTCACCACGGGTACGAAGTCGCTCGGGTAGTCCATGATTCGCATGATGTCGAGAGGTGATAGGGCATTAACGTTCTCAAGAACAATCGGTGTCTCGACGAAGGCCTCTCCCAGCCACAACCTCAGATTGGGTACTGTCACATTCTGGGCGATTTTCCTTTCTGCGCTGGCATCGCCAGGTTGTGCGCCAATGATAGAATTCCACTTCAGGAGGTAGCTCTCGGCGATCTGCGAGACGTCCGCACCCGCCACGGCTGGAAGTACCTTAACATCGAATTTTTCCGCCTCTTTGTGGATGCGCCGAAGAACGCTGCGCACAGAAGACGCCGAGACCAGACCGGCAAACTTGTGATTTTCTATAATGATGATGCGTTGAAGATCCCACATCTCCTGACCGACTGCTGCCAAGAGATAGAGCCGGGTTGACCACCATGGATTAATCAAGTCAATCATGACCGCCGGAGGGCGACTCGCCTGCTCGGCAAGCGCAACGATTGGCATCGTAGCACTATCCGTAAGATACTGGTTTTCTGTAAAGATATCGATACCCCCTGTGATATCCACAAGCTGCCGCTGAACCTCACTTCGCATACCGACCGAGCTGATGGATGCGGCGATTTGCTTGGCCAGACTGTCCGGGTTGGAGAAAAAACAAACGAGATGCTGCTCCCGTAACTCCTCGCGCAGCGCCCTGATCGGCTCGGACGAAGCATTGTTCCCGATGCCGTCGATGAAGGGAGCCGGCCAGGAGGTTCTCTCCTCAAGTAGGAAAGGGAGGATCGATTTGTTCTCCTGCACAGCCTTACGGTACTCGTACTCCGTTATGGAGGAGTATCCCGGCGTCGCGCCGAGGATGTCCGTCGGGCCCGTAGCCGGAACGTAGCCGTACCTCCAGGCGGCGATGCTTACGAAGGCATCGCAAGAGGCTACGTCCTTCAGGACTTTGTTGAGCGGCACCGAACTCTCCGCGACATAGTCTTCCATAGCGATGACCTCGTGGCCTAGCTGTCGTAGAATCTGGGCTGCCGCCGCCCGGTACTCGATCAGATCCTCGTATGTAGATGAGATGTAAACCCGCATTTTGTCCTCCTCTCCCGCGTCAGCAGGCACATGGGTAAAATAGCAGGAACTTGCTTTCTAAAGCTCGGGCCGAACGGTCCTGGGGTCCCGGGGTCACCCATTTAATGGGTGACACTTATTTTTTGATGTTTGGAGAACGCGGCAGACCCGCGCACCCCGTCTTTTAGAGCCTGCCTTGCTTTTTTGCTGAAAGTCGGATGAACGAAGAAAACATAGAAAAGCCAAAACCAGCCCAAAAGGAAGACAACAGAAAAATATTTCAATGCCGGGCCCAAAGCCATGATATTCAACGGCGTCGACTCTGCCTGGGTTCCACCAATCCATCCCATAACTGAATTTACAACTAAAGCAAATAGGATTGGCAAGAGAAAAAGCGGAGCGGAAAACAAACAGGCCGCCGGTAAACCAAACAGAAGCCTTGGGATTGCTCTCCACCAGCTTTTGGTGTATTTTATGATTGTTGTGCCTTTGTCAACGAGGCGCTCGATCAGTTCGGGTTCCTCGTCTTTCACTTTTTGCTCTGTCATCAAAATTATAGTGTCCGGCCACCGGCCCGCCTGTTCAATCATGTCGATTTCGGTTTGAATTGCGCCGCTTCCCTCGGAGAGATCCATCACGATTTTTTCTGACTTTCGGATCAGTTCTGCAGCAGCTTTTTTCCAGTTCTCATTGGTAGATCGAAGAATGATTGGCATACTTTGAAATGGCCTCCGAAGCTTGATACCCGAGAACCCGACCTGAAAAGGGTTCCAATCCTTGGCGCGACTTTGCGTTGCCGTAAGAAAAGCTACCGGTTTTCCGGCCGGCGTCACTTTCAGCAAGGCATTGTTGACGGACCGATCTGCGTAGGTTGAGAATCGGCGCAGGAATAATACAAATGGCTTTTCCAATGGTTTATGGGGTGTCCAATGGCGTTGGAAGAGCGGAATGGCGAAACCAAACCACCAAAATAGAGCCGACATAAATTGTAAGATTTTATATAAGGCGGAATCGAATAAGGTCGCAGCACGATGAAAATTTGCAGATTCGGGAAAATTGATCGTGGGATCCTTGGTACCTAGAGAGCTTGCAACAGCAGGATTGTTGGGCGTGGGAATCTTCGCAGGAAAGCCAAAAATGCCGATGCCCATGGAAATGACCCAGAAAATGGTCATGAAAAGCAGAAAACCGAGCAGCCATCTCCGCCGCTTACCGGAAAGGCGTGGCGGAAAGGATCGCAACAAAAACCTCCCAACCGCCAGGCCCGGAATGAATAGTAATGGGCAAAAAATGAAGGCCAGCAAAATCGGAATAATTGAAATACCGGTAGAGCCGGAAAATAATGTGGATATCAAACCGATCATATTGGCTGCCAGATAAGGCAGGGCGAATACCATGCTCAAGTAGCCTACCGTCAGCGCACAAAAAAAGGCGGCGACCCACCCGAGTGCTGACTGTGTGAAAAAAAGCCACTGCCCAACTTTCTCAAATTCGGAATTTTGCGTTTGACTGGAAGCAGTGCTATTCATTGAAGCACCTCCTTGGAGAGAATTTTTCCGGATTGCGCAGACTATGAAGAGTTTCAGGCAGTTGGAAGCAATGTGAAAGACAGTACGCCGGTTCAGCTTTAATCAAATTTGAGAGCAAAGACCGTGC
>Ga0210064_1000924_pt1 | contig 13286 bp, 12 predicted proteins | sample Muzzi_CordC_D2_FD_185531 | JGI IMG/M metagenome (GOLD analysis project Ga0210064, IMG submission 185531) | Wetland microbial communities from San Francisco Bay, California, USA, that impact long-term carbon sequestration - Muzzi_CordC_D2 (SPAdes) | ecosystem: Environmental > Aquatic > Marine >...
AAGAAGCCTGGGAAAAATTAAACGGTGCCGGCTCCGTGGTGGCTTTCGAAAGTTTTACAACAAAGGATGCTGATTTTAGCTCTCAGTTGACAAAGATCATAAAATCGGGCGCCGAAGTGTTGTTTACGCCGCAATACTATAATGAAGTGGCTTTGATCGTGCAGCAAGCCCATGAGTTGGGATGGAATAAGCCGATTGTGGGAAGTGACAGCTGGGGTTCGGCGGAGACCGTTGAGCTGTGTGGGAAAGATTGCTACGGGCTCTTTTTTAGCACCCACTACGCTGCTGCAGGTGCAAAGGGGGCAACCAAGGCTTTTATTGATCGCTATAACAAAAAATACGGATATGTGCCGGATGATGTTGGTGCTTTGACCTGGGATGCCTTGGGCATTGTTCAAACGGCCATCCAGTCTATGAGTAAAATTACAGGCAACATAGAAAAGGACCGCAAGAGTGTTCGGGATGCCATGGCCAAGATTAAAGAATTTAAAGGTATTACAGGCAAAATGACATTTACCGAAGATGGTGATCCCATAAAATGTGCCGTTATTGTGAGGATCAGCGATAAAGGTGAATATGAGTTTTATAAATCTGTTTGCCCGTAAGTGTAAGCCCTTATTAAAGAATCATCGACAACGTTTTGTCGAGGTGAAATATCTAATTTCCAATGGTCAACGGCCAACTTGAAAACACTTGACAATTGGTAATGAACTGCTTTAAAGAGTCGCTTTTCACAATCTTAAATTTTGGTGAAAGGGCTGGTTCTAACGGCCATGATTTGTTTTATTAAATATTTGGTCAGATAGATTATTTTAGCCCGATGCTGGTATTGTAGTTTTTTCTTAAAAAAAGGGCGGGCCAGGGCAATGCGCTCTGAGCCCGCTTTTTTTTAAAAGAAAAGGAATAATGATAGATGACGTTTTTCTTCCAAAACCTAATAAATGCACTGCAATGGGGTAGCTTTTATGCATTGATTGCGCTGGGATACTCCATGGTATACGGCATCTTGATGCTTTTCAATTTTGCCCACGGTGATATTTTCATGGTCGGAGCTTACATCGGTTTTGGTGTTGCAACCGGCGTAACGGCACTGGCGTCTTTCGGTGCAATAGCGCTGCCCAACTGGTTGATCTTGGTGTTGACCATTATCATTTCCATGTTCCTGACCTCTTTTGTCGGCATGCTGGTTGAAAGGCTGGGTTATCGACCTTTGCGGGAAGCACCGAGAGCTTCGGCGGCAATCACCGGATTGATGATCGGTATCATTCTCGAGACCGGAAACCTGGCTCTCTTGGGCGCCAAAAGAGTCCGTTTTCCATCTCTGATCAAATCCACGACATATAATATTGGCGGCGTTTTTGTCACCAACAAGAAGATTATGATTGTGGCCGTCTCCCTGATGCTTATGCTGGCCCTGCACCAGTTTGTGAGACGGACCAAGTGGGGGATGGCCATGCGTGCGATGGCTTTTGATTATGTCGTCGTTCCTTTAATGGGTGTGTCCATAAATACCATTGCCGCCATGACGTTTGCCATTGGTTCGGCCCTGGCTGCAGCAGCAGGGATTCTTTTCGGGATCGCCTACCCGGTTCTCGATCCGTACATGGGCATCGTGTTCGGTTGGAAGGCTTTTGTGGCGGCCATTTTAGGAGGGAGAGGTTCTATTTTAGGGGCTTGTATGGCCGGGTTCTTGCTGGGTTTCATTGAAATATTTGTGGCCATGATATTTCCTTCGACCCTCCGTGATTTCATCGCCTATTCAATCATTCTCCTTATTTTAGCGTTCAGGCCTCACGGGTTTTTTGGAGAGCCTTACAGCGCACGTCTGAGATTGTAAATGTTTGTTGCAGGAGCCGTGGAAGTATTATACACGGTTTGAGACAAATTACTGTCCATAGAGTGATTTAAAAAATATTCTTCCATTATAAAGAAAATAATCGACGCGTTATACTAAGAAAGAAAAGATGATTTTTACAAAGCTCCGGAATTCGTTTTCACAGGTACCTTTGCTGGGTTGGTTGCTTGGCGCACTGATCGCGGTAGTGCTTGAACATTATTTGGGTGACGCGTTGGCCGATGTTCTCAGACTGCCCAAAATTCCGGTACTTTTCGGCTTTGTTATCATGCTAAAAAAGCCCTTGTTGATTCCCAGCGTGCTGATATTTGTGCTGCTGATATATGCGTTGCCCATAAGCGCCGTAGCCCGGTTGAGTGCACCGGTTACAAATCGCTTGGTCGCTTGGCTTTTCAAATTTCCCACGATAATTTCGGTAAGTATTCATCTTGTATTTCTGTATGCGATTTTGCATCTGTGGTCTGATATCAGTGCCTACCGTGTTTTGACGCTAAAATTGACCATGATCGCCATTATGGTGACGTTGAGCCTAAACGTGGTTAACGGCTATATGGGAGAATTTTCCTGCTCCCATCCCGGCTTCATGGCATTGGGGGCCTATGCAACATCTGTGTTTACGGTGGTTCTGTTCGCTAAGGACAAGCTTTTTGGCCCTGCAATTCTCCCCGCAGCATTAGGGCCGTATATGTTTCCCGTTGCTTTGATCATCGGCGGTTTAGTTGCAGCATTAGGTGCACTTGCAATTGCAATACCCTCTTTCAGGACAAGAGGTGACTATCTGGCAATCATATCCCTGGCATTTATGTTTATCATTAAAAGCTTGATAGAGAATTTGGAGGTCGTTGGCGGCCCGCGGGGTTTAAGCAGCCAGCCGGACTATGCCAATCTCCCCACAGTCTTTTTGTGGACCGTTGCCTGCGTGTGGATCATCAACAATTTTGTTCGCTCTACACTGGGAAAAGCGCTGAATGCAGTACGCGACGATGAAATGGCTGCCAATGCCATGACCGTTAACACCAAACAAACAAAGATCGTAGCATTTTTATTTGCGGCTTTCTGGGCCGGCGTGGCCGGAGGCCTTTTTGCCCACGTGCTAAGGTATGTTAATCCGGGGACGTTCGGTCTTCAGAAACTTGCTGAGGTTTTGGCAATGGTCTACTTTGGCGGGTTGAATTCCGTTTATGGCTCGATTGTGGGTGCAGTAAGCCTGAGCATGCTCGGTGAAGCCCTTCGTCCACTGGAGATCTTTAAGTGGATTATTATTCCCCTTTTGCTCATTTTGGTGATGATTTATCGTCCCACGGGCCTCGTCGCCTTTAAAGAATTTGACGTTAAGAAACTTATAAAACCCAAACATAAGCAGAAGAAAGAAGTATAAAATGTCACTGCTTCGTATTGATAAAATGAGTCACGACTTTGGAGGCTTGCGGGCTGTCAACAACTACGATCTAATCGTAGAACCCGGCCAGATCAGGGGTCTCATCGGACCCAACGGAGCAGGCAAAACCACTATTTTCAACCTTATCACCGGCATTTATAAACCCACTGAAGGGGACATCTATCTGGAAAGCAAAAGAATTACCGGCTTCGAGCCTCACCGGATCGCCCACATGGGCATCGCCAGAACCTTCCAAAACTTACAGCTCTGGCGGCATATGACCGTCCTTGAGCACGTAAAGATGGCGTGTTACTCTAAGATAACCTATGGTCTGATCGGGGCTTTTTTCGGCACGCCAAAGCGTAACAGGGAAGAAGCAAAAATCGAGGAGAAAGCCCACGATCTTTTGAAGATCGTCGGCATCGACCATATTGCAGATCAGGTCGTCATTAATCTGCCTTACGGTGATCAACGAAGGGTTGAGATGGCCCGGGCTCTGGCCATAGAACCCAAAATACTGTTTCTGGATGAACCCACGGCCGGAATGAATCCGGAAGAGTTGATTCAAATGATGGAGATCATCAGGCATGTGCACCGAGAGCTGGGCCTGGCTATTTTTCTCATCGAACACCGGTTGAAGATGGTTATGGAGCTGTGCGAGATGATCCAGACCCTTGACTTTGGTCGGGTTATTTCCGAGGGCACACCGGAAGAAATTCAAAACGACCCCAAAGTAATTGATGCTTATCTGGGCAAAGAGGTGGTACTCTAATGTTGTTGTCAGTGGAAAACCTTCAAGTTTCATACGGTAATATTCGTGCGCTACACGGCATTGATTTTCAGATCGATGATGGCGAGATTGTGTGCATCATCGGTGCCAATGGGGCCGGCAAGAGTACAACGCTGAGAGCAATTTCAAGATTGGTTCCGGTGGAACAAGGGACAACAATGACGTTCATGGGCAATGACCTGCTGCAATACCCTGCCGACAAGGTGGTGAGCAAATTCGGAATTTCTCATGTTCCCGAAGGGAGGCGACTTTTCGGTAACCTGACGATAATGGAAAATCTCAGCCTGGCGACCTTTGCCAGAAAAGACAAAGAAAAGATACAGGAGGATCTCGAGAGAGTATTCAGTATTTTTCCACGTCTTGAAGAGCGTAAAACTCAAAAATCAGGAACACTGAGCGGCGGAGAACAACAGATGCTTGCCATTGGTAGGGCGTTTATGAGCGGAAGAAGGATCATGCTCCTGGACGAGCCTTCAATGGGTCTTGCACCTTTACTTATGCTAAATGTCTTTAATGCGCTTAAACAACTCAACGAGGAAGGAACCACCATTCTACTTGTGGAGCAGAATGCCAGGATGGCGCTTCAATTTGCACAGCGCGGATATGTGCTCGAAAACGGCAATCTGGTTTTGGAAGGAAGCTCTCAAATGCTGCTTGAAAATCCCGAAGTCAAGCAGGCTTATCTGGGGGGCTAAAATTCAATGTTGAATTTTTGTAACACTTTCGCTTTTTGAAAAGTTACCGCTTCAGGTATAATTAAATATATGCTGAAAGAACTCGTGAATAAGGGCTCGTAATGAAAGAACCTGCTCAGGCTATTCATAAAGGTTTTTGCTTTAACAGTGGGTTTTATCCATGAAGTAAAATCGACTATGGTTCTTTCAAAACGATCCCTAATCCACTCAGACAGCTTCCAGTCAAAAATTTAATCATACCTGAAGCTCCTTTGAAATCGATTTTTTTTATAGGATTTATCCATTTCGAGTTTTCCAGTATTTTTCATCCTGGATCTTGATCATTGGAAACTAAGAATTAAGATAATAGACTATTACTTTTAATCTTCAATATTCTATATCGAAGATCATCAAAAAATTAGACCTTTGATAAGTGTTTATTTTTGTTCAATGCCGAGAAAGGCGAAAATCTTAACCACAGGCATTTATCAAAGGTCTAAGACTGGGGATGTTATGATACATGTGGGTATAATAGGTGCAACCGGTTATGCCGGTGCCGAGCTTGTGCGGATACTTTGCGGTCATCCGGATATCGAGTTGACCATCCTGACGTCTCGACAATATGCCGGTGTAAAGTTTGACGAGATTTTTCCCGCGATGACAGGTTCTGTGAATCTGGTATGTGAAACCCTGTCCGTGGATAAAATATGTGATCACGCGGAGGTTATATTTATCGCACTACCTCACAAGATTCCCATGAAGATTGTACCTGAGCTTATTTCTCGAGGCAAAAAGATTATTGATCTTTCAGCGGATTTTAGATTCAAAAACGCAACAACCTATGAAACGCATTATCAGCAGCATACTGCAAAAGATTTACTTGAAAAATCAGTATATGGACTCTGTGAAGTCTATTTCGAAGAGATTAAAAATACAACACTGGTGGGTGCTCCCGGATGTTATCCCACCAGCGTGCTTTTGCCTCTGTTGCCGTTATTAAAGCGCAACATTATCGATACCCATACCATTGTCGCGGATTCAAAATCCGGTGTCACCGGCGCCGGTCGCAGTCTATCTTTGACAACGCACTTTTGTGAGGTAAACGAATCGTTTAAGGCCTATAAGATCGCAGAACACCGGCACAATCCCGAGATGGAGGAGGTACTGACCATTGAAACAGGCCGGCCGGTGCATCTTACGTTTGTTCCCCACCTTGTTCCCATGTCCCGGGGAATACTTACTACCCTATATACCACTCCTGTAAAGGGTATCGGCCACAAAGATGTTGAGGACTGTCTCACCACATTTTATTCCGGACGTCCGTTTGTTCGTATCTGTAAAGAAAGCCGTTTGCCGGACACCCGGAATGTACGCGGCACCAATTATTGCGACATCGGATTTAGGATAGATGAACGGAACCGGCGTTTAATCCTGATTTCGGCTATCGACAACCTGGTAAAAGGCGCAGCGGGACAGGCGGTACAAAGCATGAACATCATGCTTGGTTTGGATGAAACCACAGGGCTTAAAGGGGTTCCGTTTCCTGTTTAGTGTCCATCCATAAATGGTCTTTTTGCCCAATCTCTGCGTTATGCTCAAAAAATAATTCTCGGAATATCAAATATATGCCTGTGGTTATTTTTTTCGCATGCCTTGATATTTAGCAAAAATCCTCATTTATGGATGGACACTAGTTTAACCTAAACTGAACGTTTTAAATTTTAAGAGGAAATACAATATCTTTTTTTTATTGAATTAGATTGATTTATATTTTTAAAATTTAAAACCCTTCGGGATTACCGATCTTTATCCGCCTCAGGAGGATTACCTCATTTACTGCGTCAGATGCCGTTCCGCATAGGCGACTATAGCGAAACGACATCCTCCTTTAATCATCAATCAAATTAACCATTCGACCATTCAACCAATTCTTATACTGACCTGCTTAACCTGGGTTTGTTTCAATGCATAAGCCCTGGCAACCAGAGAGCGATCTGGGGAAAGAGAATGAGGAGCAGATTGCACACAAGCAAAGAGATGAGCATGGGGAATACTCCTCTGAAGATTTTCTCAAGGGGGACATCCCTTGCCACACCATAGACCACATAGACATTTATACCCACAGGCGGTGTAATTACACCCATTTCCGTAATAAGAACAATGACCACACCGAACCAGATCGGATCAAACCCAAGTTTTTGAACAACCGGGAAAAATATAGGAATGGTCAGCATGATCATGGCCAGTGCATCCATAAAACAACCCCCGATAAGATAGACAAAAATGATGACGCCGATAATTGCGTGGGGCGGAAGCGGAAGAGAACTTACGTAATCTGCAAGCAAATACGGTATCCGGGTAATGGCCATAAAATGACCGAATATCACCGCACCGGTGACGATCACCATGATCATACAACTGATTTTGGTTGTGTCTGCAAGGGATTGAATAAACCCTTTCCAGTAAAGTTGTCTCCTGATTATGGCAATGAGAAGGGTCATAAAAGCGCCGATTGCCGCAGCTTCTGTGGGAGTGAAAATCCCAAAAAAAATTCCGCCCATAACCAATGCAAACAACAGCAGGGTTTCGAGGATGCCGGCAAACGACCTGAATTTTTCACGAATGTTGCTCTTGGGACCCGGGGGGGCCAGAGAGGGGTTTTTCATGACACGAAGATGAATGGTCAAAAGAAAAAGAAGGCAAAGCAGAATGCCGGGCAGGATACCGGCTGCGAAAAGTTTTCCAATGGACTGCTCGGTGAGAATGCCGTAGACGATAAAAATCACACTGGGAGGTATAAGAATACCCAGACTTCCAGCCGCAGCCACGGTACCTGTGGCAAGGCCCATATCGTATCCATATCTTTTCATTTCAGGAAGGGCAACCGTGGCCATGGTGGCCGCCGTTGCATTGGTTGAGCCACATATGGCCGAAAAACCGGCGCAGGCACCCACGGTTGTCATGGCCAGACCACCGCGCCGATGCCCCAGCAGCACATAGGCTGAGTCATACAGCCTGCGGCTGATGCCGGCGTGAAAGGCAATCTGGCCCATAAACACAAAAAGGGGAATAACGGTCAAATTATAGGAGGAAAAAACATCCCAAACATCCCGGGCCAGAAGATTCAATCCTGCATCAAAATTCACCACATAGCTGAATCCGATGAGTCCTAAAAAACCCATGGCAAAACCCACAGGCATTTTTGAATACAAAAGGACAATCAGGACGATAATCCCAATAATTCCGATGGTTGACAGGCTCATTTCTCCAAGATTTTCAAAGCATTTTCAATTAAATCAGATAAAAGTATAAGACAAACCACCGCCGCAGAAAAACCGATTCCATACACAAATGGATAAAAGGGGAGCTCTAACGTTAGTGAAACCTCATGCGAAGCGTAAAGATCATTTGCATAAATGAAGGACTGCCAAGCAATGAGCGCAAAAAAGAACAATCCAAAACAGCTGGTCATACATTCGATGAGCCTTTGAAGCCTTGAGGGGAAAAGGGCGACAATAAAGCTCACCGATACATGCCCTTTTTCTATGGATGTATGGGCCATGGCAAATGAGACGGCTACGGCTCCCAGAAAGCAGACGAGTTCATAAGTTCCTGGAATCGGTCTGCGAAAATAACGCAAAACAACATCTGCACTGGTAAGTAACATCATGGCAACAATGGCTGTTCCTGCAACCCAGTACATTTTTCTTGCCAGAATGTGACCCAGTTTTTCAAAAATATTCATATTGTTTAATATTATTTAGTGTCCATCCATGAATCAAAAGCGAACACAATGGGTGCCCAATTCAGAAATGAGCAATTTTTGTTCTGATCAAGGCCGCACAATGGTTTGCGGTGAGGCGTACGTCTGTACGCCGCAGCCGGAAACCCGCGGAGAACGCCAAGCAGGACAAAAATGGCCATTAATGGATGGGCACTAGTTAGGTTGTTCGGACTCAATAACCGTTAAAATTAAAAAAGGGTTGTCCGTGGCCATTCAAGTCTGTCCAGGACAACCCTTAAGCTCATCATCCTATTTTGAATATGTTTTCATCAACTCTCTTATTTTCTTAACGTATTTATCTCCGTCAGGCGTATTTGTGATATAGTCGTTGATGACCGGTTCAACCACTTTTCGCCATCTGGCACTTTCTTCGTCAGACAGTGATATGATCTCGTTGCCAAGACTTAGTGTGTATTTTCTGCCTTCTTGATCGGTGCTGTCCCACACATTACCGTGAACATCGGTATATTTATCGCTCACCTCATCGAAAATTTTCTTTATATCGGCTGGAAGCGCGTTCCACTTATCCAGATTCATGACAACAAAGAAGGTGGTGGTATAGCCGATACTGTAACATTCGGTTGTATATTTGATGACTTCGGCCTGTTTCCATCCTTTCAAAACCTCCATAGGGCCGAACGTCCCTTCGACAACGCCCTTTTTAAGGGCTTCATAGGTGCCGCCCTGGGGCATGGCTACAGGAACCCCGCCGAGTGCCTTTACAATTTTAGCGCTCAGTCCGGTGGCCCTGATTTTCATGCCTTTTAGATCTTCGAGTTTTTTGACCGGTTTCTTGGTATGCAAAAGGCCGGGACCATGCGCATGGAGATAAAGCACTTTTACATCACTTAATTCTTTGGGCTTAAACGCTTTTGCGAATTCCTGGGCCACCCTGCTGGCGACTTTTCCATTGGGATAACCCATGGGAAGATCAACTGCGGCCATGACCGGAAAACGTCCACGGGTATACGCAAACAGACTAAAGCCCAAATCCGATATTCCCTTGACGGTGCCGCTATAGCATTGGGGCGCCTTTGTAAGGGTTCCTCCTGCGAAAATATCAATCTGAACCTTATTCTCCGTGCGTTTTTCAATCTCTTTTGCCCAATCCATCGCAGCTTTTGTCTGCCCATGGGTCGGGGGGAAAAATATACTGAAGGTCAGTTTGGTTGGTTTTACTCCTGCACTGAGCGCGCTCGTCGCCGTCAAGGTTATTCCAATAGCAACGGCCCAGAAAAACATAGAGATTCTTTTGATCATCACCGTTTCCTCCTTTTTGAGTAATAAAATGGATGGGAAAGTAAAAAAAAATGATAACGAAAATTCTTACAAATTAATAAAATCCGATATAATAAAATGAAAAATAAGACAATAGATAATTTGATTTCCCCGATACAATGGTTTTTCTGCAAAAAGCGTGATGCCAATATCAAAATCAAATGACGAGACTTCTTGACATTATGATTTTATTAGATTAATAAAACGTGTCGTTTTGTTATGAATCATGCCTTTAGCTTTTTTGTATTTATGGAATAAATACCGCATTTAAATAATTTCTAAGCATTCATTAACACACTAAAACACAAACAACAGAAGCCGAATATCAAAAGGTTTGTATCAAAATTTTAAACTTTTGGGGAAAGGAGATTAAAAAATGGCAGCAAAACTTATTAAGGGAACTGAGATTCGTGAACAGATTCTCGAAGAAATTACAGCAGAGGTGGCGGAAATTAAGGAGAAACACGGTGTTGTGCCCGGCCTTGTAACCATTTTGGTGGGTGAAAACCCCGCTTCCATCTCATACGTGACGCTAAAAATTAAAACAGCCCACCGCGTTGGTTTTCATGAGATACAAGATACCCAGCCCGATGATCTTTCCGAAGAAGCACTTTTAGCCTTAATTGACAAATACAACAACGACGATACCATCAACGGCATTCTTGTCCAACTGCCCCTGCCCAAGCATGTTAATGAAAAGAAGGTATTAAACGCCATCGATCCTGATAAAGATGTGGATGGATTTCATCCGGTCAACGTGGGACGACTCATGATTGGCGGCGGTGAGCTTAAATTTCCGCCCTGTACCCCTGCCGGTATACAGGAGATGATTGTTCGTGCCGGTGTTGAAACAAAGGGCGCTGAAGTTGTGGTGGTTGGTCGTTCAAATATTGTGGGTAAACCCATTGCCAATATGATGCTTCAGAAGGGTGTCGGTGCCAATTCAACCGTAACCATCGTTCACACAGGCACAAAGGATCTGGCGTCACATTGTCAGCGTGCGGACATTCTGATTGTGGCCGCCGGGGTTCCGGGGTTGGTAAAACCCGAATGGATCAAACCGGGTTCCTGCGTAATTGATGTCGGTGTCAACAGGGTTGGGGAAAAGATCAGTGAGAAGACAGGCAAAAAGATTGCGATTTTAAGTGGAGATGTCGACTTTGACGCTGCCAAAGAGATAGCCGGCTGGATCACCCCGGTGCCCGGAGGTGTTGGCCCTATGACCATTACCATGCTGATGAAAAATACACTGAAGGCCCTTAAATTTAAACTTGGAATCGCTTAATCCTATCATCCGGAATAACGGGGAAAGACGCTCTTTCCCCGTTATTATATAATCGTCTCTCTTCCTTAGTGTTAACCGTATATTTTCCTTGCCTTTAATTTGAGACCTTTGTAAAATCTCCCTTTTTGACCCATTTCTGCGTCTGCCTAGCATGTCGGAATATTATGTACTTGTCCGCCTGTGCCGTGTGGCGGAGTTCCCGATTTGTCGGGGCCCAATGGAATGTTTTTGAAGTTCTTATTCCATCGGGCGTGAAATGCCTGCCCAGTTAAATCTGAATTCCATATTTAACCGGGGTGCGGCCTATTGATCTGGTGTCAGGCTCAAATTATAAAGTCCTATGAAGCGGAGTCGTATCGTCCATCTGAAGTTACATCCAAAGAAACGACGGTGATCTCTAACAGTCTAAATATGTTAAAAATATCATCCCCCTATGTGGAAAGGCAGAACTTAGCCATGAAAATGTCAATGAGGCGTTTTCAATATTGACTAATGCTTTTAGCAAAAAGGCCGATAATCTAAAAGCTGCTGTTGCTTTAAATTTGCCCATTATAATTTTATTTATGATAAACAGAAAGCTTATGACTGCACCAGCAACAGAAGCAAGGGTTGATAATAGGGTGTGGTCTATTTGGAATTTGGTTGTATTGACAAATTAGGACACAACCAAATCGTTCTGGTTATTGACAAACCCAATCTCTTTATGATAAAATACATCAAATTTTTTGAAAAATGAAACTCTCATAAAAAGTCAGCAATTGATTTTTTATGAGAGTGTTTTGTATGGGGCGTTTTGCGCTTGGTGATCCGGTAAGATATATTGATTTTAACTTATTTAAATTAATAGCTTTTATTGTGGATCGGTTTTTTTGGCCGTCGAAAGTATTATGGACGAGAAAATTTCTTTTTACATTTTAAATTATACGGGCAAGACCGTCAAACAGTTGGCGGTTTCCAGACGCCATTTATGGATTGTCGGCGGTTTCTTAACATTCTTTTTGTTTATGACCACAGCAATCTTGGTCGATTATTTTAACCTTAAGATTACATTCAACAAACAGGAAGTTCAAAATACAATTGCCAAACAATCTGACGAAATTCTCAATCAGCGACAGCAGATTCAAAAATTTGCAGATGAGATCAATTCATTGAAATCAAGCCTCGTTAAATTAAATACTTTTGAACAAAAGATACGTGTTATTGCCAACATAGAAAGATCCACTGAAGAAGACAGCCTTTTCGGTGTCGGTGGTTCCATTCCTGAAGATCTTGACTCACAGCTTCCCTTAACCGAGAAACATAACAGCCTGCTGCGTGAAATGCATGAACAGACCCGGGAACTGACTTTAGCTTCAGTCAGTCAGGAAAAAGTGTTTGAGTCTTTATATGAAGGCCTTAAAAGCCAACGCAATTTGTTGTCTTCTACACCTTCCATCCGTCCAACAGAAGGATGGTTATCTTCGGGATTCGGATACCGCGTGTCACCGTTTACCGGTTTACGTGAATTCCACAAAGGCCTTGACATTGCAGGCCATAAGGGAACCAAGATTATTGCGACCGCAGACGGGGTTGTAACGTTTGTCGGGCGTAATGGTTCCTATGGCAAAATGATGAAAATCGATCATGGGCACGGGTTGATCACCCGTTACGGGCATATTCAAAAAACTTTAAAAAAGCGGGGAGAGGCGGTCAAAAGAGGTGATGTCATCGCATTGATGGGCAACACAGGACGCAGCACCGGACCCCATCTCCATTATGAAGTTTTATTAAACGGTCTTCCTGTAAATCCCAAAAAATACATTCTAAACTAGTGTCAACCCCTAAATGATCATTTTGGGACGGACATTTACTATACTTTGTGAGTCCCCAAGCTTTCTTTTCACCTGTCTTCCCTTTCTCATCAAAAAAAATTCTTTATGAATTATCTCAACGGTATTTTGCAAAATATATTGATTGATGATATATTGGCCAAAAATTTGCGTGCGACATAAAATAAACGGATCACGATAAAACTTTTCTCGTGACATGTAGAATCTAATAAAACACGCGATCCAGGAGGAATATATTATTAAATGATTACGAACCTATTAACAAAGGCGTTTGGAAGCAAAAACGAACGGGAGTTAAAAAAGATTAAACCCATCGTTGAACAGATTAATGCCTTCGAATCCCAAATGCAATCCATGAGTGATGACACGTTGAAAGCTCAGACTTCTTTATTAAAAAAGCGCCTGAATAACGG
>Ga0210064_1000925_pt1 | contig 13277 bp, 7 predicted proteins | sample Muzzi_CordC_D2_FD_185531 | JGI IMG/M metagenome (GOLD analysis project Ga0210064, IMG submission 185531) | Wetland microbial communities from San Francisco Bay, California, USA, that impact long-term carbon sequestration - Muzzi_CordC_D2 (SPAdes) | ecosystem: Environmental > Aquatic > Marine >...
GGAACGAGGGATGCGACGTAGACGAGGTGCCAGCCATAGCCGGACTCGATGGGCCCCTGCCAGGAACCGGGCGTGAGCTTCGAGACAGCCACCGCGAACTGCGGCCCGAAATCCTTGGCCAGCGATACTGATGTCTGGTCGGCGTAATAATCCTGGTACATGAAAGGATCGGCGAGTGATTTGGTGAGCGCCGAGTCCTCGGGCTGGCCGGCCAGCTTGGCCAGCGCACCTAACGCGTCATCGTATGCCTGTGCTCCGCGACGATCCGGAGAAAAGTACAGGTGGCGGAAGCTTACCCGGCTCGGCAGCGTGAACTTGTCGCTGTTCTCTACGTACCAGGCCCTCAGCTCCTCGGGGGTAGGTTCGTAGGCGGCGGCCATGTCCTCGGCGAGAAATTGCATCTTCTGCGCCATGCGGCGCTTCACGATCTCGTCATTCTCGTCGAGACCCATTGCCAGCGCCTCGCGGTAGAGAACCTCCTGCCGGACCTTGGTCTCTACTATAGCGGAGAATTCTTCTGGGGTCGGTGGACGACGCCACTGCGACTCGAACAGCATTCCCAGCTGTGCGAGTTCGTCTAACGTCAGCACGATCTGGTGGGGCTTCGCCTCTACGTCAGGCTTCAGATACGCGTAGCCCATGAACAGCGCGGCACCGAGCAGCATGAAGTGCAGCAGGGGCTCGCGAATCAGGCGCTTGATCGAAGTTGAAATCACAAACCCACGCTCCTGAATAAGATAGAGTCAAAGCGGCCGGGAGTCCGGCCATAAGTGCGCGGCAACCAGTCCTGAACCCACAAAAACAGAGGGTCCTTGCGGACCCTCCAGCTTACTTTGCGCAATCACGCTGTCTATTCGATGCAACACCTTCGTATCAGTCGACTGCGCAAAGACTTCCTACTGCCCATGTGCCTTTTTTCCCGGGCGACTTCCACCCTCGCTACTACTTGACCTCGCTCTTGTAGTGGAGAAGTTCGGCCTGGTTGTCCTTGGCGTGCTTCTCCATCACAGCCTTGGGCAGCGGGTCAAGCAACTCAGGCGGCTTGGGCAGAAGCTCGTAGTTGGCGTAGCCGAACTCGTTGCTGCGCGCCGCGTAGGTTTTATCGCCGAATTTATAGAAGGCGACCTCGAAGGGATGGTCCTGGAGAAAGGTCACCACCTTGCCGTCCTTGATCGAATAGGCCGAGCTCGCGCCTTCGTAGCCGCTGCGGGTGACGTTGCCCACCAGGCTCGGCTGGTGAACATTCCTTCCGACGTGGTAGACGGTGTGCTGCCCTTCCTTTCTGTAGCTGACCTTGAACTCCTCGCCCGTCACGTTGTTGCGGTACCAGTGGGCTTTGCCGACGATCAGCGCTTCGAGCTGCTGCTGGTTCAATTGCGTGGCGCCCTTGCCCTTGAGCTCGGCGACCGTGAGCCCCGGCTTCGCCGCCTTGCGGACCTCATCCGTGGGCGTGTACCAGATGGGCGAGCTCCAGGCGCGCTCCTGCACGGTGGGCGGCACCACGTCCGGCGGTGCGATGCCGAGCTGTTTGGCCTGGATGGTCGTCCAGCGCGGTGTCGGAATCTCCAGCACGCGCGCGTAGTAAAACGCGTGCTGGCTCGGGTCGAACGCCGGGTCGGTCCATACCGTCTTCAGCTCCACCGAGCCGACATTGTTGGTGTAAGTCGCATTGTCGATATCCACCGTGCTCTTGATCGGTGGGATCAGGCCGGTCCACTTATCGGGCTTGCGCTCACCCGACCACACCACGTCGAAGACATGTTCGAAGCTCTGGCCGTCTTTGCTCCAGCCCTTCACGATCTGGATGCGATCGAGATTGGCCGCGGTCGGGTCCTTTGCCGCCCACACGACGAAGGTCGGCGCCTTGGCCTTCATCGGCGGCAGGTCGACGCCCATGGGCACGCCGGCGGCGTAGGCGGCCTTGATCCAGTCTTGATCATTGAGCAGTGCGGGCTTGTAGTCCCAGCCGCCGAACAAACGCACCTTGATGTGCGGGCCGCTGACGCCGAAGGTCTCTTTGCGATGCATGGCGTCCCAGATCGACGCGCGTGTGTTCTCCTCCGCCCACACGCCCGTGAGCCCGCCGGGCTCCAGATAGCGAACATCGATGCCTGCGAAGTTGTGGCCGGCCATGCGCGTCTCGATGGTCCCGTCCTCGTGTGCGTGCCCACCGAAGAAGTTCTCCTGGCGATAGGGGCTCGCAGAGTCGTGAGAATCGGAGCCCCCAGCCATCCCGAACTTGTAGGGGTTGTAGCCCCGCGTGTCCTGCATCGCGAGGCCGTCCTTCAGGGCTTGGCGCGCGTAGCTGCCGACGATCTTGTCGACCCGTCCGGAATCCGCGGGCAGCCCGAGCAGCACGCTCCAGATCGCGAAACTGGAAAACTCGTCGTTGGGCGAGAGCAGCGGGTGGGTCTCGGACTGGCCCTTGACCTGCTTCATCTCGATGAGCCGCTCGTTGCGCATGCGCGACTCCGCCCAGGCGGCGTCGATGGGCCGGCCCAGGCTGTCGACGTCGGTGGGATACATCCAGCCGTCGGAGAGGTTCGCGTTGTGCGAAATGGCCAGCAGCTCGTTGCCGGCCTTGCGCTGCGCGTCCATCCACTGCCACAGCTCCACGGGATGTACAGAGTCGAGCGCGGAGTACGGCATTTCCGGGACCTTGGCGCAGTCGCGGAAGAACACATTGCGGTGCATGTTGCGGTTGTCGGGCATCGAGGTCCACTCGTAGGAGCAGAAAGCGGTGAACTTGCCGGGCTCGTTGGCCGCGTTGGCGATGTCGTTGTTCTCCTTCCAGACGGTGCCGGCAACTTTCGGCGACATCAACGCCTTGACGGGCCGGCTCGACAGCAGCTTGACGACAGCCAGGAAGGCGCGCTGCTGCTGAGCCTTGCTGTTCGGGTCGGTGATGATTAGATCCTGGGCCTCGGGCAGTTTGCTGGTGTAAGAGCCCGGTGTGTTCGCCTGTTTGGTGACCCCGACATACTCGGAGTGGTCGGTCACGCCCATGAAGTCGAGCGGTGTGGTGACCGTGATGTCGTAGCCGAGCGGGTGCTTGATGGTCTCGCCCTTGGCGTACTTGTAGGCGTCGGCGGGACCCGTGAGGCGATTGCCGAATACCCACGCGTCCAATGACCAGCCGGTGTGCAGGTGCGTCTCGCCGAAGTAGGCGTTGCGCTCCGGGTTGGGCTCTTCAGCAATTGCCGAGCCTGGCGCACCGAGCGCAGCTGCCAGGGCGAGCCCGGGCAACGCCATCCGGGTTGTGCCAAAAACGTGGGTCGAGAATCGGTGGAAATTTCCCTTCGAAATAGGCATCAGTGCCTCCCTTTACTGTTGTTCGCGCGTGACGTTCTCACCTCACCGGGTCAATCATGCCAGATTTCCATATTCTGTTGAACCCGGGCTCCAGTGGTCCATGCTCAAATGCGACCGGTTTATTTGCAATAATGATCATCGCCGCCGCGAACGTGGGCAGATGCCGAATCCATGACCCGGCCAACCCATCGGGTGCTTGACATATATCATCGACAATTTGCAACATGGGCGCAGATTTGCAGTTTGTGTGGCTGAGGTTGCTTTGCTTGTCGCCAGGAGGGCGTACTAACATGATTGCTGGCATAAATTCATCGTTCTTGTTCGGTTCCGGTCAGCGAGGTGCCTCAGCGGCGCTCCGTTGCCTCGCTCTAGGGATCGCCCTTGGCGCACCAGCCTGGGGCATTGCCGCAGAGCCGAACCCTGATCGCAACGCCTATTTCGGCGAGCAGCACATTCACACGAGCTGGTCCGTGGACGCGTGGCTGTTCGGCAACCACACGACCGGCCCCAAGCAAGCGCTCGAGTACGCGCAGGGCAAGGCCATCAAGCACCCGCTGGGCTATGAAATCCAGATCGAACAGCCGCTCGACTGGATGGGCGTGACGGATCACTCCGAGTACGTGGGCGTCACCAAGCTCGCGAACACGCCCGGGTCGGCGCTCAGTAAGTTGCCCGAGGCGCAGCCGCTGATTCTGACGGATCCCGACAACCCGGCGGACGTGGAGAAGGTCTTTCTATACCTCGTCTCGTTGGTCAGCAAGCCTCCGATCAAGGCCTTCATGTCTCCCAAGGTGCTCGGTACGATCTGGAAGGAGAACGTCCAGATCGCCAACGAGGAGAACAAGCCCGGCCAGTTCACTGCCTTCTGCTCCTACGAGTTCACCTCTCAGTTCAATCTTCGCAACTTGCACCGCAACGTGTACTTTCGTGACTGCGCCAAGGTGCCCGAGCTCCCATATTCCGCGTTCGACTCCTGGCATCCGGAGAATCTGTGGAAGTGGATGGACACCCAGCGAAAGGCCGGCAGCGAGTTGCTCGCCATTTCCCACAACGCGAATCTTTCTGACGGCTGGATGTATCCTACCGACGTCGACAGCCTCGGTCGGCCCATCGACGCGGCGTGGGCCGAGTCGCGCATGCGCAACGAGCGGCTGGTGGAGATCAAACAGATCAAGGGCCAGTCGGAGACCCACCCTTTACTCTCGCCCAACGACGAGTTCGCCAACTACGAGATCGTGAGCTTCCTGATCGGCCAGCCGGAAGACTCCGGCCGGATTCCGCACATCGTCGGCAGCTACGCCCGGCAGGCATTGAAGGACGGTCTGACGATGCAGGATGCCCGAGGCTACAACCCGTACAAGTTCGGTATCGTCAGCGGCTCGGACTCGCACAACACCGGCGCGCCGTATCGTCAAAACAACTTCTACGGCGGCCACGGCATCAACGACGGCACTATCGAAACCCGCATGGCCGGCCATATTTTCACCGGCATGGATGTACGCAAGGAGAATCCGGCCGGCCTCACCGGTATCTGGGCCGAGGAGAACACCCGCGCATCGTTGTGGGACGCCATGCATCGCAGGGAAACCTTCGGCACCAGCGGTCCCCGCATCCGCATCCGGTTCTTCGGCGGGTGGGACTATGGGCAGACCATCCTGAACGACAAAGAATGGGTCAAGGCGGCTTACGCGAGCGGCGTGCCTATGGGCGCCGACCTGCCCCCGGCAGAAGGCAAGGCGCCGAGTTTCGTCGTCTGGGCAGTGAAGGATCCGAGCGCGGGCAATCTCGACCGCATCCAGATCGTCAAGGGGTGGTCGAAGCACGGTCAGAGCTTCGAGCAGGTCTACGATGTCGTCTGGTCCGGGGAACGCAAGCCGGACAGGTGGACGGGTCGAGTCCCGGCCATCGAGAGCACGGTGGACATCGACGAAGCGACCTACACCAACACCGTGGGTGCGATGGAGCTGAAGACGGTTTGGACCGATCCGGACTTCGATCCCAGCCTGCATGCCTTCTACTACGCCCGGGCAGTCGAGATCCCGACACCGCGCTGGAGCACCATTCAGGCGAAGCAGCTCGGCATCGCGCCCCCCGGTGTGGTGCCCGCCACCGTGGAGGAGCGTGCCTGGAGCTCGCCCATCTGGTATACGCCGACCGACGAAGCCCGAAAAGCGGCGCAACCCGGGCTCACGGTGGCCGATCTGACGGCCAAGGGTGCCAAGGCGCTGACCGAGGAGGCGCTGAAAAGCTTGATCGTCGGCAAGTCCATCTGGCTTCGAAATAACGTCACCGGTGAGGCGATCAAGGTTCGCTACGACGAAGGGGGAACCGCCACCGTGCTGCACGTGGGGGACAACGCCATGCTGCCGAGTCTGACCGGAGACCTGCCGCGGGCGAGTTACCATGTCACGGCATCGTCGTACTCCGTCAAGGACGGAAAGCTCTTGACGCAATTGGGCGGCACGCCGATCGCGACGGCGGTCTACAAAATGGGCGACACCTACTACGGGGCGCGCAGCAACGAATTCGGCCACGCCAACTACGAGATCCTGCTCAAGGGGCCGGCGAATCTCGTCAAGCTCGAAAAAGGCGAGTACGAGAAGAAGAGCCAGTCCTCCTATCTTCACGCAACGGAGTGAGTACGATGCCGGATACACCGGGCGGACAGCCGATACGGCGCGTGCCAATCCGGCGGATCAGGATCACTTGCGAGATGTCCAGAGGGCGCTGGGGCTAGCAAAAGTAGTTCGATGGAATGACTGGTCGGGGTGAGAGGATTTGTACCTCCGATCCCTGCCTCCCGAAGTCCGTCGGGCGTTTCTAATTATCTGTTTTTAACGGCTAACTGGAGACGCCCGCGGACGCAAGCGCATGACCCGCCACAACGGGGGCGACGTTTCAACCGGAGCCGTCACTTGCTATGGCTCGGGAGCGAAAATCCGCTTCCAGTCGTTCTTCATGCTGATAACGATCCAACCTTTCTCTTTGGCCTCGTCCATCAGTGACGCGGGAAATGTGCCGAACTTGGTGTCCGCCAACCCGTTGGCGGGGCCGTAGGCGTATTCACGCTCGGCATCGTCGTGGAACACCAGCATCTTCAGCCGCGCGCCGCCAGCCGCCCCGGTCCACTCGAGCATTTCACGGTCTCCGGCAGAGTTGCCGAATGCCGCAAGTGGCCGCTTGCCGATGAATTGATTGATGCCCACCGGCTTGCCGGTTTTGTCGTCGATGAAATCAATCTCCGGCAGACGTATCAGCACCGGCTTGCCGTTCCGGATCTCGTATTTGGTCTTTATGGACGAGCCCACCACCTGCTCGGACGGGATCCCGTAGACGGATTCGGTCATCGGCCGCATGAACTCGACACCGCCACCGGAGACGATATAGGTCTTGAAGCCGTTGGCGCGCAAATACTTCAACACCTCGAGCATCGGTAAATAGGTGAGCTCGGTATAGCGCCGCTTGAAGCGGGGGTGACGCGCCTTGTCCAGCCAGCCGGTCACAATGGACTCGAACTCGGCCGTGCTCATACCCGCATGCGAAGCCATGACCAGCTCGACCAGCCCTTTCTCACCCGCCGCCGCCAATGCCTCTAGATTATTTTCGAGTACCGCCTTGAAGGGCTGTTTGCGCTTCCACTCCGGGTGCTGGGGTGCCAGGGCTTTGATCCGATCCAGTGCAAAGGCGAGCTGCGTGTACATCGGGTGCTCAACCCACAGCGTGCCGTCGTTGTCGAAGGTGGCGATTCGCTCGGCGGGGGCTACGAAGTCGGGAGAACCCGGCGTCGTCACCTTTTTCACGAACTCGATGATGGACTGTTTTGTTCGTCCATCGTTCCAGGACGGGAGCGCATCGGTGGTCTGCGCAACAGCGAGGCCACTGCAGGTGAATGCAAAGATCAGAAGTACTATGTAGCGTATGGCGTATCCGGCATTCATGGTCTCAGTCCATTCCCCGCGTTTCGAAGTCCGACGGCACTCGCCATGGGTTGCGCCCAAGGCTTAAGTTAGATAGCTGTGCGGAAATCCACTACACCGGTCGTCCGTTCTCCTGTAGGAGCGAGCTTGCTCGCGCCATGTCTATACTTGGGGCCTCATTCGCGAGCAAGCTCGCTCCTACAGGAGTCAGGTCCAGTGTCCGGGATTTCGGAACAGCTACCTGGTTGACCACGCAATCTGAGCGCAGGCGCTTTCTGCTCCGAAGTGGCTCAGTTGCCCGTTGGCATGGGCAGGCTGATACCTTCCTTTTCAAGTCGCTCCCTGACCCATTTGAACCTCTGGTAGCGCGTCAGCGTGATCGGACCCGTGTAAACCTCACTCTGCAGCTTACGCGGTGGATACTTGACGTATGTCTTGATTAGCTCCGAGATCGCCTGGTTGAAAGTCACCAATGTCCAGGTGTGCTCCGTGAAGTTGTTCATGAAAAGATCGTAGCGCTCCTGCGGGTCCTGCAACACATCGAACACCTGCGGTACCGTGGCGACGTACTTTTCCGCTCCCTTCCAGCCGAGATTTGAGTCTACCGCGAGACCGCCGGTGGTCGCCCCGTCGTCACCGCGCAGATTGAATACAGCCTTGTAGTGTCCAACGCGGGCCGCCCCGGGAGTGAGCTCGTCCTCGGTGAAATAGAACCACGAGGTGCGTTCGCTCTTGCCGGTACCGAATAGCACGGGCGACATGTCGTAGCTGTCGAAAATGATCGGCTGCCCTTCGCGATCCTTCTCGGGCAGGTTCACCCCCGCCACGGAAGCGAACGTCGCCATCAGGTCGAGTCCACCCAGAATATCGTGGTTACGCACGCTGGACTTGACCTTGCCCGGCCACACGGCGATTGCCGGCACGCGGTTGCCGCCTTCACGGACAGTACCCTTCGTGCCGCGAAATGGCGTGTACCCGGCATCGGGATATACATCCTGCCAGGCGCCATTATCCGTCGTGTAGAAGACAAGCGTGTTCTTATCCAGTCCGAGATCGCGCAACTTGTCCATAATGCGGCCGATGCGCGTGTCCAGCTCGACGATCGAGTCGGCGTACTTCGACTTCGAGATCGATTTGTGCTTGAACTCGGGTGCCGGGAGATTGGGCTGGTGGACCTTCATGAAATTGATGTTGATGAAGAACGGCTGACTGGGATTCTTCGCGGCATCCTCCAGGAACTCGAGCCCCGCCTGCTCGACGTACTTATCCAGGAAGGGGATACCGACGACGCCTTTCTCCGGCGTATCCACATACTCGCCGTTGACCTTCCAGTCCTGGTGAGCCTGCTCGCCCGCGTTGCCGGACAAGGAGCCCTTCGTCACCTTGTCGAACATTTCCCGCAGCTTCGGATCCATATCCGGGAACCAATTCGGATCTCCGTACGTGTAGGCATTCAGGTGGTACAGGAAGGTATGCTTCATGATGTCGTAGCCCTGGGCATTGGGCAGTGCGTAGTCGGACTCTCCCAGGTGCCACTTGCCGGTGAAATAGGTTTTGTAGTCCGCCGTCTTGAGAACGGAGGCCAGGGTCCACTCGGCTTTCGGCAACCCGCCGCCCTGGCCCTGGAAGGCCACGGTCGTCATGCCACTGCGATTCGGTATGCGGCCGGTCTGCAACGCCGCGCGGCCCGGCGTACAACTCGGCTGGGCGTAAAAGGAAAAGAAGGTCATGCCATCCGTGGCCATTCGGTCGATATTGGGCGTCGGCATGCCGCGTCCTTCACCGCCGCCGTACGGGCCGAGATCACCCCACCCGGTGTCGTCGGAGACGATTAAGAGAATGTTGGGCTTTTCGGCTGCGACGGCGTTGCCCGCAACGAGTCCGCCCGCCATAACAAACAGCAAAGTAGTCCAGACGGATAGACGTTTCGGTTTGTATCCCATCTTCGATTCTCCTCCATATTCCATGGCACGCACGCCAGCATATCCGCGCATCTTGTTCGCTGCGCTCGGTTCCACCCGCAGCGGAGAGCGACGTGCCGAATGTGCGAACGGCTCTGTTATCGCGCGGGCGTATGGACGCTACCAACAGCCAGCAGATGTGCCTATTCGCACGACTACCTAGGCTACGTACGTAGCCTGGAAAGCGATCACCTGTCCGTCCCCGCATCCTCTGCGGCCGCTGTCACGCGTTTGATACTCTCGAGAAGGCTTTCGTCCCTGCAGGGTTTCTCGAAGACATCCGCCGCGCCGTCCTTGATCGCGCGCACGGCAATCGGAACGTCGCCACGATCGACCAGCAGTAGAACGGGGTGTCTCGCGCACATGCAGGCGAATATCGCGCGATGGTCCGAGGAGGTGAAATCGCGCACCCGTGCATCCAACACGAGGCAACCGTGCCGCTCCGGCTGATCGGTATCGAGCCACGTCTCAAAAGAAGGGAATGTCTCGGCGCGCAGACCTGCCGATCCGATGAGCTCGGACAGCGAATCCCGAATGGCGGAATCGTCGCTGACGACGAAAACCGTCGTATACGTCATGTCTGCATCCTGATCCACACTGGAGCGAATCGAACCCGAGCGCGCAAACCTGTGCGATATCCCACGCACCAGATTCGCCTTTCTGTCGATTGGCCGGAGTGCGCATGCGATAAAGAAGTCTGGACAGCAAGAAAATAGACGAGATTAGAAAGCGAAGGGATCCGTTTGGCTACGTAGTCTACGTACGTAGGTCATCTTCGGCGGTACGCCCCCCTGCCTCGGACGAAACGGGGAAGTGAAAGACGCGCATGGCGAGCAGCGCATCAACGTGCTGGAACCGTGCTAGTTTTTCTTGGCCGCAGGAGCACACATACGCATTAACTCTTTCGCAGAGCCGACCCCGAGCTTGTGCAGAAGATTGCGCCGGTGCGCTTCTGCAGTACGCGGACTGATCGCCAGCGCCCCGGCGATTTCCTTGCTGGTTCTGCCTGCGAGCAGATGATCGAGCACTTCTTTCTCCCGCTCCGTCAGCGAGGCGAGGCGATAGTTGAAGTCGTCCTCGGTAGCCCTCGAACGCCTGGCGTCGGCGTCGAGCGACAATGCAGCGTTGATGCTGTCCAACAAAGTCTGATCCCGGTAGGGCTTCTGTATGAAGTCGACGGCGCCGGCTTTCATCGCCTGGACCGCCATCGGGACATCGCCGTGTCCGGTGAGCACGATCACCGGAATCCCGATTTCCAGCTCGTTGAGCCTTTCCTGCAGTGCCAAACCGCTCATTTCGGCCATCCGCACGTCGAGCACGAGACAACCCGGGCGCTCGGGCTCCAAGGCTTCCAGAAATGCCAGTGCGGACGCGTACCCTTCGGCCTGCAGACCGACGGATTCGACCAGCTCCGCGATGGAATCGCGCACCGCGGCGTCGTCATCGACAATGAATACCGTTTGCTCGCCCATATTGGTCATGACCCGACGGTTCGCAACGTGAATCGGAAGATGGCGCCCCCGCCAGCGTTCGGTTCGTACCAGAGTCGCCCATCATGGGCATCGATTATCGCCCGGGATATGGAGAGCCCCATTCCCATACCGTCGCTGGTGCCGGAATAGAGGGGCTCGAAGATCTCCGTGGTCCGATCCGGCGGCACCCCGCGCCCCCGGTCCGTCACGCTGATCTGCACCTCCCCTTCGTCGACGGGGCGCACGTCGACTGACACGCCTTTCTCGTACTCATTGCCCGAGTTGGTACTCTGCATCGCGTTCTGGAGAAGATTGACCAGAACCAGCTGAACTTGAAGTGAGTCGGCAAGAACAGCGGGAAGATCGCCGGCAATTTCCCACTGTATACGGCACCTTCGGTTCTCGGCCTCCGGCTCCATTATCCCGATGACCTCTTCGAGCAGGGCACCAAGAGCCACCGACTGCAACTGCAGATCGCTCCTGTTGACCAGCGATCGGACGCGCTGGGTAATGGCGCCCGCCCGCTCTGCCTGCCCCTCGATCTTTTCGAAGAGCTCGATGAGCTTGGGTTTGTCGTCGACATTGCTCTGCAGGCGTCGCTTGGCCGCTTGCGCGTAGTTCTGGATGGCGATCAGGGGCTGGTTGATCTCGTGAGATATGGAGGTGGCCATGGTACCCAGGCTGTGTTCCTTGCTGAAGCGCGCGAGCCTCGAGCGCAGCCGGGACACGGTCGTCTCCGCCTGTGTGCGTCGGCCAAACTCGTCGCGCAGTGAGGTCTGGGTCGCCTGCAGTCTCCGGCGGCTCAACACGAGCCCTACGATCAACCCGGACTGCGCCAGGGTCAGGGCGAGCGCAGCGAGAATCTGCCAGCGATAGCGATCCCAGGCCGTGAGCTCCTTGAAGCGAATCTCGCAGTCCGCGGGCAACAGGCCCTCATCGATGCCCCACCTGTGTATCTGCCGCCAATCGGCGATGCAAGCGGACGTGGCTGGCTCCTGAATATCTATCGCAGAAGGGTCATCTCCGTTCAGCACCCTGACGACAAGCTCACCTGCGCGCCGCCCCTGCGCCCCGTAGGTCGCGATCGAGCCGGCGGCGATCCCGTTGCCGAGATAGGTCTCGAATATGCCGAAGACAGGAGCAGGCGAGGCTGCAGCGACCTGCGCCAGCACGTCGCGCGGCACCAGCGGCACGCCGGCGCCGTCACGATAGACAGTCAAATAGAGCACCACCGAGTGCGAAGGAAGCGCCCGTACCGCCGCGATCGTTTTTGCGAGCGTGAGACCGACCAGATACTCGACATCGAGCCTGCCTGCATAGCGCTCGAGCGTCGCCCGCGCGAGCGACAGGTTCCTGCGATCCGGATCGGCAGTGCCGGCGACGACGGCGACGCGTCGGGTCGCGGGTCGCAGGCTCAACGCGAGATCGAGCGTCGGTCCGAAATCGAGCTGGACCGGTATGCCGATCGTGCGCGGATCGAGGCTGCGCTCGTCCAGCATGGCAGCCGGTACGCTGTGAAAGACGATCGCTGCGCCCGGCCAGATGTCCGCGTGGTGGCGCCAAGCGAAATCGAGCGCGATCGGCGCGGCCGCAACAACAACGTCCACCTTCAATCCGTCGTATTTCTTGCGCAGCAAGGCGGCAACGTCGTGGTCGAGCTGCAGCCGCGGAAAGCGGTGCATATCGAGTGTTTCGGCGTGGAGTTCGGGGGGCACGCCGCTTCCTGCGCGTATGGCATCGCGCAGGGCGCCGTCCAAGGCGATAAAGGCCGGCAGATAGGGATCCGCCGCGTTCAGGATGACGACGCGCCGCGGCTTGCCTTCGGTGTCCGGCGCCTGAGCGAATGCGATCGCGGGCGCGACCGACGAGGCAATCGCCATTACCAAGCCTACGACGGTCGCGGGATGTCGCGCCTTCGGCCCATGGAGCTGCACCTTCGGTTCCGGCAAACGCTTTCTCCCGCACAGAGGAGCAAGAGTATAACGGGACTGCCGCAGTGCGGCTTGGGGCAGAAAATGACCGGGATCATTAGATGGTTTGTGGGAGCCTTCGACATCGTGCGGGTGTCATGGAATCAAACTGTCTCTTATGCGTCCACTGCCGACCCCAGGCAGTGCTCAAGCTCCTGAAGCCTCGCCGAGACTGGCGATCAGAGTGGTAGCTGGGCCACTGTCAGGATTGTGCCGGTACAAAATTCGACAACCGATGTAGGACAAAGTCGACAACAAGTGCTTCCGCGGAAGCGCCTGTAATTATCGAACGCTAAACCCCCAGGAAACGTTTGGTAAAATCCCGCCAAACGGGATTCCGGCAAAAGACAGTGCTCTAGTGAGCTGACGCTAACTGTATGATTGCTTGAGGGAATAAGTGGTCGGGGTGAGAGGATTTGAACCTCCGACCCCTGCCTCCCGAAGGCAGTGCTCTACCAAGCTGAGCTACACCCCGACTGTAGAAAGGTATTCAAGGGATCCGACCCCTTGAATTAGTATGTGCGGCTGACTGAGAACTCCGCGAGTGATTCGAGGGCGTCCCGGTATGGTGAGGGCGGGATTGCGGTGAGCGCCTCGAGCGCGGCGTCGGCTTCGGCGGCCGCAGCGCGCGCAGTGTAAGTGATG
>Ga0210064_1000928_pt1 | contig 13265 bp, 12 predicted proteins | sample Muzzi_CordC_D2_FD_185531 | JGI IMG/M metagenome (GOLD analysis project Ga0210064, IMG submission 185531) | Wetland microbial communities from San Francisco Bay, California, USA, that impact long-term carbon sequestration - Muzzi_CordC_D2 (SPAdes) | ecosystem: Environmental > Aquatic > Marine >...
GGGGACCGTATCGCTGTCTACCGGCTGCGGCTACCGGACGCGCCGGATGCCGCTTCGAACGCTCTTCGCTGGCCGGGCAGCCCGCTGCTGGTGTATCGAATGGCCATGGCGTTCGAACTCGATGAATCGCGGCTGATCGAGGCCCCGATCGACCGTGTCTGGTCCGTGATCGTGGATCTCGCGGCCTACTCCGAGTGGAATCCGTTCGTGGTGTTCGCGCGCTCGACGCTCGTCGTCGGCGACCCCATCGAGATGCGCGTACGACTCGTGCCGCCGCTCGTGCAGCCGCAGCGCGAAACCATCTTCGAGTGCGTCCCCGAGCAGCGGTTGGTCTACGGCCTCGACGGCACGGCCATCCACAGCCGGCGAAGTCACGAGCTCGCGAAGGCCGGCGAAGACGTGACCCGCTATCGCTCACATTTTCGATTGGGAGGCCGGCTCGAGCCGTTGACGCGTTGGCTGCTCGGTCGGCGCCTGGCGAACGGGTTCGAAGCGATGACCCGACAGCTCGCGCTGCGCGCCGAGTCGCTGCACCGCGCGGGCGTCAATCTCCCGGAAGTTCGATCCTGAAAAGACGCTCGAAACCGGATAGTTGGAATCCCTCTCGAAAGCACTTTCGAGACCCGAGCGGAGGCTCGACGGCCACCATCGCAGCCGCGCGATCCGATTCGATCGACGCGCACCGCCGTGCTTCGCGCACGCGCCTTCACTCCTCGATGTAGCCCAACGCGCGCAAGCCCTCGCGGTCGGCTTCGGGAATCTCCGCAGGTTCGACGGCGGCGTCCCCGGTCATCCACGCATCCAACAGCCCCTGCAGCTCCCGGACCCGGTCCGGAAGCTCGCGACTCAGGTCGCGCGTTTCATCCGGATCGGCTGCGACATCGTAGAGCTCGAACTCCTTGTCCGGCGTCTGGCCGGGAGTCCAGATCAACTTCCAACGGCCCGAAACCACGCTCCTGAAACGGCCCTGGACGTCGAACGAGACCCGTCTGCGAATCATCCTCGAGAAGTAGCTGCGGCCGGACTCCGCGAAGACCGGACGCTCGGGCAGCGACTCACCGCGCAGATACGGAGCCAGCGAACGCCCCTCGAATCGGGTCGCAGCGACCTCGGGCGGGAGCAGCCCGAGCAGCTCGACCAGGGTCGGCGCGACGTCCACCAGCGAGACCGGCGAATCCACCGTGTGCCGGTCGCTCGACCGGCGCGGCGCAGGCGGAATGAAGGCGAGCGGAACACGCGTGCCGGCGTTGTAGACATAATCGCCGTGGTCGTAGAAGAACTCGTGCTCACCGAGCGACTCGCCGTGGTCCGACGTGACGACGATCAACCAGTCCTTGCCGAACCGCTCGGTGAGCCCCGCCACGAGCCGCGCAATCTCGTCGTCGGCGTAGCGGATGTCCGCGGCGTACAGCCGCCGGACGTGCGCGTTCACCGCGTCGGGGAGCGGATTCGCGAACACGGCCCGGCGCTTGCCGAGCCCGCGTGGATAGGCGCGATTGCCGGCCGCGCCCGGAATCGGACCGAAGTAGTGCTTGTACAGCCCCTCGTATTCGGGATCGAAGCGCTCGGCGAGTTCGGGCGGCGGGTGGTAGGGGACGTGCGGATCGATGTAGTGGACCCACAGGAACAACTTCTCCGCAACGCCCAGCTCGCCGGCGTGCGCCAGCGCCGCATCGGTCGTCTCCTTCGCCCCGCGGACGTCGCCGGCGTTGTCGTAGACGTCGAATCCGCGATCGAGCCCGCGCGCGCGCGTGAGAACGTGATTCGATACGACCGCAACGGTTCGGTAACCCGCCTGCTGCGCGAGATCGCCGAGCGTCTCGACGTCGGCGTCGAGGCGGTCGGTGAGGGTCCGCACGCCGGTTCGGTGGGGGTAGCGGCCGGTCAGCAGGCTCGCGAGCGCCGGGGTGGTGCGCGGAAGCGGAGTCAGCGCCCACGTGAAGCGGGTTCCCTGCGACATCAGCGAGTCGACGAACGGCATCGGCGGCTCGGGCAAGCCGCGCTGGTCGGCGACGTGGTCGGCCCGGAGCGTGTCGATCGTGATCAGCAGCACCCGCTCCGGCACCGGCCGCGGCAGCTCCGGTCGACCGCACGCAAGCATTGCGGCAAATACGACCGCACAGGCGACGCTCGCAGGCAGCGGATTCACAGCGGGGCGGAACATCAGCGGTAATCCCTCAAGCCGGAACGCTCTCCCGAGCCGCGGTGCTCGATCTGCATCGCAGCCGTCATCGCAGCTCCCGATCGCAGGTTCTCGATCCCCGTCGCGACCAGCAGCGCGCACAGCGCGGCGACGACCAGGCTCGATGAAGCTGGGAGTGCGTAGAACAGGCCGGCGAGCAGCACCATCAACGCCATCTGCCAGTGTTGGGAGTACAGGATCAAGTCGACGCCCCAGACCGAGTGGAGTCCCCAGTTGAACAACAGGATCGCGAGGGATGCGCCGCAAAGCCAGCGTGCCGGCGGCGGCGCCCGCCGGTAGCCGATCCCGCCGAGCGCGAACAGGGCGATGAAGACGGCGCCGAGCCAGTGCTCGAAGCAGAAACGCCGCTCGCGATGCGCGGTTAAGAAGCGGTACTGATACCTCGAGCCGAGGAGCCGGGCCGGGACGTTCCGCCCGAGGCCCGGCTCGGGCGCGGCGAAGGTGTGAGCCAGCGCGCTGGGCATCGCGGCGGCCCGATCGACCGCCCGGTGAAGCCGGATCCAGCGCTGCACGTACTCGCCGCCGCCCGCGATGTCGACGCCCGCCAGCTGATAGCGGGCTCCGAAGGCCGCGGTCAACGCGACCGTCATCAGCAGCACGCTGGCGACGACCGCGCCCGTGCGCGCGAGCACGTTCCGGGTACGCTCGCCGGCCGCGAGCCCCACGACTCCGAACAAGATCGCGACCGCGACGAGATTCGAGACGGTGACTCCCGCGACCAGAACGCCCAGCGCAACCCACGGCCACAGCCTGCGGTCGCCGATACGCATGCAGCGGAGCGCGAGCAGGCAGGCGGCCGCGAGCAGCGCGCCGGAAAGCGCGAACGCATCGGGGATGCTGCCGAATGCGAGCTGGCTGAACGAGATCGCGCTCAGCAGTGCGAGCAACCCCGCCTGCGACAACGACAGACCGAGACCCAACAGCACGTAGAGGACGATCGGCGCCTTCGCGGCCGACGCGAGTGGACTCACGCAGAGCGCGACGATGCGACGCGCGCGCTCGGGCTCGATTCCGGTCGCACCGCCGAGCGAGATCGCGAACGCCGCCATCCGAACCGGCGGATTCACGAACAGCGCGAGATTGGGATGCGAGAACGAGGATCGAGAACCGCAGCGGTCGTCGACCATGCAGCGCAGCCGCGCAGAGGCGTCGGCATTGAAGAACAGGTCGAGTTGATCGAAGCCTTTCAGCCCTTCGAAGTGGAACGCGATCGCGAGGTTCGCGACGCCCGCGAAGACCGCCAGCCCGACCGCCAGCGCGCGTCTGCGCGCCCGCGGCGAATCGATCTGCTGCGGGCTTGCGACATCCCCCGCTTCCACCGCTCCCATCCACCCTCCCCGCTGTCGCAGCCGGCGTCGGTCTCAGCCATCGCGCCGCGCCACCCGGAGCTCCATCGGGGGGCCGGACACCGGCGTGTCGCCAGTGTAGTGGTCGCGCGCCCCGGGCCGCACTTGCCGAGAAATTCCCGCACCGCCTTGGATTTACCTCCCAAACCTGACCTAATGTCTGTCGAGTGGGCGCCCGGAATGCCGCAGCGCGGATTCCGGGCAAGGAGCGCGCTCACGACAGGCAACATCCGGGTGGAGGAAAGTCGCCGTGACGGAATCGGGCAACAACACGAGCGGAAGCTGGGACCACAGCGTCGATCTCCTGGTCGTCGGTTCGGGAGCGGGGGCGATGACGGCCGCGCTGGTGGGGCACGATGCCGGTGCGAACGTGCTGTTGATCGAGAAGGGCGAGCAGTACGGCGGATCCTCCGCGATGTCGGGCGGCGGACTGTGGATCCCGTGCAACCACCTCGCACGCGAGGCCGGCATGCAGGACACCCCCGAGGCCGCCTGGAAGTACTTCAAGGGCTGCGTCGGTGACGCGACGCCCGACGACCGGCTGCGCGCCTACCTCGAGAACGCTCCGAAGCTGCTCGAATACCTCTGCGCGAAGACGCGCGCGGAATTCATTCCGCTGCTGGAATACGCGGACTACTACCCGCGCATCGAGGGCAGCACACCGGGCGGCCGCTGCCTCGACCCGGTGAATTTCAGCGGCAAGGAGCTCGGCGACGAGTTCGTCAAGATGCGCGAGAGCGCCCCGCAGCAGCAGATCCTCGGGCGCATCTCGATGACGATTCCGGAGGCGCGGATCTCGCTGGCCCGCACCAAGGGCTGGATGTGGACCCTCACGCGGCTCTTCCTGCGCTACCTGCTCGACATCCCGTGGCGCTTCAAGTCGAAACGCGATCGCAACCTCGCGATGGGCAACGCGCTGGTCGGCATGCTGCGCGCGTCGCTGATGGACCGCGACGTTCCGCTCTGGCTCGAGACACCCGCGAAGAGCCTGATCTTCGAGGGCGATCGGGTGGTCGGTGTCGAAGCCGAGCGCGACGGCAAGCGCATCCGGATTCGCGCCGAGAAGGCCGTGATCCTCGCCGCGGGCGGCTTCGAGGCCAACCAGGCCATGCGCGACAAGTACCTGCCGCAGCCGTCGAAGGCCGAGTGGAGCTCCGCCAACCCCAACAACACCGGCGACATCATCAACATGGGCATCGATGCGGGCGCGGCCATCGGCCTGATGGACGAGGCATGGTGGGGACCGGCCGTGAAGTTCCCGGCTGACGACCGCGCGCGCTTCTTCGTGATCGAGCTCTCGCTGCCGGGCAGTGTGCTGGTCAACAAGCAGGGCCGGCGCTTCGTCAACGAGGCCGCGCCGTACGGCGACAAGGTCGCCGCGATGTACGCGAAGAACACGCCCGAGGCCGAGACGATTCCGAGCTACCTGATCTTCGACGCGAACTTCCGCAACAAGTACCCGGTCGGGCCGCTGCTGCCGGGGCAACAGCAGCCGGATTGGGCCGCGCCGAAGGACGTGATGAGCCTGATCGTCAAGGCCGACAGCCTGCGCGAGCTCGCCGAGAAGCTCGGTATCGATGCCGACGGCCTCGAAGCGACGGTCGCGAAGATGAACGAGTACGCGAAGACCGGCGTCGACACGGAATTCGGCCGAGGCGACACCATCTTCGACCAGTACTACGGCGACCTGAACCAGAAGCCCAACCCGAACCTCGGTCCGATCGACAAGGCACCCTTCTACGCGATGCGCACCTGGCCGGGCGAGCTCGGCACCAAGGGCGGCTTGCTGGTCGACGCGAAGGCTCGGGTGTTGAACGAGGCCGGCAACGTGATCCCGGGCCTCTACGCGACCGGGAACTGCTCGGCCTCGGTGATGGGGCACACCTACCCCGGACCGGGCGCGACCCTCGGCCCCGCCACCACCTTCGGCTTCGTCGCCGCGCGGGACGCACTCGGCGTCGACTGATCCCGCGATCAGCTTCGGATTTCGAGCGCGTTCAATCGCCGTTCGACGAGGTGGTCGATCGCCAGCGCGGCGATCGCGTCGACGCGGTCGAATCGCAGCGCGACTCCGGCGGGCAGGTCGGGGTGCGCGGGCGCGTTCATGCGATTGACGAACGTCACTCGCCCGGACGCGCGCGGGTGGTTGGCGCCGCCGACCGGAATCTCGAGATCGACGCGACGGCCGCGGCGAAGCGGCCTGTCGAGCAGCAGGAACGCACCGCGCGACGACAGGGTGTAGACGCGCGACATCCGTGAGCGCATGCCGAACTTCAGCATGATTTCGTTCTCGACCGGTGCGCGGAGAGCACCGCGGTCGGGGGCGGAAAGCGGTGCGATCGCGCGGTTCACCTGGAACCGCAACGCGCTCGCATCGAGCGGCTCGTAGATGGGCAGCGCGACGTCGCCGTCGCGAAGCTTTAGGCGCTCGGGGTGCGCGAGCGGCACACCGTAGGGCAACAAGCTGAGCGGGCGCCCCGCGGCGAGTCGGCCGACCACGGCGAGTGCCTCGTCGAATGCCGCGGAATCGAGCTCCGTCGACAGCACCGCGGCGGGTCGATTCCTGGAGCCGCGGTCGAGCCACAGCGCAGGCAGCCCCGTCGCGGACTCGAGCTCGGCGACCGGAATCCCCATGGCCTGCAAGCGCCCCGAGAGCCGCGCCATCGCGCGCATCGCGGCGAGGATGCGCATGGAAGAATCTTCAGACAACTTCGGCAGGATCCCGGGCATCGTTGCACGTATCGGAAGATCCGGATCTGCGAAAATGTGACGTAGCGCACACTCGTGCGCCCGATCCTTCTCCGGAGCGCGGGCGGGGCTCCGCCCGGCGACCTTCGGCTTCGACGGCTAGCGCGGTGCTGAAGAAGTCCCGCGACGGATGCGAAAGGTCGGGGGGGGGCCTGCCGCGACCGTCAGCCGATCAGCGAGCGGCGGGCACCCCCAAGCTCGCGCGGATCCGCCAGTACCGGCCTTCTTCAGCACCCGGCTAGCGATCGAAGATCGGATGCTCCTCGGTCATGAACACGCGAGACCGACTGAAGTCGACGAACTTCGCCTCGTCTTCCATCAGCGCCTGGTGCGCCGCGCGTCCGGCCTCCGATTCCATGCCCGCCTTCAGGCTTGCGAGTTCGTCCCACCAGACCTCCGTGATTCCGTCGTAGGGCTCGGCCAGCCCGCGGCTATCGCGAAACAGCTGGTTCAGCTCGGGCGCGACGGTGTGACTCTGGACGTACTTCTTCGCCTGGATCGCCGCTGCGAACTTCCGAACCAGCGGTCCGTGTTCGTTCAGCCAATAGCGAACCAGCTCTTCCGAGGAGATGTCGGCGCGTTTGCGCAGGCAATAGACGAGCTTGATCATGAGCTGCCTCCCGATTCGATTGCGATTGGACTCGCTGGACTCGCCGATTGGTCTCGCAGGATCGCGCGACCCACACGGCACACTCGCGCTAGAAGCGCTCCGGCCGCACGTTGGCATCCGCTCCGCCGTCGGCATACCAGATGGCGCCGTGTACGAAGCCGGCTTTCTCCCCGAGCATGAAGGCGATGATTCCGGCCATCTCCTCGGGACGGCCGTAGCGACCCAGCGGAATCTTGAAGCTCCGGATCATGTCTCCGTCACCGGGTGTCGCCAGCCCGGCCTGCAGGAGCGGCGTATCGATGGGACCCGGCGCAATCCCGTTCAACCTCACTCCGGCTTCGCCCCAGCGGAGCGCGCGGCGCCGGATCGCCTGGCCCATGGCGTTCTTGCTGATCATGTAGACCATCTGTCCGGACTCTTCCTCGGCCAGCTTGCGAGCCTCGTCTTCGTCGCCGTCCAGCATCACCCGAGTCAGGCTCGAATCGCCGATCGTGGGCGCGAGCTGAGCGCTGTTCGAGCAGACTGCGAGTGCCGCAGGCGATTCGCCGTTGGAAAGCGCGGGCAGGAAGGCGTCGAGAAGCTCGACCGCGCCGAAGTAGTTGACCGAGGCCACCATGGCGTTGTTTCCGATGTGTCCACCGAGGCCCGCGCAGAGCAGCAGCCGATCCAGCGTTCCATTGCAGCGTTCGAGGGTCTGCGCGATGGCGCCTTCCCTCCCCTCGCGAGTGCCGAGGTCGCCGATCACCTCGGCATCCTTGATGTCGATCCCGATCACCGTGTGGCCCTCGGCTTCCAGCGCCTGGCGCGAGGCGGCTCCGATTCCCGTGGCACAGCCGCTGATTGCAATGGTTCCCATCTCGTTGGTCTCCTCGCGTAGCGAACGGCCCCGGCCGCGCGTCACGATCTTCGTTCACCTGGTGTCGCCGGGCTCCTCCGCCCTGCTCGGTTCCGATCCACACAGGATACACCGGTCCGATTCTCGATCACGGTTGCTTTCTAGCCAGCGCGTTCGCGTTACGCACCGAGGTAGACCGCTTCGTTGTGCCGGGCGATATTGTCCTCGGAGAGGGATCGATCAGGGCGTCCGGGCGGTCGAAGTTCGTGACCGTGCAGCGCGTAGTACTCGCGTTCGTTGTGGAACTCATCACGGATTCTGCTGCTCACTTCGACGCGGTGGTCCGGAGTGATCGTGACCCAGCCCCGGTCGAATAGAGTGTGGATATCGCTTCGGAGCAGCAACCGGGCTTCCGCATCGTTCCCGTGCTGAGTTCTCGAGCTGCAGGCCATGAAGAGCTTCCTGAAGCTCGCGGTACGGCGTGACACCTGGCTCCGCCGTGAGATCGCAGGTCTTCCCCTGGACGATGTTTGGGCTCCAAACGGACGGTACTGGGACCCAACGGTCTTCGGGGAGAGACAGGTCGCCAGCGGCGAGCGCCTTGAACTGGCGCGGCCCGCCCGGCTGCCAGAAGTCGACCTCTTCGAGGCCCGGCTGGCGCCGAAGCAGCTCGAACCAGTCGAAGTCCGTGACGCCAACGTATGACTTCATGGGCTCGGGATTGCACGGCCTCGCGCTGGCAAACCAGCATTCGACATCCGGGCCCCATGCCCGCGTGGGCTCGAATCATACACCATCGCTGTTTCGACCCGTTCGAATAGATCTCACGATACCAACCACTTGGCCCGTCCTGCGTGTCATGCGGACTCATCTCGTGCGGCCGGATGATCTGCGATCGATCCTGGCCGCCGGGTGCGGGGCATAGTCCGTCGATCGGACGACGGACTCCCAGCAGCTCGCGGTCGAGTGCGTGCCTGCAGGTCGCCCTCGTCCGGATCTCCCGCCGGCCCGGGAGAACGCCCAAGGCCCGGCTGTCCGAGTCGCCCTCGGGCGGCCGGACCGCGAATCGGTGGCGAAAGATGCGCGCGGTCGACCCGCGCGGACGGTACGATCATCGAGCGTTCCGGAAGACGCCCGGGCGAACGTGCGCGGGCTTCTCGGAATCACGAATTCGACACCGCAATCATTCCCGAAACGAAGGCTGAAATGACTGAAATCGCGATTCGCAATGCGACGATCGACGACCTCGAACACGTCGTCCGCTACAACGTCGATCTCGCCTTCGAGACCGAAGACATCCGCCTCGACCCCGATACGGTTTCGAAAGGGGTCCGCGCGCTGCTCGAGGATCCGAGCAAGGGGCGTTACTTCATCGCCGAACGCGACGGTGTGGCGATCGGCCAGCTGGCCACGACCTTCGAGTGGAGCGACTGGCGCAACGGCATGTTCCTGTGGATTCAGAGCGTCTTCGTCGAAGTTTCGCAGCGGAAGAGCGGCGTCTTTCGCGCGCTCTACCGACACGTCGAAGAGCTCTCCCGCGCTCCCGGCATGTGCGGCCTTCGGCTCTATGTGCACGAACACAACGCAGCTGCGGCTGCGACCTACCAACGCCTCGGCATGGTCTCTCCGGGCTACTCGGTGCTCGAGACGCCGGATCCGCTGCGCGACTGAACGACACGACCGAGCGCGAGGTGGGGGGGCCTGCCGCGACCGTCAGCCGATCAGGGAGCGGCAGCCCCCTACCTCGCGCGGATCCGACGGAGCCGACCCGATCTCATCGGCATCCGGGAATCGACTCGCGAGCCCCCTCAGCGCACGGCATTCACGCCCAAGCAGCCAGAGCCTGCGCGATCTCTTCGACTCGGCTGCTGGCCGCCTCGTAGCCGATTTCAAAGATCTCGCGATGGTTCTTCGTGTCGAAGAGGCCAAAGCGACTCAGCTCGGGCGGGCACAGCATCACGTCGCACTCGTAAAACTTCATCTTCGAGCTGAAGAACATGCCGACCTCCAGAGCCCGCTGCGAGACCGCGAGCACTCCATCGAGATCCGTCGTTCTCACCACCTGCAGGGGGCTCGCGTAGTGGCCGACCAGCACATCGCACCGCCCGCGCAGCGGTTCCACCGGGAAGTTGTTGATCACGCCGCCATCGACGTACCAGCGACCGTTGATTTCCATTGGCGTGAATACCATCGGCATGGAGCACGAGGCCAGGATGGCCGGAATGAGCGGCCCCGACTCGAAGATCGTCAGCCGCGCGTTCGCGAGCTCCGTGGCGGTGAGAAACAGGCGGATCTTCAGAGCTTCGAACGAGTTCTCCGGAAAGTAGTCTCGAAAGCTGTCGACCACCTTGTCCATGTCGATGAATCCCGCCTTGCGCATCGTGAGCATCTGCAAACGGAACGGGCTCCTCGTCTCGAAGAAGTCGAGCATCGTCTCGATCGTATGGCCAGCGGCTGCCAGCGCTCCCACGATCGCACCCGAGCTCGACCCCGCGATCAGGTCGAGAGCGAGACCCCGCTCCCGGAGCGCCTTGATCACGCCGATATGCGCGATCCCCCGCGCTCCGCCTCCGGAGAGCACCAGTCCCAGCGTCGGCTTGGAGGTCATTGCGTCGGTCCCTTCGCAGCGGCGCCGTCCGGTCCGATCGCCGCGTGTCGAAGCGAGAATCGGTCGCAGCGCCACATGAGTGTGACCCAGTGTGAGGATAGACGATACAAACCCGGCGATCGCACCCAGACGACTCCAAGGCGCTTGGTCGGGGGTGCCTGCCGCGACCGTCAGCCGATCAGGGAGCGGCAGGCACCCCCGACCTCGCGCGGCTCCGACAGGCCCCGTCCGGCGCGACTCAGAGTACGGCGTCCGCGCTTCGCTCGACGAACGCGAGCAGCTCGTCCGCACTGCCCCCCACCCCGATCACCACCAGCCGGTCGACGCCCAGGTCGGCGTAGCGCGCCACCGCGTCGGCATCGAGCCGACCGGCGGGCGTCACGCTGATCTCGAGTCGCCCGAGCTCCGACCGCCGGCCCCCTGCCCGCTCGGCCGCGCGCAGCCCCGTAATCGCCGCCTCGGTCGCGGCGTGGTCGAGTGCGAAGCCGTACCAACCGTTGCCGCAGCGTGCCGCGCGCCGGAGCGCCGGCGCAGAAAGCCCGCCGAGGACGATCGGCGGATGCGGCTGCTGGACCGGGCGCGGCTGTGCGTCGATGTTGCCGAACGAGAAGAAGCGCCCGCGGTACTCGGGTTTCTCGGCGGTCCACATCGCTCGAATCGCGTCGAGGCACTCGTCCATCCGCGCGCCGCGGTCGTCGAACGACGCCCCGAGCGCTTCGAATTCGGCGCGGAGATAGCCCGCGCCGACTCCGAAGATCAGTCGCCCGCCGGACACGACGTCGAGACTCGCGAGCTCCTTTGCCAGCACCAGCGGATTGCGCTGCGGCAGGATCACGATTCCGGTCGCGAGCCGGATCGAACTCGTGTGCGCGGCGACGTGCGCGAGCGCGACCGCCGGGTCCAGGAGCGGCGTCTGTGCGGGAATCGGCGAATCCGGCGTGCGCGGATCGGGCAGCACCACGTGCTCTGCGGTCCATACGCTGTCGAAGCCGGCCGCCTCGGCGGCGCGCGCGACGCGGGCCGCGATCTCCGGATCGACACACGGTCCGAAATTGATGCCGTAGAGCCCCAGCTTCATCGCCCACCTCGCGAGCTGCGCCAGACTCGCGGCGGCTCACCCTTCATCATCGCGCCGAGCGACCACAGCTCGATCCGCCAGGGAGCGAGCCGGAGCAGCCCGTAGGCGGGGTCACCGACGCCGCGCTTCCAGAACATGCCGAGGTCGTAGCCGAGCGGTTCGGGGGTCGATTTGAACAGGTCCCAGATCCGCTGCTTCTCGCTCGGATCGTCGACCCACTCGGCGCGGCAGTCAGCGAAGACCTGCTCGTGTTGCGGGTCCCAGTACGCCAGCGAAACGTACGGGTTGGCGGCGATGTGCTTTGCCTTGTGGGTCTTTCGACCGGTCGCGATCCAGCCGGTCGAACCCTCCCAGATCGGGTGGAGGATGCGACCGCGCGGTCGCCCCTGCCCGTCGACCGTCGTGACGGTGCACCAGATGGTGCGCGAGACGCGTGCGATGAAATCCTCTTCGATGTCGGCGAATGCCGTGACGTCCAATCGGGGCTCCTCGATTCGGGAAGGCTCGGACCCGGGCGACCATTCTAGGGCAATCGAAGCCTTCGGATCCGGATTTCTCGGCTTGCCTCCGGGCACCGTCGCGTCACACTCGCCGAAGAGCCGAACCCGGAGGTGTGCAGTGAGCGCAAAAGAACGATTCGACCCCGACCGCAGCTGGGCCGCCCTCGAACGACGCATGGCCGAGGAGAGCGACCCGCGCCGCCGCGCCGCGCTCGAACAGGTGCGCAACCACATGCGCAGCGAGATCGGCGGTGAGCTCGTACCGCTGATGGCGACGCTCGTCGATGAGCCCCGCTACCACTTCTGGGGTGTGCCGGTCGAAGGCGGACCGAAGGGCCGCGCCGCGGTCGAGCAATTCTATACGCGAATGATCGCGGGCGGCGGGCACCGCTTCGAATTCGCGATCGACCGCATCGTGGTGGACCGCGATGCGGTCGTCACCGAAGGGTTGATGCGGCAGCGCATCCCCGGTACGGCGATCGCCGCATCCGGTGTCGAACGGGTCGCGGGCGAAGCCGTCGATGCCGAAGCCGACTACCTCGCCGAGACACGGATCCTCACCGTCTGGCCGATCGCCGCCGACGGGCGGATCATCGGCGAGGACATCTATTTCGGAAGCCCGCCGCTGGAACGCCTCAGCCGACTCTGAATTCCGCGATCCGACATCGCCACGCCGCGTTTCTCCATCGTCGAGAACCGGCGACCGACGACGAAACGCGCGGCTTGCCGGCAGCCGAGCGCGCTGCCATCATGCCGGCGTGCAGCTCGCTGAAGTCGACCCGCTCTCGCCCGAGAACGTCGAGAACCCCTACGCGCTCTATCAGTTGCTGCGCGAAGAATCGCCCGTCCACTGGGACGCGAATCTCGAAGTCATGCTCGTGAGTCGCTACGAAGACGTCATGGCCGTACTTCGCGATCCGGAATCCTTCTCGTCCGCGGTCGGCGCGATGACGAAGGCGCCTCCGATCGAAGCCATCGAGATCATCGCGAAGGGGCATCCGCCCGTGAACACCCTGATCACCGCCGACCCGCCGGTTCACGGGAAATACCGCGCGCTGGTCGCGCGTGCGTTCACTCCGCGCCGGGTGGAGAAGCTGCGCGAGCACGTCACCGAGGTTGCGAACGAACTCGTCGACGGCTTCATCGCCAACGGGTGCGTCGAACTCGTGCACGAATTCGCCGCCCCGCTGCCGCTCACCATCATTGCCGAGCAGCTCGGCGTGCCGCGGTCGCGAATTGGCGATTTCAAGAAGTGGTCCGACGCCTTCATGGACTTCATCGGCGGGCTCGCGTCGGACGAGCGCAGCATCCAGTGCGCTCGCGAAATCATGGAGTGC
>Ga0210064_1000930_pt1 | contig 13235 bp, 12 predicted proteins | sample Muzzi_CordC_D2_FD_185531 | JGI IMG/M metagenome (GOLD analysis project Ga0210064, IMG submission 185531) | Wetland microbial communities from San Francisco Bay, California, USA, that impact long-term carbon sequestration - Muzzi_CordC_D2 (SPAdes) | ecosystem: Environmental > Aquatic > Marine >...
TTTTAAAAATCTGGCAACTCTGGACATATTGGAAGATGTCAAAAACCATTTAGGTTTCCGATTATCGCTGGCCCATTTGGCCACCGTAACGCTGGGAGAAAATAAAACCGCCGACGGCTTGCAGGCCCTGCAATGGTGGCAGGAGGGGCGCATTCTGGAGATCATTCAGTACTGCAGACAGGATGTCAAAATAACCCACGACCTCTTCTGTTACGGCAGAGATAACGGGCACTTGATTTTTAAGGACCGGCGCAATAAAAAAGTGCGAATCCCCGTGAACTGGAAGTGAGTGGAGTGGAGGAGTTTTAGCCAGTCGGCACAGTCAAGGTCGAATCAGATACGCCGCAATTATAGTTTTTAGGGTTTCAGTGTTCAGGTGTCAGCCCAGCCGCTGGCCGCGGGCGTACAGTCTGATCGAAAAAGAAACTTTTGTATTGTAGTTTCATATGAGGGAACAGATGACAGAAATAGAATTAAGAATGAGAATTGAATAATGGCAAGTTTTTTTTATCGATATTTTTATTTATTGACAGAATACAGTATTCGATGTTGGAAGTTCGATGTTCAATGTTCGACGTTCATAAGTTTTTTTCCGATCAATCTGGTCGCTCCGCGATCAGCGGTCCACATTCGGCAGTACACCCGAAACTTGTTTCTTCCAAGTGCATACTCACGGATAAACGCAACTATTCTCTGATTAATTTAATCAGCTGTGCCAGATCGGTCACCACCAGGTCGGGTGTCAGATCCCGGCAGCGGGGGTCCGTTGTTCTCAGACGCAGGGATCGCTTATCGCCGGCAAACAGAGCGGTTTTAAATCCGACAATGTTGGCCGGATAAATATCGTTGAGCATATCGTTTCCGAGGTAGAGGACGGTTGCGGGAGAGATCTGCCTTTGCATGAGTTTTTCAGCAGCCATTTCAAAGAGTGCGGCCGACGGCTTGGCCCTTTCGAATTTATATGAATAAAAGATCAAATCAGAATCAAACCCGAGACCCTGCAGGTCCGAATCTAAAAACCACTTGAATAAATAGGGCGTATAAAACTGGGCATTGGAAATGATTCCCATCAATAGGCCGCGTTGCCGGTAGGTCGACAGCAGATCGGTCAGGTTGGGCATCGGGTATACCGGGTTGGAAACTAATTCAAATTCGACCGCAAATTGTCTGATAGTATTGTGATCAGCCTCTTGCAGCACATCCTGCCAGATCCGATCGATTCTGACTTCCGGAAAATCGACCCCTTGGTTGCGCAGTTCTGAATGTCTGGCTTTAACGGCACTATGAAATTCGTCCAGCAATGCCCGGGGTGTTTTAGGAATTTCGAATTTTTTCAGCAATAACCTGATTGATTCCATCTGCGGCGAGCTTTGCCCGGCTAAACCGATATCACCGGATCCGCTGATAAACAGGGTGCCGTAGATGTCAAACAGCACGCATCGTATATCATGGATTAAATTGTCGGACGACGTTAAAGATGTTGGAATCGGTGCCAGACGGTGAATATATTGTTGAACGGACTTCTTGGTTATGGACTGCATTATTCCTCGATGTATTCACTCCATTTGAGCAGGCTGAATTGCTCCAGGTTTAAAAAAGAGGCAACCAGAGCCTTTTTATCTATATGGTGATGAACGGGAGTGGTGCTGACTTTCCGATAGACATTTAATAACTTTTTGCGGTAGCGGTCCGGGCCGTAACGATTCATAACGGCCTGTCGGTTGGCTGCGATCAATCCGTTTTTATCGGGAACAGCGCCTGGTTCGGCCAGAAAGGGGTTGAGCTGAATCAACCGGGCGCAATCCCTGCCACGCGCCATCAAGCGTAAAATAGCCTTTTTCTGAGATGATTCGTCCAGCAATCCAAAATCGATAACTCCGTTTGAGGTCACAAAATCAAAGACACTCCGCAGACGCGCATTTTCAATGGAGAAATTATATAGCGCGCAAGCCTTTAATACGCTGGTATGCCACCGGTCCCGAAATTGCCCCGGGCCAATCCAATCAATGGGGACATATAGTCCGGTATAAAGATGCTCGAGACGGATACCGTTGCGCTCAAAATCACGACAGATATCAGCAAGCTTGCGCCCCCAAAGCAGTTTGCCAAACAACCAGGGTTCTAAAAATGAAAATCCGAATCCTTCGGTAATGCTGGTTGAAATCAGCGAGCCAGCCGACAAAACCAGGGTCTCGAAATCGTGAGTCAATCCCCGATCAAATGCGACATTTAAGTTGTGATCACGCACAAAGTTTTTCCAACCCCGATAACTTTTTATGTCCGTCGGACTGTTGGGCGGTAAAGTGATCACCACAGCTTGTCCCGGTTTCATAAACCGGGACAACAACACGGCCTCCCCGATATTTTTGCGCCGGATCGCACGAATCGGATATAGTGCCATAGGATCTTCAATCCCGGGTTTAAGGGAAATAACGGGGGGAGTGACGGTGTTCTCCATCAGGTGCAAACCGTCTTTTTTCAAGCCGGATTTGAGTAAAATATGATAATCACGCTGATTGATTACACTATAATGGCAATCGGCCGGATAGGTGTCCGCAGAATAGGCAAACGGGCGTCCGTCCTCTGCAAAGTCGTGAATTTGTAAAAGCAGATTGAGGCCTTCTTGCTGCAATAATTTTAATATTGTCAGAAAATGCTGATTTTTGGCCAGAGTCGGATTATGAACGTGAAGGATGTCACAGGGTCCATTAAATTTGGAATGGATAACCTTTATGATTTCCCGGGCTACATCAACCGGCTTAAAGGTGCCCTTATAATCAGCGCTATAGTTAATCTCGGGAATATGGACCGTTTCGGCTTCCCAGGGCGTTCGGGGAGGATGTCCCGTTATGACAAGTTGCTCGGTCTGACGGGCACCGGCAGATACTTGCTGCTTTAGAACCGTGGTGACGCCGCCGGTTTTGAGATGATAATGCATGAAGGCAATTTTCATGCTTTCAGCTATAACATTTTTTCAGCCAAGAATCCATTTAAAGGAAGCATCACGGGACACCCGGCGAGGAATTGCCGGGGGTATTATTAATATTTAAAATTCTGGTTTTATTGCGATTCAAATCATGAAACTGCAGTTTCGTCGAGCCGATATCGATGATATCAAAATCGTTGAGGAGGATGGAATGTTTAACCTTTTTATCATTGATTCTGGGTTTGGCAAACCCTCCGACATAGCTTAAGTAAAACCCATCGGGTCTTTTACTGATGGTAACCGCGGTTGCTCCGACACCCAGACCTTTAATCACGATGTCGGAATCCGGATGCTTGCCAATTTTGACAATTCTATCGGACAACCTGATTTTACCGGTTCCACCGGCTATAAAAGCCAGTCCACCGGATACTTCGGCATTATCATCTCTGATGAGAGGCTGGAGGACATCCGGCTTGCTCTTTTTCATCATGGAGCGATACTGACTCGTATCCATCACCATGGTTTTATCAATACCATCAGCTCCGTCATCAGGGACCCGCTCATCCTCGGTATAACCAAAGGCAAGTGAATGTTTGCCGATACTAATGACGTCGCCATCCTTAAGCCAGTGCGTATTGATGATCTTTTCATTGACAAATGACCCATTTTTGCTTTGCAGATCGATTAAAACGAAACCGTCACCCACCGAATCTATTTTAGCATGATGTCCTGAAACCGCCAGGTTTTCAATGACCACGTCATTATTTTTACGACGGCCAATGGTCAGGGATAAACCCTTTTGGAGCTGATAATCGCCAATGGCTGTATCTTTGAATTTTAAGGTTAAAATCGGCATTTGAATACTCTTGCTTGATTATTATTTTCTGCTGGAGAAATACCGGGAAAAATATCTGCCGACGATGGCTTTCAGGCGGCTTAGATTTAGCCGCGTGTGTTTAATCGTTTTGACCTTGAGCACAATAGTGGTCACATTGTCATCACCTCCGCGGTCATTAGCCAGATTTACAAGTCTCTTACAGGCGGTATCCAATCCATTTTGAATGACCAACCTGAGGATTTCTTCCGGTGAAGCTTTATCGCTTAACCCATCGGAGCTGATTACCAGGATATCATCCTTGAAGCATGGAAGTTCGTAAATATCGGCCCTGACTGATTCTTCCGTGCCCATGGCCCGGGTCAGCACATGTCTGAATTCAAGGCCCAGCTTTTCGGCATTTCCGGGATTCATTGCTGCCTGCTCGGCCAGCACGGTATGAAGTACGGAAAGCATTTTGATTTGGCCGTCACGAATCAGATAAATCGGGCTGTCTCCGACGTTGGCCACAATCAGCGTACCTTCGGTAAAGTAGGCGGCCGAGATGGTTGAGCCCATTCCGCGGCAAGCGTCATTGTCAAGTGATGCGGCATGCACAACCTTGTTGGATAGCCGGATACCGGAAAGAAGCCGATTCGCTTCAAGCGAGAGCCCCCTGTCCAAATTGTTGACTTCGCCGCCGTTACTTTTGGATTTCAGGATATATTCGCTGATGGTTTGGACCACCAGCTGGCTGGCTATTTCACCGGCTCGATGACCACCCATGCCGTCAGCCACGAGATACAGGCCCAGAGCGTCATCCAGAAACAAGGCATCCTCGTTGCCCTTGCGTTTCTTGCCGATATCCGTAATGCCGGCTGATTCGATTTCGATCATAATTGTAAGATGTTACTAAAGCAGAAAATTGCGTTATTACCTGAAAATTCTTGCTGTTATTTGTATAATTTATTAATCATATAATAATAATCAATTTCCGTCAAGAAATCAGGGTATTATCGATGACCCTGTGCAGCTGCATTGATTGTTGTGTCGAACCGCATAATTCATGGCGTATACATACCCCGTCCGCGGCACGATTGATGCTTTACGCAATTTAAGAAATAGCGGTTCAAAGAGCGGTCACGAAATTAATATCGTCACTTTAACCAGAAACATAAGTATTTAATATTGGAAAAAGAAATGAAAACGATCGGATTGCTGCAAAATAAAATTCAGTTTTATGCCTGGGGGTCTCCCACCGCCATACCGGATCTTCTCCAAACACCCAACCCATCAGGCAAACCCTGGGCGGAACTTTGGATGGGAGCTCATCCTAAAGCCCCGTCCCTTGTGAACTGTGAGGGCCACTGGCGCTCATTGGTTGAATTGATCCAGCAGTATCCGCACCATATATTAGGCCCTAAAATAGCTGAAAAATTTCACAATAAACTTCCTTACCTGTTCAAGGTATTGGCAGCTGCAAAGCCACTTTCAATTCAAGCCCATCCGGACCTGGACCAGGCTAGAGAAGGGTTTGAACGCGAAAATGCGCAGAATATCCGGCTGGATGCCCCCATTCGCAATTACAAGGACGATAATCATAAACCGGAATGTATTTGTGCGTTATCCAAATTTTATGCGTTATACGGCTTTCGGACTATCTCCGAAATTGAGGCCATGATGACAGCGGCCTGTCCGGTGGGTTTATCCGAAGAATTAGAAAGGCTGAAAGCAAATCCCGATGCGCATGGACTGAAAAAATTTTACACGGATCTGATGACCATGGATCCATTAAATCAAAAACGGATTATCGGTGAAGCATTGCAGAATGTTCACAATATCTCTGATCAAGATGCCGTTAGCTGGATCAAGCGGCTTGCAAAGGAGTATCCGTCCGATATCGGTGTCCTATCGCCCATGCTGCTAAACCTGATCTGCCTGGAACCCGGGCAAGCTCTTTTTCTGCCGGCCGGAGAACTTCATGCATATCTGGCGGGTCTGGGGATCGAGTTAATGGCCAATTCGGATAATGTTCTCAGGGGAGGGCTGACATCCAAACATATCGATCTGCCCGAGTTGCTAAAAGTGGTCCATTTTGAACCTCGTTCGATCAATCTTTTAAAAACAGAGGACCGTGGCGAAAATGAAAAGATATTTATCAATCCGGCCCGCGAGTTTGATCTTTCTTTGATTTCCGTTTCAGCCGCACATTCCTATCTTAGTTCATCGGATAGAAGCGCTGAAATCTTATTGTGCACGGATGGGGAGGTTTGGATGCAAGATATTGGCAGTCTCGCAAACATACACCTGAAAAAGGGTAATTCCGTCATGATCCCCGCGGCGGTGAAAGGTTATAAACTATCCGGCCATGGCGTCTTTTACAAAGCCGCGGTGCCCATTGCAGAATGAAGAATGACGAATGAAGCCATTCCCTCCGCTCATTTTATAAATCTCCTTCATCGAAATTTTTAAGTTGACAAATTCAGATAGTTACAGTTAATAAACCCTGTGCTTCAGGACATCTGAATAACGGCTACACAGCATCGCGAACTTTTTTACTTGCTGTGACATATTCGACTGCACTTGCCCGGCTGAATCACAAATATGCAAGCGCACTTGAAGCACACAGGAATTGCTGCAGTTCTACGGGCTACGTAGTGTCCGGGCAATTCTGTTATGATTACCGGGGAGACAAGGAAATTAACGGCTTTCGAAGCACAGGAGCAATTGATCAATGACACTGACAAAAGCAAAGATTGTAGATACGGTTCACAATGAACTCGGATTTCCAAAAAACAGATCCGCTGAGTTGATTGAAATCCTGCTGGAGCAAATCAAAGGCACTTTGGGAAAAGGTGAGGATGTCTTGATTAGCGGGTTTGGCAAATTTTGCGTGAAACAAAAAAATGAGCGGCGGGGAAGAAATCCTGCCACCGGTTCTGACATGATGCTGGAGCAGCGTCGCGTGGTCACCTTCAGATGCTCCCACTTATTAAGGGAAAAGATTAACAACCAATAACCTTGCAGTAATGAATGGAATCTTAATAAGATGGTTGACGTTAACCGGGGCCATCATTCTTACATCCTACCTGCTTGATGGTATTGAAGTGAGAGGCTTTGTGTCGGCAATTTCTGCTGCCGCGATACTTGGCATATTAAACGCTTTGTTCCGGCCCATCTTAATTCTTCTGACGCTTCCTATCAACATATTAACCCTTGGTTTCTTCACCTTTGTGATCAATGCGCTGATGTTGAAAATGGCATCGGGTGTGATTGCCGGGTTTGACGTCCATGGCTTCTGGTCGGCGATCTTTGGATCCTTGATAATCAGCACGATCAGCTGGCTGTTGAATTCGTTTATCAATGAGCGCGGCAGGGTAAACTTTTATACGGTGAATCACAGATCCCGGTACCCCAACCGGGGTCGACACGCAAACCAGAACCAGCACGAAAATGATACCATCGATCTGGAAAACAAGGGGGATGATCGGTGGGAATAAGTTGGTGAGAATGAATATTGAAGATTGAAGAATGAATATTGAAGATTGAAGAATGAATAATCAAGGAATTCTTTCTATTTTATGTGTTTGTTTTTTAACTGCAAATATAAAACGATAGAATACCATAAATCCTCAGTCTTCAATCTTCAATATTTGTCAGGATTCCTTATCCGCCACTCCCGCCTCGGCAAAGGTCATCACTTCCTTAAAGACCCGCAGGGCCCCGTCCACAATGCTCATAGCCAGCGCGCCACCGGTTCCCTCACCAAGGCGCATGCCCAGGTCCAGAATCGGCTTTAATTTTAGATGTTGCAGCATATGCCGGTGCCCGGGTTCTTCCGAACAATGACCCGAAATCAGATAATCCGTCACCGCGGGACAAATTGTATGCGCAATGAGAGCTCCGGCGGTGGAGATAAACCCATCGATCATCACTGGACGGCGATGATAGGCGCCGGCCAACGCGCATCCGGCAATTCCACCGATTTCGAATCCGCCGATTTTGGACAATACATCCAATCCGTCTTTCGGATTCGGATCGTTGCCCTCGATGCCGCGGCGGATAACATCCTGTTTGCGGGAAAGGCCTTCATCGTCAACACCGGTTCCACGTCCCACCATCTGTGCCAGATCGGTACCGCATATAACGGCACCGATGGCAGCCGAAGGTGTCGTATTGCCGATCCCCATATCCCCGGTACCGATAATTTCAACACCGGCCTGAAAAAGCTTGGATGCCTCCTGGAATCCGACCACAATGGCCTGTTCTGCTTCCTGCGGGCTCATCGCCGGTCCCCGGGTAAAATTAGCCGTGCCCGGTGCAATCTTGCGGATAATCAATCGACCGCTGCCCGGCATATCAGCGTCATCAAATACTGCAATGATCCCCATATCGACAACAAAAACGTCGGCATTCACATAGCGGCTGATGGCATTGATTCCGGCACCGCCTGCCAAAAATGTTTGAACCATGGCACCGGTGACCTCCTGGGGATATGCACTGACACCTTCGTTAACAATTCCATGATCACCGGCCATCACCAGAACCGCTTTGCGATTTGTTGAGGGTAACAGACTCTTCCGGATCCCGCACAGCTGTTCCGAGATTTCATGCAGCCGGCCCAGGGCTCGTACCGGCATAACCAGTTGCGAGGTTCTTTCCCGGGCCTTTGCAATCCATTCCTGATCGACGGGCTGAATTTCGTTTACAATTTCTGATAGTTGCATGTGTCATACCTCCTGTATAATTTGCAAGTTTCATTTGAGCTGCAATTTTCAGCGCTGCAGCCGTGCTCCAAAAAAAAATCTCCAAGCGCATAAGACGCTTGAAGATTTACCGTCTCTCCAAACACAAATTATATTAGCCTGAGTTGAAACGCAATTCAGGTTTAAGTGAGTCTCGGTGGCAGGTCTTCTGACTCCCGGATCAATCTATTCCCCGCGCCTTCCCGGGTCTGGTGTGCAGCGCACATCAGTGTTATTCGATAACAGTTATTTGTTATTTGATCGCAATAACTGCCGTCGAATAATTAATTCCAGTGGCATATTTCATTATCAAATGCTGATTTACTATTGACGAATAACCAATAACTGATAACGAAATCGGCGGGTTTCGTCCCCGATCACAGCGGCGGGTCCGTGCCGGAATTTCACCGGCTTCCCTGTTCGGCCCCCGAGGGGCACCATCAAGTCTCAACGTAAATTTTCGGTCTCAAATAAATTAGCTGAATCATTTTGTCAAGCATAATTATAATTCAACTTGACACAAAGCTATATTTCCCATATTTGATGTTCAACTGAGGTGCACAAGCTTAATAGGGAATCCCGTGAAATTCGGGAGTGGTCCCGCCGCTGTGACCCCGCCGCTTTCGGTCGATTGGAAAGCGGAACCCTTTTAGTCGTGGTACGCCACTGTTTCGACGGATCGTAATGGGAAGGTAGCTAAAAGGGCGGGGAAGCCAGAAGACCTGCCTTGGCAAACTGCCACAGATTTGCGTTGGGACAGAGATTTGGCAAACATAGCAAAAAAGGGCCAAGAAAACTGGGTGCAACCCTTCAAGCCGCAACTGCTTGAAGGGTTTTTTTATTGGTATTAAGGGACTCGGTTATCGGTGTTTGAAGAAAAATGTCTAGTCACTGCGGTCAAAAAATAAAAGGACTTGGTAGCGGATTTAAACAGGCAACGGCCGTCCAATTGTTCCTGCTGGCAGCGGCTATGACTGCAGCCATCATTGTTTCGACCGGAATGGGCTATATAAAAGTGCCCGCCGGCGCTGTGATAAAGATCCTTATTGCCAAACTTAGCGGTCAGATCGATTTCCTGACGGGAGTCGACGCCATTTTCCCGGTTGTGGTGGTGGATGTGCGTTTACCCAGGATTTTATCATCAGCCATTGTCGGGGGCGGATTGGCCATATCCGGTGTCATTTTCCAGGGGATTTTATTAAATCCGCTGGCAGACCCTTACACTCTGGGTGTTTCAGCCGGTGCGGCCTTCGGTGCCGCGCTGGCGATTTTACTGAATATCGGATTCCTAGGCATATATTCCGTGCCGTTGTTTGCCTTTGGCGGCGCGGTTGCGACATTGTTGTTTGTAATCTATCTTTCCGCTTCCAGCGGAGGGTTATCTTCTAACAACCTGATTCTTTCCGGGATCATTGTGGCCGCAATTTTATCAGCCGGGATCAGTTTACTAAAATATATTGCCGATGAACAGGTTTCAGTCATCATTTTCTGGTTAATGGGAAGTTTCGGCTCCAAGACCTGGACTGATGTCGGACTTATATTTCTTTTTGTCGGCATCGGATTCTTGATATTTATCTTTTTCGCCCGGGATATGAATCTGATGTCGCTGGGCAATCGCACGGCATCGTCGCTGGGCGTTGACACCCGTAAGGTGACCATCGTGCTGCTGGTCAGTGCGTCGCTGGTTGCGGCCATTTGTGTGTCGGTATCCGGAATCATCGGGTTTGTAGGTCTGTTGGTGCCGCACATGATGCGATTGATCACCGGACCGGACAATCGGCGATTGGTTCCGGTTTCACTGCTGGCTGGAGCTATTCTGCTGCTGAGTGCCGACACGATCACCCGGGCGGTGTTGCCGACCGAGATACCGATCGGTGTTTTAACGGCCCTGATCGGCGGTCCGTTCTTTTGTTATATATTCCGTCGGCAGCAGCGCACCAGAAAGGTATTGTAATTATGCCTTTCGAACTGGACGGCATCACCTATTATCACACGACTAAAAAAGTCATTGATGATTTTTCCATCACGCTTGAACCGGCCAGATTTTACGGCATTATCGGGCCCAACGGCAGTGGTAAAACGACGATCCTGGATTTGCTTACCGGTCACCGACAGCCGGCCAAGGGGATGGTACGTTACCGCGGAAAAACCCTTGCATCTTATTCCAAGCAGCAATTGTCACAGGAGATTGCCCTGGTTCCGCAAAATTTTTATATTAATTTCCCGTTCACTGTCCAGGATATTGTCATGATGGGACGGTATCCGCACATTGCGCGATTTGCCGCACCTTCGACCGCCGACCGGGCGATCGTTCACGAAGTTATGCAAAAAAGCGAAATTGTTGAATTTGCCAACCGCTATGTTACCGAGCTCAGTGGTGGAGAACGCCAGCGCGTTGTTTTCGCCCGGGCCCTGGCCCAAAAAACGCCGGTATTAATTTTGGATGAAGCCACATCAAATCTGGACATTAATTATTCTATCAGCCTGTTGAATCTGGCCGCCGGCGGTGTTCACGCAGACGGCAAAACCGTCATCGCCGTTTTGCAGGACATCAATCTGGCGGCGGCTTACTGCGATTATCTGATATTCATGTCCAAAGGCCGAATTGTGACCCACGGGGCGGTAAGGGAGGTCCTGAATCCCGAGGTTGTGGGTTCGGTTTTTAATGTCGACGTGAAGGTTTACTTTGATAACTATTCGAATTCATTACAGGTTGTATTTCGCAAATAAACCATGCAGCAGCTTAAAACGATATCCTTGAGGTTGGCTCCGACGCTGGTCGCCGCGGTGGTATGGAGTACAACGGTTGCATCCGGATTCGCCCACGGTCAATTCAGCATTCAGGCACCGAATACGGTCATCGATCAGGCCGGCCGTAGAATCGTCGTTCAGGAACCCTTTAAACGGGTGATCTCGCTTTACGGTGCCCATACCGAAAACCTGTTTTCCATCGGCCTATTCAATGAACTTATCGGGGTTTCGCAGCACGATGATTATCCCCCCCAGGCTCGGGGCAAACCGGTGTTTTCATATCACGATGATCCTGAAAAATTTTTAGCGGCCCGTCCGGATCTGGTATTGATTCGTCCGATGATCGATCGGGGTTATCCTCAATTTGTAGCGATGCTGGAGAAGTCGGGGATCACCATCGTGTCGCTGCAGCCCGGAACCATTGACGAAATGTTTACCTACTGGGAAATACTCGGTATTTTAACCGGCAAACAAGATCGGGCCCAGGGGCTGATCTCACGCTTTAAAAAATCAAATGCCGGGTTCAAGCGTTTAACCGGGACCCGGACCACCAGCAAGCGGGTATATTTCGAAGCCGTTCACAGTAAAATGAAGACCTTTGCTCCGGATTCCATGGCCATATTTGCCCTGGAAAGTGCCGGCGGCATTAATATTGCCGCCGATGCCAGTCCGGTCCGCAATACCAATATCGCTTATTACGGTAAAGAGCGTCTACTATCCCGGGCATCAGAAATCGATGTATATCTGGCCCAGTACGGTGCCATGAATCGGCCGACGGTTGCACTCATCAAACAGGAGCCCGGTTTTAACATCATCAAAGCAGTGGCGATGGATCAAATTTATATCATCGATGAAAAAATCGTCTCTCGGCCCACCATGCGTCTGCTGGAAGGGGTATATACCATTGGAAAGTATCTTTATCCTGAAAAATTTGATGACAGGGCGCTGAAAATATTAAAATCAGGAGGGGACAACCATTAAAGCACTTGTCATTGCCGGCACCAGGAGCGGCTGTGGTAAAACCACCATTACGTTAGGGTTAATGGCGGCTTTAGGCAGGCGCGGGTTAAAGGTGGCTCCGTTTAAAGTCGGTCCGGATTTTATCGACCCCGGACACCACACCCGAATTGTGGGGACGGTGAGTCGGAATCTGGACGGCTGGATGCTGTCAAAGGCTTATAATCTTCGGTGCTTCAATCGCCGCGCAAAAGGCTCGGACTTTGCCGTCATTGAAGGTGTCATGGGATTATTTGACGGGTACGATGGTAAAACAGAAGCCGGATCAACCGCCCAGATGGCCAAATGGCTGGGGGTGCCGGTGATTCTGCTGGTGGATGCCGCGAGCATGGCCCGCAGTGCCGCCGCGGTTGTCATGGGATTTGAGCATTTTGATAAGCAGTTGAATTATGCCGGTGTTATATTCAACAACCTGGGCAGCGCGCGGCATCTGAATTATTTGACGGATGCGATCCGGCAGAGAATAAAAATGCCTTGTTTGGGGGGAGTTATTCGCAATGATAAGATTGCGATACCGCAAAGACATCTGGGTCTGGTCACCCGCGAAGATCACCCGTTGGCGCCGGAAACTTTCGACGAATTGGCCGATATCATCGAAAATAGCATCAATCTGGATTTGATGATAGATAATTTGCCGAAAATCCATCAGACCCAACAACTTGCGGAAGAATCATTTGCGCCGGGAAAAAAAGTGCGCATCGCCGTGGCGCGGGACAATGCGTTTTGCTTTTATTATCAAGACAACTTTGAACTGCTGGAACAGCACGGGGCTGAAATTATTGCCTTTTCACCATTAAACGATGGTGATTTGCCCCGGGATATTGACGGGCTGTATTTCGGCGGGGGATATCCGGAGCTTTTTGCAGAACAACTTGCTAATAACAGCGGGTTGCGTAATCGAATCAGAGAAAAAAGCCGGTCCGGCATGCCGATCTACGCTGAATGCGGCGGATTCATGTACCTTTGCGAGGAGTTGCTGGAT
>Ga0210064_1000932_pt1 | contig 13212 bp, 9 predicted proteins | sample Muzzi_CordC_D2_FD_185531 | JGI IMG/M metagenome (GOLD analysis project Ga0210064, IMG submission 185531) | Wetland microbial communities from San Francisco Bay, California, USA, that impact long-term carbon sequestration - Muzzi_CordC_D2 (SPAdes) | ecosystem: Environmental > Aquatic > Marine >...
GCTCCTTGATCCGCTCCTCGTAGGTGTCGTAGAGCGGCACCGTCTCGGAGATCGCGTTGACGAGGTCGCTGGCCGCGAGATCGCGCTGATCCGCGAACGCCACGTACAGGGCGGCGGTGACGGCCTGTTCGAGCTCGGCGCCGGTGAGCCGGCCGGCTTCCTCGGCGAGATCTGCGAGCGGGAACTGCAGCGGGTCGCGATTTCGCTTCCGGAGGTGGATCGACAGGATTTCGGCGCGCTCCGCGGGCGTCGGCAGGTCGACGAAGAACAGCTCGTCGAAGCGACCGCGCCGCAGCAGTTCGGGCGGCAGCCCGGTCACGTCGTTCGCGGTGGCGACCACGAAGACGGGGCTCTGCTTCTCCGACAGCCAGGTCAGGAACGAGCCGAACACGCGACTCGAGCTCGGGTCGGCGCTCGAGTCGGCGAAGCCCTTCTCGATCTCGTCGATCCACAACACCGCGGGTGCGAGCGACTCCGCGACCGCGATGGTCTCGCGAATCGAAGCCTCGGGACTGGAGGTGCTGCTGCCGAACGCCGCGGCCAGGTCGAGGCGAAGCAGCGGGAACTGCCACTCCTTCGCGACCGCCTTGGCGGCGACCGACTTGCCGCAGCCCTGTACACCCAGCAAGAGCAGCCCGCGCGGCGTCGGCAGTCCGAAACGCCGCGCCTCGATCCCGAACGCCGACCGACGTTCGGCGAGCCAGTGCTTGAGCTCGCCGAGGCCACCGACCTCGCCGAGCCCGCCCTGGCCCTCGTGAAACGTCAGCGAGGGGGTTCGGCGCAGCGCGCGCCGCTTCTCGCGCACGATGGTCTCGGGGACGCCTTCGCTGAGTCCGCCGACGATCCGAATCGCCTTGCGGAAGACGCGAACCGATTCGCTCGCGGTGAGCCCGAGCGCGCCGCGGATCGACTCGTCGAGCAGTCCGGTGTCGACTTCGGTGATCTCGGAAGATTCGAGCACGCGCTGGAAGAGGGCGCGCAGCTCCGCTTCTCCGGGCAGCGGCAGCTCGAGGCGCCCGGCTTCGCGCTGCAGCTCGCTCGGCAGATCGATCGCGGGGCCGAGCAGGATCAGCGCCTGCTTGCGCGACGCGAGCGTCGGCAGCATGTCGCGCAGTCGGCGCACCGCGAGCGGGTCGTCGAGGACGCGGTGGGCGTCGAGGATCACGAACAGCGCGGGGGAGGTGCGGATCGCGAGCGCGCGGATGGCGGCGTCGAACGAGCCGGAGCTCTGCGCGTCCCCCTCGAAGCCGGTTGCGAGCGACCAGATGTCGCACTGGCGTTCGAGCCCTTCCGCGACGCGTTGCACCATCGCGACGGCGCGATCCTCCTCGAAGGTCTCGAGCGCGATCAGGCGCCAGCCCGACCGGACCAACAACGACAGCTCTTCGCGCGGCTTGGCGATCATTCGGAGTCCGCCGTCACGCGCATGACTTCCTCGAACGTCGTCTGGCCGAGCGCGAGCTTGCGCACCGCGGCGTCCCGCAGCGACTGCATGCCTTCGATGCGGCCCGCTGCGTTGATCTCGTTGGCGTCGCGGCCCTCGTTGATCAGGCCGCGCACGCGTTTGCCGACGTCGAGCATCTCGAACACGCCGCTACGGCCGTAGAGGCCCGTGAAGCGGCAGTCGACGCAGCCCTCGCCCGACCGCACCTTGAGCGTGTCGCGGCGTTCGACCGGCACCTTCAGCCCGAGCGCGTTGGTCTGGTCCGTGTTGAGGTAGGTCTCGACGGCGCAGTGCTCGCAGATCCGGCGGATCAGCCGCTGCGCCACCACACCGCGCAGCACGCTCGACAGCAGGAACGGCTCGACGCCGAGCTCGACCAGCCGTGTGACGGCGCCCGCGGCGTTGCGGGTGTGGACGGTGGAGAAGACCAGGTGCCCGGTCAGCGCCGCCTGCACGGCCATGTGGGCCGTTTCCGAGTCGCGGATCTCGCCCACCATGATGATGTCGGGGTCCTGCCGCAGGATCGTGCGCAACGCGGTCGCGAAGGTGACGTCGATCCGCGGCGCGACCTGGACCTGGCAGAAGCGCGGATCGACCATTTCGATCGGATCTTCGACCGTGGTGATGTTGATCTCCGGGCCGGACAGGTAGCGGAGCGTCGAGTAGAGCGTCGTGGTCTTGCCCGAGCCGGTCGGTCCGCTCGACAGGATCAGGCCGTTCGGGCAGGTGATCCACTTCTCGAAGATCTCGCGTTCGTCGGCGGTGAAGCCGAGGTCCTGGACGTCGGCGAGCAGGATGCTCGGGTCGAACACGCGCACGACGATCTTCTCGCCGAATGCGGTCATCATGCTCGAGACGCGCAGCTCGACCTCGCGCTCGCGGCGCTGGGTCTTGATGCGGCCGTCCTGCGGCCGCCGCCGCTCCGCGATGTTCATGCCCGCGAGCACCTTCACGCGCGAGGTGACCGCGCCGTGGACCGTGAGCGGCAGGGTCTCGATGTCGTGCAGGATGCCGTCGATGCGGAAGCGGATCACGGCGTCGTCGATGCGCGGCTCGAGGTGGATGTCGGACGCACGCTGTTCGAAGGCGTAGTTGAGCAGGTAGTCGACCGCCGCGATGACGTGTGCGTCGTCCTTGCTCGCGAGGTCTTCCGCGGACTTGAGCTCGACGAGCTGCACCAGCCCGCCGGAGCGGGCCGGCCCGAGCTCCTTGTGGGCGCTGTCGACGCTCGAGCGGAAGCCGTAGACGCGGTCGATGATCGCCAGCACGGCTTGCTTGGAGGCCACCACGTATTCGAGCGGATTCGGAATCAGGGTCTCGAGCGAGTCGCGCAGCGCGGTGTCGAACGGATCGGTCAGCGTCAGCGTCAAGGTCTCGCCGTTGCGGGCCACCGGAATCACCACGTGGCGCCGCGCGAACGCGCGCGACAACGTCTTCGTGACCAGATCGTTGTCGATCTTGATCGGGTCGATCTTCTTGTACGGTACGCCCGACTCGGCCGCGAGCACCTGGGCCACCGCGTCCTGGTCGATCTTGCGGTGTGCGTTGGTGGGATGCTGCACGCCCGCGATGGCGACGATTTCGGCGGGCGAGACTTCGTAACGCGCGGCGGCCTGCGAACGCACCGAGCCCACCTGCTCCTTCAGCACGCGGCTCTTCAGCGTCGTCGAGCGCGCTTCGATCTCGCGCGCGGCCTGCTCACTCAAAAGCTCCGCCCGCACCAGCAGCGCGAGCACCTCGTCGAGCCCGAGCGCGGGCCGCGGAACATTGGCTCGTTCGACGCGCGAGCCCGGACTTTTCTCGGTCATGCCCAGGCGTATCGGCCGCTTCACCCGAAAAATCGAGTGATCCAGAGTGCCGATTCGCATTCATTGGGACGCAACTTCGTCCTCGCCGAAGGGATGATTCCAGTGACGCTGGAATCGCCGGGTCGCCTATGCTGCCGCGATGCCCGAGAGGATCGATCCGAAGCTGTTGGCCCGGGCCTGCCGCCGCCTGCGAAGCCGGGATCCGCGCCTCGGCGCGGTGATCCGCCGGGCGGGCGTCTGCAGCATCGAGGTGACGGGCGACCCCTACCGCGCGCTGCTGAGCTCGGTGATCCACCAGCAGCTCGCCGGCGCCGCCGCGGGTGCGATCGAGGCCCGCGTGCGCGCGCTGTTCGGCGGCCGCTACCCCGCACCCGCCCGCCTGCTCGCCGCGTCGGAGTCCGAGCTGCGCGCGGCCGGCCTGTCGCGCCAGAAGGTCGCCGCGATGCGCGCGGTCGCCCAGGCCTTCGGCGACCGCCGCCTCAGCAACCGCCGCCTCTACCGCATGGAGGCCGACGACGTCGTCGCCGCGGTCACGACCATCAAGGGCATCGGCGAGTGGACCGCCCACATGCTGCTGATGTTCTCGCTCGGGCACCCCGACATCCTGCCCGTCGGCGACTACGGCGTGCGCAAGGGCGCGATGCAGCTCTACGACCTCGGCGACCTCCCGAAGCGCGCCGAGCTCGAGGCCCTCGCCGAGCCCTGGCGCCCCTACCGCAGCATCGGGGCCTGGTACCTCTGGCGGCACCTCGAAAATCCGCCAAACGGCTGATTTTCCGATGAAACCGGCCCGCACGGCGGGCGAATTCCCAGCACATGCGCAATATTCCCGCCGCTCACCGAAAGCGCGTCCCCATCGTCTAGTGGCCTAGGACTCCGCCCTTTCAAGGCGGCAACACGGGTTCGAGTCCCGTTGGGGACGCCATTCTTTCTTGAAATGTTTTTCGCCGGTCGGCAATCGCCCTGTCGGTTGGGGGGTGTGCGTCTGGCGACGTGCCTGCGCTAGTTTGCACCTGCGTGAGTGCCGAAAAGCCGAAGCTGCGAGCTCTTGGCGCTTGCGCCGTCGTGCTTCTCGCGCTGACGAGCGGCTGCTTCCCCGGGCTGATCGTTCCCATGAACGGGATTCTCGGCGACGTCTACCTGCGTGGCCCCGCTGATCGCCCCGTGGTTGCGCTCACCTTCGATGACGGACCGAACGGACGCTGCACGGAGGAAGCCCTCGATGCGCTGGCGGCCGTGAGGGCACCGGCGACCTTCTTCCTGCTGGGCGTGAACCTCATCGACGGACATGACGATGCACTCCTCGCACGCATGTACCACGAAGGCCATCGGATCGGATTGCACGGCTGGGGGCACGGACTACGCCACTGCTCGATGGAGTTCGCCAAACATGATCTTCACCGCGGCATCGATTCCCTGGACGCAGCCGTCGCGCGCGCGGGCTTGCCTCCCGACGCCGTAGCCAAGCTCTACCGACCTCCCTTCGGAGTGGTTACCGGGCCGCTGGCGCGGGCGACAAGAGAGGCCGGCCTTCCCATCGTTCTCTGGACGGTTTCGGTGGGGGACTGGCGCGAGGGAGTCGCGCCGGAGACCGTCGTCGCGCGGGTTCTCGAATCGGTCGGTCCCGGGGACGTGATCGTTCTCCATGACGGAGGGACCGACGGCAAGCGCTCGCGAGAGAGCTGCGTCGATGGAACCAATCTTTCCACAGTTCTCCGCCAGCTCGTACCCGCGCTGAGGGAACGGGGTCTGGAACCTGCGCTGCTCGAGGACGTGCTGGGGATGTAGTTTCGCGCGTCGGGCGGGTGCCCCGTGCGAGGCCCGAAGCCGAAACCCGATCCGAGACCCGATTCCAACTGGAAGGGCTTTCGGGCGCCATTCGCCTCGACCGGGCGTTGGCTCGACGTGCGGTGCCGGCTCTCGCGGCGTTCAATGGCGAGACTCGCTGCTTGCTCGCCGCAGTGCGCCGAGTCCCCCCAACCACCATGATCACGGCGAGAGCGACGAGGCCGACGGGCGCCACGGCTGGGACGGGGGGACCGGCAATCGCGGCCGTGAAGACTTCCGCATCGCTGCCCCCGTCGTCGTCGACCAGCTGGACCGCGACGCCGATCGTCTCGGTGTCCGGTCCTCCGCCGTCGTTGGCCGAGAACGTCACGGTGTAGGCCCCATTGTCGGTCCAGGCGTGATGCGTGTAGGAGATCCAGTGGATGAAGGTGCCATCGAGAGGCTCGGCCGCACTGTGGATTTCACCGTCACCGAAGTCGATCTGGAGCCGGAGCGGCAGGCTCGCCGTCGCTTCCACGTAGAGAAATTCGAGGTCGCCCTCGAGCGCACTCACGGAAGCGGTCTGGTCGGTGATCTGGGCGGCGAATGTGGGTGACGCAACGAGGAGGAGCATGAGACGGAAGGTCGTCGCACGCATGGAGCCGAGCCTCCCGGGTAATGAGGCGCAGCGAATCATCACGGAGTCGTGTACCTCCTTGCAATCGAATTCGCTGACGACTCGTCACGTGCATTCCGCATGCCAGCCGCGGGCGCGATTCCCATTCGGGAGGCGCCCCCATCCGCGTTCGCGCGCAGCGACAGGGGGCGATCCGCGTCACGGACGGCTGCAGAAGGCCCCACCGCCTGCGGGCTCGCGGTCGTCGGGCAGCCGCGAACGCTCGCGCCGTGAGCCGCCGGCGCCCGCAGCGGTTACGGCGCGGCCTTGCCGAAACGACTCATGCCGAAGGGATCGCGCGCGGGCGCCGGAGGACTCTCCAGGCCGTCCCGGCGAGGGCGCTCGCGGCGAGGAGCAGTGCCCAGCTCGGAGCCACCGGGACTTCCGGGACGGGGAAGCCGACCACGCCCACGATTCGTCGCACCAGACCGTCGTGCTTGTTGAGCAGGTAGATCTCCCCGCTCGGGCCGACGCCCCAGCGCGTGTCCGTCCGGCTCAAGCCGGGGTCGGAGTTCGCGTCGCGCAGAAACTGGCGGAAGTCCTTGTCGACGCCGCCGTCGCGGATCCGGACCTCGACGAACGGCGCCAGCCGACCGTCGTCGAGGCCCGCAATGCCGCTGAAGTCGTCGCGTGCGACGAGGTCCGCGACGCGCACCGCGAAGATCGGCCCCGGGTTGGCGGCGAAGTCCGCGAAGAAGTACATGCCGAAGAGCTGCGGAATCTCGCTGCCGCGGTAGACCGAGCCGCCGACGATCGCGGCCGATCCCGCGATGCCGTTCCCGCTGTGGTCGTACTGCGCCACCGGGTAGGTGTACGGATCGCTCGCGTGGCCGGCCGGAAGCGGCGACACGTTCGAGGTGTTCTCGTACACGAAAGCGCCTTCGCGCTCGTTCCAGCCGAGGTTGGCCTGCGCGTCGACGACGCTGATCTCCTCGACCACGCCCTGGCCGATGTCGGACACGTACATCCGACCGGTCGCCGTGTCCCAGCTGAACTTGTGCGGGTTGCGCATGCCGTAGGCCCAGATCTCCTCGACGCGGTCCGCCTGGCCCGCGAACGGGTTGTCGGGCGGGATCGTGTACGGCGCCCCGCCCGAAGCGATCGGATCGATGCGCAGGATCTTCCCGTGCGGGTACGGCTCGGGAGTCGCGTCGATGTCTTGCGACAGGTCGAACGGGCCGCCCGCGCTGCCGCCGTCGCCGACGGCGATGAAGAGCTTGCCGTGGCCGGGGCTGCCGCTCGCGGCGGTCGGGTCGAAGCCTACGTGTCCCGAGTTGTGATTGCTGTAGAGCTGCGCGATTCGGATCAGCTCACGGTACGAGCCTACGTCCACCGAGCCGTCGGGCAGCAGCGACCACTCGGCGATCACGGTGTAGTGATCCACGGGTCCGGGAGAGCCGAAGACGACCGGCGCCGGGCTGCCGACGGGAGTCGACGACGACGTCCGACTCAGCGCCGTGTACATCTTCCGATGGCCCGCGGCTCCCGCGTCGCCGAAGTCGGGGTGGAAGGCGAGGCCGCGCACGCCCGCCTCGTTGGCGATCCGGAGGTTGCCCACCGCGCTGACGAGATCGAGGAAGAGCGACGCCGTCGGACTCGCGGCCGCGGGGTCGAACGAGTAGATGTAGCCGCGCTGGTCGATCACGTAGGCCATGCCCGTCGCGGCGTTGAACGTGAGCAGCTCGAGTCGCGGCGCGGCGCCGCTGCTGTCCGGAATCGTCACGACGTCTTCCAGCGAAAGCGACCAGGTGGCCACCGGAGCCGACGTCGGGATCGGGTTGCCGGTGAGTTGTGCCCGGGCCGCAGTCGGCAGCGCGAGGAGCGCGATCGCGCACAAGCTCGCCGGTAGCGTGGTTCGCATCATCTAGCCTCCCGCTCACTCCGAGTGTAGCGGCCTCCGGTGTCCACGAGAGCGGCGGAGAAGCACACGCTGCCGCGGCTCGATCGGACGGGCTGCGTTCTCGCCGGCCCCGGTCCGCGGCAGATGCGGCGTTCAACCTGCGTGGCCCACGAGCCGAAGAATCCGATGGGGCGCCATTTCCGGGATCCCCGATTCGCGAGGTTGCAGCCAGTGGCAGAGATCCCCAGGATGAGCGCCTACGAGGTGGCGGCGGGCCAGTTCGCGAAGGGTGCCGCGAGCATCGATCTCCCGCCCGAGATCGCGCTGATCCTCGCCCAGCCCAAGAACGAGCTCATCATCCACTTCCCGGTGAAGCTCGCGAACGGCGAGACGCGGCTGTTCAAGGGCTACCGGGTCCAGCACAACAACGTGATGGGGCCGTACAAGGGGGGCATGCGGTTTCACCCGGACGTGTCGCTCGACGAGTGCAAGGCGCTGTCCGCCTGGATGACCTGGAAGTGCGCGCTCCAGGAGCTTCCCTTCGGCGGTGCCAAAGGTGGCATCAAGTTCGATCCGAATGCCTACGAACTGGTCGATCTCGAGCGGATCTCCCGACGCTTCACCCACGCGCTGGGCGCGAACATCGGCCCCGACTGGGATATTCCGGCGCCCGACATGGGGACCAACGCCCAGGTCATGGACTGGATGATGGACACCTACAGCAACATGCGACACGAATCGCGTCAGAGCGTGAAGCACTCCGTCACGGGCAAGTCGATCCTGTGCGGGGGCTCCGAGGGCCGCGAGGAGGCGACGGCGTGGGGGCTCAGCATGTGCATCGATCGCTGGGCCCGCGACCGGGGCTTCGACCTGGCGGGAGCGAGCATGGCGATCCAGGGCTTCGGCAATGTGGGCGCGCATCTCGCCTCGGCCCTCTCGCGCATGGGGCTCGTCCTCGTCGCGGTCGGCGATCACTCGGGCTACTGGCGGAATCCGGAGGGCTTCAATCCGTACAAGCTGCACGAGCACGTCCGAGCCTGCGGCTCGATCGAGGGCTATCCGGCGGGCGAGCGCATCCGCCGCGAGGAATTCTTTGCCAGCGAGTGCGACATCCTGGTTCCCGCCGCCCTCGCGCTGCAGATCGGCTCCGAGGAAGCCAAGAGCGCGCGCTGCAAGCTCGTCGTCGAGGCCGCGAACGGCCCGACGGACCTCGAAGGCGAACGCATCCTGCACGAGCGCAACATCGAGGTGCTGCCGGACATCCTCGCGAACTCCGGGGGCGTGGTGGTGAGCTACTTCGAGTGGCTCCAGAACCAACGCTGCGAGCGCTGGGACCGCAACACGGTCCACGACAAGCTCAAGCGGCGCATGGACGCCACGCTGGACACCGCCTTCGCCCGCGAGGCGCGCCTCGGCAGCGATCTCCGCACGGCCTGCTACGCGGTGGCGCTCGAGAGAATGCGCGATCTCTACGAACGCCGCGGCATCTGGCCCTGATCCACGCAGTCTCCCCGGACCGCCCGGTCGATCGCTCCCGGTACGGCCGCGAGATCCCGGGCCGGCTCGCCGTCGCTCAGTCGCGGTCGGAGTCGCCGGCGCGCTCGTGGGCGAGCTCGCCCTCGACGGCGAGCGCGAGGTCGGCCATCTCCCGCCCGAGCAGCACCAACACGTCGTCCATCGAGACGATTCCCGCCAGGCGACCCTCGACATCGAGAACCGGAAGCCGGCGGATGCCGTGCTTGCGCATCTTCTGGGTCACGTGCTGCAGCTGCTCGCCGACCCGCACCGTCTCGAGATGCGAACGCGTGAGCGAAGCGAGGGTTTCGCTGGCGGGATCGGCGCCCTTCGCGATCAGGACGACCAGGTCGCGATCGGTGGCGATGCCCAGCGGAACCTCGCCGGAAGGGTCGGTGATCAGCAGCGATCCGACGGAGCACTCCACCATCCGGCGCGCGGCTTCGACCAAAGTGCACTCGGGCTCGACGGTCTCGACGTTGCGTGCGGCCAGCTCGATCAGGGACATCGTTGGGTCCTCCGCGTCGGAGAATAGGGAATTCACGCGGGGTTCGTGCGACGTCTGCCGGCCCGAATCGGCGCGTGCGGGCATCTGGGGGACCGCCCCTCCTGCCGGAGCGCCGGTCGGCCGATACGATTCCGACGACATCCGAACGGGAGTCGATGCGTGCAGATCAACCGCCGGACATTCGTCTTCGCCGCCGTCGGACTGGCCGGATTCGCGGCCTGGTCCGCGATCCGCCCGGCCGAGATGGCGGTGCTCCAGGTGTTCGACGGGCGCGGCCAGGACTATTTCGCGAGCCTGTGGGTCGTCGACGACCCCTCCGGCTTCGTCTGGATCCGGGCGGACCGCCCCGACGAGCGATGGCTCGCCGTCGTCGCGGCGAGCCCGAAAGTCGAGCTGCGACGTCGCGGACGCACGCGCACGTACCACGCCGTCGTCTACGACACGCCGAAGGCGCGCGCCTACGTCGCTCCCCGGTTCCGGGCCAAGTACGGCTTCTCCGACCGGTTGCGCGAGTGGCGCAGCGGACGCGACACCATCCCCGTCCGGCTGCAGCTCGACTGACTGGGGCTCGCAGGCAAGGGGTCATCGTCGCGAGTCGAAGCATCGCAACGTCCACGGCGGGCCGGCGAAGCACCACTAGCTTCCCAGGCTGCTCCAGATCGCGTCCAGCGCGATCCGGTTCTTCGCGATGGTGAACGCGACGAACGCCATCACGAGCAGCGTCGAGATGCGGCGCAGCCGCGGCGAGTAGCAGGACAGGCCCGCCAGCGGGATCAGGAACGAGACGTGCCAGTGTTGTGAGTAGAGGAAGAACTCGACTCCCCAGAAGCTGTGGAGGATGCCGTTGAATCCGACGATGGCGGCCGAGCCGACGCCCAGATAGCGGGTCGCCCGCGAGCCTCGCCAGCATCCGAGCAAGCCCGCCGCGAACAGGCCCAGCAGCGACAGGTCGATCAGGCGTCCGGCGCTGAATGCGCTCGGACTTTCGGCCAGACTCAGCATGAAGCGGTACTTCGAGCGATCGCCGCGCGCCTTGGGGTTCGCGACTCGCGTCGGTTCGGGCGCGACGACGGAGTTCACCAGCGCGCTGGGAAAGGCTGCGGCGCGAACGTAGAAGGGCTCTTCGGCGGACCATTTTTCGACGAAGCGTCCGGCGTCGTGGCCGACCGTGTCGCCGGATTCGACCGTTCCGAAGAGCGAAGCGATCGAGAGCGTGATGAGGATCCCGATTCCGACCACCGCGACGGTGTCGAGTGCGACGATCGCGAGCTTCCGGCCCGCAAAGAATCGCATCAGTGCGTAGAGCAGGGCGACGCCGAACACGTTGGTGATCGTCACGCCGGTGACGAGCACGACGCAGAGGATCCATTGCCAACGCCGGCTTCCCGAATGACACGACCGGACCGCCAACAGCGAGGCGGCCGCCAGGAGCATGCCCGACAGCGGAAAGGTCTCGGGCATGCTTCCGAAGACGAGCTGACTGAACGACACGCAGCCCAGCAGCGTGAGGGCAAGAGCCGGGCCGAGTGAAAGACCCAGGCCGATGAAGATCCACAACGTGCAGATCGCCTTGACGGCCGATGACACCGGGCCCAGAGCGACGATCAGGTGCCGACGCATCTCCTTCCCGTCGGGTGTATCTCCCTTCCCCCATGTCAAGACTTCCGCGCCGTATCGGATGAAGGGGTGGAGGTACAGCAGGTGATTCGGGTGGACGAAGGCGTGGAAGCGCCGGGAACCCACGTCGTCGAAGTCCCGCTGCTCGAGTGCTTCCATGTCGAGCACGGGGTCGCTGTGGAAGAGCACGTCGTATTGGCGAAAGACATCGAGCGATTCGAATTGCCTCGCAATCGACAGGTTGATCGAGAGGGCGATCGCTCCGACGGCGAGTGTCGCGGCGACCAACCGCGCCCAGTCGCGGCGGGATCGCGGAGTCGGCTCGCCCGCTTCGAAGGCGCCACACGAAATCGGCGAGTGGAGGTAGTCTGCAATCATCATTTTCAGGCGACTCGCGCGCTGGGCCGAAGCCGGAGCGGATTCCGGAAGCCGTGGAATCGCCGCCCGGGGTTCCGGCTCGACACGTTAGCAGCGCCGGGATCCATACCCGATATCCTCCGGAGCGGATGGCTCGCGCATGAACCCGTCGCAGCAGACGCCGCATCCCACGAACGGCGCGGGGGGGCTGGGTGGAACCGGTGTCGCGGCGCTGGTCGGTCTGGTGTTCCTGGGAGTGCTCCACAGCGCGAGCTACGTCCACGCCGTTTCCGACGACGCGTTCATCTCGCTTCGCTACGCGGCCAACCTCGCCGGCGGACACGGTCTCGTCTACAACCCCGGAGAGACGCCGGTCGAAGGCATCAGCAATCCGCTGTTCACGTGGATGGCGGCGCTGCTGCTGCGATTCGGATTGCCTCCGCTGATCGCGGTTCGCCTCATCGGAATTCTCGGTCTCGTCGCCATTCTATTGCTCCTTCCGAAGCTGGTCGGTTTGCTCGATCCCCGTTCGACGCCGCTTGCTCGCGTCGGCGCGACCGCCCTCTACGCCGCGTCGGCCTACGCGGCGTTCGCCGCGATGACCGGACTCGAAACCTCGCTGCATGCGGCTTGCATCCTGGCGGCGACGATTCTGTCGCTGGTCGAAGTCCGGGCGGGTCGCGTGCGCCTGGGCCCGCTGGCCTGGTTGGCGGTCGCGTGCAGTCGACCGGAGGGGGTGCTGCTCGCGGCGGCGGCGGCGGCGACCCAATGGGCCTGCCTCGGATGCGACCGCCGGGTGGTGCTCCGCTGGGCGGGTCTGTTCGCGCTGCCGGCGGTCGTGCTGCTGGCGGCGCGGTTCGCGTACTACGGTGCGATCGTCCCGAATACGTTTCACGTCAAGGTCGCTGCCGGCGCGGCGGCGACCGCGAGCGGCTGGAGCTATCTCGTTCGCTACCTGCACGACGGCGGTGCCATCGTCGCCGTTCCGGCAGTCGTCGCGTTGGCCCTCGCGCGGCCCTCGAAGGCCGGCCCGCGCATCGCCGCGCTGCCGCTCGCCGTCATCGCCGCACAGCTCGTCTATCTCCTCTACGTCGGTCGCGACGTGATGCCCGGCGCGCGCTTCCTGATGCCGATCCATCCGCTGCTGTGTGCCGGAGCGGCGCTGGCGCTGATCGCGTCGACGCAGCGCCTGGCGCCGGCCGCGGGGCGTATCGCGTTCGCGTCGATCGGTGTCGTCGCTTGCGCGTCGCTCGCGGTGTTGCAGGCCGACGCGCTGGCCGCGCATCCGCTGCGATTCTGGCTCGTCCGCGACGAGCCGCGGGCCGCGTTGATCGTTCGCAGCGATCTGCGCGGGACCTGGCTGGCGGGTCATCAGGCGGCCGGCGAGTACCTGCGCGAGCACGCTCGCCCGGGAGACTGGCTCGCCACCACCGAAGCCGGGGTCATGCCCTTCCATTCGAAGCTTCCCACGCTCGATCTGCTGGGGTTGAACGACCGCGAGATCGCCCGAGCGCGGGGCCGCGCGGGTGCGACTCCGATGCAGCGACTGGAGGCCGACGCGGCGCAGTTGTTCGCACTCGGGCCGCGTTGGATCGTCCTCGACGGGGCATACTCGGGCGACCCGGAAGCGTTTCGACCCCGCTTGATCCTCGCCAGGATCATCGCGAAGGATCCGGCCTT
>Ga0210064_1000933_pt1 | contig 13202 bp, 10 predicted proteins | sample Muzzi_CordC_D2_FD_185531 | JGI IMG/M metagenome (GOLD analysis project Ga0210064, IMG submission 185531) | Wetland microbial communities from San Francisco Bay, California, USA, that impact long-term carbon sequestration - Muzzi_CordC_D2 (SPAdes) | ecosystem: Environmental > Aquatic > Marine >...
ACTGGGCACTCTGGTTGCACTGGAACTGGATCCACCGATTGAGCGGCCATTCTCGTTTGTTCACCAGAAACAGAAATTCAGGCAGCGCGCCATGGACGAGTTGCTGAGCTTTGCCCGTGCCTATTGCCTGTCACACAGAAATGACGGCTGATATTCCCGCTTCCCTTTGCGCCTGAGGCAACGGAGTTTCTGTTGCCGTGACACTGACTGACCAGCATTTGATGGATATTTACCGGCAACTTGGTGATGCCGACCGGGCCATGCTGCAGGCGTTTGCCGAATTTCTTCTCCAGCGCAACCGTTCCGCCGTCGTTGCGGCTCCGTTAACCGGGGCTCCGGTGCCCGAGCCCGAAGCGATACCACGGCCGGTGCAGGAGTCCGTGGTGGCTGGTCTCAAGCGGTTGTCAAAAACCTACCCGATGCTGGACAAGAGCGAGATGCTCAGTGCCACCTCGGATCTGGTGGCCCGGCATATCCTGGAGGGCACCGGGGCCGGCGAGGTAATTGAACAACTCGAGGAGATCTTCGCTGCGCATTACCGGCAACTGAAACAGGACAGGGACAATCACCCGTGAATATCCTGCGCGACTGGTATCACCGCTATTCCTCCGATCCGCAGGTTGTGATCCTCACCCTGTTGCTGATAGCCGGGTCTGTCATCCTGCTAACCCTGGGCGAAATGCTGGTTCCGGTGCTGGTGGGGGTGATCATCGCCTACCTGCTGGATGGTGTGGTGGACAAGTGTCGCCGCCTGGGTGCGCCGCGGCTGTCTGCGGTGGTGCTGGTATTTCTGCTGTTTCTAACCTTCCTGGTATTTGCCATTCTCTGGTTGATGCCGCGCCTGTCGACCCAGGTTACCCAGCTGGTACAGCAGTTGCCGGTCATCATCGGGCATGGCCAGGAAGCCCTGCTGCAACTGCCCGAAAAGTATCCGAACCTGTTCACCGAACAACAGGTCACTGATCTGATCAGCGCAATCCGCGGTGAAATCACCGCGCTGGGGCAACGGGTGCTGTCACTCTCGATGGCCTCCGTGATGGGGCTGATGACCCTGATGGTGTACATCATTCTGGTACCGGTACTGGCCTTCTTCTTTCTCAAGGACAAGGACCGTATTCTGGAGTGGTTCAGCCAGCTCCTGCCGAGGGAACGTCCACTGGCCGAACAGGTCTGGCACGATGTGAACCTGCAGGTCAGTAATTACGTGCGCGGCAAGGTCTGGGAGATATTTATCGTCGGCGTGGTCAGCTTCGCGACGTTTTCCCTGATGGGCCTGCAATATGCCCTGTTGCTGGCGACCATGGTCGGTCTTTCCGTGATTATCCCGTATATCGGTGCCGCCGTTGTCACGGTGCCGGTGGCCATCATTGCCTGGTTTCAATGGGGCTGGACCCCGGATTTCGGCTGGCTGCTGTTTGCCTATGGTGTGATTCAGGCGCTGGACGGATATCTGCTGGTCCCCTTGCTGTTTTCCGAAGTCGTCGACCTGCATCCGGTGGCCATCATCATCGCCATCCTGGTGTTCGGTGGCCTGTGGGGATTCTGGGGCGTCTTTTTTGCGATTCCGCTGGCCACCCTGGTCCAGGCCGTATTGAAGGCCTGGCCGATCAAGCATCGGGAGGGGGAGGTTGCCGGCGAGGGTGCGGCGAAAGAACCGGCCGCCGTGTAATTGCAGAACTACAGCGCTGCAATCGCCTCCAGTACCTCATCGGCGTGCCCCTTGACCTTGACCTTGCGCCATTCCCTGCGCAGGACACCCCGGTCGTCGATCAGGAAGGTGCTGCGTTCGATGCCCATTACCTTGCGGCCGTACAGATTTTTTTCCCGGATGACATCAAACAGCCGGCACACTTTCTCGTCGGGGTCGGAAAGGAGTTCGAAGGGAAATTCCTGCCTGGCCTTGAAGTTCTCGTGTGATTTGATGCTGTCACGCGAGACGCCCAGTATTACGGTTTTACGTCTCCGGAAGGTATTGATCCGGTCGCGGAAATCCTGTCCTTCCAGGGTACAGCCGGGAGTACAGTCCTTCGGGTAGAAATACACGACAACATTCTTTCCCCTGAGCTCCGCCAGGGCGATGGTTTGTTCACCCGTGGCGGGCAGTTTGAAGTCCGGTACCTTGTTGCCGGTTTTTACTGTACTCATTGCGTTTATCCCTTGACGGGTTCCATGACCGCATCGAGGTTCAGCTGGTCACAGAAATCCATGAATTCATCCCGCAGCACGGAGATCTGCAGAGTGGCCGGTATATCGATGGTCAGATGTACGGAAAACATCGGTGTGCCGGTATGGGCCGCGGAATAACTGGAAGTGGCCAGCTCCTGGATATTGATCTGCCGTTTTGAAAAAAAACTGGCGAGATGGTATACGATCCCCGGCTGGTCCAGCGCAACCACATCGACCCCGTAGGGCAGGAGATCCTTGCGGGGTTTTTTCGGGGCCGTGCGGCGTGCGATGATGGTCAGACCGAGCCGCTCCTCCAGGAGCGGGATCTGGTTCTCCAGCTTGGCGACATTGTTCCAGTTTCCGTCGACCAGCAGGAGAATGGCGAAATCACCGCCGAGTACCGTCATGCGGCTGTCGGCAATATTACAGCCACTGTTCAGTACGCTGTGTGACAACTCGTCGATAATGCCGGGCTTGTCTTCACCCAGGGCGGAGAGTACCAGTTGACTGGTTTGTGCCGGGGATTGCTTGCTCATAGGCCTGATGCGGTCTCGTGACGTAGATTCTTCCCAGTTATTATCCAGAGTTTAGCACTATTGCCAAGCCGGGGGTGCGCGGCGAGTATGCCGTGTGTTCGTTGCGGGATGACCGTCTTGTCAGTGACGTAAGTCGCCAGTACCATGTTGGTCACGAACCGGGACCTGGAGTTCAGAACAGATGTTTCACGGCAGTATGGTGGCGCTGGTAACCCCGATGCATGCAGGCGGCGGGATTGACGAGCACAGCCTGCAACGGTTGATCGACTTTCACATCGAAAACGGCACCGATGCCATTGTGACTGTCGGTACCACGGGTGAATCCGCGACCCTTGACGAGGAAGAGCATTGTCATGTGATCCGCCGGACGGTAGAGCTGGCGGCCGGCCGGATACCGGTGATCGCCGGTACCGGTGCGAATTCAACCCGGGAGGCCATACGCCTGACACACTGTGCGATGGAGGCGGATGTCGATGCCTGCCTGCTGGTTACACCGTACTACAACAAACCCACCCAGGAAGGTTTGTATCAGCATTTCCGGGCCGTGGCGGAAGCCGTCCCGGTACCCCAGATCCTGTACAATGTGCCCGGGCGCACCGCCTGCGACCTGTTGCCCGAAACTATCGAACGCCTGGCCACGATTTCCAATATAATCGGTATCAAGGAAGCGACCGGCGACCTGGAACGGGCGCGCACCATTCTGGATTGCTGTGGCAATCGCCTGGATGTCTATAGTGGTGACGATGCCACGGCAATGGAACTGATTCTGCTGGGTGGCAAGGGCAACATCTCGGTAACGGCGAATGTCGCACCGGCCGCGATGCATGAGATGTGCGCTGCGGCACTTGCCGGGGACCGCGACGCGGCCGGCGCTATCAACCAGTCACTGGAAATCCTGCACCGCGCATTGTTTGTCGAGTCAAACCCGATACCCGTCAAGTGGGCGCTGCATGCAATGGGACTGATCCCGCCAGGAATACGGTTGCCGATGACGCCACTGGCGGAAGTATTTCATGATACCGTACGGCAGGCATTGCGGCAGGCCGGCGTCCTTACCTGAAAGAGATTCTGATGATACGATTGAGCGTGTATTCCAAGGTTGTTGTAACTGCCCTTGCCGGTATGTTGCTGCTGACAGCATGCAGCACTGCCGACAAGAAAACCTCCGGGCGTGAGGTTGACTACAAAAAGAGCCGGGCAACGGAATCGCTGGAGGTGCCACCGGATCTGACCTCAACCACGATCGAGGAAGCGCCCGCGATGCTGGAGTCGGCCACCACCAGCCTATCCGAATTCAATGAGGGCAGACCGTCTGCCGGGGTATCGACGGTCCTTCCTGACCAGAAAAACATGCACGTCCAGCGTGACGGGAACCAGCAATGGCTGGTAATTCAGGGTGAGCCCGCCCAGCTCTGGCCCAGGGTGCGGGATTTCTGGGTGCAACAGGGTTTCCTGATCGAAACGGAAGATCCTCGGGTCGGTATCATTGTGACCGGCTGGGCGGAGAATCGCGCGGATATTCCCCAGGACCCGATCCGCAACGTGCTCAGCAAGGTCATCGATTCCGTTTATTCCGCCGCCACCCGTGACCAGTACCGGGTGCGACTGGAAAAGGGTGTTACGCCCGATACCACGGAAATTTATCTGACCCAGCGGGGCATGGAAGAAGTGGTGACCGGTACTCCAGGTGAAGGCACCACCACCTGGAAGCCAAGGCCAACCGACCCGGAGCTGGAGGCAGTGATGCTGAAGCGCCTGATGGTCTATCTGGGCGTAGAGGAGCAAAAAGCACAGGCCATGCTGGCCGGCCAGACCGAGCAGAAGGCCCGTGCGCACCTCATTACCGGAGCGGATGAATCGATGCTGGTCATCTCCGAAGACTTCTCCCGTGCCTGGCGGCGTACCGGTGTCGCACTGGACCGGGTGGGTTTTGCCGTGGAGGACCGCAACCGTGCAGAAGGAACCTATTTCGTCCGCTACAGCGATCCCCTGAGCAGCCAGGATGATGACACCGGGTTGTTTTCCAAGCTTGCCTTCTGGTCCAGCAAGAAGGCGGAAGCCAAGCAGTACCGGATTGTGCTACTTGCCAGGGGAACGGAAACCCGGGTGATCGTCAATGATGCGGAAGGCCAGCGGGAAAATTCCACGACTTCGAAACGCATCCTTGTATTGCTGGAGGAACAGCTTCGCTAGCCCGGCGAATGCAATTTGCATCTCTGGGCAGTGGCAGTCGGGGTAATGCCACCCTGGTTGAGGCCGGTTCAACCCTGGTAATGGTTGACTGCGGGTTTTCCTGCAGCGAAACCGAACGGCGGATGGCGCGTCTCGGCCGTACGCCGGACCAGCTCACGGCCATTCTGGTGACGCATGAACACGGCGATCATCTGCGTGGCGTGCCGCTGCTGGCACGCAAATACGACCTGCCGGTATGGCTGACCAATGGAACCTGCCTGATGTTACAGGAGGACAGATTGCCGGTGTTGCATCGCCTGGACGGCCAGGCCCGGATTGCGCTGGGCGATCTCGAGATCCATCCGTTTACGGTGCCGCATGATGCCCGCGAACCCTGCCAGTTTGTATTCGGGGACGGCAACCGCCGGTTGGGCCTGTTGACGGACACGGGCAGAATCACCACCCATATCCGTGCCTGTCTGGATGCCTGCGATGCCCTGTTGCTGGAGTGTAATCATGATACCGCCATGCTGGCCGGAGGGTCTTACCCGGCCAGTCTCAAGCACCGTGTGGGTGGCCCGTTGGGCCATCTGAGCAACGCCCAGGCGGGCGACCTGCTGGAGAACATCGATACCTCACGGCTGCAGCATGTCGTGGCGGCGCATCTCAGTGACCGCAATAACCACCCCGACCTGGCGAGGGTCTCCCTGGCGGGCGCACTGGATTGCGAGACCGACTGGATCGGCATCGCCGGCCAGGAGACCGGGCTGGAATGGCGCAGCATCGTTTGATACCGGTGATACCGGGCGCATGGTAACGGTGATCGGAGCAGGGAACCCGGACGCCGGGATTTCCGGTACTTCCCGCTGCCCGTCAACCCCTGCCGGTACTGCCTGACTTTACCCTGGCCATCCAGTATCATTTCCGGCGTCCCGTCCCCAGAGATTCCGGAGTCCTGATGCTTTACCTGCGCGGTTGCCCCGCACTTTCAGACTTTCGCCTCCACAAGCTGCTGCGGCAACTCCAGGAGTGTGTCCCGGAAGTCGCCGGCCTGTCCGCCGATTATCTTCACATCGTGGAACTCGAGGAGCGGCTGTCGGGAGAGGAACAACACATTCTCGACAGGCTGCTGACCTATGGCCCGGACCGGTCGAAAACCATGGCGCCGGGTCTTCAGCTGGTCGTGGTACCCCGTCCGGGGACTATCTCGCCCTGGTCCAGCAAGGCAACCGATATCGTCCACAACTGTGATCTGGAAAAGGTGTATCGCGTGGAACGTGGTATTGTGTACACCCTGGGGCTCGAGGACAGCGCTATCATGACGGATACGCGCTATGCTGCCGTCCTGCCGTTAATCCATGATCGCATGACCGAGACGGTGCTGTTCGACGTCAATGATGCCGCGGCGCTGTTCCGGCATGCCGAACCGGCGCCGTCTGCAACCGTGGATGTGCTCGGCGGGGGACGCGCGGCACTGGAGACGGCCAATCACGGACTGGGGCTGGCGCTCTCCGCCGATGAAATCGATTATCTGACGGAGAACTTCACCGCACTGGGGCGGAATCCGGTCGATATCGAACTCATGATGTTCGCCCAGGCGAATTCCGAACACTGCCGCCACAAGATTTTCAACGCCAGCTGGGTGATTGACGGACAGCCGCAGGAGCACAGCCTGTTCAACATGATCCGGGCCTCCTATGCCGCCAGTCCAGGCGGCATCCTGTCGGCCTACAATGACAATGCGGCCGTTGTTGAAGGGCCGGAGGTACACCGGTTTTTCCTGGATCCGGAAACCTTGCGCTATCGGCCGCATGTGGAAGCCGGGCATCTGGTAATGAAGGTGGAGACCCATAACCATCCGACGGCGATATCACCGTATCCAGGCGCGGCGACCGGTTCCGGCGGCGAGATCCGGGATGAGGGTGCCACCGGCCGTGGCGCCAAACCCAAGGCCGGCCTGTGCGGATTCTCCGTGTCCAACCTCCGTATCCCCGGTGCCGAACAGCCCTGGGAGACCGATCATGGCCGGCCGGCACGCATTGCATCGGCACTGGATATCATGATCGAAGGCCCGCTGGGTGCCGCGGCATTCAACAATGAATTCGGCCGCCCCAACCTGTGCGGTTACTTTCGCACCTTCGAGGAGCAGGTGCCGGGACCTCAGGGAGCGGAACTGCGCGGCTATCACAAGCCCATCATGCTGGCCGGCGGCTGCGGCATGATCCGTTCCGCACATGTCCGCAAGGCGGGCATCCCGCCCGGCACCCCCATCGTCGTGCTCGGCGGGCCGGCCATGCTGATCGGTCTCGGGGGCGGCGCCGCCTCGTCGATGTCGAGTGGCGCCAGTGCCGAGGACCTCGATTTTGCCTCCGTGCAGCGCGGCAACCCGGAGATGGAACGGCGTGCCCAGGAAGTCATCGATACCTGCTGGGCGCTGGGCGATGCCAACCCGATCCTGTCCATTCACGATGTCGGAGCCGGCGGCCTGTCCAATGCCATACCCGAACTGGTCAACGACAGCGGTCGCGGCGGCCGCTTCGAACTGCGTGCTATACCCAGCGACGACCCGGGAATGTCACCATTACAGGTATGGTGCAACGAGTCCCAGGAACGCTATGTGCTGGCGGTCGAAACCGGCCGCCTGACGGATTTCCAGGCTATCTGTGAACGCGAACGTTGCCCGTTTGCGGTGCTTGGCGAAGCCATCGAGGAACAGCAGCTGGTACTGGGTGACGGACATTTCGACAACACGCCCGTCGATCTGCCGCTGGCATTGTTGCTGGGTAAACCGCCGAAGATGCTGCGTGATGCCCGTCGTCGTCCCTTCGAAAAACCGGAGTTTGTCACCCGGGGGCTGGATATCGGGGGTGCCGTCTCACGGGTGTTGCGTCTGCCGACAGTAGCTGCCAAGACCTTCCTCATCACCATCGGCGATCGCTCGGTGACCGGACTGGTGACCCGGGACCAGATGGTGGGTCCGTGGCAGGTGCCGGTTGCCGATGTCGCCGTGACGGCCGCCGACTTCGACGGCCATGCCGGTGAGGCGATGGCCGTGGGAGAGCGCACACCGCTGGCCCTGGTCGATGGCCCGGCTTCCGGGCGCATGGCGGTAGGGGAGGCGATCACCAATATTGCGGCCAGCCCGGTCGAGCATCTCGCCAGTGTACGCCTGTCAGCCAACTGGATGGCGCCGGCGGGACATCCCGGGGAAGATGCGGTGTTGTATGACACTGTCAGGGCGGTTGGCCAGGAACTGTGTCCGGCGCTGGGGATTGCCATCCCCGTGGGCAAGGACTCGATGTCGATGAAAACGGTATGGAACGAGGCGGGTGAGACTCATTCGGTTACCGCGCCGCTGTCGCTGATCGTTTCCGCCTTTGCCCCGGTCGTGGATGTGCGCCGTACGCTGACACCGCAGTTGCGTACCGACCACGGGGATACCGACCTGATCCTGGTCGACCTGGGCAAGGGCAGGAACCGGCTGGCGGGTTCGGCGCTGGCTCAGGTCTACAAGCAGGTGGGGCACCATGCGCCGGACCTGGATGATCCACAGGCCATGAAGGCCTTCTTTGGCGCGATCCAGGACCTGAATGCCAATGGCCTGCTGCTGGCCTACCATGACCGCTCTGACGGCGGTCTGCTGGCCTGCGTATGCGAAATGGCGTTTGCCGGCCACTGTGGTGTCACGCTGCGGCTGGATGAACTGGGTGAAGATCCGGTTGCTGCCCTGTTTGCGGAAGAACTGGGGGCGGTCTTGCAGGTGCGGCATATGGATTCCGATACGGTACTGGAGGCGCTGCGCGTTGCCGGGCTGGGTCATCACAGTCACGTACTCGGCACGCTGAACGATTCCGACCAGCTCATCTTTACCCATGACACGCTGGCGGTGTTTACCGACAGCCGCAGCAACCTGCAGCGCGCCTGGTCGGAGACGACGTACCGCATGCAGGCCCTGCGCGACGACCCCGATTGCGCCCGGGAGGAATACGATGGCCTGCTGGACACGGCCGATCTCGGGATCCAGTGCCGGACCACGTTCGATATCAACGAGGATATCGCCGCTCCCTGTATTGCACGTGGTGAGAAGCCCCGGGTCGCCATCCTGCGGGAGCAGGGCGTGAATGGCCAGATCGAAATGGCCGCGGCCTTTTACCGTGCCGGATTCGACACGATTGACGTGCACATGAGCGATCTGCTGACCGGCCGGATTACCCTGGACGGCTTCCAGGGCATCGTGGCCTGTGGCGGCTTTTCCTATGGGGACGTGCTCGGTGCCGGGCAGGGGTGGGCAAAGTCGGTTCTGTTTCACCGCAATCTGCGTGATATGTTTGCCGCTTTCTTCACCCGCGCGGACAGTTTTACCCTGGGGGTCTGCAATGGTTGCCAGATGCTCACCAGCCTCAAGGAGCTGATTCCGGGTGCGGAACTGTGGCCGCGCTTTGTGCGTAACCGCTCGGAACAGTTCGAGGCCCGTTTCACGCAGCTCGAGGTTCTCGACTCGCCTTCCCTGTTTTTCACCGGCATGAAAGGCTCGGTGTTACCGATCGTCGTGGCGCATGGCGAAGGGCGTGCCGGGTTCAAGCGGGTGCAGGACGCACAATTGGCGCTCGACAGTGGCCTGGTGACGGTGCGTTACGTTGATGGTCATGGCCGGGTGGCCGAACACTACCCGGCCAATCCCAATGGATCACCGCTCGGTATCACCGGCCTGACATCTCTCGATGGTCGCGTTACCATTCTCATGCCGCATCCGGAACGCGTTTTCCGTACGGTGCAGAATTCCTGGCATCCGGACGATTGGGACGAGGACGGTCCCTGGATGCGTATGTTTCGCAATGCCCGAGTGTGGGTGGACTAGGTGACAGATACCGAAATGAGCCCTGTACCGGTACACAGACACACAACACCAGGTGACTTGCAAACCGGTTTCGACCCGGGTAGCAGTCCGGGTCAACTGCTTTTCCCTTAACCCAGGAGTTGAAACCTATGACCGAAACCGAAGAATTCATGGTCAGCAAGGAGACCATCAAGGCCACCCCCCTGGCCAGTGAACTGTCCGATGCGCAATGCGCCATGCTGGCCGAAGTCGTAACCGCGTGCGGCATCAGGGATGGAGGTTTTCTCATTGAAGAGGGCATGCGGGATGATGCCATACACGTGCTGGTGAAGGGCCGGCTGGAAGTTCTCGCCAATACCGGCGGTGGCGCCAGTATTACCCTGCAGATCCTCAGGGAGGGCGACATGGTCGGCGAGATGGGCTTCATCGATGGCGTGGAGCACTCCGCCAGCCTGCGCGCGTTGGGTAACTGCGAACTCATTCGCCTGGAACGTAGCAGCTTCGAGGAACTGCTGCACAAAGATCCGGATCTGGTCTACAAGGTGATGCGCGCCATCATGCGCACGGTGCATCGTATCCTGCGCGGCATGAATGCCCAGTACGTGGAACTGACCAACTATATCGCCAAACAGCACGGGCGTTATTAACGCGGGCGCACCGTCCCCCGGCGAAGGTCAGACGAGGCAGCCAGGGGATGGTGGTACCGCACCGGCCAGCTGTCAGCGTTTCGTGATCCAGGTTTCCTGCAGGCCCAGCTGCTTGCGAATCGTAGCCGCCGCGGTCTCCGCGGCCCTGCGGGTGGCAAACCCCGGAACGCGCACCCGGTAGATGGTCTTGCCGTTGACGGTGGCGCTCACCTGAACCGCGGCAACTCCCTGTTGCCGGAATTCAGTCAGCATCTTGTCCGCTATCCTACGGTTAGCATAAGAGGCGATGTTGATGGACCATTTCCCGGTCCCGGGTACTTCGGGCGGACTGGCGGAAACCATGGCGGGTGGCTCTGCCGGCTGTGGTACCGTTTCCGGTTCCACAACCGGGGCGCTGTCCATAATCGGCACCGGTTCCCGGACGCGTGCCGGTTCCACAACCGGCTGCAATTCCCGGGCCGCAGCCGGTTCCCGCTCCGGCTGCGGCCCCCGGAACACCTCCCCCTGGACCCCGGCAGCTGCCCGCAAAGCGTCCCCCGGTGCCGCGGGTAACGGTCTCTCGGATGGCTGGTTATCGATTTCCCGGAAGGTTGCCGGCGATCGGGGTGTGGTCGCAACCGGGTCGGTCGCAACCGGTTCCGGCAACGCTACTTCACGGACCGTGGCAGCGGTGTGCTCCCCGGGTTCCGGGATACTGCGATACCTGCTGCCGGATGTGGCTACGGCAAGCGATATTTCATCCAGGCGTCCCGCGGTATCGGCAAGTTTTTGCTCCAGTTGCAGCAGCCGTATCCGGTAACCGTCCGTGGCGGGAGGCAGATTGTTTTCCAGTTCGACCAGGCGTGCCTCGAATTGATCGCGGTTCAGCACCAGCTGTTTTTCGATTGTCTGCAACCGGGCACGGAGTGGGTCGAGGACTTGCTGAAAGCGTTTTTCCAGGGCACTCAAGCGGGCTTCAAGCCGTGCCAGGTCCGGTGCACGGGTAACCGGTTCGATCCGGGTGGTCGCCGGTTTGCGTCCGGGTTTGTAGGACAGGTAGGTACCCAGTATCCCGGTAATGAAGGTGGCAAGGGCCATAATGGCTACCCAGGCCAGAATGCGGTCCTCCATACCACGCGGTGATTTTTTTCCCGGTTTTCGGGTTTGCACCGGGGGGATTGACCAGCTGGACTGCTGTCGTTCCGCGGCAGACTGCGACTGTGTTTCCGGTTCTTTCACATCATCCCATGGCCCCCCTGCGAAGGCGGCGGACCCCTCATTGCGCATCTTTTGCGTGAAGTCTCTCAGCTTGCTGTTTCCTGGTTGGGACATCGGTTGCTTCCTGTTGCTCACTGATTAGCCGGTTTCCCTGCAATTGACAGCACGGGCTACCCCCTGATAATTTTTTGTCCTACCGTTCCAGTCGCCGGTACCTGAGCCGGTGCGGCTGGTCTGCATCCGCCCCCAGCCGGCGTTTGCGGTCGGCTTCATAATCCGCATAGTTGCCTGCAAACCAGACCACCTCGCTGTCACCTTCGAAGGCCAGGATATGAGTGGCGATCCGGTCCAGGAACCAGCGATCGTGGGAGATGACCACAGCACAACCCGGGAAGTCAAGCAGGGCTTCCTCGAGGGCGCGCAGTGTTTCCACATCGAGATCATTGGTTGGCTCGTCGAGCAGGAGTACGTTTCCGCCGCTTCTCAATAACTTGGCGAGGTGTACCCGGTTGCGCTCGCCACCGGAGAGATCACCGACGCGTTTTTGCTGGTCACTGCCGGTGAAGTTGAAGCGCGAGACATAGGTTCTGGAATTCAGTTCATATTTTCCGACGGTGATGATGTCCTGGCCATCGGAGATCTCCTCCCAGACGGTCCTGCCACTGTCCAGGCGGTCTCGGCTCTGGTCCACACAGGCAATCTGTACACTGTCCCCGATGCGCAGTTCACCACTCTCGAGTTGTTCGCTGCCGGTCAGCATGCGAAACAGCGTGGTCTTGCCCGCGCCGTTCGGACCAATGACGCCGACAATGCCGCCCTGCGGCAGGCTGAAGTTCAGATCCGCGATCAGCAGTTTGTCGCCAAAGCCCTTACGCATATGGACGGCCTCGATTACCTGGCTGCCGAGGCGTGGTCCGGGCGGGATGTATAGCTGCTTGGTTTCATTGCGCTGCTGCTGATCCCGGGAGGCCAGCTCCTCGAAGCGTGCCAGCCGCGCCTTGCTCTTGGAATGTCGGCCCCGGGCGCCGGAGCGGACCCACTCCAGTTCGGCCTGCATTGCCTTCCGGCGTGCGGATTCCTGCTTTTCCTCGACCTCCAGACGTTGTTCCTTCTGTTCCAGCCAGGAGGAATAGTTACCCTCCCAGGGGATGCCGTGCCCGCGGTCCAGTTCCAGGATCCAGCCGGCCACGTTGTCCAGGAAATAGCGGTCGTGGGTGACGGCCACCACGGTACCCGGATACTCAGCCAGGAAGCGTTCCATCCAGGCAATGCTTTCGGTATCCAGATGATTGGTGGGCTCATCCAGCAGCAGCATGTCGGGGTTGGACAGCAGCAGTTTGCACAACGCTACCCGGCGGCGTTCGCCGCCGGACAGTTTGCTGACGTCTGCGTCCCAGGGTGGCAGGCGCAACGCATCCGCCGCCACTTCCAGTTTGCGCTCCACCTCCCACCCTCCGGAGGCATCGATGGCATCCTGCAGCCTGCCCTGTTCCTCGAGCAGCGCGGTCATTTCGGCATCGCTCATGGGTTCGGCAAACTGCCCGCTGATTTCGTTGAAGCGGTCCAGCAGGGTTTTGATTTCACCGAGTCCCTCCTCGACATTGCCGCGGACATCCTTGTCAGGATCAAGTGGCGGTTCCTGGGGCA
>Ga0210064_1000934_pt1 | contig 13198 bp, 7 predicted proteins | sample Muzzi_CordC_D2_FD_185531 | JGI IMG/M metagenome (GOLD analysis project Ga0210064, IMG submission 185531) | Wetland microbial communities from San Francisco Bay, California, USA, that impact long-term carbon sequestration - Muzzi_CordC_D2 (SPAdes) | ecosystem: Environmental > Aquatic > Marine >...
ACGGCGTATTGGCCCTGCATCGTTTCGGGCGGCGGCGGTTCGAAGTCCGGCAGCGTGCCGCTCGGGAGCAACTGACCCCCGCCACTGGCTTTCCAGATGGCCTCGACCTTGGCGGTAAAGATCTGACCGGGATACAAGTTCAGTGCGACTTCCACGGGCTGCCCGGGTTTCACGTACTTCAGGTTTTCCTGAAAAAAGTCGGCCCTCAGGTAGCGGTCCTCGTCGCAGATGAATGACGCGATGGCCCCGAAGCGAACAATGCCCGCCACCATACCGGGACGCACCTGGAGGTTGACGATGCGGCCGTCTTCCGGCGCCGCCATCAGCGTGTTGTCAAGATAAAAGCGCGCCAGGTCGAGCTCCGCCTGGATGGCTGCCACGGCCGTGTTGACGCCGTCAATCTGCGACTCGTAGCGCAATTGGGCCTGCCGCTGCTCCGCCTGCGCCTGCCTGACAGCGGCCAGATCGGCCGCCGCAGTTGCGGCCCACTTCTGGGCGTCTTCTTCGCGGCCGGCGCCCTTCCGGGCGAGATCGGCCGATAGATTTCTCTGATACACGGAGTACAGGTGCTGGCTCTTGAGCTTCGCGACCTTTTGGGCGGCCGCCTCGGTATCGGCCTTCATCACCTCGACGTTCTGCTTGGCCTGGGCCAGCTGAGCTTCGAGTTGCGTGACCTTGTACTGATACGGCCGGCGATCGAACTGGAAGAGCGGCTGCCCCTTCTTGACCGGCACGTCGGGTTCGACCAGCACCGCTGTGACCAACGTCGGTTCCGGGAGCCGTGGCACGAGTTGAATGGTGTGCTGGATCACCGTGGAATTAGTGGTATAGGGCGTTACGAAGCGCAGCCCAATGATAAAAATAAACATCAGATGCAGTATGAAGACAATGAAGAATAGCCCCCATCCGTAGGTCAGCCTGATCCACTTGAACTTGAAAAAGACCAGCCAGAAGATAAACCCTGCGATGGCGGTAATGAGCAGTCCGGCTACCATATCACGCGTCCTCCTCTTTTTCCATGTTGGGATCCCGGGGTTTTTTCACCGCTGCCGGCTCCTGCGATGCGGCCGATGACGGTTTACCGGTGAGTCGTTGAATGTCCTCGTCAATGGCCGCCCGCTCCTCGCTGGGGAAGCGCCGGATGTCGATGACGTCGGTGGGCTTTAAGGCCCAGATCAAGGCCTGAATCCATGGTACGATAGCCAAAAAGCCGGCCCAGGCCATAAGGTTTACGGCCTCGGCTTCCGGGTGCTTGCGGGCGATCGCGAGCTTGCCCGGAAGCCCCAGAATTAGAAGAACACAGCCCCCGATTGCCGCGCCGATAATGATGAGAGCTGCAAACGTCGCGTAATCCCAGAAATCTAGTTGAAAACCCATGTTTCCCCCTTTGTTTTGATTCTTTTTCCACTGCTTCCCGGTTGACGACGGAATTGTTAAGGATCGTAACCTAAGTGTAAGCGAAACCTGTGCCAACCGGCGAAACCAGGCGTGTATCTGGTCAAGATCCTGTTTTTGTTGTTTTATTTAGTTATTGATTTGCATGAGGGAGAATGTCTGAATTTTATAGAAAGCCGATATTTCGGCACATAGACCATATCTCGACATATGGAGATGGGAGAGGGCGTGTATTTGACAAGAGCATGCTATCATTTATATCGATGAGGGGAGAAGGGAAAGCAAGAACGGTAGCTGACTGTCGATGTTTCAGTCAAATACCCTCGCTTCTGTATCAATTAGCAGGACGCTGGATGCCCAGTTTTTCATTTTAAAGTTCAACAACTGAGGGGAAAGCTCGAGTTTCCCGGCGGCCATGGATACATTGCCGGCCGTTGCGGTGAGGGCCTGACGGATAATCCTTTCTTCCCGTTCGGCCTGCAGGCTGGTCAGACCCTGCTTTGGGAAGGAACCTTGCTTGCCGGAAACAGCCGTCTTCGCTGGCTCCCACCATCCGGCAATTGCCGCCCCGCTGGAGTCTTTCGTCGGATCCAAGGCAGTTTTCGATTTGTGCAGTTCATCGGTCAGATGAAACGATACCTGCTGCAAGCCTATCGGCTCATTGCCCTGAACCATATTCATAGATCCTTCTATTACATGCGCAAGTTCCCTGACGTTACCGGGCCAGTGGTGTGTCTTGAACCTTTCCAGTACCTCGGCCCGAAAACCGGGGATGTTTGTGCCGAGATAAGCATTTAATTTTTCGACGAAGTGACTGGTCAACAAACCCAGGTCATCCAAGCGATCGCGCAGGTTGGGGATGCGGATAAAGACCACACCGAGTCTATAAAATAAGTCCTGGTGCAGGTGGCCGGATTCAACAGCCTGATAGGGGACCATGTTGCTGCTGCTGATGATCTTTAAATCGAAGGGGATTTCCTCCAGAGCACCGACCCGGCGAATTTTGTTTTCCTGAACTGCCCTGAGCAACTTGGTTTGAAGACCGATCGGCATCGAATTGATCTCGTCAAGAAGTAGGGTTCCGCCATTGGCTTGCTCAAAAATGCCGGTCTCTCTATTGCCCCGGTAAATGCGCCTTTTGTTGTACCGAAGAGAATCCCTTCCAACAAATTTTCGGGTATGGCTGCACAGTTTATGGCGATAAATTTTGATCGTCTTCTTTTGCTTTCATTATGAATCGATTGAGCGAATAACTCCGTATGGATCAGGGCTGCAAGCCGACTTTCTCAAGAGCCGCCCGGGCTGCTTCGGCGCTGAGTTCTTCGACGTGGGGTCTTACCTGCCGGATCACCTCCGGACTGAGAAACCGAAGATCGCTCTTCCAGGGAAAATCCGGCAAGGAGGATTGGCTGCAGGGTGCCTGCGCGAAGCCTGCCAGATTTAACGGCCGAGTCTGGAAAATCGCGACAACGATGTTGGCATAAGGAGTTGCCGTGTTTTGCAAGGGCGAAAAAAGTTTGGAGATCCCTGACAGAACCCTGGACCGGGTGTAGATCCCATAGCCTTTCGTGACCACTGGATTTTTGCCGAGCTCAAAGCAGGCAACCTGCGGCCACCGGTCGGAGTCGTAGCTGCTCACGGAGATGATCAGATCCAGGCGGTTCTCTTCGGCGGTTTGGTTCATAAAAGTCTTGAGATCATCCCGCATCCACCCGGTAACTGCGTTGAGGATACTGTTCGACATGGACTGCTTCCAGTCTGCCAGGGCGTTGCCCGCGACGGGGACAAACGTGTAGCTCCCGCCGGCTCTCAAGTCTTTTTCGATTGTCCGGGTGAGGTATCCCGGAATGTTCCAATCCACATTGTAGTCTTTGGTATAGCTGTCGAAGCGCAATGTTCCAACATCCGCGTGGGTCATCTGAGGCTGCAACAAGTTGAGAATACCGATGCGGGCCTCCGGCGGCAGCTGCAGCCGAACCGGTGGTGAACCCGCGCAACCCAGGATGCTGATTATCATCAGAAACAAAGTGGGACGAAATAGGCGCATGTTATTTCTCTTAAAAAATCCAAATCTCAAATTCCAAAAAAATCTTAGCTGCACTGATTCGTTTCCATGCGGCTGTTTTTGATAAGCTTCCTTTGGCCTGGGTTCCAACCGAAGGCACCGATTTGCCGCGCGTCAATCCGGTTTGGGTCCTTGGAGCTTTGAATTTGGATATTGTTTGATATTTGTTTTTTGGTGCTTGGAATTTTTTATATTCAAAAACGAAATTATCGTCTATCTATCCGGTGCCATTTTTTAATGTATTTGTGAGACATGACATTAGCTTTTCAATTCGTCTGCTAATTTCACGATGCCGTCCAGGTCAAAATCTTCAGACAGTTGAATAATTTTGTCGCAAAAAGGTATCAGGTCATTGTTTTCAGACTTCAACTCGTTTGCGATCGTTGCGGCTTGTATAACATCCCCCAATTCAGCCGCCGCTTTGATGCGGTCGGCAGCCTTTTGAGCCATTTCGGAGGAAACCGACGGCATCTCGTCTGCGTGGCTATCAAGGGCTTTCTTTTCAGCCATGGGCCCCAGGGTTTGAACCGCATTCAGGGCCGCCTTTAGCGCACTTTCGAGGGCTGTTAATTGCCGGTTCAATTCTTTATCGGAGGCAGTCTTTGCAGATTGCCCTTTCACGAGTTGTTCCATTGCCACCGCCGCCGCCTGAAGATCGGCGGCGGCCAGATTCCCGGCCAGCCCTTTCAAATTATGAATAAGGCTGTGGGCCTGATTAAAATCATCGGCCGCCAGGGCCTCACGGATTTCAGCGGCGGCCCTGCCGTATTTGGCGCCAAAATCAAGCAGCAGCTTGCGGTAAAGTCGTTTGTTGCCCATCAGACGCGCCAGACCGGCCGTCAAATCAAAGCCCGGCAACGATTGCGGCAGCTCATTTTCATTCGGCCGTGATAGATCCGGTTCTACCGCAATATCAGGTGGTTGCGGTTTCCGAGCATCGGACCCCGCTGCCGCCGGCTGGATCCACTTCTGCAGGGTGGCAAACAGCTGGTCAGGGTCAATGGGTTTGGTGACATGGCCGTTCATTCCGGCGTCAAGGCTCTTTTGTTCATCACCGGCCATGGCATGGGCCGTCATGGCAATAATGGGTACTTGCTTCGCTTGTGCTGAAGGCTGAAAGCTGAAAGCTGAAAGCTCCTCGGAATCCTTCCCTTTAAGCTTTGAGCCTTGAGCTTCCAGCTTCTTTTCTGCTTTCAGCTTTGCCTGCCCCGTGAAATCCGAAGGCAATTTCTCTGGGGAGCCTTGAGCCTTGAGCTGCAACTCGCGTATTTTGCGAGTGGCTGTGTATCCATCCATTAGCGGCATCTGCACATCCATGAGCACCGCGTCATAATGGTTTGCCATGACCGCGTCGACGGCCTCCCGGCCGTTATTGACCACGGTGACGATCAGACCCGCACCTTCAAGTATCTCTCTGGCCACCTGCTGGTTGATTTCATTATCCTCTGCCAACAGTACGCGGGCCCCCTGGATATTTGCCAAAGCCTTGGCTTCCTGTTTTTTCCCCTGCGCGGCCCGCGAGATCTCGGGCGCCGCTTTACCAAAGGTTTGCATGATCGCGTCAAACAGTGTCGAGGGACTGACCGGCTTGAGGAGGAAACCCTCCAGCCCGATCTCTTGCGTATGGCGCATGACCTCTTCGCGGCCGTATGCAGTCACCATGATGATGGCTGGAATTTTGCTCAAACCCTTGTGGTTTTTTATGCGCCGGGAGGCCTCGATTCCGTCCATACCCGGCATCTGCCAATCCATAATGACCAGATCAATGGGTCGGCTCGCGGACGCTTTTTCCAGCTCTGTTAACCCCTCCGGGCCGGAAGCCGCCTGGATGACCTCAAATGAAAAAGACTGCAGCATTTCCTGCAAAATGCCTCTTGAGGTGGCATTATCGTCCACCACCAAAACCTTCATTCCCCGCAGATCCGCTGAGGGCTTAAAACGGGTTTTGGCCATCTCTTTACCCAGACCGAAGTTGGCTGTGAAGCTGAAAGTGCTGCCCCGGCCCGGCTGACTTTCGACCCAGATTTCTCCGCCCATCATCTCGGCCAGCCGCTTGCTGATCGTCAGTCCCAATCCGGTGCCGCCGTATTTTCGGGTTGTCGAGGAATCTGCCTGCATAAACGGTTGGAACAGATTGGCAGCTTGCTCGGCAGTCATGCCGATGCCGGTATCCCGAACCGAAAATTTCAGCGTGACCTGGGAGTCGTCTTTTTTGATCAAGTCGGTCGAGACGACAATTTCTCCTGAATCCGTAAATTTGACGGCGTTGTTGGATAAATTGATGAGAATCTGTCCCAGGCGCAGGGGATCGCCGATCAGGGCCGTGGGAACGGATGGATCGGTATTAAAAAGCAGTTCCAGCTCCTTTTCCTGGGTTTTAATGCCGACCAGCGTGGAAATGTTGTCGAGGGTCTCCTCCAGGTGGAAATCCACGGATTCCATGGTCAATTTGCCGGCTTCGATTTTTGAAAAATCCAGGATGTCGTTGATGATGCCTAAAAGGGCCTTGGCGGAAATATCGATCTTTTTGAGGTAGTCGTACTGCTTGAGAGAAAGATCGGTTTTCAGGGCCAAATGCGCCATACCGATGACGGCATTCATCGGCGTGCGGATTTCATGGCTCATATTCGCCAGAAAATCACTCTTGGCTTTGGTGGCATCTTCGGCCTGGTTTCTGGCCTCATCGAGATCTTCCATCATGTTCAGCATGGCCAGGCGGGCATCATTGAGTTCATTGACGCGGTTCTGAAGGGCTTCATTCGCTTGTTTGCGTTCCGTGAAGGAATCTTTTAATTGCTGCGTCATGCTGTTAAAAGCAGTTGAAAACTGCCCCATAAAATCGATTTCATGGCTGAAGTCGCCCATGGCGATTTGTTGGGTCACCCAGGTCAAATGTCTTAAGCTCGCCTGCAGGTTCTTCAGCGATTGCAGAATCATCAATTTGCCTTTCGGCGCCTCAAAACTCAAATCCCCCCGGGATAAGGTATATACCAAATCGGTGGTGCTGTTATATTCGTCGATGAATTCGTTGATATAACCTACCGCCTGCTTGATTTCATTGTCCGGGTAATCTTCGGGCAGCTGGATAAGGGTCGGCTTCTTACCTTTGAGAATCAGATAAAACGCTTCCGTTATCTTGTCTATTTCTGTTTCATTTACAGTCAGCATTTTCTTATCGCTCAGCGACGGACTTGGCTTCAAACCGGCAGACCCTGTCCCCGGAACACCAGCAGTCAACTTCCCGGGTGCTGAAGTTTTTGCCGGTGTACTCCGAAAGCAATCCACTGATAAATCCCTCGTCGTAGGTGCAGATCGTTTCATCACTGGCCGGCAATCCGGAGCAATCCAGATCTTCAGCGACGGTCAGGGTGAAGTTCATATTTGCCAGGTCGGCTTTTTCGATTCTTAAAATGCCGATTTTAAGCTTTTTGAGCAATTCCTGGAGCTCGCCGACAAATCCATTAAAATCATCTTTTTGGGTGATCAACTCTTTGCAAAACTCTTGACCGGCATGCCTGCCGGCCTCATAAAATATTCTATCCGCGGTTTCGGCATCGAATTTTTTTATGAGCACATCCCTGAGTGTAAACTGCATCAGCCTGTAAACACTCACATCCATGGTATGCCCGAGGTTGGGACGACCTTCGCCGATATTTCCAATCATGTTCCAATCGAATTTTAGCTCAGATCTTTCTTCTTTAAACATCTTTTGTCCTCCGCTTTATTGGACAATCTTATACTTTTTATCCTGATCTAATTGACCAAGCAGTTCGTTAATCTCTTCTTTCAATTGGATCATCTTTATTTCCCGTCCAATCGCTATCTTATTAAACCGCTCCAGTTCTTCAACATTGCGCCTCAACACCGCTTCCATACGCTTGCTCTCGGTGGTATCCCGCAGCGACTCGATGGCGCCGGCCACCTGACCGGCGGCGTCGTATATCAGGCTGGCGTTTCCCGACAGGTGCAGGCCTCCATCGCCCAGATCCGGGTGATACGATTCAGAAACCAATTTGTCGCCGACTTTTTTGATCGACAGATATTTTTTCTCATATTCGGGGTTCCATTCTCGAACCAGGTCGATTAAGATGGGGCGTCTTTCACCGTAGAACGGCAGGGCATATTCATAATTACCCTTGCCCACAATGTCCGCTGCAGCAACACCGGTCAGATTTTCCATGGCCTGATTCCAGGTGACCACCCTGCCTTCGCGGTCAATGACCCAGGTGGGATCCGGCAGGAAGTTGATGATCTGGGCCAGACGCTGTTCAGAATTTTTGACGATCTCCTCAGCTTTTTTCTGCTCGCTCCTGTCGATGCCGATGCAGAGGATCTCAGAAAGCCGATTTTCATCATCGTAGATCGCCCGGTTGGTCCAGGCCACCCAGACCGATTCCCCATTGCGACGTATATTTTCATTTTCATTATCCGTATATTTTTCGGGATGCTTTACCAGATCCTGAATCATGATCTCGATATTTCTTCCGGTCGAGTCGGTTGCCGGGGTAATGGTGCCCACCACGTTGCGGCCCAATATCTCTGCTTCGCTGTATCCAAAGAAATCCTGGGCAAACCGATTGAAGAACGTAATGTTGCCCCGGGTATCCATCTGAAAGATAATACAGTTGGCGTTTTCCACTAAATCACGGTATTTGGCTCGACTTTCCATGATGGCCTGCTCGGTTTGTTTCTGATCGGTGATGTCTTGCTTAGCCGCAACAAAATGGGTAATCTCACCTTCGTCATTTTTGATGGCTGAAATAGAGGTACTCTCCCAAAATTCTTCACCGTTTTTTTTGCGGTTGAGAAATTCACCCCGCCAGGTTCTGCCGGCAAGTATGGTAACCCAGAGATCTTTGTAAAATGAATTGGGATGATGCCCTGATTTTAAGATGCGTGGATTTTGTCCAATTGTCTCTTTTGTGGAATAACCGGTCAATTCACTAAACCTCGGATTGACATATTCAATGGTTCCATATTTATCGGTAATCATCACCGTGACCGGGCTTTGCTCAACAGCTTCCGACAGTTTCCTCAACTCCGCGGTGCGTTCCTCCACCCGCCTTTCTAAATCTTCGTTTAATTTCCTGATTGATTTTATCTGGGATGCGATCTTTTCCCCCATCTGATCGAGCACATTGACGAGGGCACCAAACTCACTGTAGGGGCTGCCGTGTTTGAACGCATCCAAGTCACCGGCGGCATACGCGTCGACCATCTTGCTAAACCGTGACATCGGCTTTTTTAAGAACTGCCGTAATAGGACACCCGTCATCACCAGCAGGGATCCGATCATGATAATGATGGTCAGGCTGAAGGAACGGAATAGCTGTCGATTAACGGCAGTGTAATAGCCGGAAGCCAACGCAATATGGACCCGGCCAATCAGGTTGCCTTCATAGAAAATATCCCCTGATTTCGAGACAACCAGCGGTTGATCAACTTTTTCTTTTTTAAACAATATAGCGCCTTTTTGATCCGCTAACAGCAATTGGGCGACAAACTCGTTTTGGGCATAGGAGGCACAGATCGCCGCAATCGTCTCTTCAGAATAGTTCCAAAGCGGAACTTTCAAAGCGTCGGTTAAAGCAGAAATATATTCTGCCGCTCTGGTTTCCAATTCGGCTTTGGCTTTGCGGGAGGAGAGAATGAAATTCACACCCAGACTCAATCCGGCTACCAAAACAAGCGTAAGGATTAAGCCAACTGAAAGCGTTCTGGAAATCGAGCGTGGTTTATAGGATTCTAAATTTTGCATACTTTCATCTCGCTGCATCGCAGCCGCAATTTTTGACAAGCGCTCTGTTGGCCGGCAATCTTTTTACGGGCTGTAATTACCTGCTAATAAATCAACGACAAACTGATCGTATAACCCCTCTTGCTTCAGTTCAGCAAGCCCTTGATTAAAAATCTGCCGGAGATTTTCGGAATTTTTTCTATTCCTTGTAAACGCCAGGTGTCCCGTTGTTTGCGATAATGGCTTTGGATGATATGATAGTAGATGTGATTTGCTGACGTCAAACTCCTTGTGAAGGAGGCTATATCCATTTGCTAAACCAGATGGAAAAATATCAATTCTTCCAACGAAAAGTTTTTGAAAATTTTGTTTGTCGGAGTCTGTTATACCAACATCTATTCGTTTTGATTCTGCCGCCTGCCAGAATTCTTTAGTATAGGTATAACCTCTTGTTGCGCCGAATTTATAATTTTTCAGATCATCCAAAGTTTCCCAATCTTTGACTGGATTTGATTTCAAATGGAAAAATACAATTTTCTCCTCACTGATTGGATCGCTTAAATAAAATTCTTTTTCCCGATCTTTACTCATATAAACATAGGAAAGCGCTGAATAATTCCCGTTTTCTGTTTCGATAACAGCCCTTTTCCATGGCAGATAGGTAAACTTGACTGGATAGCCTTTGCGCCGAAATGCTTCAGTAATCACGTGATTGACAAATCCATTAAATTTCAAATTCTTCCCCGTCCAGGGATGATACTCCAGCGTTGCAATCGTAATTATTTCCTCTGCTGAAGCGCTGCCAACAAGAAGGCTGCTTCCAACAAATCCCATAATTACCAAGACGACTATTAACGCAATTGTGCAAGAATATTTGAATGTTTTCATGGCATATCGCCCTATTCAAAAATTATAAAAATTGGGGTCGGTATTTGTTTCATGGTCAAGCTTGCCGCAAGCGTCAAGAAAACCGATAGGGATTTATTTTTTAAAAAGCAGAATGTCAAAAAGCGGCCGGTAAGTCAAGATTTGAGCTAAGGACTCACTCGAACATAACTTTACCTGGACGCAACGGCGAACCGCAGAATAATGAATCCACCGAAGGCGGACAAGTATCGAATCACGCTAACGATGTGATCTTTGACCCGAAACCACCTGAGGCGGTCAGGTTTCGAAGACCGGGTGGGAGTGGTTTTCAACCACGATGATCGATGAAGATGTTGTCCCGACCGATTTAATCGCGGTTAAAAACCGCTCCCACAACATCTTTAATCTGTTTTCAGGTTCCAAAAAAACGGCTAAGGCCTATTTTCCAATACCATGAACGCTGCACGGATGGGCTTTATGGGCGCCGAGATTGACAAAGGGTGCCAGGAGTCCGAGAGGGCCGATCACCAGCGCACTGAGGGCCTTGGCGCCTTTCGATAAGAGGGAAAGCGTGTCCGGCCGCACCTTGGGGTCCATGATCGGGCCGCTGACCCGCAGTTTGGTCCAAAAGTCCGTGAAACTCGGATATCGGGGCTCCGGTACCAGCAAAAAATTAACCTGTTCCGTGGCCAGGTTGATATCGCCCTCACCGGTCAGCACACCGGCCTCAGTGTCGAACACAAACGCCTTGCTGGTTGCTATGCCTTTGCTGAAACCGAACTGAACGACGGCGCACTTGATTTCTCCGCCTTTCTTGTGCTCACCCCAGAAATGAAGAACCTTTCGGGTAAGGTCCACCGAAAGCAGGTCCAGGTAGCGGGTCAGGTAGCCTTCGCCCATGACGGCACCAGCGTTGCCGTCCAGACCGGCCATCAGATCATGAGGGGAACTGCCGCTGCTGTTGACATCGACGGCGATATCCAGGTGGGAGCGAACCTCCTCGCTGAGCCGCAGTTCCCGCAGAAAGCCGCCGAGGTCAAAATCCTGGACCAGGAATTTGGCGGCTGCCCGGGGCGGCGACTCGGGATAGAGATGGAAATTGCCGGATATTCGGGTTTGCTTGTAGGTCGCTTGAAGGGTATCGACATTGAGATCGCCGTTTACAAGGGTCAGTATCAGGCTGCCGAATTCAAAGTTCGCATCGCGCGCGCGGACATTTTTGGCCTTCAGGCTGACGTCGGCGTCCACCTGCTTGAGCACATCGAAGGGCAGCGGATTCTTGCTGAACAGCCGGCCTTCCGGGTGGCCTGGCGCCGGGCTTGGCTCTTTTTCGTCCGTCTCCAGATTTTTCAGCAGCGCCGTCGTATCCAGCAGCGACGAGTTCAGTACCAGGGTAATCTTCGGGCGCTTACGAACCTCCACTTTGGCCTGGCCGTGAAAGTCGCTTTGGTCGACGACCGCCGTCAAATCGCCCAGGGAAAAAGATTTTGCCGACCCGCTGAGATGCCCGTTGAAATCAAAGGGCCCCAGTTCGGGAAAGGTGGTACCGATCAGCGGACCGATCTCGGCCAATTCCCTGCCGCCGGCTTTCAGCCTCAGGTCCATGCCCGCAAGCGCCGACAGCTCTTTGATGGCCCCGGTCACATCCAGGCTCAGGCTGCCGCGGCGGGCCTGGCCCCGGATGTCATGCAGGGCCAGCGCCCCGGCTGAGCCGGTCAGCCGACTCTGCAAGAAAAACTCATCGGTCGGCGGCAGCTTCTGCCCGAAGATCGACGCCGCCTGGGTCAGGTCTTTGCCGGTTCCCTTCAGCTGCAAATCCACATGCCGGAAGGCCGGCAGATCCCCAATCGCACCCTCGGCCGTCAGGTTCAGGCTGCCGCGGCGCGCCCGACCCCGGATATCCCCCAGGGACAGGGTCTTGACGGAGCCCGCCAGACGGCCTTCAATTTCGAATTGGTCGGTTGCGGGAAGCTTTGCTTCGATGATTTCACCAAACTCGGCCAGATCTGTTCCAGTCAGCTTGGATCGCAGATCCATGCCCCTGAGGGCGAGCAGATCTTTGACTGCCCCGTTTAAGTTTAGGTGCAATCGGCCGCGGCGGGCGGTTGCCTGTGCATTCATCAGGGTCAGGGCTTTAGTGGAACCGGTCAACCGGCCCTCAAGCGCAAATTCATCCGTGGGTGGCAGTTTCTGATCAAAAATCGCACCGACTTCGGCCAGATCCCGACCCGAGGCCTTGACATTCAGATCCACATCCCTGAAGGCAATCAAATCCTTGACCTCACCGTTTACGGCAACATTTAAACGGCCTTGCTTGGCAACGGCCTGGGCAGCCAGCAGCGATAAAGCCTGGGTGGAGCCCGTCAATCGCCCCTCGACTGAAAATTCGTCCGTCTTCGGCAGTTTCTGGTCGATAACCTCTGCCAGCTCGGCTAGATTATTGCCGGAAGCCTTCACGTTCAGATCGGCACCGCTGAAGTTCAGCAAATCCTTGATCCCGCCGCTGACAACAATACTTATAGCGCCCCGCCTGGCGCTGCCGGTTGCCGCCTGCAGCGATAGGGCATCGGCCGAGCCGGTCAGCCGGCCCTGGACGGCAAATTCATCCGTTGCCGGCAGTTTCCGGTCGAGTATCACGCCTATTGCTGCGAGATTTTTGCCCGACCCCTTCAGTTGCAGATCGATGCCGTTAAATGCCCTCAGGTCGCCGACGTTGCCGCTGAAAGCCAAATCGACGTCGCTTGCCGCAAGATTGCCGCTGATGTCGTTCAGGGCGAAAGCATCCCCGGAACCCCGCAGGTCTCCCGTCAGATCGAATGCGGTTGTCTTGGGAAGTTTGATATTTCTGGCAAATTCGAGCGTGGCGAGATTCTTACCGGAGGCTTGGACCTTAAGATCGACGCCCTTGAGTTTTAGAACATTATCAACGGCGCCTTTAACCTTGATGGCGGCACCCGCAAATGCGCCGGACAACTCCAGCGCAAAACGTTCGGATCCCAATAGCTCTCGAACCAGTCCGGTCCGGCCGGCCAGGGTGAGCGGCTGACCGTTATAATCAGCTCTCAGATCAACGGCCAGCCTGTTGCCGGCTGCGTCTTTGGCCACCTTGAGATCGGCCAGGTTATAGTGCGTTG